>Ga0068865_100000584_pt1 | contig 20457 bp, 15 predicted proteins | sample KBSMisM12_FD_75293 | JGI IMG/M metagenome (GOLD analysis project Ga0068865, IMG submission 75293) | Miscanthus rhizosphere microbial communities from Kellogg Biological Station, Michigan, USA - KBS Miscanthus M1-2 | ecosystem: Host-associated > Plants > Roots > Rhizosphere > Soil ...
TTATGACCGTATTTTAAAAGTATCCCGCACTATTGCCGATCTGGCTGGAAGCGAAGAAATAAAGCTGGAACATTTGGCAGAGGCTATTCACTTTAGGAGTTTGGATAGAGAGGGTTGGGCAGGGTAGTATATCAATAACTTAAATAATAAGCACGTATGACACAGCATTCGGACTAACTGCATGGACAACATTTTGTTTGTTAGTTACTATTGGAATCATATTTCTTATCGTAAGATATTTAAGGAAGAAGTCCAGGGGTAAATAATGAAGGCGCAATGAGTTTATGAAATGAAACTAGAGGAGTATCAGATAAATGGTTGGAATAATCCTTTTTTTAAGGAGTGTATCAATGTGGGTAACCTAAAAATAGTTTTATTAAACGGATCCTCTGAGGGTGCTCCAAAAGGGAAGGATATAAAAATCTCTTGGCAGTTGATGAATTAGACAACATCCTTTGGATTGCTGAAATACCGAAAAGTTGGTGGTCAAGTTATCAAACGATGGAATATAAAAATAATGAACTTATAACTTTATCTGACAGTGTCTTATGTACAATAGATATCATGAATGGGGAAATATTAGGCGAGAAATTTAGTCCGTGGTATTAAAATAAGATTAAATCTCACTACCTATGTCATCACGATTGTTGGTGATAACAATCACAGTACAACAAATTTGAATTTTACAAACAATGGATTGATCAGCCCAGGATTAGTCCAACGAGTGGTTATCCTTTAGCGTCTTAACAAGTTGATTAGTAAATAATACCGAACCTTTTTTGTTGAGATGCATCGCATTATAAAAAAGATTTTTTTGAAATGAGATACTGTCATTAGAGAAATCATAAAACGGTATCTTATATTTTTTGCTGTAGCTCTTATATTGATCAATAATTTCACCGCCGTTACTAATGAATTTTTGTCCCTCGATGTATACAGGCGCATAAACAAATATCATGTTTAAATGATCTCTTTGGCATTCCTTTAGGTATTTTTCAAAAAGGCGCTTCAGAGCAGAATCAGTTTTAACTTTGTAAGAACCTATCTTCCTTTTTGCCTCGTCAAAATCATTGTTCCACTCCTTATCCTGCCCCTGGTATCCATTCATCCTCATTACCGGATTGTTGCTTGGAAACAAAAGCATTCTTAGGGCAGCTTTTATCGCGGTGTTTTTGCCATAATATCTAACCAAGGGGATTTCGTAATCCCAATGGTTATATATCTCATAGTTTTGAGTTACATTTTTTATTTCTTTATTAAAAAGCATATAAGGCAAAAACTGATCATCATTATACAGATCTGTCCTCTTTTCTAATGTAAAAACGTCCACTGATTGAATAATTAGTTTTGGTTTTTTATTGTATTGAAGTAATATGGAATGCCTGAGATATTGCATATCAAAACCATACCCATCAATTCCTAAATTATACGCAGTTGTGGTCAGACTATCACTTATAATGTTGGGGTCGAACTGCACCCAAGCTCTGGAGTTTCCGTAAATAACAATGTCAGAATTAACACGCCCTCCAAACAGATCACTCCAAACGGGAAACTCTCCTACAGCATAGTCATTTTGCTTTGGTAAGTACCTGCTAATAAAAACATCGGCCACGTAAGCGATAATTATGAGAGGAACCAAGAACCAGGTAAGATATACAAGAAACTTTTTCATTGTCAAAATTGAAAATAAATGAAATTTTGATTTGACCCGGCAAAAACGAAAATAGTTGTGATTATACAGTAGTAGAACCCCCATCTTAAAATTTTTGGCCACTCAACACCTATTTCGGCTATTGCATACTGATGTTTTCGCCCGAACCACTCAATTACAAAAAATAGTATTAAAGCCAGGAATAATCCAGCGAGAGAAGTTGGTTTAATCACAGACAGGGCGCTATGCCATGAGCCTGAAAAAATATTAGATATATATTGAATTGCAAAACCAATACCAGGCGACCTGAAAAATATAAAGGCAAAAGCGGTTAGCCCGAAGGTGCCCAGCATTGAACCGAGTTCGTTTACAGAAGGCAAGGCTTTTTCTTCGGCAACTATATTAATATTATCCCGATGTGTCTTCAACAATATGGACGGCATAATGTAGAGTGCATTCAACGCGCCCCAAACAATAAATGTCCAGTTTGCACCATGCCAAAACCCGCTGACTAGGAAAATAATAAATACGTTCCTGATCTTTTTCCATGTACCAACTTTACTTCCTCCTAACGGGATATACAGGTAATCCTTAAACCAGGAGGATAAAGAAATATGCCAGCGCCTCCAGAATTCAGCAATGCTTCTTGAGAAAAAAGGATAAGCAAAATTTCGCAACAGGTCTATCCCAAAAAGCTTTGCCGTACCTAATGCGATATCCGAGTATCCGGAGAAATCGCAATATATTTGACAAGCAAAAAAGACAGCTCCAATTAAATGTGCACCCCCCGGGTATGCTGATGGGCTATTAAATACAATATTTACGTAGTTTGCGCATTGATCTGCAATAACTACCTTTTTGAATAGACCCCATAAAATTTGCCTTAAGCCATCCACCGCTTTCCCATAATCAAAGACCCTCGGTTTTTTAATTTGAGGTAAAAGGTGTGTTGCCCGTTCAATAGGCCCGGCTACTAATAGCGGGAAAAAACATACGAAAACGGAATAATCAACAAAATTAGTTTCGGCTTTTATTTCCCCTTTATAAATATCTATAATATAAGATAGTCCATGAAAAGTATAAAATGAAATGCCAACAGGTAATATTATTTGTAACGTACCAGGATTAACATTTAAACCAAATAGGGCAATTGCCCCGGCAAACGATTTTACAAAGAAGTTATAATATTTAAAAACACCCAGGAAACCCACGTTGATCAAGATACTTGTCCAAAGCCAGGCTAACTTTATTTTTTTACTTGGTGATTGCTGTATTTTTATCCCTGTAAAGTAGTCTAGTGCGGTAGAAAAAACTAAAAGGAAAAGAAACCTCCAGTCCCAGCAAGCATAAAAGGAATAACTCGAAACAAGTAGTATCAGATTTTGCACCAGAAGTTTTTTACCTGTCAGGAACCAATAAAGAAAAAACACTATTAATAAAAAGATTGCAAAATTGAGGGTATTAAAGAGCATTTTTAAGGTTTGGTTGAATTATGCATTAATTTAAAATTTGGCATCTCATTTTCCGGCGAGCGCATTTTTGTAAGTACTGTTGAAACCATAAAGCTAAAAATTAACTTTTATAAGTGTTAAAAATATACCAGAACCCTACATTTTAATATGATCAAAAGGCAAGCTACCACCAATGACCAAGACGGCATTTGGGAAATCTTTGAGCAGGTTATTAAAAACGGGGATACTTATGCTTTTGACCCTGATACTCCCAAAGAAGATCTTCCCAAACTTTGGTTTGCGCCTGGTATGAAGGTGTTTGTTGCCGAAGGGAATGGTAAAATACTGGGCACTTATTTTATAAAACCTAACCAACCGGGTTTAGGGTCACATATTGCTAACTGTGGATATATGGTACACCCGGAGGTACGTGGACGTGGTTTGGGTAGACAATTGTTTGATCATTCCTGGGAAGTTGCTAAAGATTCGGGGTATAAAGGCATGCAATTTAACTTTGTGGTAAGCATCAATAAAGTTGCCGTAGAGCTTTGGCAAAAGTTGGGCTTCAGAATCATCGGAACCATCCTTAAAGGATTTAATCACCGGCAATTGGGCTATGTGGATGCTTACATTATGTTCAGGGAGACGGATTAATACGATTTAATCGGCGACTGTATCACAAATTCTGTCCCCACGCCGGGTTTGCTTTTTATTTTTATAGTTCCGCCCAGAGCCTCAACTTGTGTTTTTACCATAAACAGCCCCAACCCTTTACCCGCCATACTCGGGTCAAAGCGTTTGTACATACCAAATACATGCCGCCCATGTTTTTCCAGGTCGATGCCTTTGCCGTTGTCTTTAAAATGAAGCTCAATTCTGTCAGCGAGTTTGCGGCTTTTTACGGTAATTATTGGAGATACGCCCGGCTTGCGGTATTTAATACTATTGGAAAGCAGGTTATAAAAAATGCTGTTGATATAGCTTGGGATACAAAAAACAGATTCGACCTCATCAAAATTATATTTAAACTGAACCTTCTCGTTCAAAACAACGTCGTGAATACTGGCTTTAAAAGCCTCGATAATATTATCGAAATAAATGACTTCTTGTTTCGCATTTAGCATTTCGCGGGCCTGCAAAACCTGATTAAGGTCTTTTATTACCGTATCGATGTTTTCAATGGACTGCACAACACGATCAAATACCTCCATCTTTGCTTCATTGTCCAGGTCATGGTTACGCATCATATCAGCCAGTCCAAGAATGTTGGCTACCGGCGCCCGCAGGTTATGCGAAATGATATAGGTAAATTGCTCCAGGTCCTTATCATGCTGAATTAGGTCGGCAGTCATTTTTTCACGCTCCAGTTCTGCATTTTTGGCTGCAGTTATTTCCTTATTAGCCAGGATGAAGCCTCTGTTTAGCCCGTCACCATCTCTTACGTTTAGCCAGCGTACATTAAACCACTTTACTGTTCCAGCCGCATCGGTATTGCTTATCTCATAAGCTACGGTTTCGCCTTTGGCAACCTTTTCCAGTGTATTCTTAATAATTGGCCAGCGCTCTGCCGAAAAATAGTCTCTTACCGAATTGCCCACAATAAGGGTCTGATCGTTTTGCTCCCGGGAGTACTTTTGAGCAAGATAATTGAAAGACATGATAACAAAATCAGTATTGAACAGCACGTAGGCGGTATCGGTATTTTCAAAGATTGCGCGGAGATTTGCTTCCTGCAAGTCGTTGCCTTCAGACAATAGCTGTTGGTTTATATCCTGTTCACTCATGGCTTCCTTCCTTTGATCGGCATTTGATCTAAAATGCTACGATAGCAAGCTTTTAATTAAAATTTGAATGTAGGACGACTTAATATTAACGGGGCTCAATTAAAGAATAGCAATTTTTAGGAGTATTATGATATTTATTGATTAACTAGTGTTAAATATACATATTAGAATAATTAAAAAAAATTAAAACATTTGTAACCTAAAAAGGTATAAATAGATTAAAGATTAACCCCGAAATATGGACAAAGCCTCTACTAAAAAAATCATCATTTTTGATGATGATGAGGATATACTTTCAATTTGCTGTTACGTTTTGGAAGAACAAGGCTGGGAGGTTCACGCCTTCACAGATTGCAATAATGTAGCAGAAAAGGTTTCGGGGATATGTCCGGATGTGATTTTGATGGATAACTGGATACCTGATGCCGGAGGCATTGTTGCTACGCAGACGCTAAAAAAGAATAACAAACTAAAAAATATACCTGTAATTTATTTTTCGGCAAATAGCGATATCCAACTATTGGCAAGCAGTGCCGGTGCTGAAAGCTATTTAGCTAAACCATTCGACCTGCAGCAGTTGGAACAGGTTATACAAAATGTTTTGGTCAATAATAATTGATTATAAATTTGGTGCAAGAATAAAGGCCGGTGGATTTTATTACACAGGCCTTTTCTTATTAACAAGCATCAGACATTATTGCGGTGCTCCGCCCGGAGGCCCTCCTGGCCCATCACCACGATTTCCTCTTCTAAATTCTCTGTCAGGGTTTTGACTTGGCGTTTTACCCGCAAATTTTTGTAAACGAAGCGTAAATGTTGCCAGGTAATAACGCGATAGCCTGTTAACATGCGTTTCTGTGAATGAGCTTGGTGTGGATGAAGATGAAAATCCGGTATTTTGATTAAACAAGTCGAATGCTGATAAGCGTATGGTTGCACGGTGATCCTTCAGGAACCGGCGTTCCACATACATATTCAAAATATTCGGATTAGTTACTTTGCCCAGGCTTGAACTATAACCATAATTGATCGCTTTGCCGTAATCATAGCTTACGGTCCAGTCTTTGAAATAATTTTTACCGTTAACGCCAATATTCCAGGTACGCGTAAACGGATTATTGTTTAATGGACTGCTTATAGAGTTATTGGTACGATTAATAGCGTAATTTGTCAATATTTGTGCATCGATTACATTAGTAAAATCAACCCTAAAGCGCAAACCTGGTGTTAATTGCAGGTTTTTAGCTATGTTTTTATTGGTGGTAGAATCTCCGGCAGTACTTACGTTGGTAAGATAGCTTACGCCATTTGAATAATTAACTGTACCTGTAAACATCAATGTGAACTTGCGGTTATCCCATGGTTTAGCATAGGTGAAATTACCGCTGATGTTATAGTAGCCATCTGCATTCAGATATTGCGTGAGGATGGAATTCTTATTCGAATAGGTAATAGTATTGGTTACAATTTGGTTATCGATCTTCTGAAACGAAACATTGGCAAACAAAATGTTCCCGGTTGCAAAACTGAATTGATTATAGCGAATTGAGAAATTGTTTGTAAACTGCGGTTTTAAGAAAGGGTTACCCTGTACCGGGTATAAGGCGTTTGACACATCGGTAATAGGTTGTAACTGGGTAAAACTCGGTTGACTGCTCGACCCGTTATAATTCAGACTGAATGCCTGGCTGCGCGAAAAATTATAAATATACCGCGCAGTTGGTATCCAGTTAAAAGTATTGACATGAGTTGATAGTCCTGTCAATGGCGAATAGCCGTCCAATACCGCAGGTTGTACACCTAAACCCAATGTGTAGTTATATTTTTTCTCTACAAAACGATAGTTTAAACCAAAACGGTTGGTTGTGAAATTGTAATTATATTCTGTACTTCTAAGGGTGTCAGGCGTAGACGGAAAATCAGTAGTCACAATCGAGGAATCGGCCAACTTACTATTTGTTGTATGCGAATGGCTAAGGGCATAATTAAACTCAAGATAATCTCTTTTCCCTATAGGTTCCAGGTATGATAAGGTGGTTCCGAGAGTAGTTGTGCGGCTGTTTGTATGTAACACCAGGTTGATTGGGCCTGTCGGCACACTATTATCTTCATAATCATTTACAACATGCTGGTACTGTGTGTTTGGAGCAGAGTTGATATTTACGTTGATGCTGAGATTACGGCCTTTACGATGAAAACGGTGATTAAATAAAGCGGCCACACCATACGATGGTGCATTTGATGTACCCGATGTGTATGAATTAAAAATGGTGTTCTGAATAGGGTTATTGATGTATGTCAGATTATTAGCTTCCTGGTCAGTCGAACGTGTAGTTGAATAAGTAAAGGTCGGCGTTATCTTTAAATAATTTACCGTATCGGGTTTATACTCCATGTTCCAGGTAAAACGTTCATTAAAATTTTTATCCAACTCGTGGGACTGCTGATTATTTGTGCTTGGGTTTACCGGGTTTGTGTTTTGCTGGAAGTTAGTACTATTAGTAGATACGGTATTGTCAGACATACTATAACTGCCGTATACTGATAATTTTTTACCCCATTGATCGCGAAAGTTTGCACCTATCGAGTGTGCATCCGTGATACCATTTTGCGTAGTGATCAGGCTTCCGGAGTTTTGTGCTCCACGTGCGGCGTTACCACGACCACCGCCTCCTCCTCCAAAACCACCACCACCTCCTCCAAAACCACCACCACCTCCTCCACCGCCGGTGTTCGAGTTGAATGAGAAAGTATTTACGTTGGTATTATTGACGCTTCCAAGCAAAGCCATCTGCTGATCTCCATTAAAACGGAATGCATTTAAGTTGAAGAGATAGCGGTTATCATCAGGCAATCCCTGACTCTTTGGTAATAAGTCTTCGCCGTCACCTGCCGTTGCCTGACCAAAATATCCATAGTTTTTGTCCTTACGGATAGTAATATTCATAATCTTGTCAGGTTCGCCGGTTTTTACGCCGGTCAGGTTCGCCTGATCGCCATAATCATCTATCATCTGGATATTTTCAACCACATCAGCCGGGAGGTTTTTTGTGGCACTTTGTACATCCCCGCCCATAAAGTCCTTGCCGTTGATCCTTACTTTGGTTACCTGTTTCCCCTGGGTAGTAACATTTCCATTAACATCAACATCAACGCCCGGCAGCTTCTTTATCAGGTCTTCAACCGGTGCATTCTCCCGTACCTTATAGGCGCTTGCTTTATATTCAACGGTGTCTTCTTTAAGTGTCATCGGGTTAATCCCAACAATAGTTACCCCTTGTAGAGCATTTGTTTCCGGTTTTAATACGACCGTTCCCAAAGTGGCAGGTTTAGTATCAGCATCCAGCGAGAAATGCTTTTTGATGCTTTGATAACCTATTGAAGATATAGTTAGTGTGAGCTTAGTGCCATTTATAGCAGGGAAAACAAATTTTCCGTTTGGATCGGTAATAGTTACTGTGCTATCACCTTTGTCTGATATCAATTTAACGTTGGCTCCGGGTACGCCGAGTTTGGTAGAATCTGTTACAGCCCCATGAACTTCCCGTCCGGTTTGTGCGTTGGCGTAAAGCGAGGTTAGGGCAAAAAAAAGAAAAATAAGGATTAAGTGTTTCATACTTTACATCATGTTATTGTCAGATCATAAAGACATTAACAGAACGCAAAGGTTCAACTTAAAAATATTAAATGGTTAAAAATCATAGCATTGTTACATTGTAAAACAAAAAAACCCTCTGATTTATTAAATCAGAGGGTGAGCTTATTTGAACTTTTAGATTATCTCAAATTCAATGCTGAAGCTACCTGGTTGTAGTTATTGTAATTCAAATGCGGATGTGTAACATTCAACAAAGTGACTGAATTACCCGGAATTACAACTACCTTGAAGAACAAACCACTTTGACTGGTACTTGCTATTATATTAACCTGGCCAACGCTATAGCTTACAACACTGATAGTTGTACCTGCCTGTGTGTATGGAAGCGGATACCAAGGACCGCTTACACTGCTGCTTAGGTAAACCAAAACCAAACCCTGATCAACAATATTCTGATCTATTGCCGGTACACTTAAAGAAGTTCCGGTTACAGGTACGGAAATGTTTCTAAGTACATACGAATTTACATTGGCAGCACCTGTTGCACCAGTAACGCCCGTTGCACCAGCAGCACCTGTTGCGCCGGTAACTCCTGCGGTACCAGTAGCACCTGTAGCACCGTTGGCACCTGTTGCACCAGTAGCTCCTGCAGTTCCGGTAGCGCCTGTTGCACCAGCAGCACCTGTTGAACCTTTGACACCTGTCGCACCAGCAGCACCTGTTGAACCAGCAGCGCCTGTTGCGCCTGTAGCACCATTAGTCCCGTTAGTTCCATTTGACCCGGTAGCGCCTGTAGCACCGTTGGCGCCTGTTGCTCCTGTAGCACCATTGGTTCCGTTGGTTCCATTTGATCCGGTACCGCCTGTAGCACCAGTAGCGCCGGTTGCACCGGTTGCTCCTTGTGGCCCTCCTGCAGGTCCTTGCGGGCCTTGTGGTCCGGTGGCGCCTATGTCGCCTTGTGTACCGGTAGCACCTGTTGCACCAGTGGCGCCCGAAGGACCGGGTGTTTTGTCTTTTTTACAACCATTAATACTAATAAAACATACTAGTAATATTAATGGCAATATGTGTCTAATTCGTCTCATATAGGGTACGTTAAAATAAATTAATTAAAGCTTTGTACGCGAACTGTTTCAATATGTTACATTTCATTTTGAGAAAAATTTTACTGAATTTTTTAGCTGTGTTTAAGTATAAATTATCTACAACTACCTGGAAACGATTTGCCTTTAATTAAAACAAGGGAAAAAGTTTTTCGTTAGAAATAAAAAGATTGCATTATGAAAAAAATCGCATCTTCACTTCATACCCGGATTCATCAATGGATCGATGCGTTTGGGTTCAGGTTAAATTCCTCCAGATCAAGCAAGAACAAAAACATTATTACCCGTCATTACTTTTTCCAGACCTTCAATTTTTTTGAGAAAATTGACACCAGGCATCCCGGGAAGGTTGAATTTTTGTGTTTTGATACTTATGGCGAAACCATAAAAGTGAAGTCATTGCTCGATTTGCAGAGTGCTTTCTTTGAAAACATCAGCCAATTGAAATAGAAGCAGGCTTAAATTCTACGCTTTAGTGTGAGAATAACTCTGTCAAACCGATGGTCATGGTAAACTTCGATCAATAAATTACGATCGGCTTTTGATTTGAGGACATTGTCAATTTCTTCCAGTGACATATCGACTACAGGTTTAAAATTAATTGACGTTATCTCATCGTCTTTTTCAAGCCCCACCTCGTCGGCCGCTGAGCCTGGTTCAACCCTGCTTATGATGAGATGTTTAAGCCCGTCGCCTGCGGCATAATACTCTATGCCACTCATATCATGTTCAAAAGGCTCGCCAAAATTTGTATTTGGCTTTAAATACAAGGCGTTATCCTGGTAATCAAATATTACTGTAAACCTTTTCAGTATCCCAACCCCAAGATTGCCATCTCTTGATACAGACAAACTGCTCATTGTTGCCTCGTCATAATCATTGGGAAAGGAAGTGATCACCTTTTTCAACTTGTATTTGCCCACATCCACCTCTTCTATCCGGCTAAGAAATCCCGTTATCGGCCCTGATAGACCAACGCCCAAATTAGCAATAATGAACTTTTGGGGAAGCCCATTCTTTTTGATCATGTTTTCCAGCGAAATAGGATGTCCGGCCCCAAGATCGATCACTAATTTGCTCATTTGCTCCGTACCATTAGGTAGCGTCACTTTAGCTTGAATATACGGCTTATGATATTCTACCGTCATGGGTATTTTTTCTCCTCTTCTAAACTTACGCACATCGCGGGGTCGGTAAACGGTTATTGTGCTATCGGTAAAGCTTAATTTGACAGCCAGGTTGTTAAAAAACTCATACCCTAACAATCCGTGAATAGGGATGCCCACAAAGTTTGACAAATTGAAATGATCCGTTTTAAGTATGGCGGCTGCAACATCATAGCTGGTCAGATCCGGGATTTCTATTTTTAGCGGCGGGGTTACATATGCTTCGTAAGCATCGCCCTCACCAAGACCGCCCATTTTTATGGTACGTTTATTCTGCAGATTTATGGAATCAACTAATTTTGGTTCAGTAATAACCATCAGGCCCACACCGGTATCCAATATGAAATTAAATGGCCCTCTGCCATTTATTTTTAATTTTATCACGACCAGGTTTCTTACCAGCTTAAAGGGTATTCGTACCGACTTGTATCCGTTATCCAGGTCAAAATATTGAGCCTTTGCTGGCGAAAAACTAAAACACATTAAACAAATCAAACCCAAAGCGGGCAGGAACTTTGTCTTATGAAATAGTTTAAGTAACAATTTGTTTATAATTGGATTACTAAATTTACGATAAAAGTTTAGTTACCTAAAATTATATGATGCGAAGAGGCTTGATAATGTTACTAATAGCAGCAATATTTTTATTTACAAATAATGTTGCCCATGCAGGGAAAATTAGAAAGCGAAAGATAAGGAGACTTTTTAAGCATTCATTAATCGTAAAGGATCATTTTACAGGTTTTGCATTGTATGATATGGATGCAAAAAAGATGATTTATGAACTTAACTCGGATAAGTATTTCACGCCGGCGTCCAATACCAAACTATTTACTTTTTATACTTGCCTGAAGATGCTCGGTGATTCTATCCCCGCTTTAAAATATACAATCCATAACGATTCATTGATATTCTGGGGAACCGGTGATCCGGCTTTTCTTCACACCGATCTGAAGGGGATGAACGGTTTCAATCTTCTAAAAAACTCAGAAAAGCGATTGTTTTTTTCTTCCGGACAATATCAAAACCGGTTTTTCGGCTCGGGCTGGGCCTGGGATGACTATAATGACGATTACCAAGCCGAGATAACAGAATTGCCAATTGAAAATAACGCAGCTTTTTTGTCTGCCGATAAAAATGGAGCGTTGCAAATCATGCCATCTTATCTAAATCAATATTTAAAATGTGACAGTAATTATAAGCCATCGGCATATAAAGTTCAGCGGGAATTTCTGACCAATACATTTGTATATCCTGCGATGAATATCCAGGCTGATTATCACCAGGAAGTTCCATGGAAAACGAGCACAGCTTTAACATTGGCCCTATTGCAGGATAGTTTGAAAAGGGAAGTAACCGAAGTACATCTCCCAATGCCTGATAGCGCCAAAACTATTTACGATACTAATGCCGACACGGTGTACAAACATATGCTGCAGCCAAGTGATAATTTTATTGCCGAACAGTTATTACTGGTTTGCTCGGCAGTGAAGTTTAAAGTGTTGAATACTGATTCGGTAATTACTTATTCTAAGGCACATTTTCTGAACGATTTGCCGGATGCGCCGGAATGGGTGGATGGCTCGGGGCTTTCACGTTATAATTTGTTTACGCCGAGAAGCATAGTGGCATTGCTTTGCAAAATATCCGATGAAATGAAAAACGACAGCTTGTTACACAGCCTGATGCCAATAGGGGGTGTTGCAGGAACAATGCGTAAAGCATACAAAACGGATAACGGCGTACCGTTTGTATGGGCAAAAACAGGCTCATTGTCCAATAATCATAATCAAAGTGGTTACCTGGTGACGAGAAAAGGAAAACGTTTGGCCTTTTCATTTATGAATAACAATTTCACCAGGCCAACAGGCGAAATTCGTGATGAGATGGTCCGCATCATCACCTATATTCACGATAATTATTGATTGCCCGGTTTCTTAGCTTCTTTTAAATTTCCCTGCAATTGAGGGTTTTGCGGAGGTAGGTCATCTACCTCATGCTCGACTTCAGTTTGCAGCACATGCACCGCATATTCGGCGGGCTCTATCCTGCTTCCGGAGGCCTCGGCATATACCTGGGTAAATTCGGCGCCAATGTATAAAATGGTAGAGGTATAATATATCCAAACTAAAATAACGATGATAGAACCTGCTGCACCATAAGCAGAGCCCTGGGCAGTATATTGTATATATAGACCAATAAGGTATTGGCCGAGCATAAACAGAAGGGCCGTAAAGATGGCACCCGAGCGCACATCCTTCCATTTAATTTTTACATCGGGCAGAAACTTGAATATGATGGCAAACAGTGCTGAAATTACCAGTAACGTAATAGCCAGGTTTATCATATCGAAAATGGTTACTGTTACGTAAGGTAAAAAACGTTCCAATCGGGTGCTGAGCGCCTTTACGACCAGGTTAATCATAAGACTTACCAACAACAAAAACCCAAGGCCTATGATGAGCGAAAATGAAAGGAAACGATTTTGCAGCCATTTTAGCCAGCCTTTTTTGGGCTTTGATTTTACTCTCCAGATAATATTGAGTGAATCCTGTATCTCGACGAACATACTACTGGCGCCAAGTAATAGAATGATAATGCCCGACAACAAAGCGACACCCGTTTTACCCGAAAGCGCAAGGTTCTTTACGACCTCCTGCAATTGGCGGGTAGCATCTTGCCCTATAAATTGTGACATCTGAGCATATAAAGCATCATTAAAGGAATAATGCCGCAACACCAAACTGGATATCGAAATGACCAATATAATGAGAGGGGCAATAGAAAAAACAGTATAATAAGCCAGCGATGCGCTTAATTTTAAGCCATTATCGTTTATAAAACCCATAAAGGTTGCTACAATAACTTTCCATAACGTTTTAAGATATCGTTTGCTTAAAATCCTCATCAGTGTGAAACGTCTTTTACTATTCATGGCTGTATACCACGATAATAAGCCAATTTTAAGCTTTTTTGTTTATAAAAATATCGGAAGGAGGTTAAATGCTAAGCAATTAGAATAGCCGGGCTAAATTATTTGATAATTCTGGCCAGAATTAACGCAGAAGTGCTGGTGTGTGTTAAAAGATTTGATTTTGTTAGTAATATTTTTTGTTCAATTCCTTGACATTATGATTCTAAAACTCATAATTTTATAGCACAAGATTACTCAATTCCAAAACGTGATTTTTCAGAAAGGATCCGGTGTTGGGGTTTGATATCAAAACTTTTAATTGTAAGATTTTTTTGGGGAAGCCGTTCAGTCGCAAGACCGAACGGCTTTTATCATTTAGTGGGCGTCTGTTGGCACACTCACCTTGCCCTTTTTAAATGGCTGCAAGTATATCAACGGGATAGAGAAGAGCATTACCAGCCCCGATATCAGGTAAGCATCATTGTAAGTTAATAGTAATGATTGCCTTACAACCGCGCCTTCAATAGCTCTGTAGGCCATCTGTGTCGCATCAATAGCCGATTTGCCTTTTGCCATAAAGCCTTGCTCCAACATGTGCATGCGTTGCAAAAATGCGTTGTTATACGGGTTAATGTTAGTTAGCAAGTTGCTTCTGTGTACACCCTGGCGAATATGAATTATGGTTGTAAGGGCCGCTATACCGAATGAACCACCCAACTGACGCATCATGTTATTCAAACCTGTTCCCTGGCCCATTTCAGGACCCTTCAAATCAGCAATAGCTAATGTTGTTAACGGAACAAATAAAAGCGCCATACCTACACCCCTGATTAACAATGGTATCAATACGTTCATCTCACCCGTTTCCAAAGTTGAACCGCTGAGCATGAAAGTAAATACAAAGAACAGAAACATGCCCGCTGTCGCCATAAATTGAGCCGGTATACCTTTGTTCAGCATCTTGCCAATAAACGGCATCATCACAATAGTACATAACCCACCAGGGAATAGGAGCTCCCCGGTTTGCTGTGCAGTGAACCCGAGCAGGTTTTGACAGAATACCGGGAAAACGAATACCGAACCATATAATCCAAAGCCCAAAATAAACGAGGTGAACATACCCACCGCGAAACTTCTGTGACGCAAAATACCGAAATTAACTATGGGATACTCGTAAGTGGTTTCGCGCCAGATGAATAGTATAGTACCAATAATAGCAGTAATCGTAAGTACTAATATGTAGGTTTTTGCAAACCAGTCTTCCGACTCACCTTTTTCCAATATCACCTGCAAACTGCCTACAGCAATTGCCAACAAGAGTATACCCCACCAATCGATGGGCTTTCCTTTTGCGTCCTTGGGCGTTTTATTAACAAATGTATAAGCACAGAACGCGGCCACAGCTCCTACCGGGATATTCACATAAAATATCCATTGCCATGTATAATGATCGGTGATATAACCACCAATGGTAGGCCCTACGGTTGGCCCTACTACAGCACCTAAACCAAACAACGCCGTAGCCGTTCCAATCTGTTCGCGGGGCCAGGTTTCCACCAAAATGGCCTGAGAAGTTGATATTAAACCACCTCCGGCAACACCCTGTATGATACGGAATATAACTAACTCGTTTAAACTGTGTGCATTACCGCAAAGGAATGAGGTAATGGTAAATAATATAATAGAGCCTATGAAATAGCTCTTACGGCCAAAGAAACTGCCCAGCCACCCGGACATGGGTAGTATAATTACGTTGGCCACTGCATAGCCGGTAACTACCCAGGCAACATTCTCAAGCGTTGCGCCAAGGTTACCTTGTATTTGCGGTAGGGCTACGTTTACTATCGTGGTATCTATCAGCTCTAAAAGTGAGGCTGTAATTACCGTAATAGTAATGATCCATTTTTTAAAACCAGTTTCGGCCATTATTTTTAGTCTTTATAGATTACAGAAACATTTACACTCATACCCGGGCGCAGCTTTGCGAGTGTTTCTTTATCAGCATTGATCTTGATCTTAACAGGTATACGTTGTACAACTTTAACGAAGTTACCGGTAGCATTATCCGGAGGCAACAGCGAGAATTTAGCACCTGTAGCAGGCGAGAAATTGTACACCTCGCCATGTAGTTTCAGGTCAGGGAATGCATCAACTTCGATGTCTACTTTCTGACCGTTCTTCATGTTGGTTAGCTGTGTTTCTTTAAAGTTGGCGGTAATGAATAGGCTGTTATCGTTTACAATATTGAATAAAGTTTGTCCGGCTTGTACCAATTGACCCAGCTGGATATTCTTTTTAGAGGTAATGCCGCCTGATGGTGCTGTAACAGTAGTGTATGACAATTGCAGTTTCGCGTAGTCGACATCAGCCTGGCGCTGGGTAACACCTACGTTAGTTACTGTCAATTGATTGCGGCTTGTACCAACCTGCTCTAAAGCAGCTTTGTACTGATCCTGGGCGGCACGGTAAGAAGCAGCGGCTACGTCGCGGTCTGATTTTGCCTGGTCAAATTGTTGTTGGGTGATCGATCCGTCTTTTACAAGGTTAGCGTAACGAGCATAATCCTTGTTAGCTTTCTCTAGTCTTGCAGCAGCCGATTCAGCTTGTGCACGTGCGCTTGATGAGTTAGCGGCTGTCGCGATGATCTGTGACTGGCCAACGCCAACGCCGGCGCTCGCACCTTTTTGTGCTGACATTGCCTGCTCTAATTTTACTTTGTAGTCGCGGTCATCGATCTTTACTAAAACCTGACCAGCGTTTACGTGGGTGTTTTCTTCAAAGAAGATACTATCCACATAACCACCTACGCGGGCCACTACCGGGCTTACATCGCCGTCTATCTGAGCGTCGTCAGTATCAATGTGTTTGCCGTAGTAGATGTATTCTTTTATACCGAATATAATACCTGCTATGAGTATTAATCCAAGTATTATGGGTATAACCCTGTTCGGTTTCTTTTTAGGTTCTTGTTCCTGTGCCATTTTATTGGGTAGTTAAATTTTGTTATTTGTTAAGTTTTCCGGTTGATTTTAAGAGTGTATAGTAAGCAAGTCCTGCGTCTGCCTTAGCTAATTCAAGACTGATCTGCGCCTGGTACAATAATGTTTCGGCATCGGCCCTGTCGGTGGCAGAAGCTACATTGCTTTTATATTTTGATTGCAGGATCTTATCATTCTCACCTGCCTGATCGATGGAAGTTTGCAACAATTTAATTTTGTTAATTGCCTCCTCATATCCTTGATAGCTGCGGTTTACATCTTTGCGGATGTTATCGGCAGTAATACCCTGGTTGATAGAAACCTGATCGCGTTCGATCTTAGCCTCAGTTACTTTATTCTTGTTGGTCCAAAGCGATGAGAAGTTCCATGAGAAGGTTAAACCAACAGTTATAGGTGTGATGAAATTGCCTGATTTAGGAAGCGGGTTAGCTGAAACGTCTACATAATAACCACCTGCCGAAGCCGCCAGAGTTGGTAACTGATTAGCATGAATAGTTTTTATATTGTTATCAGCAACTTTTGACTGCAGCACCAATTGCTGTACTTCCTGGCGGTTAGCCATAGCGGTGTCGATATAACTGCCGACTTGACCGATCTGACGATCGGTTTCATTGATTTGGGCGATATTGATCTGGGTTGTTTCAGGCAAGCCTAACAGAATGTCTAAATCATAGTTGATGATCTTGCGGTTGCTTTCCAGGTCGATGCCATTCAGTTCAACATTTGAGCGTTGTAATTGGAAACGCAGCACATCGTTTTTAGTTACCAAACCCTGCTCGAAGAAACGTTGCGATTGGTGTATCTGCTCATCTATCGATTTCAGATTTTGCTCAACAACCTTTTTACTTTGCAGTACTTTATACAGGTTGTAAAACGAGGTGATCACATCGAAAGCAATCTCGTCTTTGTCCTTTTCTGCATCCAAACGTGAAACCCTGGTCAATAAATCGGTTGACTGCTGAGCTAATTTTAATTTACCGCCGGCATAAATGGTTTCCTTCAGCGATACAATACCTAAGTAGGCATCTGCACTGCTGGGTAAATTAAAACTGCTTTTTCCGAGAGCAAGATGATTGGCAGGTATCTCAGCACGGTTGTAACCGTAACTTACACTACCTGTAGGCAATACTTCATCTTTAGCCTGGTTGTACTTTGAAACAGCCTGATCAATTTTTGACTGTGACAGCTTAAGTACTTTGCTGTTCTGGATGCCCAGTTTAATTGCTTCGTCCAGGGTCAGGGTTCTATCCTGGGCAAAAGCGGTTGAACTTAGCATCAAACCCGGAACCAAAATCGCAATAGCGAAACGGTAGATGGGTTTCACCATTTTTTTAAATGGGTGATTAAGGGGGTTATTTATTTGTGTTATCATGTTCATTCACTAAGTAAGCTCTTAATAGTTTTTTCATGTAGGCTTCAATTCTGGGCTTCAATACTTCCTCCAGTATTTTATCGTTCTGGATATCAAATCCAAGCATTGCAGAGGTAAGTTGAGGTGTATTGACAATAAAGTTTTTGGTGCCATAAATGGTAGCTATTACCAGCTCCACATCCACATCTTTATTAAATTCGCCTTTATCTATACCTTCTTGTATAATCTTTTTCAGCTCCGAAACGTTAGCCATTAATATATTTGATATTTGGTCGGCCAACTCACCCCTGCGCTGCATAGTCAGCTCCTGGTACAGCATTTTCTGAAAACAGTTATTGTTGACCACACGCTGAACATATAGGTCGATATATTTTTCAATTTTATTCCACGAAGAGGTGGTTTCATCGCTACCGATATTTTGCAGCAGGTTTTTAAATGACGAGATCTTCCGGTTGAAAACTGCCAGGAACAAACCTTCTTTTGAACCGAAATAATAATTCAGCATCGCCATATTCACTCCGGCTTCGCCCGAAATTGTCCGGGTAGAAGCGCCGTCAAATCCGAGTTCTGAAAAAACCTTTTCAGCAACGTCAAGGATGTGTTCTTTTTTATCGATCTTATCTTTATCCATTTCTTTCAACGGCACAAAATTAATCAATCGATTGATTATGTCAAGATGAGTTTTGTTATATTAATGTAATCATTTGATTAAGAGTGGCTATAAAACCAATCAACTGATTAGTTTTTAACAATTTAGCAACGTAACAGTTTTGTTTTAGATTTGAAGTATTCAAAATATCCGTCTATCTTACCGCCTATTTTTTTCTTATGAAGAGTTTCCTTTTTCTGCCTGTATTTTTATTAGTTGCCAGTGCTGCTTTTGCACAAACTGCCCCGCCGACTGACCTAGTTACTATCGAACAAAATTTGAAGAAACTGGATGTGGTAGGCAGTGTGCTGTACGTTGCCGCACACCCGGATGATGAGAATACCCGACTGCTGGCTTACCTGGCACAGGAAAAACATTATCGTACCGGCTACCTGTCAATGACACGTGGCGATGGAGGTCAGAACCTTATAGGCAACGAGCAGGGTGAATTGTTAGGATTGATCCGCACGCAGGAGCTTTTAGCTGCCCGTAAGGTAGATGGAGCAGAACAGTTTTTTACCCGTGCACTTGATTTTGGCTTCTCAAAAGGTCCTGAAGAAACATTGAACTTCTGGAACAAGGAGAAAATATTAGGCGATGTAGTGTGGGTGGTCCGTAAGTTCAGGCCGGATGTGATCATCTGCCGTTTCCCTACTACTGGTGAAGGTGGTCACGGAAACCATACTGCTTCAGCTATGTTGGCCGAGGAGGCTTTCACCGCAGCAGCAGACCCGAAACGCTATCCCGAACAATTGAAATACGTGCAACCCTGGCAGCCAAAGCGCATTATGTGGAACACCTTCAACTTTGGCAACACCAATACCATTGCGCCTGATCAGTTTAAAGTGAACGTTGGGGTCTACAATCCGTTATTGGGCAAAGGTTACGGCGAAATGGCTGCCGAAAGTCGCTCTAACCATAAAACACAGGGCTTTGGCTCGGCAAGGCAACGTGGCGACGCTTACGAGTATTTTAAGACAATGAAAGGCGATGCACCAGAAACTGACCTGCTGGATGGTGTAAATACAACCTGGGGACGCATAAAAGGCGGCGAGTCCATCGGAACAGAGATCGAAAAGGTCACCAATGATTTTGATGCTAATCATCCGGATAAATCGGTTCCGGCTTTGGTAAAACTATATGACCGCATTCAAAAAATAGACGATACCCACTGGCGCGAACAAAAAACTAAGGAGCTAAGTGAACTGATTGCTGCCTGTACCGGCTTATGGTTTGAAAGTTATGCTGCTGATCAGACTTACGGATTGAATGATAGTATTGATGTACGATCGCAGATTATAAACAGGTATAACGACCGGGTAAAAGTATTACAGGTGGATGGATTACATTTTAATAATGGGAAAGCCATTCCGGCAAATGAAGTGCAGAACTTTAACAGTAAAATACCAGCTGATAAGGTCACCCAACCATACTGGTTAGAGCAGCCTCATGGTATAGGGTCATACGCGATTTCTGATGACCGAAAAGTCGGTAACCCGGAGAACCCGGACATGCCCAAAGTGAAGTTCGAATTTATTGTTGAAGGTACGCCAATCCAGCTTGATCGCCAACTGGTTTATAAATATACCGACCCCGCAAAAGGTGAGATTTATCAGCCTGTACAAATTGCCCCTCCTGTAACAGCCAATATCCAGGATAATGTTTACATCTTCAATTCGCAGCAACCGCAAACTGTACAGGTAAAATTAGAGGCTTTTGAAAAGATCGGTTCAGGAACTGTTTCGTTGGATGCGCCCCCGGGATGGAAGA
>Ga0068865_100000585_pt1 | contig 20456 bp, 18 predicted proteins | sample KBSMisM12_FD_75293 | JGI IMG/M metagenome (GOLD analysis project Ga0068865, IMG submission 75293) | Miscanthus rhizosphere microbial communities from Kellogg Biological Station, Michigan, USA - KBS Miscanthus M1-2 | ecosystem: Host-associated > Plants > Roots > Rhizosphere > Soil ...
GAAGGCCTGCGGAGCGTCTGCTGCGTCCCGCTCAAGACCGCGCGCAGCAGTTACGGGGTGCTCAACATCGGCAAGCGCGAGGACGACGCATTCGCGGCCGACGAAGTCGCGATGCTCGAAGAGGTGGCGGCGCAGCTCGCCATCGCCTTCGAGAATGCGCTCAGCTTCCGCCAGGCCGACCGCTACCGCCAGGAATCGATCGCCCAGCGCGACCGGCTCCAGCTGCTGCTCGACGTCAACAACCAGCTGCTGGCGCAGCCCGAGTCGTATGCCAAGCGGCTGTCGGTGCTCGCCATGGCGAGAGTGTTCGTCGATCACGACTACGCCGCGCTCGTCATCTGGCATCGCGAGGCCAACGAGCTGCGCGTTGAAGCCAACACCTACTACGACGCGCGGGGGGTGCTCGCGCCGCGAGTCGTGCTGCCGCTCGGGCTCGCGCCTTCCAGCGTGACGTTCGCGGAGCAGCGTATTCGCACGTTCACAGGTGCCGAGATCGACCAGTTCAATCAGGACCTCGTCCCGGGGCTCGCGCACGAACACATCCGGTCGATGTGCTGCGTGCCGCTCGTCACCCAGCGCGGCACGCTCGGCACGCTCAGCATCGGACGGCGCAGTCGTGACGGCTTCAGCGATTCCGAGGTGTCGCTGCTCAGCGACGTGGCCGGCCAGGTGGCGATCGCGGTGGCGAACACGGTCGCCTACCAGGAGATCTCGGCGCTGAAGGATCGCCTCACCGAGGAAAAGCTCTACCTCGAAGACGAGATCTCGTCGCAGCACGACTTCACGCAGATCATCGGGACGAGCCACGCGCTCACGAGCGTGCTGCGGCAGATCCGCACCGTCGGGCCGACCGACGCTACCGTGCTGCTGCTCGGCGAGACCGGCACTGGCAAGGAGCTCCTGGCGCGCGCGCTCCACGACGCCAGCAAGCGGCGGGCACAGACGTTCGTGCGCGTAAACGGCGCGGCGCTGCCGAGCAGCCTGATCGAGAGCGAGCTCTTCGGCTACGAGAAGGGCGCCTTCACCGGGGCGATGATGTCGAAGATCGGGCGCTTCGAGCTGGCGCACCGCGGCACGCTGTTCCTCGACGAGGTGGGCGAGATTCCGCTCGAGGTGCAGCCGAAGCTCCTGCGCGCGCTGCAGGAGCAGGAGTTCGAACGGCTCGGGAGCACGCGTACCCAGAAGGTCGACGTGCGGCTGATCGCGGCGACCAACCGCGACCTCAACCAGATGGTGGCGAGCGGCACGTTCCGCAGCGACCTCTACTATCGCCTGAGCGTGTTTCCGATCTTCGTGCCGCCGCTGCGGGAGCGGCCGGAAGACATCACCCCGCTGGTGCACCACTTCGTGCGCCGGTTCACGCGTGAGATCGGGCGCAACATCGACACCATCCCGGCGGCGACGATGGATGCGCTGCAGAAGTGGCCGTGGCCCGGCAACATCCGCGAGCTCGAGAACGTGATCGAACGGGCCGTGATCCTGTCGCCGGGGTCGTCACTGCAGGTGCCGGCGAGCGCGTTTCAGGGCGGCCCGCCGATGCCCCGTCCGACGGCGGCGGCCTCCACGGGAACGGCCGGAGCCACCGCCGTGCCGGAGAGCGCGTACTCCGAAGGCGAGCGCGACATGATCCTGAAGGCGCTGCGCGACGCCAAGGGCATCATCGCGGGGCCCGAAGGCGCGGCCGCGCGCCTCGGGTTGAAGCGCACCACGCTGCACTCCAAGATGCGGAAGCTCGGCATCGAACGGCCCTCGTTCTGACGCGATGACCACATCGGAGCTGCCGGCGGACTCCGGCGAATCCACGACGACGCGGCTCGAGGCCTTCAGCGACGGTGTCTTCGCCATCGCCATCACGCTGCTCGTGCTCGAAATCCGGCTGCCGCCCGAAGCCGGGGTCGAGCACGCCGGCGGCCTGGCCAGGACGCTTCTGGCGCTGTGGCCGTCCTATGCCGGCTACGCGGTGAGCTTCGTGACCGTCGGCATCATGTGGGCCAACCACCACGAGCTGATCAAGCTCATGTCGCGGGTGGACCACGGGCTGATCGTCTGGAATCTCCTGCTGCTCATGGCGATCTCGTTCACGCCGTTCCCCACCGCGGTGATGGCCGAGCACCTGCCGCACCCGGGGTGGGACCGCAACGTGGCGGTGGCGTTCTATTGCGGATCGTTCACGCTGACGGCGCTCTTCTACAACCTGCTGTGGCGGAACGTGTCACGGCAGCGCCGGCTGATTCGCCCGCACGTCAGCGACGCCCGCGTGAACGCGATCACCCGCGCGTATGCACCCGGGACCTTCATCTACGGCTCGGCGACGGCCGTCGCCTTCCTGAGCGTGCCGGCGGCGCTGGCCATCGTGGCCGGGCTGGCGCTCTTCTACATCCTGCCCAAGCGCGGCGCGCATTCGTAGGGGCCGCCTTCGGGCGGCCCGTGGCCATGTCGAGAACCGGCCTTGGGCTCCGACTTAGGGGTAAAGGAGCCGGTCAATGACGATTACACCGTTTCTCTGGTTCGACACCCAGGCCGAAGAGGCGATGAACTACTACCTCTCGGTCTTCAAGAACGGAAAGACCAAGGCCGTCCACCGCGCGCAGGGGCGGGTGATGTCGGTGGAGTTCGAGCTCGAAGGGCAGCCGTTCATGGCGCTGAACGGCGCCGCGAAGTCGAATTTCACCGAGTCGATCTCGTTCTTCGTGAGCTGCGAGACCCAGGCCGACATCGACCGGCTGTGGACGACGCTCATCGGCGACGGCGGCGCGCCCAGCCGGTGCGGCTGGCTCAAGGACAAGTTCGGCCTGTCATGGCAGATCATTCCGTCGTCGCTCGGCCGCCTGCTGAGCGGTGGCGGCGACGCCGCACGGGCAGGACGGGTGCTGAACGCGATGCTCCAGATGGGCAAGCTGGACATCGCCCGGCTACAAGCGGCATACGACGAACAGGGAGCGACGCGATGAAGTACATGCTGATGATGAACGCCCCAGGCGGCGGCCCCTACCAGATCGGCGGCTGGCCGAAGCAGGACATCCAGGCGCACATCGGGCACATGATTGCCCTCAACAAGAAGCTGCGCGCCGCCGGCGAGCTCGTGGCGGCCGAGGGGCTGACCGGCCCCGACCAGGCCAAGCTGGTTCGCGCCGGCAAGGACGGCGCGCCGGTCACCGACGGCGTGTTCCCCGAGTCGAAGGAGTTCCTCGCCGGCTACTGGATCGTGGATGTGGACAGCCCCGCCCGCGCGTATCAGATCGCCGCCGAAGCGTCGACCGCGCCCGGACCCGGCGGCGCGCCGCTCAACATGGCGATCGAGGTCCGCGAGGTGATGAGCGGAATCCCGCCTGACATGCTGTGAGCCAGCCCGCCCTCACACCCGGCGCCGAGCATCTGCTGCGCGATCTCGCGCCGCAGGTGCTGGGCGCGGTCGTTCGCCGCTACCGCGACTTCGCGGCGTGCGAGGACGCGGTGCAGGAAGCGCTGATCGCCGCGGCGCAGCAGTGGCCGCGCGACGGCCTGCCCGACAACCCGCGCGGATGGCTGATTCAGGTGGCCTCGCGCCGGATGGTCGATCAGGTGCGTAGCGACAGCGCGCGCCGGCAGCGCGAACACGCCGCCGCGCTCGACCTCGGCCAGGTGGTGGCCGCGGCCAGCGTCGAGAGCCAGGCCGACGAAGACGAAACGCTGACGTTGCTCTTCATGTGCTGCCACCCGTCGCTCACCTCCGCGTCGGCGGTGGCGCTCACCCTTCGCGCCGTGGGCGGCCTGACGACGGCGCAGATCGCCAATGCGTTTCTGGTTCCGGAGGCCACGATGGCGCAGCGGATCAGCCGCGCCAAGCAGACCATCCGCTCGTCGGGCGTGGGATTCGAACGTCCCGCCGCGCGGGCCCGCGCGGAGCGGCTCGAAACGGTACTTCGTGTTCTGTATCTGATCTTCAACGAAGGCTATACGGCCAGCGTGGGGCCGAGCCTGCAGCGCGTGGACCTGTCGTCCGAGGCGATCCGCCTCGCGCGCGGCGTCCAACGGCTGTCGTCCGATGACACCGAAGTGGCCGGCCTGCTGGCGTTGATGATCCTCACCGACGCGCGCCGCGACGCCCGCAGCGGACCGGCGGGGGAGCTGATTCCGCTGCAGCACCAGGACCGTTCACGATGGAATCGAGCCGCGATCGACGAGGGCGTGGCACTGCTGTCGGCCACGCTGGGCCGGGGTCGCGTCGGTCCGTATCAGCTGCAGGCGGCGGTGGCGGCCGTGCACGACGAGGCCGCGCGATACGTGGACACCGACTGGCCCCAGATCCTGGCGCTCTACACGCTGCTCGAGCGCATGCAGGACAACCCGATGGTGACGCTGAACCGGGCCATCGCGGTGGCCATGGTGCAGGGGCCGGCGGCCGGCGTCGACATCCTCGACGCGCTCGCCGCCGATGGACGCCTGGTGGGAAGCCACCGCCTCGACGCGGTGCGAGGCCACCTGCTCGAAATGGCCGGCGACCGCGACGGCGCCGTCCGCCACTATCTGGCCGCCGCCAACCGGACGGCCAACACCGCGGAGCGCAACTACCTGCTCACCCAGGCGGCCACGGTGAGAGAGGGTATGTAGAGGCGGGTCTTTAGACCCGCCTGGGCCTTGTCGATCCGCGCCCTCCCCGTTCGACGTGTGAATAGGAGGACGACTGAGATGACTTCCAAGCGCACCTGGACCGGCCGGATTCTCACGGGCCTGGTTACCGTTTTCCTGCTCTTCGACGCCGGCGTGAAAGTGGTGAACCCCGCCTTTGCCGCGGCGGCGGCGCCGCAGATCGGCTATGCCGAAAGCCTCATCCTTCCGATCGGGCTCATCGAGCTGGCCTGCCTGGCCGTCTACCTCATCCCGCAAACGGCCGCGCTCGGGGCTGTGCTCCTGACCGGCTTCCTGGGCGGTGCGGTCGCCACGCATTTTCGCGTCAGCGACCCGCTCCTGGGCTACACGCTGTTCCCGCTCTACGTCGGCGCGCTCTTGTGGGGCGGCCTGTTCCTGAGAGACAACCGGCTGCGGGTCCTGATCCCGTTCAGCCGCTAATCGCAGGTCTAGAGACCTGCAACGACGAACACAGCCACGAGGGAGATGGCGATGCGATTCATGACGATCTACAAACCGGGCTTCGAGAGAGACACGCCGCCGACCGCGAAGGAGATGGCGGACATGGGCGCGCTGATTGCAGAGATGATGCAGAAAGGGGTGCTCATCACCACGGACGGCCTGCAGCACAGCAAGAAGGGTGCGCGAGTCAGCATCACGAACGGTTCGTTCACGGTGATCGACGGCCCGTTCACCGAGGCCAAGGAGATCGTCGGCGGCTTCGCGATTATCGAGGTGCCGTCGAAAGCCGAGGCGATCGCGTGGACCAAGCGGTTCCTGAGCGTGGTCGGCCACGGCGAGAGCGAGATCCGGTTGATGCAGGACGCGCCGGCGACGGCCGGGCCGGTCTAAAGACCGGCAGCCACGTACCAAGGAGAACGACGATGCGATTCATGATGCTGGTCATTCCGAAGGGCTACGAGAGCGCGCAACCCGGCACCGCCCCGGACGCGAAGGCGGTCGAGAGGATGATGAAGTTCAACGAGTCGCTGCAGAAGGCGGGCGTGCTCCTGGCGCTCGACGGGCTGCAGCCGCCGTCGACGGGCGCGCGTGTGAGCTTCGAGCAGGGCAAGCCCAAGGTCACGGACGGCCCGTTTGCCGAAGCCAAGGAAGTGCTTGGCGGCTACTGGATGATCCAGGTGAAGTCGAAGGACGAAGCGCTCGAGTGGGCCAAGCGCGCGCCGATGAGCGACAACGAGATCATCGAGGTGCGCCAGGTGCAGGAGATGGCGGATTTCCCGCCCGACGTGCAGAAAGCCGCCGAAGGCTTCCAGGAACTGCAGGCACAGGCCGGCCAGCGGCGTCAGTAGAGGGCGGTCTTCAGACCGCCCTACACGGGCAGTTCGCCCGTTGCCATCCACCTGGCGCAGTCCGGCGTCAGGTTCTCGCGCACGAGGCGGTCGTACTTCTCCAGGTCGGCCGCCGTCAGCACGTCCTTCCAGCGGCCGTTCGTGCCCTTGTTGAAGAACGTCGCGCCGCCCTGCTGAAAGAGCATGTCGATGATCGGCGAGTGCTGTGAGGCGGTCCGACGCATGTAGTCGAGACTGCAGTGCTCGAGCATCTGCGGCAGCTTCGCCGGGTCCAGGGCGATGTCGAGGAACTTCGCGATGCGGCGCATCTGACCCGGCAGATCCGCTTTCAAGTCGTTGAAGTGCAGCAGGAGCACGTTCGGCAGATGGCGGATGTCGAACCACCCCTGCAGGTGCGCCCAGTACGACACGCCCATGGGCAGCCCGCCACCCTCGAGCCATTCCAGGAAGTACTGCCGCACGTCGCCGGTCGGCGGCGTGAGCGGCTCGCCTTCGCGGCCGAAGACGTTGTTCATCATCGGATACATCTGCTCGGTGAAGCCGGCGTGGTGGTTGTGCATGCTCCACGCGACGTCGCGTCCGTCGCGCGCGACGTAGAGGTACTTCGCCTTCGGCGAGAACACCAGCGCATCCACCGGCAGGTGCGTCTTCATGAAGCGCCGGTGCTTCTGCGCGGCAAGCCCCTCCAGGATGATTTCGAGCGGCACCGGTCGCATGTCGACCCACGGTGACGATTCGAAGAGCGGCGCGTCCTCGCCCTGGTGAATGAGCTGGCAGACGATCTGCTGCGTCCACGTGGTGCCGGTCTTGGCGTAGGTCGCCACGACGATGTCGTCGTCGCGGAACGTGACGTAGTTCCACCGCGTGGAATCCATGATCGCGTTCTTGATGTCGCGGGTCTTCGTCGGATAGGCGAGAGCGTCGGGCACGACAGCCTCCTTGCGGCTGAGCTAAGGGAAGGCCGGAAGTATAGTGGGAAACCGTGTCCGAGGCCGATGCCCATGGCGCCATCGACGCCGTCTGGAAAATCGAGTCGGCCAGGCTGATTGCCGGCCTGGCCCGCATCGTCCGGGACGTGGGCGTGGCCGAGGATCTCGCCGCCGACGCCCTGGTTGCCGCGCTCGAACAGTGGCCCCGCGAAGGCATTCCCCGCAATCCGGGTGCCTGGCTGATGACCGCCGCCAAGCACCGCGCCATCGACTACGTCCGCCGCGGGTCGATGCTCGAACGGAAGCACGGGGAGCTCGGCTACGCCGCAGAAGCCGCCCGGCCCGACACCGCGGAGGAGCTGAACGCGGCGCTCGACGACGACATCGGGGACGACCTCTTGCGCCTGGTGTTCACCGCCTGTCATCCGGTGCTCACCACCGAGGCGCGCGTCGCGCTGACGCTGCGGCTGCTCGGCGGCCTCACGACGGGGGAGATCGCGCGCGCGTTCCTGGCGCCCGAGCCGACGATCGCCCAGCGCATCGTCCGCGCCAAGAAGACGCTGGCCAAGGAGCAGGTGCCGTACGAAGTGCCGCGGGGTGCCGAGCTGGCGCCGCGCCTGTCGTCGGTGCTCGAAGTGGTCTATCTGATCTTCAACGAAGGCTACGCCGCCACGGCCGGCGACGACTGGATGCGGCCGGCGCTGTGCGACGAGGCGCTCCGGCTCGGGAGGATTCTCGCGGAGCTGGCGCCGCTCGAGCCCGAGGTGCACGGGCTGGTGGCGCTGATGGAGATCCAGGCGTCGCGCGCGCGGGCCCGCGTCGGCCCCCGCGGCGAGCCGATCCTGCTGCTCGATCAGAACCGCGCGCTGTGGGACCAGCTGCTGATCCGCCGCGGTCTCGCCGCGCTCGATCGCGCCGAGCGGCTCAATCGCGAACGCGGCCCGTACGTGGTGCAGGCCGCCATCGCCGCGTGTCACGCCCGCGCGCGTGAAGCCGCCGACACCGACTGGGCGGCGATCGTCGCGCGGTACGACGAGCTGCTCGACCTCGTGCCGTCTCCCGTCGTCGAGCTCAATCGCGCCGTCGCCGTCTCCATGGCGTCGGGGCCGCACGCGGGGCTCGAGCTCGTGGACGCGCTCACGTCGGTGCCGGCGCTCGAGCAGTACCACCTGCTGCCCAGCGTGCGCGGCGACCTGCTGATGAAGGTCGGGCGGCTCGACGAGGCACGCGCGGAGTTCGAGCGTGCGGCGAGCCTGACCAGAAATGCCCGCGAACGCGCCCTGCTGCTGGAGCGCGCCCGCACCGCGGCCGCGACGTGAATCTGCTGCTGCTCGAAGCAGACCAGCTGCGCGGCAGTCGCGCGGTCCTCTCACCCATCCAGGCCCGGCACGCGCGCGACGTCCTTCGCGTGGTGCCGGGCCAGGAGCTTCGCATCGGCGTGGTGGACGGCCCCCGCGGCCTCGGCCGGGTGGCGCAGGCCGGCGACTCCATCGAGCTCGAATGCACGTTCGAGCCCGAGCCTCCGCCGGCTCCGGATGTCGATCTGCTGATGGCACTCCCGCGGCCGAAGGTGATGCGGCGCCTGTGGGCCCAGCTCGCCGCGCTCGGCGTGGGGCGCATCGTCCTCACCAACGCCGCCCGCGTGGAGCGCAACTACTTCGACACGCACGTGCTGGAACCGGAGTTCTACCGGCCGCTCCTCGTCGAGGGGCTGCAGCAGGCGCGGGACACGCACCTGCCCCGCGTGTCGATCCACCGGCGATTCCGGCCGCTCGTCGAGGACGAGCTCGACGCGCTGTCGCCGGACGCGGCGCGCGTGGTGGCCCATCCGGCCGCGGACGCCGCGCCGATCGCGGGCGCGTGGCCGCACGGCGCCAGGCGCGTACTGCTGGCCGTGGGACCCGAGGGCGGCTGGGACGATTTCGAGCTGCGGCTGCTGATCGCGCGGGGGTTCAGGCCCGCGAGCCTGGGCACGCGCACGCTGCGCACCGACACCGCGTGCGTCGCGCTCCTTGCGGCGTTGCGGGCCGGCCGCGCCCTGCCCTCTTCGTAGGGGCCGCCTTCAGGCGGCCCGTTCAGGATAGCCGGCTGGCGCCGCCGCTGACGACGCCTTTGACGGTGCGCTGCGGCGCGTGCTGCCACGCCGCGCGCGCATCAGCCACCGACGCGAACGACGCCGGCAGCTCGCGGCCAGCGATCTCGATGTCGAAGGCGCCGCCGGCAAAAGGATCGGGCGCGATGATCAGTCGCGGCCCCTCGAGGCGGATGTCGTAGCCCATCTCCTGCGCCTGCCCGTTGGTGTCGACGCCGCAGAACAGCAGCGACGCGAGGTCGGCGAGCCGCAGGAACGCGTACTCACGCTGGAGCGTTTCGATCGTTTCATGCGACGCGCTCAGGTGCTGATTGCGCGCCGCGGTCATGTCCACGAAGAACTGCCGCCATCCCGTCTGTTGGCGCATGCGCCGGTAGACGTGCAGCGCGTGCTGGGCCACCAGCGCCGCCGCGTACGGCTCGCCGGCCAGCCTCGCCACGCCGCGCTTCCACACCGCGTGCCGCACCTCCTCCGGCACGTGGACGAAATCGAGCACTCGGCCGGTGGCCGGGTCGAGGCACGGCTCCGCGTCCACCTCCTGCCAGCCGTTGTCGTGCGCCTGAATGGCCAGCATGATGGCGACGTGCCGCGGCGACTCGGGCAGCCCGCCGCTGTCCCAGCCGCGCATGATGGTGGCGGCCATCGCCGCGTGATCCGGCTGCGTGATGAACAGCGGTGGATTCAGGTCCGTCCGAACGATCACTGCGAGCCGCGACTCAGCGTGCCCCCGTGTAGACGACGCGCCAGACTCTGCCCTTCTGGCTGTCGCCGATATACAGCGAGCCGTCGGGCGCCTGCGCGACACCGTCGGGCCGATAGAGGGCGTCGCCCGGATTGAGCAGCGTCTCCTTGCCGGTGAAGCCCTGCGCGAACACTTCGAAGGCGCCGGCCGGCTTGCTGGCGGCAAACGGCTGGAACGTGACGTTGTAGCCGGCCTGCGGCTCGGGCGAGCGGTTCCAGGATCCATGGAAGGCGATGAACGCGCCGTTGCGGTACTTCGCCGGGAACTGCGAGCCGGTGTAGAACTTCACGTCCACCGGCGCCCAGTGCGCGGGGAACGCCGCGGCGGGCGGCGTGAACATGCTGCACCGTCCCACCGTCTTGCCGTCGCCGCCGTATTCCGGGTTCAGCGTCATCATCTTCGTGGTGTAGTCGTAGTAGCAGTACGGCCACCCGAAGTTCGACCCCTGCACGGCGCGATAGAGCGGCTCGGCGGGGCGCTCGGCATTGTCCTTGGCGGTGAAGAGGCTCGGCCAGAACACGTCGAGTTGATCGCGGTTGTTCATGGCGATGTAGAGCGCGTCGTCGTGCCAGGTGATCGCCGGCATCTGGCGCATCCCGGTCGCGAAGCGCGTGCCCTGCTCCTGCGTCTGGTTCAACTTGTTCTCGTCGAACTTCCAGATCCCCGCGTGCTTCTCGAGAATCGGGCACGGGTCCACGCCCTTCACGCCCGGGCGGCGGTCCGGATCCTGGCAGGCGTTCGACGGCGCGCCGACGTTGATGTAGAGGCCGCCGCGCCCGTCGAAGGCGATGCCCTTGTCCTCGTGCTGGCGTTCGTTCGGAAGGCCGGTGACGATCGTCTCGGCGGCGCCGGTCGGTTTCAGCGTGCCGTCGGTCAGCTTGTAACGTTCGATGATCTGCGGGTGCGCCAGGTAGACGTAGCCGTTGCGGATGGCGATGCCGGTCGTGCTGCCCGACCCGAATCGCTCGACCACCTCGAACTTGCCGTCGTTGTTGGCGTCGCGCAGCGCCACCGCGCCGCCGCCGGTCTGCGGCTGCCCGCGGCCGCCGCTGGTCATGAGCGCGACGTACAGATCGCCGTTGCGGTTGGCGACCATGTGGCGCGCGGCGCCGAGGTTGTCGGCCGCCACGAGCGCGCAGAAACCCATCGGCAGACGGATGCCGCCGTTGTCGGGGTCGCACTTGGGCAGTGCCTGTCCGTGGACCAGCGTCAGTGCCGAGGCGACGATCGCCGCGGCGGCACAAGCGCCCACACTCCATGCGCCGAACCGATGTCTTGCCATCATGCTGCCTCTCCCTCGCTGGCGTGAATCCTATCACCCGTGCACGTATGCTTGAGACGTGCGCCGACGCTACTGGCTCATGAAGTGCGAACCCGCCGCCTACACCATCGACGACCTCGCGCGCGACGGACGGACGAGTTGGGAGGGCGTGCGGAACTATCAGGCCCGCAACTTCATGCGCGACGAGATGCAGGTAGGTGACGGCGTGCTGTTCTACGCGTCCAACGCCGACCCTTCGGGGGTCACGGGGCTCGCCGAGATCGTGCGCGCGGGCTATCCCGACCACTGCGCGTGGACGCCGGGGCACAAGTACTTCGACGCGGCCTCGAGCGAAGCCGCGCCGGTCTGGTACATGGTGGACCTCGGGTTCGTGGAACGGTTCGCCGAGACGCTCCCGCTCGAAGTACTCAAGTCGACGAAAGGGCTCGAGTCGATGATGGTCACGCAGAAGGGCAGCCGACTGTCGGTACAACCGGCCACGCGGAACGAGTACGGCATCGTGACGCGGCTGGGCCGCTCGCGCGGGGGCGCGCGATGATCACCAGCCCGTATCCCGCCGCCTCGATCGCCGCGCCCCGGATCCGCGACTACTTCCTGCGCCATCTCGCAGCCGTACCTGCCGGAGAGGGCGAGGGGCTGGCGCCCGTACCAGACACCTCCGTGCTCGAAAGCCTGATCAACGTGGTCTTCTGGACCAGCCTGCGGCGCGAGGAAGGGTTCGTGCCGAAGATGTCGCTCGCCTACCTGCCGCCGGCCGACAACCCGTACTCGATGCGCTTCGAGCTGCCGATGGCCTTGACACCGCACTCGCTGGGCAAGGTGGCGCCGGTGGTGGAGCGCGCCGGTATCCACCTGGGCGTGTGGACGAACGACGACGGCGAGTTGTACGCGTGGGGGACCACGCGGTTAATTCCCACTCTCGGCCTGGTGCTCGAGATCGTGGAGCCGGCGTTACTGGTCGTGAAGCATCACCGCGGCGAGAAGACCGGCAAGTACGTCAACGTCGCGGTGCTCGAGGGGGATCAGGTCAAGCTCGTGGACGAAAGCGCATCGAGCCTGCCCGACTGTCCGGCGCTCGTCGGCTCGCTTCTCGGCTTCGACTCGCCCGCGTCGTGGCTGGGGTCGATGAACGTGCTCGTACAGCTCGCGGTCTCGATGCGCGCGCACGGCCGCGGCGGGCTGCTGCTGGTCGTTCCGGCCACGTCCGAGAGCTGGCGCGACTCGATGGTGGCGCCCATGTCCTATGCGATCTCGCCGGCGTACCGGGGCCTCGGCGACCTGCTGCGCGAGGGCGGCACTGGCAAGAAGACGGATCGATTCCAGCAGGCGCTGCGCGAGGTCGTGGACGTGATTGCGGGGCTCACCGCCGTGGACGGCGCCGCGGTGATGACCGACACCTACGAGCTGCTCGCGTTCGGCGCCAAGATCGCCCGCCGGCGCGGGTCGCCGCAGGTGGAGCAGGTGACGGTCACCGAGCCGGTCGTCGGCGGCGAAGCACGCTCCGTGACACCGGCGCAGCTTGGCGGCACGCGCCATCTCTCGGCCGCGCAGTTCGTTCACGACCAGCGGGACGCGATCGCGCTCGTCGCGTCGCAGGATCGCCGGTTCACCGTGTTCGCGTGGTCACCGTGCGCCGATCACGTGCACGGTCATCAAGTCGAAACCCTTCTCCTGTAAACGTCGCCAGCCGGGCGGCGGCTTCGTTCACGGCTTTCCGCTGCTTCGCGGACAGCGGCACCTGCGCCACGACTTCGACGCTGGTCTTCGCGCCGGATACGCGGCGGCGCCAGAAGCCGGCCACCAGGCCGTCCACGACGAGCGGATGCGCGAAGGCGTCGGGGCCTTTCATGATGCCGTCACCAGAAACGTCGCCGCGCGGCTGCATCAGCCCGCGATCCTTGTAGGCGATCAGGTACTCGTCGTAGTTGGGCAACAGAAACGTCGCCGGCGGCATCCGCGACACGGCGTCCCAGTTCTCCGCCCAGTAGGTGAGCCCGCCGGCCTCTCGCGGCTCGAGCGCCGCATGCTCGATCCCCTTCTTCGCCTGCGCCACCGTGAGCCCCGACCACCACACGTAGTCGCGCAGTGTCGCCGGTCCATGGCTGGCGAAGTAGCGCGACGCGAGCTCGGCGCCCGCATCCCGAGGCGTACGCGCCTTCGCGTCCGGTGCGCGCTCGTCGAAGAGTGCGTAGGTGAGCTGCTTTCCGCGCACGGGTCCGCTGCACATCACCTGCTCCAGCTCGGCGTGAATCGTCAGCAGCCCCAGCCGCGGTCCGCTTGCTTCGATGCCGCGCTTCGCCAGCGCGGCGGCCAGCTCGGTGCGGGTGCGGAACCGGCCGCCTTGAAGCTCCGATGCCAGCACCTTGTGGACGCGGGACATCGTCTTGGCGTCGAGGCCGTACTGCTTGTAATAGAACTTGCTCGCCTGGTGCACGCGCGGGGCGGTGAGCGCCAGCAGCCAGCGGATGTCGGCGGGCGTGACGAAGTGCCACGTCGGGCGCATGGCGTGCGTGCGCAGGATCTCTCCACGATCGAACGCATTCTCGACCGCGGCGTCGTCGAGCCCTGCGGCGCGGAGTCCGATCGCCCACTTCGCCCCGATGAAATCCTGCGCTTGAACGGCACAAAGGCGCTCGACGACCGCCGCCGGACGGCGAACCGCGGATCGCACGAGCCACTGATTGTGAAGACGCGCGGCGAGGATCACGTCAAAAGCGGACGCGCAGTCCGGCCCACGCGCGGATCGGAGCGCCTGGCGCGAAAAATGTACTGTGGGTCAGGGGGAACGCGCCCCCGACAGCGGGAAACGGCCGCGCGACGAAGGCTCCCGTCGCGGTGAACGCGGTCGAACCCAGAAGGGCGGCGGTCGAGTAGCGGCGATCGAGCAGGTTGTTCACCTGGCCGGTGAGCGTGAGCCACGGCGTCAGAGCATAGCGCGCGCCCAGGTTGACGACCGTGTACGGTTCAGTGCCGCCGGGGCCGAGGTAGTAGATGCCGTCGGCCTCGTGATCACCGTTTTCGTTGCCGCGCGCCGCCGCTCCCGACAGCGCCATCAGATCGACGTCGACACCGAAGGCGCCCGTCACCTGGACGTCGGCGTACACCTTCAGCATGTGGCGTGGGATGAGCGGCATTCGATCCCCGGGCGCGATGTCGATCGCGCCTTCGAGCCCGGGAGCAGCCGCGTCGCTGGCGCTGTTGCCGTCGCCGTTGACCTGTTCGGGGCTCTGAAAGGTCGCGGAGAGGAACGTGTAGCCGGCACCGACTTCCGCCCGGCCGGCGCGCGTCCGTGCGGCGAGCTCGATGCCTTCGCGGCGGGTGCGCCCGAAGTTCTTGAAGTAGCCGAACCCGGTCTGCTCGGACTGGACGAACAGGATGTCGTCGCGATTGGCGGCGCGAAAGTACGAGGTGTTCCAGGCCACGCCGTGGGTGTGCCCGCGCACGCCTGTCTCGAACGTGCGGGTCACGACCTGCGACAACGGCGGGTCGCCGGCCATCGCGTTGGGCAGCTTGCAGGGCTGCTCGGGATCGGCGCACCCGAGCTCGATCGACGTGGCGGCGCGGCTGCCCTCGTTGTAGCCGGCGTACAGGTTGACGCCTCGCGCGGTGTTGACCGTCACGCCGGCGGCCGGGTTGAACCGCGAGAACACGTGCGATCCGTCGAGCGAGCCCTCGCCGCCGCCGGGACGGATGCCGTCGCGATTCTCCACCGTCGTGCGGTTGAAACGTCCGGCCGCCGTGAGATGTACGCGGTCGCCGAAGGACAGCGTGTCGGACGCGTACACGCTCCACGTCGTGGTGAGGCCGTCGAGATCGACACGGGTGTCGTACGGCTCGCCATCGACGGTGCCGCCAGTGACGCCGCCGTCACCGAACGCATTGACACCGGTAATGCTGCGATCCGGATTCAGGTACCCGAGCTCGGACGACTGCGTGAAGGCCGCCCGGCTGCGGTCGAAGGCGGCGCCGCCGGTGAGCTGATTGCGGCGGCCCGCCACCGAGTCGAAGCGGGTGAACTGACCCGAAGCGCCGGCGTTGTGCTGCGCGGTGTGCGTACGGTTCAAGAGGCCGTTGCACTTCTCGGCCGGCTCGGCGTTGAGCCGCACGTCGAGGAGGCAGCGGTTCGCGGGAAAGGGCGTGTTCGCCGGCGTCTCACCCGGCAGATAGAGATTCTGATCGAGCGACGCCTCGTTGACGTCGCCGTTGAAGGTTCGCGTGCCGATGTCGCGGTAATAGGCGTTGCCCGAGAGCGCGACGGCGCCCGAGCCGGCGTGGCGCACCGACGCGTTGAGGAACGTGGCGCGGTTGCGGGTTTCGTCGGGCTTGGTATACACGCTGGCGGCGTCGCGATCCAGCAGCCGCGTCTCCTGCAGCGCGTTGCCGTTCAGGACGTTCCGCGCATGCGCCACCGTCACCGACGCCGAACCGCGCGGGCGTTCCCATCCGAGCTTGCCGAAGATCTGCCGGACGTCCGACGGCGAGTCGTCGCGCCAGCCGTCCTCGGCAAACAGCGTCCCCGCCAGGTACCAGTTGAACCGCGCGTTCTTCGAGCCGCCGTGCTCGAAGTCGATCTCGCGGCGCACGTCGCTGCCATAGCTGCCCTGAATCGTGGTCCCGGGGCTCGAGAGCCCGCTCTTGGTGGTGACCGCCAGCGCACCGCCGAGCGTGTTGAGGCCGAACATCGGGTTCGAGCCCGGCATCAATGCCGCCGAGGCGATCGCCAACCGCGGAATCAGATCCCAGCTCACCACGTCGCCGAACGCTTGATTCAGGCGGACGCCGTCCATGTAGACCGACAGCCCCTGCGGTGTACCCAGGAGCGGCGATGCCGTGTAGCCGCGGTAGTTGACGTCGGGCTGAAACGGGTTGCCCTGCATCTCGTTCACGTGCACGCCCTGCAGCCGCCGGTTGGCGAAGTCCGACAGGTCGAGCGCTCCGCTCGTCTCCAGCTCCGCGGCGGTCGCGGTCTGGACGGGCGCGGGCACGCGATCGACCGGCTGTTCGACCCCTGGCAAAGGCGTCGTGCCGACGACGACGACGTGGATGTCGAGCGGCTGGATCAGTGGCGCCGGCGTCTGCGCGTGGGCCCGGACCGCAAAAAACGCGACAAATCCCACGAGAATCGGCCACGAACGCACCAGATTGGGTACCATACTCGGCTGATATGCTGGAAATACGCCCTGATGCGCTGGTCAATTACCCCGACGTTCTGACCTCCGAGGTCGTCACCGCCCTGCGCGAGCTGGCGCCGCTCGACGACGATCGGCACGCGGTGATGGCGGCGCGCCTCGAGCGCCGCGCCCGGCGGGCGAAGAACGGCGAGCGGATCGCGTTTCTCGATCCGGCCAGCATCATCGCACGGACGAAGATCCGGGTCGCCGACGCGCGCGCCGGCGCCTTCACGGGCAGCGCGATTCCCGCCGACCTGCAGCGGCAATGGATCCAGGGCACGGGCCCCGGCGCCAAGCCCTCCACGCCGGTGGACAAGAGCATCCGCAACATCTCCTACGCGTTGCTCTCCGGAGCCGACGGCTGGATGTTCGACGGCGAGGACGCACTCGGCCAGCTCTCCACCATGGCGCTCGACAACCAGCGCAACCTGAAGCTGGCGATCCACAAGGAAGAGGTGTTCCTCAAGGCCACCGAAGGCGTGGCGGCCGAAATGAACGCCTGGGCGCAGTCGTTCTTCGGGCGGACGATCGTTGGCGACTGGCGAAAGCAGCTCGGGTTCACCACCAAGATCTTCCGCGCTCGTGGTCTCCATCTCGACGATCGCCACGTGCGTCGCACCGACGGCCGCGGCTTCTCGGCGTCGATCGTCGACCTGGCCACGTTCGTCGTGAACAACCAGGCGCGGCTCCGCGCCGAAGGTTCGTCGCTGGTCCTGTACCTGCCGAAGATCCAGACCGCCGAAGAGGCGGCGCTGTGGCACGACATCATCGGCCGCCTCGAAGCGCACCTCGGCCTGCCGATCGGCGTCGTCAAGGCCTACGTCCTCGTGGAGCAGCTCGAAACCGTGTTCCAGCTGGCGGAAATCCGCGCGGCGCTGGGGCCGCGCTTCATCGGCTTCAACACCGGCCGTTGGGACTACATCAACAGCGTCTCCGACTCGCTGGCGTGGGATCCGTCGTTCATCAACCCGAACATCGACGCGATCACCATGACCTACGGCTACATGCGGAACTACGAGGACCGCGTGCGCCGGGCGGTGAACACGCCGGACGAGAAGGGGCAGTTCGCGCTGTGGCAGGGCGGGATGGAACCGAACATCCCGGTCGGCTCGGCCGACGGCGTCTCCCGCGCGATGCAACGCGCGGTGGCCGGCGGCGAGCGCGAGCAGCGCGAAGGGGCCAGCGGCAAGTGGGTGGCGCACTGGAAGATGGTGCACATCGTGCGGCCAGTGTGGGAAAAGGTGGGGCAGCCCAATCAGCTGGGGCGGGCGTTTGCACCGCTCACCTACACGAACGAGGACGCCGCCGGCCTGACGCTGCTCGAACCCGCACCGCGCACCGTGCGCGGCGCGCGCGATCTGCTCAGCGTCGCCATTCAGTACGGCAACGCGTTCGGACAGGGCATGCAGGCCGCCGCGCTCAAGCCGGCCGACTTCTTCGGGAACGAGGACGTGCTCTATCTGATGGAGGACATGGCCACCGGCGAAATCCGCCTGAGCATCCTGTGGGAGTGGCTGCACAAAGGCGCCACGTTCACCGAGGACGACGCCGCCGCCGGCGTCAAGGCCGGCGACGTCTTTACCGCCGATTTCTTCCGCCGGCTGCTCGCCGAGGAGTACGACAAGCTGCAGCGCGCGAGCAACCGCGACGTGCACGACAACTCCAAGGCGACGACGCTGCCGATTGCGCGTGAGATCGCGGACGTATATGTCCTCGGCGACCGCAAGCTGCCCTGGTACATCGATCTGCTCAATATCAACCTGGGAGTGCACACGTTGGCAGAGGCGAAGCGGCGGATTCAGCTGCTCGTCGATGCGTTCCGCGACCAGAACGCGCGCGTGACGCACAACCTCGATTTCGAGCAGACGTCCCTGCGGTAATCTGATCTGCTGTGGTATCGAACCGTCTAGACGACCTCCGGATCACGCAGGTCCGGCCGCTGCTGCCGCCTGCGATCCTGCTCGAGGAAATTCCGATCACCGAACGCGCGTCGGAGCTCGTGAGCGCGACGCGGCAGGCCATCGCCGGCGTGCTCGCCGGGCAGGATCCGCGGCTCGTCATCGTGGTCGGGCCGTGCTCGATTCACGACACCCGGGCGGCGCTCGACTACGCCGAGAAGCTGCTGCCGTTGCGGCAGCGCTACGCGGATCAGCTGATCGTGACCATGCGCAGCTATTTCGAGAAGCCGCGCACGTCGGTCGGGTGGAAGGGGCTCATCAACGATCCCGATCTCGACGAGAGCTTCCACATCAACAAGGGGCTGCGCATGGCGCGCCAGCTCCTGGTCGATCTCAACGACATGGGGCTGCCGACGGCGTCGGAGTTCCTGGACACGCAAATCCCGCAGTACATCGCCGACCTCACGTCGTGGGTCGCGATCGGCGCCCGCACCACCGAAAGCCAGGTGCACCGCGAGCTGGCGTCGGGGCTGTCGATGCCGGTCGGCTTCAAGAACGGCACCGACGGCTCGACGCAGACCGCCGTGGACGCCGTGCTGTCAGCGCGATCGCCGCACCTCTTTCCGTCGGTCACCAAGCAGGGCGTGTCGGCCATCTTCGAGACGAGCGGCAACGACACCTGCCACGTGATCCTGCGCGGCGGCTCGCGCACCGGACCGAACTTCGACGCGCCGCACGTGGACGAGGTCTGCACGCGGCTGAAGGCGCGAGGCCTGCGCGAGACCGTGATGATCGACTGCTCGCACGGCAACAGCCAGAAGGACCACCGGAAGCAGGCGGCCGTGGCGGCGTCGATTGCCGAGCAGGTGTGCGCGGGCTCGTGGCGCGTGATGGGCGCCATGCTCGAAAGCCATCTCGTGGAGGGCCGTCAGGACTACGTGGCCGGACGCGCCACCTACGGCCAGAGCATCACCGATGCCTGCCTCTCCTTCGATCAGACCGAACCGATCCTCGAACAGCTCGCCGCCGCGCAGGCAAAGCGAACGCCCCGCTAATCGCGCAGAACCAGCCGGCTACTGCTGGGGGGCCGCCGGCGGCGTGCTGAGGGTGGTGCGAGCCGACCTGCGCAGCGACGACGTGGTTTGAAGGTTCTCTGCCTCGCGACAACCTTCCGGGGTGAGCGTCACTTCCAGAGTGCTCGGCGGATCGGCTGGTTCAAGCACCAGAGGCGTGAGGCAGCCACCCGGGCCGTAGCCCATCAAGTACTGCCGGACGCCGCCCACCACCTGCACCTGCGCGATACCGCGGGAGTCCGTCTTCCCAACCAGTGCCTTGCTACTTCCGGTCAAGGACGCGGTGAGTTCCGCGTCCTCGACGGGATGGCCGCCCGCATCCTTGACGGTCACGGCGATCGTCGAGATGGGCGACGCTCGCGGCACGACGATGTCCACGTCCGTCAGCTCGGTGGGCACCTCGAGGTGGATCCGGTCGGCCTTCTGGATGTCCGAAGTCCCGGGCGCGAACGTCGGCGGAAAGGGGCTTTCCACCGACGGCGTGTCGCCGTTGGCGTTCACGCCCACCACGTAGTCGCCGGGAGGCAGCCCCAGGAAGGTGAACGCGCCCTGCGGATCGGCGTAGGCGTTGTCGACCAGGAATCCGTCGGGTGTCACGGCCGAGACCGTCAGCCCCTCGGCACGAAGGCGTCCAGGCAGGACGACCCGGCCGCGCACCGTGGTGTTCGGCCTGGCCGTGACGTAGACACCCGGGCATGCGTGCGGCACGACTTCGATCGGATTCGCGGAGGCGACGCCCAGGAGTTCGCGCGGCATCGTCGCCCCGAGGACGTAGCTTCCCGGCGCCAGCCCGCCAAACTCGAACCTGCCGTTGGCGTCGGTCACGGTGGACGCCCCGGTGTTCAGCGAGATCGGAATGCCTGCCAGCGGTTCGCGCTTGAGCACATCGACCTGTCGCACGACGTCTCCGACGATGCGGCCATCTGCCGTCTTGCTCGCGAGCCGTGAGAGAAACTCCAGTTCGCTCTTGCTCACCTCGGACAGCGGCATCCAGCCCGCGCAGGCCAACGGCGTCGACCGTGATACGACGCCGTTCTCGATCGTCTTCGACACGTAGAACAGATAGTCCCGTCCGACCTCCAACTCGGCGGGACTGAGATTCGCCCAGACGGTGACCGTGATAACGCCCTGCGCGGTGCCTCGGAACGAGCGCACGACGCGCAGGCGCCAGGCACCGTCGTCGTCCTGTTTACCGAGCACGCGGCCGGCGAAGATTTCGGAATCGTTGTTGACGAGCGCGCACCCGTCGACGGGCCGCGGCGCGCACGAAACGGCGGCGGCGGGGGCGGGGGCCAGCAGCACGAGGACGATGATGGCCGGCCAGGACAGGTTCAGGAATTTCATGCCTTCC
>Ga0068865_100000591_pt1 | contig 20341 bp, 15 predicted proteins | sample KBSMisM12_FD_75293 | JGI IMG/M metagenome (GOLD analysis project Ga0068865, IMG submission 75293) | Miscanthus rhizosphere microbial communities from Kellogg Biological Station, Michigan, USA - KBS Miscanthus M1-2 | ecosystem: Host-associated > Plants > Roots > Rhizosphere > Soil ...
ACTCGCGCGCGTTACCATGTACCATACGTGCTAGGTGAAATCCGTGCGGATCCTTTACGTCTGCGTCCACAACTCCGGACGATCCCAGATGGCGGAAGCGCTGACAAATGCCCTCGCCAAAGAACGAGGACTTGATGTCGTCGCCGAATCAGCCGGCTCACTCGGCGGGAAGGAACTTAATCCCACTTGCGTCACGGCGATGGAAGAGATTGGGATATCTATGGCAGGACAGACGCCGAAGCTTCTCATTCAAGATATGGTCGCCCGAGCAACCCATGTGATTTCCATGGGATGCGGGGTCGACGCAGAATCCTGCCCCGCCCCTTTCATCGCGACAGACGATTGGGGTCTCGATGATCCTGCCGGTCAACCGATCGAGAAGGTCCGTGAGGTCCGAGATGCGATCCGAAATCGCGTCAACACCTTACTTGCCGTTCTCGAATGAGAAGGCTTGTTCCTTCTTTACGGACATTTAGTGCCCCATGCCGTTCATTGGCTTCCCGAGTACATCGAGCGCAGACTTGAATGCCGCGGCTAGATCGGCTGCCTTGCCGTGGCCCCAATAATGCATGAAGATGATCTGAGGATCTGTTCCGATCATATGGTGGTGCATCGCCACCACCTCAATGTTGTGAGAGCGCATCAACTTGAGAACGTCCTGTACTTCTCCGGAGAGCATGGCAACGTCACCCGCGATGACGGCTTCTTCGTCGCTTCCGTAAAAGGCGGCCCATGTATTGAGTCCCATTCGAGCATTGATCTTCGCTCCCATCTCCGTGAGATGGAGATCGCTTCGACCAATCGTGTACTTGTAGACGTCACCCATCTTATCGCCCGTCGCGCCGACTATCTTGTCGAGCGCGGAGCTATCCAGAGTTCCCGAAGCGAGTAACCGCGCCGTATGCCGATCCTCGTCAGTGTCCGTGTCATCGGGTTTTGCTTTGCCGATCAGCTCCAAGACGGGCTTGAGGCGTTGCGCTAAATCCATCGCATTCCCGTGTCCATGGATGTGCATGAAATAAAGCATCGGCTCCATGTAAAAGAAGTGGTTATGGATCGCCGTAACTTCGAATCCGTTTTCGAGCAGCGCCGACATGACAGGGTTCACCTCTCCTTCCAGGAGTGGGAGATCACCCATCAACACCTCATTGCCGCCATCGCCCTTGGTCATCGCAACCCAACCCGAAAATCCGAACGAAGTCGGCAGCGGAATGTTTTGAACTCGTACCTTGAGGTCACTTCGCGGAATTCCGATCTTATAGACGTCCGCCTTGTAGTCTCCCTTCTTACCAAGGAACTCACCGACGGCGGCGTATTCCTTCGGGACGTCTTGCGCTCTGGCGGCTACAAGCGTGGCTGCGAGTAGCAATGGGATGAAAATCTGTTTCACTATTCAGTATTCACAATAACGGTGCTGGAGACCATCGTGAGATTCGTGATCTTATTGTTTCTCTTGACCTGAACGAAAACTTCACCCTCTCCGGTTTCGAAGTTGTTCGAAGCCTTCAGCACATCCGCCCAAGTGGTGACCGGCGTCCAATCCTTCTCATCATCACCACGAACGGCAACGATCACGTCGCCTTTGCGTAGCTTTGAGCCCTTGCGAACGATTCGCGGCAAGATCAATGCCTGATCCGTCACCGTTGGCTCGGCGTAGATCAGACCAATGTTCTTCTCGTAAAGCACGGGGGAAAGATTGTATTGCGAGGGCGCGCTCATCTTGTGGACGGAGATGCCCGGTGCTTTTAGCGCAGAAAGCAGGAGAGCCAAATAAGCCGTGTCGTGGTCGCAACACATCTTCGCTTCCGCGCCGTTCGCAACCGACTTCATCGTAAGCATCTTGTCGACATCAAGATTCGATTTGAACTTCTCGAGATTCACTTTAAATAGTAAGAGCTCTTTCGGCGCATCGCTCGGCAGGCTCGCCAAATTCGCGTCCTCATAAGCTTGAATCATCGCCTTTGCAGCATCGGCATCGTCGCCAAGAACCTTGAGCGATTGCTTACTGTTCTTTGTCGCTTTCACATCACGACGGTCGAGTTGGAGAACCACTTCGGACGCGACGACCTGCTCGAAAAACTGAAGAGGCGTTTGCGAAACCGCGCCCTGAGAGGACGTGGCCATCGCGGCTAGGAAACATGCGGCTATCAACATAAGTTTTTGTAAGTCGGGGTGGCGAATCAATCGCCACCCCGCTTTGTTTATTGGAGCTTGATGACGATCTCTAGGAAGTCAGAAGGTGCGAGCGTGAAGCTCTTGTTCTGACTCTTCTTGCCAACCTTGACCGCCACGTTGTAGTAGCTTCCCTTCTTATTGTTTTGGTCGGTGGACGGTAGAGGCATCTTCTCCATGTGATATTGGATCACATCGCAGCTCGTCGGGGGATTGATGGTCACCAATGCAGCGTTCTTGATCGTCGTCTTCGTGCTTGGGTGCACGCCGAAGCTCAGTAGCGCCACGGAGTCGACCTTGGCGTAAGGAGTTCCGTTCGCTTGGAGCACCACCAAGCGGAATCCGCAGTTGACGCCTTCACCACAGAAAGTATCCGTGACCGTTGGATGGTTTGGATCATTCGTGGTGAACACAAGCGATCCGTCGATCCTTCGTGCCACCGATTGAGGCGCGAACGTCACCGTGAAGTTCGTGCTCGCATTCGGGGCCAAGCGAACAGGAAGGCTCACAGGTGCAACCGAATAGCCGGTGCCGTTCATCTGGATGTTGTCCACGATGAGTTCTGCCGGACCATTGTTGAAGAGCGTGATCGTCTGCGTCTTCGAGAATCCAACGACCGTTGGCTTGAAGTGCGTATCACCAGGCGTCGCCGTCGCGTAACCGACGATGCCCGTTCCGTCCATGTTGATGGTCAGATTTGTGTTCGTTGGATCGTTACCCAAGTTGACCTGGATCGTTCCCGCCTTCGCTCCTTGTGTGGTTGGATTGAAGATGACGGGAAGGCTCAGTGATCCGCCTGGCTGAATCGTCTGCGGGAACGTTGGAAGCGTTCCCAAGGCGAACTCTGCTCCTGCGGAAATCACGGAAGCGCCGGTGACCGTGAGCGGACATCCACCCGTGTTGTTCACCTTGAAGCTCTTCGTTGCAGAGGAGCCGACCGAACGGTCGTCGACCGGCAACATGCCATAGCTCAGCGCTCCCGAAAGAGTCGCCTTCGGATAGGACACGGTTCCGTCCAGATCGAAGGTGAGGTTCTGCTGACAATGGTCGGTGCTGTCGAACTTGATCGTTCCGTGTCCCTGCGTGATGTCCGTCGGGCTGAAGCGAACCGTGATGTCGACATGCTCGCCACCGGCAATCGTGAACGGCAAGTTTGGCGAGCCGAGTCGCGAGAATCCAGCACCAGTAATGGTGATGTTGTTGACTTCCAAATCTTCTTCACCGATGTTGAATATCTCGACGACCTTGTCGCCATTCGCATTCAAGCAAACGTTTCCAAATGATGCGGGCAAGCCATTGACTTCGATGCGCGGCTCGGCCGGCACGTAGTCCACTTTCAAGCGAAGGTTGTAGTGGCTGTCGTCGTCGTTGAGGACGGCGTTCGCCGCAGAGATGTCGTAATTGCCCGGAGCGTTTGTCTTGGTAGGTCCATCAAATTTGAAGATGGCGCCAGCCAGATCGTCGTTGTCCAGCGGTTCGTCAAGATCCAAGGCGCATGCCGCAAGGCTAAGCGCTGCATCCAAGGAATCCCAGCCGAAGCCGGTGCCAAATAGACCGTCAAGGCAGTCCTGTTCGTAGCCGAACGCCGCCGTATACAGCGGATCACCTGGATTGACATAAACATCGATCGGACCGGTCTGAGTAAGACCGATCACATCGTCATCCGAAGTGTTCAGGAACGCATCGGAATCAACCTGCGTGAGGTTGATCCAGTGACCGGCAACGTCGGCCCACATGTACCACTCGCCTTCGGCAAAGGGCAGGTCGTCGCTGTTGTCCTTGATAAGCATGTTCTGCAGGCGGATCTGGAAATGCTTCGCAGGCGCCTTGAACTTGTCCCAAGAGAACTTGTACGTTGCGGAATAGATACCGTTATCGCCACCGTTCGCAGGAAGGTGAACGTGCGCGACCGTTGGCAATCCGCCAACGAGATTCGTGTACGTGATCTGCTCAACCATGGATGTGCCGTGGTTTTGCTGATGAGTGACTTCAACTTGCGGTGCCGTCGCGCCGGACGGTGCCTGTGGAAGCGGCACGTCGAAGTCGTAATCCATATCGTTGATGGTTTGCGACTCTGGCAATCGCGTATAGCCGCCATTCGAAGCGAATGGCTCGGTATTCAAGCCTGTTGACGAGAAGATGTCACCGCCGTAATAGTCGGTCGTATCTCCCTGGACATCCTGAACACGACCTCCTGGTCCGAGGACGTTGGCAAGGCTGTAGAACAGCCGTCCCGCCCCTGCGAAATGAGGCGACAAGTAAACGTCGACTTGATTCGCATACGTCTTGCAGTCCGGCATCGTAGGCGAAAGCGCTACGACCGTCGGGCGCTTGCGAAGCGTGACGAGCAGGCGAGGAGGATGGCACTCGGTGCGATCTCCCTTATCCGGGTGACCGGCGTCGAGCATCCAGTTTCCAACGACGAAGATTCGATCTCCGGGCGTCGGCAGGACGAAGAGTGGTTTTCCGATCAATCCTGAACCGTATGAGATGCCTCCGTTGTTGAGCATCTCGTCTTCGATCTCGAGTCGACCGTATTCGCGATTCGGCTCGTTGTCTTCGATGTTGTAGTAGTTCGCAGTACCGAGAACCCAACGATAAGGATCGTCAGGGACGAGCATGATGTTGAAGTCGTGCGCATAGTGGTCACCCGGATATTCCGAGTGGCGCATAAACGCGGGCATGTTGTTGCCGTCGGTATCCGTGTAGCTGCATTCGCCCCACATTCCGACTGGCTTGGGTTCCCAAACGTGCATCCAGTGCGGGAAGACTTTCTTGATTCCGCCGACGCCGCCATCGCGACCACCGCGTTCAAAGCTCCAGTCGATTCCAACGCCATCAAACTTATAGGTGGCAGGACAGATATTGATATGAGGAGGAGTGGCGTCGTTGCCTGAGATTCCTGAGGCCCGCACTTCGTAGTAGCCGGGTTGAGGAATCGTGTGAGCGCCGTTTTCGTCGTATGGGATCTGCACGTTGCCGGCAAAGTGACCGCCACCATCCGCCGTAAAGTTGCCGATCTGGCGCAAAGTGGGTGCCACGCCGAGCGTGTTCGTCGGGCCATAAAGATAAATGTTGACGTTGCCGGGGACCCAGCCCGTACCGTCGACCGGGACTTGGCTGTGCCAAGTAAATAGGCCCGGGGTGTTAAACCCGTTGGGATTGATTCCGCCCGAAACCGTTAGGTTTGGATCGGCCATCGCCAACGAGACTAGGGAAATAACAAACAAGAAGGCCGTAAATAGCCTTACAACAAAGGACCTGCGCGTCCTCATAGGAATCCTCCTCTCCAACTGAATGCTTTCCTGCAAGGCTGCAGGGTCACAACTTCCCCATAAGCATAGTTCTTCCCGTTGAAATATACAAGTGGAAATCACATTTGATCTGATCGAAATTTCGTCGATTTCACCCGAAAAAAAAAACGCCCCACCCGAGAAAAGGGTGGGGCGTTTTTGGAAGCTTCTCAGAACTCGTATTCGGCGATCAGCTTGAACGTGTTGTCGTCCGAGCTGTTCAGACCGAATGCGAACGAGGTGACGATGTGCACGTGCTCGTTCGCGCGGAAGGTGATCGTCGGTCCAAGAACGGCGTGGTGCTCTTGGAGATCCTCGGCGAATTCCAATCCGTACTTGAAGCCTTCACCTCGATGTCCCATGCCGGGTCGCGTTGGGTGCATGAAACCGAGAAGGATTTCGCTCTCTTGCGCGCGGTTCCCTTCCAGAGCCCAGCCGACGTTCAGGTTGACGGAGAAGTCGTTGCCGTAGGTGTCGTACATCGAGCCGATCATTTTCAGCTCCGCATGGTCCGACTCTTCCTTGTCGATCGGGTGTTCGTACTCAAGGTTGATCGCAGGCAACCACTTGTTCGATTGGAAGTCGCCAAAGTTGAAGCGCAACTCGGTGTCCCATCCGTCGAGGTGGAATTTGCCGCCCTCTTCTTTCACCCACTCGAGACCGGGCTCGATCGCGAAGCGGTCGTTGATGCCGTACTCGAATTCGAGCTCGTGGGCATTGAAATCGCCGCCCTTCACGTGGCTGTAGCGATATTCGAACTCTCGCTCAAACTTGTAGGGGAGGAACCAGTCGCGCAAGAACGCGAAATCACGTTCGTGAGCTTGGACAAGAGTGGGCGCCAACAACAGCGCACCGAAAGATAGGCTGATAAGGGACGAGCGACGAAACAGCATTGCGATATTTCTCCAGGGCCAAAGTGGCGGAATCACGATTCTACTGCCCCACAAACCACAAAGTTTCAAAGCTTAAAAAAAATGGCCGGGACAAGGCATCGTCGTTTGCGATAAGTGAGTTTTCAACCTAGCTGAAATCGTTATTGCGATCAGAGTCGCAAAAAAAGCTAGATCAAACCGCCCACATAAATACCGGTATCCGCGACAATGATCGCGTGGGTGGCTAATCCTTAGGGCCGCCTAAGTTTGTTGTCGGGAGGAGAACCTCATGATTCCTGGTTCAGTCAATCGCATCGCGAGATGTTTCGCGATCGCCGCACTTTGTGCGTGCTTCGGGCTTGGGCTAACGTCCACCGCCGAAGCGCAACGCAAAGGTGAATCGAGGATGTCGGGGATGGGCCACTTGGCTCAGGTCCGCATGCGTCGAATCACCCAAGCCCTCAGAGCCGATCCAAGATTCCAAGCCCGTTTCGGAGACGAAAACGAAGGGACGGGAGCTATTGGAGAAGAAGAACTTGACGAAGATGGTGGTGAAGACCTCCACGTCGAGCAAGACGACGACTTCGACGAAGACGAACTGACAGGTGGCCAAGCAGAGACCTCTCTTGCTGTGGACGCAACCGGTCAGCACGTCGTCATCGGCTTTAACGACACCCGAGGCTTTAGCCTTAATCCCGTTTCCGTTTCTGGCTTTATTTATTCGGATGACGGCGGCCTAACTTTCACCGATGGCGGTCAACTTCCTGTCAACACAGGAACGTCCAACATCGGCACGACGATTCTTCCCCAAGTTTTCGGGGACCCGGAGATCGTTTACCTAGGCGGAAGCAATTTCGTCTATGCATCGATCGCGGTCAACAAGCTCGGCGCGACGGGCACCGCACAAACGATGTGCGTCCACTTGTCGAACGACTATGGCCACACCTGGAAGGGACCCTTCATCATTCCAGCGTGTACGAACCCGCACGGACTTCTTTCCGGCGTAAACGCACGTGACGCGGCCGACAAAGAGTTCATGGGACGCGATGCCGATACCGGCCGCGTAATGTTGAGCTGGTCGAACTTCACCGCCACCACGTTCGCTCCGGGCGGCGTCGAGATCAGCCGAGTTTATTCGGACGATCTCGCAGCAGCAGCGACTGCTCTCGTCGCACCCACGTGGTCCACGCGACTCATCGTTGGCAACCGAGCGGTGGACGGACAGTCGTCCATTCCGAGATTCGCAGGCAACGGCTCGAACGACGCCTACGTCGTTTGGAGAACCGCCTCCGGATTCTTCACGGTTAACGAAAGCGTTGCGATCTCGCACGATAACGGCGTCACCTTTGCGGCGCCTATCAATCTCCGAGGCGCAGACTTCAAGCCGATGGATCACGTTCTCGGTAACGACCGAACGAACAACTCCCCTGGCTTCGATGTCGACCGAACGGGCGGCGCCACGAATGGAAATATGTATGTCGTTTACACGGACGACAACAGCAACGATGGAGGCGATATCGCTTTCCAGAGAAGCACCAATGGCGGCTTGACCTGGTCACCTGCATCGAACATCAACGCTCGACCCGGTTCTGACCGAGCGCAGTGGTTCCCATGGGTGGTCGTCGATCAATCGACGGGCCGAATCCATGTGTTCTATTACGATCAGGGCATCGCCAATGCGGGCGACATGTCTGAAGTCAGCCACACCTACTCCGACAACGGCGGTGTGACCTGGTTCCCGGCGTCTCCAATCTCGGATCGGCCGTTCCACGCAGGATATGGCAACGACACGGGTCAGCCAAACATCGGCGACTACAACCAAGCAGTAACCCTTCCGGGCGAGTTCTTCGGAGTGTTCGCATCGAACCCTCAGACGATTCTCTTCCAGAACGGTCAGCCTGCAGCGGGAATGAACTTCCCTGACGTCAAGCTCAAGAGGACGAGCACGTTCCCGGTCGCCTTGCGACTTGGATCTGCAACCGTTTCCGATTCGAGCGGCGACGGAATCTTCGATCCCGGCGAAACGCTTTCCGTGCTACTCCCGTTGGATAGCTACGCGAACAGCGCACCGACCTACACCGGAGTATCCGGCGCCCTCACGACGAGCACGGCAAACGTGACTGTTCTTACGGGAGCTTCCGCGTATGCCGACGTTGCAACGCTTGGATCTTCAAGCAATGCGACCGCTTACAAACTGAAGTTGACGCCATCCTTCGTTCCGGGAACGAGCATCGAGCTTTCGCTCGCTGTCACGACCGCGCAGGGTCCGGCAACACTTCTCTACACGATCAAGACTGGTAAGCCAGTCACGACGAGTATCTACAACAACAACTTCGACGGCGGCATCTTCACTGGATGGGCGACGTCGCACGGCGGCGGTGCAAACACTGTTGCCTGGGCTATCACAAACGAAGCGACCCGATTCAACGTCGCGCCGTACAATACCGGTCACGGAACGTTCTTCTTCCATCAGAACGAGAACGATGGCGTGGGCGGCACGGGCAACCCCACTCGCTTCGAGCGATTGTTTAGCCCCGTTTGGATAACGCCGGCAGACGCGGATTACGTGACCGTCGATTTCGACGTCGCGTACAACTCCGAAGATGAGGGCGGTTACAACGTCTACGCATACGACGGATTCCTCGTCCGCGTGACGGATCAGACTCCTGGCTTCACGCTTCGCAGCGTGCTTGCCGAAGCGTTCGCGTATGACTTCACCACCGGTGGAGTCGCGGGCTATCCGAAGCACTTCCCACGAAATAGCAGCACTGCTTACTTCGAGGATATGTCGGCATGGTCCGGTTACTCAGGTGGATGGAAGCACGTCCACATGAAGCTTCCTGGAATGGCCGGAAAGTCGTTCCAGTTGCGCTTCGAGTACGCACAAGACTCGGGCGGCACCGGCCACGATACGCATCCTGCGTATCCGACGTCTGGCGTCGCAATGGACAACCTCGTGATCAACAGCGTTCACCTGATCGCTGCTCCGAATAGTCCTCCAGTCGCACGAGCTGGCAGCGACCAGACCGTGGAATGCGCAGGCGATCCGACGAACGTCACCCTCGACGGTAGCGCTTCATCTGATCCCGACGGCGAACCGATCACGTACGAGTGGTTCCAGGGAGCAACGTCTCTAGGAACGACCGCATCGATCGTCGTGAATCCTCCGCACAACGCAACGACGACGTACACGTTGGTCGTTACGGATGCGCACGGCAACACGAACAGCGACACCGTCGACGTGACCATTGCGGACACGACGCCTCCGGTCGTTACTCTCATTGGCCCGACGATCGCGAAGATCTTCTGCCACGGCACCTACTCGGATCCAGGCGCAACCGCGACTGACATCTGCGACGGCGACGTGACGGCAAGCATCGTGCGAACGGGAACGGTCGGTCTTACGATCGGTTCGTATCCGTTGACGTACACCGCCACGGACGCCGCCGGAAATCACGGCAGCAAGATCCGAACGGTCAAGGTCATCTATGACTGGTCGGGAGTTCTCGATCCGATCAATCAGGACGGCAGCTCGATCTTCAAGCTGAACAGCACCATCCCGGTGAAGTTCAATCTTGTTGGCGACTGCGCGAACGACATCATCACCGCTCACATCTATGTCACCAAGATCACGAACAACGTGCTTGGCGATGAGATGGAAGCAGTGTCGACATCGGCAGCCGATACGGGCAACACCTTCCGCAAGGCGGGTTCTGGCTGGATCTTCAATTTGGCTACCAAGGGCTTGAGCACAGGCACCTGGCAGATCCGAATTGATCTCGGCGACGGCGAACTCCACACCGTCAACGTTTCTCTGAAATAAGAGGAACGAATCTAAGGGGCTCAGGCTTTCGCCTGAGCCCCTTTTTGATCCAGCACGTCATCGCTATGCGATAGATTCAAATGTCCCTCAGTACCGCCGGGAGACGGGGCGGGCCGTACGTTGGTCGCTGGTGACCTTGGCAAAGATTGCGGCCCTCGGTTCAAAACCCGGTTATCTTCAGGTTTCTATGCGGAAATCCGCAACTTTCACCAGGGAAATGGCCCCCGTAAACCCCTTCAATGCTTTAACAATAGAGGCATGCACTGGCTCTGCATTAGCCGTGTAACTGAGGGAGGATTGAATTAATGAAGACGCTCATCTGTGGGCGCACGGCTCTCGCGAAGGCGGCAGCCGCGGCATTTTTAACTGTAGTTGGTCTCTGCGGGGCTGCCCACGCGCAGACCGCGATCGATGTCAATAACCTGGATCCGGGGATGAAGACGATCACCTGCGATGCGGGTCCGGACCAGTCGGCTGAAGCGGGAACGGGCGTCGTCAACTTCCACGGAACGACGAGCTACGTCTCCGATCCGCCTCCGATTTTCTTGTGGGTCAACACGAGCACGGGCCAGACTGACGCGGTTGGCACGGATGCGAGCGAGAACGCTCCGGCACACGATACGACGTTCCGACTCGTCGTTCTCGATCCTTCGACCGGCAACTGGGGAGACGATACATTCAGTCTTTCCGTTACCGACACGACGGCACCGCAGATTTGGCTTTTGGGCGATCCTACGGTCTACGTAGTGTGCGGAACGCCGTACTTCGAATCGGGCACTGGCGTGTTCGACAACGCAGATGGCACAAGCGTCCCGGTTACGGTTACGGGCGGCGTTAACAACAACGTCGTTGGCGTGTATCACATCACCTACACGGCGACGGATGCGCACAACAACTCGGCAAGCGTCCAGCGAACGGTTAACGTTCTCTATTCGTGGTCCGGCTTTGAAGCGCCCATTGATCTGAACGGCCAGTCGGTGTTCAAGATCAACAGCTGTGTACCTTGCAAGTTCTCCTTGACGGGTCCATGCGCGAATCTGACGAACGTCGTCGCCAAGCTCTATCTTGCGAAGATGTCCAACAGTATCGCGGGCACGGAGATCGTGGCGGAGTCGAAGGGTAATGCCGACACCGGAAATATTTTCCGATATCAAAACGGCAAATACACTTTCAATCTCGACACGAAGGGACTGACCACGGGCACGTGGCAATTACGAGTGGACATGGGCGACGGCGCCATCCACGCGTACGTCATTTCGCTGACCAAGTAAACCAAACAAAAATATCCCCTGCAATCGCAGGGGATATTTTTTTGACCTGGAGCCACAGATCTTCGATCCCATCGGCCCTAGCTTAGCTTTCCACTAAGCAGACGAACCTTTTACCAAGTCGTATACGGAGAGCCTGCCGAAGAGGTCACAGCTCCCACAGTTCCCGCCGTGGTGGAGTACGTGAAATTGCTACCAGAAATCGGATCGGTCTCGACCGCCTGCAGATATGGACCCTTCCAATCCGCCGCGGTGATTGCCTTTGACGTTCCCGTCGTAGCATCGACACCATTCGCGGGTGCGCTGGTCGCAGCCAGGTCAGCGATGGTTGCCGGGTAGACGCCGGTATCCGCTTTGAAGAGCTCGATCGCGTTGCGGTAAAGCTTCAGGTCAGCCTTAAGAGCTGCCTCTTTACTTCGCGTGCTCGAGTTCGCAAACTTCGGAATAGCGATGGCCGCCAAGACGGCAATGATGATGATAACGATGAGCAATTCAACGAGTGTGAACGCCCGTCTTGCAGAAAGCTTTGTGTGTCGCATAGGAACCTCTCACTGGTGTTATCGGCAGGATTTGGGCTCTACTTTATGTTTTGGACCACGGAATATATAGGTCCGATGATCGAAACTGTAATTCCGCCTACAATCACGCCCATCACGACGATCATAAGCGGCTCTACGATAGAAACCAGGGCTTTTAACCGGGCATCTACGTCCTGCTCCATCCGGGCTGCCGTAGACTCAAGCACGGCGGCCAGACGCCCCGTCTTTTCACCTATGGTAACCATCTGAAGAAGGTTCTTCGGAATAACCCGTGTTTCTTCCAGGGCCTCGGCCAGGGTGCGCCCGTGCTCGACTGCCGAGCGGGCGTTGAGAAGAGCATCCCGGATCTCGGGGACGCTTGCCACTTTGGCGCTGTGCTCCATGGCGCCCATGATCGGAACGTTTGCGCCCAGCAAGGTTGCGAGCGATCCAAAGGCGCGCGAAAGAGCCAACTTCCTCATGAGATCGCCGATGAGCGGAAGTTTCAAGATGAGACGCGAGCTGATCGCCGATGCTATTGGTGACTTGACGATCAACCTGATCGCGAATATGACGGCGAGGATGCCGGCTAAGACGCTGAGTGGGTGAAGTCTGATCGCGTCGCCTACCGAAAGCATCAGTCGCGTCGACGTAGGAACCTCGACTCCCATTTTTGTGAAGATGGTCGCGAATCGCGGCATGACGAATACGATGAGGACCAAGACGGTCAGCGTAGAGATCGACAGCATGACAACCGGATACATCAACGCGTTGATCAAACGCTTCTTCAATTCCGCTTGTCGCTCAAGATAAGATGCGGCGGATCGCAGGGCATGGTCAAGTCGTCCACCCTCTTCCGCAACACGCACCATGTCGGAGACCAAAGGCGGAAATAAGCCGTTTGCATTTCGAAGCGCGGTCGAAAGACTCTTACCACCGACGATCTCTGCCTTCACTCGTTCCAGCAAGTGGGACGTGCGCGGGCTCCTCGCTCCAATGGCGGCAGCATCCAACGCTTCGACGAACGGAACGCCAGTCTCGACCATGAGCGCGAGGTTCTGAAGAATCATCGCGGAGTCGGCGACACTCAGTGTCTTGCCCGAGGGCTTGTTGTCCGTTTCACTGTTCAGAGCTTCCGACTTGGATTGGCGTCGGCCCGCGGGCAGGATCGCGATGATCGTGACGTCTTGTGAAACGATGCGGCGCTCAGCTTCTTCGATCGTGTTGGCAGCGATGTTCCCTTCCACCGCGACGCCGTCAGAATCGTAGCCTTTGTATTTGAATGCCTGCACGATCAGCCCTCCGCCGTGACGCGGATAACTTCATCCACGGTCGTGAGGCCGTCCGAGACTTTACGGCGAGCGTCGGATCGAAGTGTGGACATTCCGTTTTTCTCAGCCGTCTCTCTGATCTCGTTCGCCTGCTTTCCACCGAGAAGCATGCGGCGCACTTCGGAATCGATCTCGAGGATTTCGTAAATGCCAGTTCGGCCGCGGAAGCCAGTTCGAGTGCAGTACTCGCAACCCCGGCCTCGGGCGTATTTGCGATCGAATGGCATGCCAAGTTTCTGGAGGACAACGGCTTCAGGATCGTATTCCTCTTTGCATTTCGGACAAATCATTCGCACCAGTCGCTGCGCGATGCTGCACGTGACAGACGAGCAGAGCAAGAACGGCTCGATGCCCATATCCATCAGTCTTGTGAGCGCCGATGCGCTGTCGTTGGCGTGCAAACTTGTAAGGACCATGTGGCCGGTCAGAGCGGCTTCAATAGCGGTGCTTGCCGTCTCCGCGTCTCGGACCTCGCCGACGAGGATGACGTCGGGGTCTTGTCGAAGAATGGATCGCAAACCGGTTGCAAAGGTCACGCCCGCGCGAGCATTGACGTTCGCTTGAATAATTCCATCTAACTGATACTCGACTGGATCTTCGATCGTGATGATGTTTCGATAGATCGCGTTTAGGTGATGGACGGCCGCGTACAGCGTCGTCGTCTTTCCGCTGCCTGTCGGTCCCGTGACGAGAATAAGGCCCTGAGGCTCCTCCAGCTTTGGAATCAGCGTTTCCAGAGCACCTTCCGACATTCCAAGCCGACCCATATCGATCATCGCGGAATTCTTATCGAGCAATCGGATGACAACCGTCTCACCGTGAATGCTCGGATACGTCGAAACTCGCAAGTCGTATTCACCGTGGGGAGAGATCAGTGTGCAGCGACCATCCTGCGGAGCGCGTCGCTCGGCGATGTCAAGATTTGCGAGGACCTTGATTCGCGAGACAAGCGGGTGACGCAAATCTTTGGGAATCGTCATGACTTCCTGGAGAAGTCCGTCGATTCTGACGCGCACGCGGACCTTTCTCGCAAGCGGCTCGATGTGGATGTCAGAAGCTCGCATGGAGATGCCGCGAGTCATCAAAGCGTTTGCAAGCTTGATGACGGGTGCGCCCTCAACGACCTCTTTCAACTCGACGACATTGACCTGCTGTTGCTGATCATCCTCGTCGGCTCGGGAAAGCTTGAGCCCTTCCGTATCGACTCCACGAACCGCTTCACCCACGATCTCGCCTAGGTCATCGTATGCGCCAAAAGATCGGAAGATCGCGTCGCGCACGTCCTCTTCGGTAGCAAGGACGGGATCAACATCTAGCCCCGTGACGCTGCAGAGTTCGTCGATCGCGCCGAGATCGAGTGGATTGACCATCGCGACCGTCGCCGCGACATCAGACTTTTCGATCGGGACCGCGAGCAAACGAATCGCTGAAGCGTGGGGAATGATGCGTGCCGCTTCCGGATCAAGCTCGATGCGCGCAAGATCGACGAATGGAACGCCCATCTGAAGCCCTTCGCACTTCAGTTTCTGTTTGAGACTGATCTTCCCGAGGCGCACCAACAGATCGCCAAGCCGCTCCGTCGTATCGGCGCGGCTTGCGAGAATCTGCCTGAGTTCGTCGTTGGTGAGGTAGCCCTCTTCAACGAAAATCTCACCAATCGGTTTATCGAGATTCATTGGAGCGAATCACCCTTGGCTTGATGCTGATGATCACCTGAGATGCGTCCTTCGTCGCTTTTCGATGGCGGAACAGTTCGCCGATGAACGGAAGCTGACTCAGCAACGGAACTCGATCGTACGTGGCAGTCTCTTCGGATTTGAGGAGTCCACCCATCACGATCGTCTCTCCGCTGTGGACGCGAAGAGTCGTCTGCGCCTCGCGCGTTGAAATCTGCGGATAGCTTGCACCGTTAACGTTCAAGAATCCGGTGATGCTGCTCACTTGCGGATACAAGCTGAGCGTCACATTGTCGTCGCTCGATACGCTCGCCGCGACCTGCATGTAGATGCCGACCCGCTCTTCTTCTTTGCTGAAGATCGGAGCGTTGTTCTGGCTATATCCCACGAGGACCGGATAGTTGATTCGGTCACCGATGAGAATGAAGGCGCGCTCGCCGTCGAGAACGGAAACATTAGGCGATGCCAGCAGCTTCGCTTTATCGTTCTGCTCAAGAGCTTTGATCACGCCGCTGAAACTCAGAGGTGCACGAGTGACTGAACCGAAATTGACGCCCTTAGGTTGATCTTCGGTAAGGCTCACGCCGCTGAACGTCCAGCTAATGCCGAGATCCTTCAGTGCAGAATCTGAGATGTCGTAAATCGTGACTTCGATTGCGACCTGAGGGCGCTCGATGTCCATCTTGTGGGCGAGTTCTTTCGCCGTTTCGACCGCGGATTTCTTGCCTCGAAAGATCAACATCTTCCCTACCGCTGCCGCATTGTCGTCCTTCTGAAGAACACTCGAGTTCACACCCGTTGACGCGACAGTCTCCTGAGCTGAGACGGACGGATTTGCCTGCACGGGTCCTGCCACGATCGTCAAATCTTCTTTTGGATACAAATTGCCGAGCACGCTCGCGATTTGCGAACTGCTGACGTAGTTGGCAACATAGAAATCGGTGACCACTTCTTCAGGAGCTTGAGGTGGCGCCGGCTTTTCCGAAGGATACGCCGCATAAAATTCGTTTGGATACGCTTCGACCAGCTTGTCCTTCGTCGCGACCATGTAGGTCGACTTCACCTTCACGTAACGAAGTCCGGAAAGAGTACAGACATCGCCAAGCGCTTCGATGAAAGGGATCCTGACCAAATTCGTGGTGAGCTTCGTTTCACTCGGCGTCAAGAGCACAAGACCGATCTTGGATTGAGTGCTAAGAATGCGAAGAATGTCTGGCATGCTCGCGCCGGTCGCAACAACGCCAACCAGAGTTTGTTCGCCGGTGACTTTGGGAGTCTTGCCATCAATCGTCGTGGCCGAAGGAATCGGTGATTTATCAATCGTGACGGGCGGCTTCGAAACGGCAACTGGGACCTTGATGCTCAGCGGCATCGGTCCAATAAAGACGGGCTTATTCACATGAGCGGCCCCCATGCCGTGACTCACAGCATGCATGACCATTAGCGTTGCGCCAAAACCGTTCATTTATCTGTCTCCTTCGAGCCGAAGGTGCCGCCCGCCGCTATGAAGTGAAGAACTCCGTTGACCTTGATCGTGACGCCACGATCCTCGATCTTTATGAGCTTCGTTCCTTCTGCGACCTGATCGCCCACGCTGAATTCTTTGGCTTCCGTGCCATTCACTTCCAGCAAGGCAATCGGCTGACCCACTGCCATCACCGCCGCGAGACGTATCTCGGGCAATGCCTGGTCTTTTTGTCGGTCTTCGCCCGCATTTCCTTCAGGTGTTGAACCTGAGTCCCTCGTATAATTACCAGTCGCTGGAAGGTCGCTTGCAAGCGGGTGAAAAACCCCGCTCTTGTCGATATCGCTGAAGGGCAACTGTGCTTGACTTGCTGCCACAGGCTTCACAGCCAGCTTCGGGTGCGAAAACGGATTACCCACCAGCGCGAATGGCAAATCGCTGCCGCTATCAATCTTGATGGTCGCCGGTGCTGGTGCCGATGAAGCCAATCCGATCGCCGCAAGCTTCGAAGGCATCAGTTGATGACCGAGAAAGAAGATCGCACCGACGGCCACGACACTCAAGAGGATCGCCTGTTTCTTGTTTCCGGTTTTCATGCGCCACCCTTGTCCGCGCGGAGAAGTACGCGCAACGTCGCATGTCCGATCACGGTTGCATCGCCAACAGAGTTCACTTGATCTGTGATCAGTTCGAGGGAATCGAACTCATACGGGATCTGCTGCTGTTGTAAATCGGTTAGCGTTGCGACCACATCTCGCGCGGCACCTGAAACATTGAATTGCGTTTCCACTTGCGCCCATCCAGTGACACTCGTCGTCTTCGCAAAACGCGTCAAATACGGAGCAACCTCAGAGGATGCATGGAAGTCGACCACTGAACAGTTATGCGCCGACGCTGACTTTGAGAGGGCGCCGGAGAACTGCGTAACGGCTCGCGAGTCACCAGGTGCATCAGAATCGACGATGTGTCGCGAGCGAGCAATCTCTCCGTTCGTGGTCTTGATATTCTGCGAAACGAGTGCAGCCTGATGTTCCGTGGCGGTCGCCTCGTTGTTCTTGAGGAGCACTTCCGCGCCAAGCACACCTGCGATGGCAAGGTACGTGCCTGCGAGGATCGTGACGCCGCGTCGAAGCATGACCACGAGGGTCGCTCTCTTTGTTTGAGTGGTGGCAATCATTGTCCCACCAGCACTTGCTTCTGATACTCGAAGCTCACGCCATCTCGACCGAGGCGCGGGTCCTTTTGCATGGCGGGGATGAAAGACCTTTCCGCCAGCTTCTTCTCATCCGCTTGACCAGCGAATGCGAGGGCAACCGCATTCGTCTCCGCGTAACCCTTGCAGCGAATCGTCACTTCCCCGCCGATAACATCTGCGGTCACCGATTGAAAGGCCATTCCAGGAGCAGCCGCATTCATGACTTCGAGAGTCTGGCCAAGAAACTGCTTCGCTTCCTTCGTCACCGCTTCGTGCATCGACCCTCGATCCAGCCGAGGTTTGGCGTCCTTCTTCTGTTTGTCGAGACCATCCAGGAGCCCAGATTGGCTCTTGAGCGTGATCTTAGCCACATCCAGTCGCGTGCTCGCCTGAGCAAACATGTGAACGAGAAACGGAATGCTCGCGGCCGAAAGCACGACAAGAAACGCCAAAACAACCGCCAGCCGCGCGATCTGCTCGAGCAGCGTGTTACGACGCCGTTGCCACTCCGTTAGGAGGTTAACTTCTGCGTTTATCGTTTTATGTTTAGGCTGCGCGTGCCCAAGTGAACTCGCTTCGAGCATGGTTTTCTCCTAGTCCTGACAAAGGTCCACCGAGTCCAGCAAGGGCAAGCCCCATCACGACGGTGTACGCCTCTTGGTGATTCGTGACGCTCTGGAACGTTTCCCGTCGAAGTTGCGCGACCATTCCGGTAAAAGGTCGGGCACGCTCCACGCGAATCCCCAAAGCTTGTTGCAAATAGTGAGTGAATCCGTTCATCCCGACAAGTCCACCGCAGACGATGATGTTGTCGAGGATTCCCGCGTAGCTGCGCTCCGGATGAAGCGATCGGAAATAGCGGAGCAAGCGAAGAAACTCGCGAACGAGCTTGTCCATCTCTTGCTGAACATTCACGACCGACGTATGATTCTCGTTCTTGATCACGAGAACACCGTCTGAACGAAGTTCAGTCGTCGGTCCAGAAATCAACGCGTGTGCTTCTTCTTTGGATATCTCAAGCGATTTCGAAACAGTGTCGGCGATTTGATCGGATCCAAACTTAACGCCGCGAATGAAACCCAATCGCTGATTCTGAACAACGTACATATGAGTGTTCGAGCCGCCTACGTCGATGATCGTCAAGGTGGCATCTCTCCACAGAACGCTCTTCTCGTTGAGCTGTCTTTCCACGACGCGGAGGATGGCCTGTGCTTCCAGCTCCGCCCCCAGTGGCGCAATGCCTGCAAGCTCTAATGCCTCAGCACGCGTATCGATCACCTCTTTCCGAACCGCGATCACGAGCGACTGCCGAGCACCACCCTCCTCACTCTGCTCAGGGGGAGAGGCATCCACGTACGCGTCGTCGACGGGAAACGGCAAGTGACGCTTGACCTTGTAACGCGCTGCCTGGCGAAGCTCTTCGCCGGATAATGGCGGCAACGAAATCCATCTCAGGACAGCCATCGTCGAAGGTATCGAAATGACCGCTCCCGCAGCGCGATGGCCAAACGCGTCCAGTTCCGACGCAAGGAGCTTTGCAAACCGCTTTGGATTGGTGATCGCTCCCTCCGAGACTAAGCCCGAAGGAGTTGAGAAAGAGCTCGCTCCGCGGACCTCGATTCCACCTGCAACGCTTTCGGCAATCATCACCTTCACGGCATGGGAGCCGATATCGATGCCGAGCGAGAGTGACTCGCGCCTTCGTAATCGTTTGACGCCAAACATTACGCGGCCTCCTGTTGCGTCGGCGGGATGTCATCCCACTGGCCGCGGTAGCAGATCTGCATGCGCTCAGTCGACAGCAATTCCTTGAGGGTCTCAACGACCACGGGATCAAACTGAACACCCGCTCCCGCGCTCAGTTCGCCCAACACGCGACTCATGGCCATGACGTCTCGATAGGGACGTCGACTGCTCATCGCGTCGAAAGCGTCGGCAACACACACAATCCGCAGTGAGAGAGGAAGTTCTCCGCCCTTCAATCCGTCCGGGTATCCACTGCCATCCAACTTCTCGTGGTGGTTGCGGATGATCATGAGCACGCCTTCAGAAAGGCCAAGCGGTTTACAAATCTCATAACCGATGACCGGGTGAGATTTCATGAAAATGAACTCTTCGTTGGTCAGTCGGCTTGGCTTGTTGAGGATCGAGTCCGGTACGCCGATCTTTCCGATGTCATGCAAGATGGTGCCGACGCGAAGCTCTTCAAGAGCTTCATTCGTCAAGCCCATCTTCTCACCGATCATCTGGGAAACTTCTGAAACACGCTGCGAGTGACCCTGCGTGTACACGTCTCGTGCTTCCAAGGACTTAGCAAGCGTCTCAAGGGTCAAGAGGAACGTCACGCGCTGCCGCTCTTCCATGTGGGCATTGGACACCGCCTCCGCCATGAGCGCGGCAAGGCTGCGTAACAGGTGCATATCGTCCGCGCTTGAGAATGACTCTTCCGAATTTCCGAGCAACGTGATCGCGCCAAGGACTTGTTCGCTTGCCGCTTGTGCAGGTCCCATGTAGTTGCGGGACACAAGAGGAACGCTTACGATGGACCTGGCGCCCAGATTGATTCCTTCCATGTCCAACTGGGCGTGATCCGCGTTATGGATCGAGATGGGTTGCCCCATCTTTACCGCATAGCCGGTGACGCCGGCTCCCACGTCTAACCGCTTCGGAAACTCGAATTCTCCGTCGACGCTAAATGCTGATTCGGAAACAAGGACGTCTTTGTTCT
>Ga0068865_100000594_pt1 | contig 20270 bp, 19 predicted proteins | sample KBSMisM12_FD_75293 | JGI IMG/M metagenome (GOLD analysis project Ga0068865, IMG submission 75293) | Miscanthus rhizosphere microbial communities from Kellogg Biological Station, Michigan, USA - KBS Miscanthus M1-2 | ecosystem: Host-associated > Plants > Roots > Rhizosphere > Soil ...
GTACGAGAGGACCCGGGTGGACGGACCGCTGGTGTTCCGGTTGTCATGCCAATGGCATCGCCGGGTAGCTATGTCCGGAACAGATAACCGCTGAAAGCATCTAAGCGGGAAGCTGACCTCCAGATTAGGAATCCCGAGGCGTAAGCCTCCTAAAGACCCCTTGTAGACGACGAGGTTGATAGGCCGGGTGTGGAAGCGCTGCAAGGCGCGGAGCTAACCGGTACTAATCGGTCGTGCGGCTTGATCACCATTACTTTCTTTGTTCGATGCTCCGTTTATGAGGTCGAGCGCTTGATTGCAGCTCAAGACACCGAACGTTAACAACGTTCGCAATAAAGGTTCGCCGTCCACGCGTCGGACGGCAAAAGATTCCGGCGGTCTTACCGGAGGGGCCACACCCGATCCCATCTCGAACTCGGAAGTTAAGACCTCCAGGGCCGATGGTACTGCAGGGGAAACTCTGTGGGAGAGTAGGTCGCCGCCGGGAATTATTCCCAAAGCCCCGAGCCAGTCGCTGCTGGCTCGGGGCTTTTTTTTGTTTGGATGCGGAGGCGCCATGGCCGTGCGGATAGCTCATTCGACACGAAAGCAGCTTCACGACGGCGCCACCACCGGCATGATCGCGCACGCCATCTGGATGGCCTACGCGCCGGAGTTCGAGCACACGCGATCGTGGAGCGGGTCCAGCTACTGCTCTTCCGACTCGGGGGGCACGTTCGGCGCCGTCGCCTTCGGCGCGGACTGCCTGGTCGGCCTCTTCTTCGACGCCCACAGCAGCAACAACCCGCACCAGGCGGGCGGTACATACCAACTGGCGCCCATCCTGGGCGACATGCCCGACGCCGCCCGCGCCCTCGCCGAGAGTGACGCGATGCCGCTCATGCTCCAGGACTTTGAAGGAACGCCGGTCCCGATCATCACGTCGGCGCTCTGGAGCGAGGGAGACGATCTCTGGGCACCGCTACATTGGATGACCCTGCGCGATCACGGCGCCCTTCTCGTCCGCATCGAATTACTGGGCGCAGAGGAGGGGATCGCCGAATGGCAGTCGAACTACGAGCTGACCGAGCCGGAGACCGCGCTGCTGGCGTCGCTCGCAGCGCGAAAACTCGCGCGCCCCAACGAGCGATTGATCCTGACCGCCGACGAGAAGCGGATCGTGCTTGAACGCGCGGTCGAGGGCGGCGAGGACGCCAGCCGCCGCCTCTTCGCCCAAGTCGGCCTCACCCTGCCCTAGCAATGCCAGCGACGCGGTCGGGCGGGCGTCATTGCCCAAGCACGGTCAGGTCGACGACCGCCATCTGGCCGTCGTCGTAAAGCTTGTGCCGCGTCCGCGCGATGGCATCGACCGCGTCGAACGCGGCCAGGTAGACGGGCGCGGTCGCGCGCCAGAACGGCTGGCCGCCCGTGCGCAGGCGCGTCCAGTGCGCGCGGCTGTAAAGGTACTGGGCCTTGTCCGGGTACGAGAACGCGAAGTAGCGAATCCCCTGCCCCACCAGGTATCCGGCCATCGCCTCGCCACTGGACAGCGGAATTCCGGGCGGTGGGCTGACAGCCCCGGTCTGATCCAGAAGGACCACGCGGTTGCGCTTGAAGTCGAACAGGTAAGGCCGCTCGATCATCGCGAGCAGCCGCTCGCCTGCTGGCACCGCCTCCTGCACCCGCCGCACGGCCGGCTGCGTGGCCAACAGCGGCGACGGATCGCGATCATGCGCGGCGATCCGTTCCAGCGCGCGGCTCAGATTCCGTTCCAGCGTCCCCGCGTTGCCCTGCACCTGGACGACGAGCGCGATCAGGACGACGGCCAGGACGGCTGTGTCGGCGCGCCCACCCGCGGTGACAGTGTGCTCGGACGCGGCCAGCGCGGTTCCGATCATGAACGCGACCAGCATCGCGAACGTGTAGCGCTGGATCGCCGACACGTCCGCCTCGGGCAAGAACATCACCAGCGCCGCGCAACCGACGATCGCGCCGACCCACAACGCCGCGATCGGCCGCTGGTGCCACCTGCGTGCGGCCGCAGGCGCCGCCAGCACCAGCAGCGGCAGCAGCCGGACCGGCTCCGGCGAGGCCGAGGAGGAGAGCAACACCTCCAGGCGCTTGTGCCACGACGACGCCGGCGTCAGCCCCACGTAGTGCGGATCGTAGTAACCGTGGAACACCGGGAACAGGAAGGTGTGATTGGAACGGAACGCCAGCGCGGCCCAGGGAAGCAGGCACGCGGCCGTCAGCCCGGCGACACGCAGGAGTTGGCGCCGCCGTTCCGGCGCGTCGGCGTCGCGTCCGAACAGCGCCGCCGTCCCGAGCATCAGCGCGGCGACGACCATGTAGTTCTGGCGCAGGGTGCAGACCGCGGCGATCGGCAGCGCCAGCAGGAAGGCCGCCGCGCGCCCGCTCGCGTGGTTGCGCTCGGCCCACACCATCGTGCGAAAGATCGCGACGAATCCGACGACGCCCGAGGCCTCGCTGGTGCTGTTGATGCGCACCTCGGGCAACATGAACGCGGCGAGCGCCGCCACCAGCACGGTGAGACGCGATCCGCGCGGCGCCTCGCGCGAAGAACCGAGCACCAGCGCCACCAGAACGACGCGGCAGATCCCCCAGTCGAACAGGTGAACCTGGGCGTCGTCGGCGCCGAGCAAGGTCATCGCCTGCAGCAGCGACTGGCCGCCGTACGCCGCCATCCGCCGCAGGCTGAACGGCTGGATCAGCGTGCCTGTCTGCTGGATCTCGCGGGCGAACGGGAGATAGGCCAGCAGGTCGTCGTTCGGGTTGGGCACGTCGCGCGCGGCGGCGCCGACGAACGACAGGCCGACCAGCACCAGCAGTCCGACGACCAGCGCGGTATCCCAGCGAAACCGCGCGCGGAAACGCTGTCGCTCGCCGTCGGCGGCCGCGACGAACCAGATGAACAGCTCGTGCGCGGATAGCCCCAAGCCCAGGACGACCCACGCGACCAGGACGGGACGGCGCGCGAGACCGACGAGGCACAGCAGTCCGCCCGCCGCGACCGTCAGCGACAGCCCCCACGCCGTCCGCAGCCCGAGGTCCGCGTCCAGCGCCGGCGCCAGCCGCCGCTGCAGCACGGTGCCCCAGCCCGCGAACGCGACCACCAGGCCCAGCGCCCAGATCGCGGCCGACCACAGCGGCCCGAAGATGCCGGCGCGGAGCAGCGCCAGCAGCGGCATCACGACGACGACAGCGGCCAGCGTCGCGGCGACGCCAACCTTCACGCGGGCGACGGTTTGCGCGGCTTTCGCCGCCGCCGCCGGCCGGTGGGGCTCCGGTTCCATGGCGTGGATCTGCGCAGCATCTGGCCGCGTGGTCCAGCGCTAAACGGCTTCTGCGGTCACCGCGGACCCCTCTCCCTAACCCTCTCCCCGCTTCGCGGGGCGAGGGGATCGGATCGGATCGCTAACGCGCGGGTCGAGGCGCGCCGTCCAGCTTGGCCAGGTGGCGGCCGAAGCGATCGGCGATCAGGTGCTCGATGCAGTAGCTCGAACCGTCGAGGCGCTTGCGTTCGCAGCCGACCTTGCGGCACTCGAGCTTCCGCTCCTTGAGCGGGCCCAGGTGCTCTTCCAGACGGGCCAGGCAGTAGGCGCGCAGCGTGGCCGCGCGATCGATGTCGCGCAGCCGGCGCGCCGACGCCGGTTCGGGGCTGCAGAGGATCATCCCGCCCTCGACCTCGTCGGGCCAGGAAGCCAGCCAGTGCCGCCCGCAGTCCGGGCACTGGCGCAGCTCTTCCCATTCGGCCAGCTCGATCACGGGCCACTGCATGACGGAGTCGTCCTCGACGCGCGACCAGGCGGGTCGCTTTCCGCACGAACAAACTGGCGTCGGGTTCGGTTCAGCCACCGAGGGTCAATCTTGCTCCCCCTGGCCGCCCACGTCGAGCACTTGTCGCGTCTCGTCGGTGACGTCGCGCGCGATGATCTGGCCGCTGGGCACGGGCCGCAGCCGGACGAAGCGGATGTCGGGGAAGCGATCCAGGACCTCGCGCAGCTCGGGTTCGTCCTCGCGCCGCGCCAGGCCGACGACGCGCGCGTCGCCGAAGTGGTACGCGCCCGACGGCGGCAGCGGCGGCCGCGCGAGCAGCGGAGCGGCCGCCTGCGCCAGCGCGGGCGGGACGATGACGAACGACGCCGGCACGTCGGTCAGCACCAGCACCTCGCCGGCCGCGCCGGCCAGCGCCGGATCCTCCTTCACGGCCAGATCCAGATCCTTCACGCCGCTCATGATGTCGAAAACGCGGTGCCCCGACGTCACGCCCGCGGCGACCACGCGGCGCGCGGCGGCGACGCGGCGATCGTACGAGACGACGTCGGTACGGCGCTGCGCCGCCTGCACCCCGCCCACGATCAGCAAGACGAACGCGACCGCCATCGGCGCAGCCAGACCGGCGGCGGACACCGCCTCCGCCGCCGCCCACGCCAGCCCGACCGCCGGGAGATAGAAGTACCGCGCGCCCACCGGCCAGCCCGCCGCGAACAGCGGCGCGACCGCGATCGCGCAGAATGCGAACGGCTGCCAGGGCGCGCCGCCGGCGACGTTTCGGCGCCGATACGCCGAGAACGCCGCCAGCGCGACGACGGCCGTGCCGGCGCCGAACGCCAGCGCCTCCGGCATCACGCCCGCGCCCGTGAACACGTGCGCGAGCCCGGCCCAGATCTGGAACGCCTTGACGCCCAGGCCCGCCCGCGCGTCGCCGGCGCCGCCCCACCCGTGCAGGACGCGCGTCCTCGCGACCAGCACGATCGCCAGCAACGCCAGCTGCGGCGCGACGGCCACCAGCCGGCGCCGCCACGGCAGGTCGCGCAGCACCAGCAACGCCAGCAGCGGCAGCACGTACGCCGATTCCTTCGACAGAAACGCCGCCAGCGCCACGCCCGCCGCCAACCCGTGCTTTCCGCGCGCGCCCGCCGTCAGCGCGCCCAGCACGAACACCGTCGCGAACAGATCCGTGCTGGCCGAAAACCAGGCCGCCGCGTCCAGGTTCTGGGGCGCGATCAGCATCAGCACGGCCGCCCCGCCCGCCACGGACGCCGGCCGGCCCAGCGCGCGCAGCAAGACGCCGGTCAACGCGGCGGCGGCGGCGTGCAGCCCCAGCGCCAGCGCCGCGCACGGCGCGCTGCCCAGCCCCGGGCGGCCGAGCAGCCACCAGGCCAGCATCGGCAGCGGGCGGTAGTACTCGCCGCCGTGGGCGTCGGTGACGAACGCCGCGAACGGATTCGGCGCGAGCCGCGCGAACGCCAGGAAGATGTGATCGTCGCCGTGAAACGTCGTCGCGGCGAAGAAAGGAATGGCGACGACGACGAACACGGCGGCAGCGACCGCGGCCGCCGCGCCCCGCGAGCTCACGGACGCTGCCCGGGTTCCCCGGCGGCCATCGCATCGGCGCGCGCGAGATCATCGGGCGTGTTGACGTTGAAGAAGCTGCGGCCGTCGGGATCCAGCGCCGCCAACTCGGCCTCGGCGATCCAGTCGACCGCGCGCTGCTCCAGCATCTCGTGCACCGCCAGCTGTCCGGCCCGCACCGCGCCGTCGATGGCGGGCAGCAGCGCTCGCGCGTAACGCGCGCACAGCGGTTCGATCCCGCGCGCCGACCGCGGCGCGACCGCGTCTGCCCACGGCGCGCGATCGCGCAGCGTCGCCAGCAGGTCCGCGCCGACGAACGGCAGATCGCCCGCCAGGCACACGACCGCGTCGCACCCGTCCGCCGCGGTGAGCGCCGCGTGGATGCCGCCCAGCGGCCCCGACCCTCCGACGAGGTCCGGCACGACGTCAACGCCCAGCGCCGTCCACGGCGCCGGATCGTTGGCGACGACGAACACGCGCACCAGCGCGGAGCCGCGCAGCAAGCTCAGCTGCCGTTCGGCGATCGTGCGCCCGCCGACCTTCAAGAACGGCTTGGCCACGCCGCCCAGCCGTTTCGCCGGCCCGCCCGCGATGATCGCGCCGGCAACCTTCATGGCGTCACGCGTGTCATGGCCAGGGTGCGTTCCCGCGGCGCGCGACGTCTTCCAGCACGCGCGAGATCTCCTCGTGGATGCGGCCGTTCGTCGCCAGCACGCGCCCCGTCTCGCCGTCGAACGGCGTCCCGTCGAGGTCGGTCGCGCGGCCCCCCGCGCCCATCACGATCGCGGCGCCGCCGACCAGATCCCAGGCGTGCAGGGCGCGTTCCCAGTAGCCGTCCAGCCAGCCGCACGCGACGAAACATAGATCCAGCGCCGCCGATCCCAAACGGCGCGTCCCCTGGGCCGCCGCCGTCAGCGCCGCGAACTCGGCCAGATTGTTCTGCACCGGATTGCGAATGTACGGAAAACCCGTAACCAGCAGCGCGCGCACCAGCTGATCGGTCTGCGACGGCGCGATCGGTTTGCCGTTGAAGGTCGACCCGCCCGAGGTCGTGCCGGCGAACGACCACCCCAGCGCGGGCGCCTCGACGACGCCCAGCACCGCCCGGCGATCGATCGCCATGCCCAGCGACACCGAGAACAGCGGCATCCCGTGCGCGAAGTTCGTGGTGCCGTCCAGCGGATCGACGTACCAGACGCGCCGCGCACGGCCCGCCTCGCCGTGCGTGGTCCCTTCCTCGGCGACGATCCGATCGTCGGGAAACGCCGCCGCCAGCCGCTCGACGATCAACGCCTCCGATCGCTTGTCGAACTCGGTGACGATGTCGATGTCTTCCGACTTGAAGCCGATCGCGGGCCGTGTCCCCCACCCCTCCAGCAAGATCCGACCGGCTTCACGCGCGACGCCGACGGCGATCTCGCGCGCCTGTTCCAGGGAATCGTCCGCCGTCATAGCTCCTTGCGCATCCAGGTGGCGTTCTTCGAGCGCGCCAGCGCGTACTCGGCGGTCGCCTGGATCGGCGCGACGACCTCCTTGCGGTCGATCGCCGCGAAGCCCAGCTTCTCGCCGAAGTACCCCTGCGCGCCGTCGGTGACCAGGTACAGGTGGCGCACGCCCTGCGATCGCGCGCGCTCCGTCGCCGCCTCGACCAGCACGTAGCCCAGCCCCTCGCCGCGGCGCTCGGGCGCGACCGCCAGCATGCGCAGCAGCGCGACGTCGCCGACCATCTCGATGGCGACGCAGCCGACCAGCGGCGCGGCGTCGTCCTCGCCCGGGATCACCAGGTAGTACGGCCAGAACTGCTCCAGCACCGGGTGGGCGATGCCGACCCGATCCAGCAGGTTGCCGATGCGAATCTTGTGCTCGAGGCGCGCCGGCATCACCGGATCGCCCAGCTTGCGCAGCAGCTTGTCGTGCAGGCCGCCGTAGTCGCCCGACGACATCACGACGACAGTGTCGCCGGGCGAGGCGCGCGTCGCCAGGTGCTCGACGGTGGCGTCGACGGTCGGGATCAGGCGCGCGGGCACGTCCTCGCGCCGCAGATCGGCCGCCAGCCGCTCGACGTCCAGCCGCTCGCCCTCGGGGACCTTCTCGGCGGCGTACAGCGGCGCCAGCACGACCTCGTCGGCGACCGACAGCGCGTCCGCGAACTGCTCCTGGAAAACATTTCGGCGGCTGGTGGCCGACCGCGGCTCGAACGCCGCGATCAGCTTGCCGGGACCGTAGCGCCCCTTCAGCGCCAGCACGGTCTCGCGAATCGCGGTCGGGTGATGCGCGAAGTCGTCGACGACCGTCACGCCGCGCGCGACGCCGCGCACCTCCTGGCGGCGGCGCACGCCCAGGAACCCCCGCACCGCCGCCGCGATCGCGGGCAGCTCGACGCCCAGGCCGGACGCGACCGCGATCATGCCGACCAGGTTCTCGTAGTTGTAGATGCCGGGCATGTTGGTGTCGACGCTGACGACGCGTTCGCCCCGGCGCGCCACGTCCAGCGTCGCCCGGCCGCCCGGCGCGCGCGCCACGACCTCGAACGTCCAGTCCGCGCCCGATCCGGGACGCCCGTACGTCACGACCTGCGAGCGAGCCCCGCGCGCGACCTCCATGGCGCCCGGCGACGCCGCGCACGCGACCAGCAACCCGTCCTCGGGGATCAGCGCGATCAGCTTGCGGAAGGCGGCGCGCACCGCCTCCTCGTCACGGAAGATGTCCGCGTGATCGAACTCGACCGACGTCAGCAGCACCACCTGCGGCCGGTAGTGCAGGAACTTGGATCCCTTGTCGAAGAACGCGGTGTCGTACTCGTCGCCCTCGATCACGATCTCGGCGCCGGCGCCCAGCCGCCACGAACGGCGGAAGTTCAGGGGGACGCCGCCGATCAGGAACGACGGGTCGCGCTTCGCGTCCGTCAGCGCGTGCGCGAGCAACGACGACGTCGTGGTCTTGCCGTGCGTGCCGGCCACGACCACCGACCGCCGTGGATTCTTTTCGTCCTGCAGAAACAGCTTGCTGAACAGCGACGGGAACGACTCCAGCGGGATGCCCCGTTCCTGCGCGGCCAGCACCTCGACGTGATCCTTGCGGCAGACGTTGCCGACCACGACGGCGTCCGGGGCCCAGTCGAGGTTCGCCGGGCGGAAGCCCTCGAAGCACGTGATCTTCTGATCCTCCAGCTGGACCGACATGGGCGGGTAGACGTGCTCGTCCGAGCCGCGCACGTCATGACCCGCGGCCTTGAGCAGCCCCGCCAGGGAGCCCATGCCCGTGCCGCAGATGCCGATCAGATGAACCTTCATCGCCTCGTCACTTACCCGCCAGACATTCCTTCGCGTGAGGCGGCCACTGCGTCGGGAACCGCTTCACCTCCATCGTGAACTTCACCACCATGTCCTTGAAGATGCCCAGCTCACGGTTTCCCACGCCGCCCGACGTATCCCAGACCAGATGCGAGATCACCGACGACCCGCACGGATCGACCCGCCCGCGCTTGCGGCCCTTCGCCTCGGCGCTCCACGCGTCGGCAGCGTCACGGTTGCACCGTCGATTCGGCCCTTCGCAGCGGACCGTGAGCACGTCGTACCACCAGGGCCCTTTCGGTCCGTACTCCGCGATGTCCAGCGCCGGTCCGACGCCGCCTTCCTTCACGGCTTCGACCGCCGTGAAGGTCACGTCCGACGTCGTCCCCGGCAGCACGTCGATGTAGAAGCAGGCCTCGTCGGCGCCGGCGGCGAAGTGTCCCAGCGTCGGCGAGTCCAGCGTCGCGCCGCCGCCCACCGCGCCCAGGCGAATCTCGAAGCGCTTGTGCTGCTCGTCGGGGGGCGGCGACTCCGCCTGCGCCTGCGGACCGCCGTCGCGGTTGCGACATATACAGGGCGCCCCGCTCTTGCATCGCGCGCCGGCCAGGTTGGCGTTGCGCGCGCCCTCCGGTTCGATCCCACCCGACGCGGGCCGGCCGGTGCCGGCAGGACCCGCCGCGACCGATCCCGAGCACCCGAGCGACACGGCCGCGGCGAGCAACGCCGGAGCGGCCACGCGGGTCAGAGCGGAATCAGGCATGCGACGAGGTGCGGCAGCGGTGGACGCCGACGCCACGCTTACGTACCATAGATTCTTCATGTCACGTCCCTTTCCGCGCGTCGCACGACTAGCCATCGCCGTCGTCATCTCGTTGCCCGTTGCGATCGGGTGCGCCACATCGGATGAAGAATCAAAGCCGGTCACTTACTCTCTCACGGCCAAACAAAATTACGAGAAGGGTCTCGCCGAACTGAAAGACGAAAACTTTCCGGAAGCGCAGAAGTACTTCCAGTTCGTCAAGCAGAAATATCCGTTTTCGAAGTACGCCGTGCTGGCTGAGCTTGGCATCGCCGACACACAGTTCGCGCGCGGCAACTACACGGAAGCGATCGACGCCTACAAGAGCTTCACGCGCCTTCACCCGACGCACGAAAAGGTCGAGGACGGTTACGTGGCGTTCCGGATCTGCGAGAGCTACTACAAGGACATGCCGGAAGACGTGTGGCTGCTGCCGCCGTCGTACGAGAAGGACCAGTCGGCGATCATCGATGCGCAGCGCGAGATCGAGGACTTCCGCAAGAAGTTCCCGACGTCGCCGTACATGAGCAAGGCCGCGGAGATCCGCCGCGAGGTGCTGAAGCGTCTCGTCGACCACGAGGTCTACGTGGCGCGCTTCTATCTCAAGAGCGATCACCCCAAGGCCGCGGCGATGCGCCTCGAGGGCGCGATCAAACGCTATCCCGGTTCGGGGCGCGAACCCGAGCTGCTGTTCTCGCTCGGCGAAACGTACCTGCACATGTGCGACCCGCAGCGCGCGAAGGAAACGTTCGCGCGCGTCGTCGCCGAGCACGGCGGCGCGCCGCAAGCGCGGCGATCGGAGCTGTACCTCGACCACATCACCCAGCGGTACGGCGCCGAGCCGCGCTGCAAGGCACCCACGACCGCGACGCCCGCGCCGCCGCCGCCACCCCCTGCCGAGCCGCGCCCTCGTGGCTGACGCCGGCGAACGCGACGTTCGCGCGAAGGGCTTGCGCGAGCTGGTCGCGCGGGGACGGGCGCACTACGAGGGCGGCGAGTACACGGAGGCCGAGGCCTGCCTCACCGAGGTGTTGCGCGAGAACGCCGCCTACGCCGACGTCTACGACATGCTGGGCGTCATCTATCACCAGGCGGGGCGGCTGGTGGAGGCCGAGTCGATGTTCAACGAAGCGCTGCGCATCAACCCGAGCTACACCGAGGCGGCGCTGAACCTGGTCGTGACCTGCAACGACCTGGGGAAATACGCGGAGGCCAAGGACGTCTACGAGAAGGCGATGGCGACGTCCAAGCGGGCGCCGCGCGAGCTGGACCCGTTCGCCAAGGGCAAGATCGCGAACATGCACGCCGACATCGGCTCCGCCTATCGCGCCGTCGCGCTGTACGAGGAGGCCGCGCGCGAGTACGAGCAGGCGCTGGCGCTGTGCCCGACGTTCGTCGACATCCGCACCGAGCTCGGTAACACGCGGCGCGAGATGGGCGATCTGACCGGCGCGATCCGCGAGCTCGAGCAGGTGCGCGCCGAGAGCCCGCGCTTCGCGTCCGGCCGATTGAAGCTGGGCCTCGTCTATTACGCGGCGGCGCGCCGCGAGGACGCCGCCGCCGAATGGCGGGCCGTGCTGACGGCCGACCCGGAGAACCGCGCCGCCAAGATGTACCTCGCGCTGCTCGACCCTGCGGCGGCGGACAAGAAGTAGTCCGGGCGAACGAACCGGCCGCGCCCGTGCTCACCTTCACGCCCTCGCCCGATCGGTTCGTGGTGGAGGAGATCCCCGCGTACACGCCCTCCGGCGAGGGCGCCCATACGTTCCTGTGGCTGGAGAAGCGCGACCTGACGACGTTCGACGCGATCGCGCTGGTGGCGAAGGCGCTGGGCGTTCCCGCCCGCGACGTCGGGTACGCCGGGCTCAAGGACAAGCACGCGACCACACGCCAGTGGCTGAGTGTCCCGGCCGTCGATCCGGAACGCGCGCTGGGGTTGTCCGTCGGCAGCGCCAGCGTGCTGGCGGCGGCCCGCCACCCGAACAAGCTGCGCCTGGGACACCTGAAGGGCAACCGTTTCGAGGTGGTCATGACAGGCACGGCGACCGACGACGAGATCGCCGGCCTGCGGACGCGCTTCGCGGCCGTGGCCGCCACCGGCGTGCCCAACCGCTACGGCGAACAGCGCTTCGGCGTCGGCGCGAACAACGCCGCGCGCGGGCTCGCTCTGCTGCGCGGCGAGCGTCAGGAACGCGACAAGCGCAAGCGCCGGCTGCTGCTGTCCTCGCTGCAGTCGGCCGTTTTCAACCGCGCGCTCGAGCTGCGGGCAACCCGCGGCCCGCTGACCGCCGTCATTCCGGGCGACGTGCTCAAGAAGACGGATACGGGCGGCCTGTTCATTTCGACCGAGCCCGAGGTCGATCAGCGCCGGGTGGACGCCGGCGAGGTGGTCACCACAGCGCCGCTGCCCGGCGGCCGCGAGATCGAGCCGCCCCCCGACACGCCGGCCCGCGCGCTGGAAGACGAGGCGATCGCGGCGGTCGGCGCCACCCGCGAAGAGTTCGCGCGGTACGGCCGCGATTTGCCAGGCGCGCGCCGGCCGCTTCTGCTCGCGCTTGCCGACAGCGATTTTTCCGAGGAAACAGCCGAAGCCGGAGCGCGCGCGGTGCGCTTGCGCTTCACGTTGCCAGCCGGCGGCTACGCGACGGTAGTCGTGGCTGCTCTGACTCAAGAGCTGTGCTAGCGTTTGCGCCCACATGCGTCTAACCGAACATTTATTGGGCTTCATGCTCCTCGGTTCCGAGTGGGTTTTGTTCCTGCTCCTCGGACTGTCGGTGGTGTCGGTCGCGGTGATGGTGGAGCGGGCGATTTTCTTGCGTGCGCGCGGCGATGCCGACGCGTTCGCGCGTGAACTGGAAGCGCTGCTGAAGGGCGGCGATCTGACCGGCGCCCGCAAGGCGCTGGTGGGACGGACCGCGCCCGCTGCGATGGTCGCGGCGGCCGGTCTCAGTCACTACGATCGTGGCTCCGAATCCGTGGGCGCGGCGATGGCGAGCGCCAAGGCGCGGCTGCGCATCGACATGGAAAAGAACCTGGGCGTGCTCGGCACGCTGGGCAACAACGCGCCCTTCATCGGATTGTTCGGCACCGTCCTCGGCATCATCAAGGCGTTCGCGGACCTGTCGCGCAATTCGGCCGGAGGCGCGGGCGCCGTCATGGCGGGCATCTCCGAGGCGCTGGTCGCGACGGCGGTCGGCCTGATGGTCGCCATCCCCGCGGTCATCGCGTTCAACTACTTCCAGGCCAAGGTCCGCAAGACGATCTCGGGCGTCGATTCGATCGCGCACATGGTCCTCGCGACCTTCCCGGGCGAGAGCGACGCGGCCGGCGCGCCCGTGCGCGCCGAGGCGAAGGGCTAACGAGATGGCCGGCGGCGCTGGCGGCGGCTACGGAAACGACGACGACTCCGGAAGGATGATCGTCGACATCAACGTGACGCCGCTGGTCGACATCACGCTGGTGTTGCTGATCATCTTCATGGTGACCGCGTCGTTGATCGTGAACCCGGGCATCAAGGTCGATCTGCCCAAGGCGGCCTCCGGGACCGAGCAGACGAAGAGCACGCTGGCGCTGACGCTGAGCAAGGAGGGCGTGCTGTTCCTGAACGGCGAGCGCAGCAGCGACGAGGCGGTCGTTCGTTACATCGGCGCCGAGCTGCCCAAGAATCCGCAGCTGCAGGCGATCATCGCGGCGGACCGGATGGTGCCCCACGGGGACGTCATCCACGTGATTGACCTCGTGAAACGGTCCGGGGTCCACAAGTTCGCGATCAGCACCGATCGAGAAGCCGTCAACAGGTAACCCGCGTGTCTGCGCCCGGAGAAGGTCTTCCGGACCTGTGGACGCCCCGCCCGGGAGGCGCGCGCGTCGTCAGCGCGGCCACGGCGGTCGCGATTGGCTTGCACGGTCTGCTGGCGCTGGCGGTGGTGACCGTCGATCCGAAGCGGTTCCGGGCGGACCCGCCCATCGAGATCGAGGTGAAGGATCTGCCGCCTCCCGAGGTCAAGCCACCCCCGCCCCCTCCTGAAGACAAGCCGCCGCCACCGCCGCGCATCGTCCACCGCATCCCGAACGCGCAGCCGCCGCCCCCGTCGCCGCCGCCGCCCAGCGAGGAGCCGCCGCCCCCCAGCGACGCGCCTCCGCCCGACTTCGGCGTGTCGTTGAACGCCACCGCCGCGGGCGATTCGCCGGTGGCCGTTCCCGTCGGTACGACGCTGATGACCAAGCCGGCGCCGAAGCACAAGGAGGCGGCTGTTCCGTCGGGCGAGGGAACGGGCGGGTTCGTGCCGGTCGCCGAGATCTACATCGCGAAGCAGGCCAAGAACATCTGGATGCCTGACGGGGAGGACATCTACCCGGCGGAGGCGAAGCGCCTGGGCATCGAGGGTGTCGTGAAGGTGAAGCTGGGGATCGACGAGAAAGGCAAGGTCGTCCAGGTCAAGGTGCTCGAGAAGGCCGGCCACGGCTTCGACGAGGCGGTCGCCAAGGCGGTACGGGAGTCCAAGTGGGAGCCGGCCTTCACCAGCGACGGCAAGGCCGTCCCCTGCGCCCTCATCTGGAGTTACCGCTTCGAAAGCGAGCGCTAGCGCCGGACGGGATATTTACTTGCGACCGGGATCGAGGATATCCTGGAGCATCCCGTCGCCCTGTCCTCCCCGTCCGAGACACCTCCATATGACACCAAAACATAGGTGGCGCGCCCGCGTCACCTTTGGTTCCCTCCTCGCCGGTCTGGTGGCGGTAGGCGGTCCGGCGCGCGCGCAGCTGATCGCGCCGCACGAGACCACGATCGACACGCAGTTGTGGCAGCCCGCGATCGGGCCGCGCAACTTCCTCACCATCGAGAACACGTCGATCCCGGAGCACAAGATGCTCGGGTTCGGGCTGTCGCTGACATACCAGAGCCACCCGTACATCCTCGTCACGGGCGGCAGCGCGCTCACGACCTCGAATCTCGTCGACCACCAGACGACGTCGGAGCTGTCGGCGTCGCTGGGTCTGTTCGGCCGCTATCAGGCCGGCCTCGCCCTGCCCTTCACGCTCTACATGGCGGGCGACAACGTCGACGCCATGGGCCTTCCGACCAACAGCCGCCACACCCAGAGCGGGATCGGCGACGTCCGCGTCGAGGGCAAGGCGCTGATCGCGACGCTGGGCGAGGACGAGGAGTACACCGTCGCGGTGTCGGCCGGCCTGTCGCTGCCGACGGGCAAGAACGACTCCCGGCCGTACCTGGGCGACAAGAGCGTCACGGGCCGGGTCAAGGCGATCGCCGCCGCTGAGCTGGGCAAGGTCCGCGCCGCTGCGAACCTGGGCCTCCTGCTGCGCCAGACGTCGCAGAACTTCAGCGCCGAGGTCGGCTCCCAGCTGCTGTACGGCGCCGCCGCCGCCTACCCGGTCGACCGCCGCATCGACCTGATGCTGGAGGTGTTCGGGCGCAGCGGCCTGAACGACTTCACGAAGTTCTATTCCGACGTCAACCCGTTCGAGGCCGACATCGCCGCCCGCTACCAGGTCAACGGCATGTGGTCGGTCACCGCCGGCGGCGGGCGCGGGTTCGGCAACGGCATCGGCGCGCCGGATCTGCGGCTGTTCGCGATGGCGGCGTTCGCCCCCGACTTCCGCGATCGCGACAAGGACGGCGTCTTCGACGTCAACGACAAGTGCCCTGACGAACCCGAAGACCGCGACGGCTTCGAGGACATGGACGGTTGCCCCGAGCTGGACAACGATCTCGACACGGTCACCGACGCCAAGGATCGCTGCCCGAACGAGGCCGAGGACGTCGATCAGTTCGAGGACGAGGACGGCTGCCCCGAGCCCGATAACGACAAGGACGGCATCCCCGACATCAACGACGCGTGCCCGAACGCCGCCGAGGACGGCAAGGGCCAGCGGCCGAAGGACGGCTGCCCGTCGACGACCGAGGACAACGACGGCGACGGTGTGCCCGACGCCACCGACAAGTGCCCCGACGAACCGGAGGACCGCGACGGCTTCGAGGATGAGGATGGTTGCCTCGATCCGGACAACGACGCCGACGGCATCCCCGACAACTTCGACAACTGCCCGAAGGACGCCGAGGATCCGGACGGCTTCGAGGACGAGGACGGTTGCCCCGATCCGGACAACGACAAGGACGGCTTCCCCGACGCGGTCGACAAGTGCCCGCTGCAGGCCGAGACGATGAACGGCAGCAAGGACGACGACGGCTGCCCCGATCCGGGCGCCGAGGTGGCGCGCGTGGGTCAGGACCGCATCGAGCTGGACGAGCGCGTTGGCTTCGTCAGCCACGGCGGCAAGCTGCAGATCAAGGACTCGTCCACGAAGTTCGTCAACCTGGTCGCCCTGCTCATGAAGGGTCATCCGGAGATCGCGAAGGTCCGCATCGAGGTTCACGCCGAGGGCGTCGCGCAAGCCGAGACGCAGAAGCGGGCCGACGTGGTGCGCGACTTCCTCGTCAGCAAGGGCGTGGACGCCGCGCGTCTGGTCCCCGTCGGCGCGGGCGCCGGACCGTCGAAGGTCGATTTCGTCGTCGATAAGTCGACGCCAGCACCGGCGGCGAAGCCCGCCCCGGCGGCGGCCCCGGGGGCAACCCCGAATCCGGCCCCGGCGGCCCCAGCGGCCCCGCCCCCCGCGGCGCCGCCGGCCTCCGCACCGCCCCCGGCGGGCGTAAGATAGTCTTCACGGAGATGCGCGTCATCGGATGGGGCGCGACCGACGTCGGCCGCAAGCGCAACCACAACGAGGACAGTTTTCTGTGCAACAACGACGTCGCGCTGTACGCGGTCGCTGACGGCATGGGCGGCCACCTGGGCGGCGAACGCGCCAGCCGCATGGCCGTGGAGATCCTCGAACGCGAGATCGTCCAGGTCTTGAAGAACGGCGCGATGGACGCCGCCCGCCTGGCCGCTGCGCCGGGGACGCCGAATCCGGTCGCGGCCCTGCTGCGGAAGGCGGTCGTGGAAGCCGACCGCCACATCTACGAAGAAGCAACCGCCAATCCCGAGCTGGCGGGCATGGGCACGACGCTGACCACCCTGCTGTTTCACGGCGGCTACGTCCACCTGGGGCACGTCGGGGACTCCCGCGCCTACCTGTATCGCGACGGCCGCGCGCGCCAGCTCAGCGAGGACCATTCGTGGATTCAGGAGCAGGTGCGCGCGGGGCTGATCTCGCCCGAGGAGGCGAAGGAGTCGCGCTTCCGGAACATCATCACGCGTTCGGTCGGATTCGAGCCGAGCGTCGAGCCCGACCTGCAGGGCCTGTCGGTTCAAGCGGGCGACTGCTTCGTCCTCTGCTCGGACGGCCTGTCGAACTACCTGTCCGTCGAGGAACTGGCGCAGGTGCTGACCGGCCACTGCTACCGCGACGTGCCGACAGTGTTCATCGACCTCGCCAACGAGCGCGGCGGCGACGACAACGTCACCTGCCTGGCCATCTACGCGGGCAACGAACAGGCCTGACCGCGCGACCTCAGACGAAGCAGCCGGTCTGGGAGCCGCCGTCCAGGACGCGCAGCGGACATGAGAAGCAGCCGCCGAAGGCCGGACAAACCGTCTGGACGGCGTTGAGGATCGCGCCGTCGACGCCCGTCTCTTCGGCGGAACAGTTCGGCGATTGCGGCGTGAGATCGATCGTCGCGCACGTGTTGCCGGCGGCACCGAGTGCCGACCAGGCGTACAGGTAGTCGACGCCGGGGTTGCAGACACCGTCGCCGTCGTTGTCGATGTAAAGCGCGCCCGCCCCCGCCGTGAGTCGCGGGCTCGCGCAGGTGGCAGCGTCAGGCGGGAACTCGAGATCGAACGCCCCACCCACGACGGACGTCTCGCGCGTCTGCGGTGCGGGAAGCGTCGACCAGGTGAAGACGGCCTTGACGGTCAGTCCTTCGTACGCCAGGAAGCTGCGCCCGCGCACGATGCTGGTGACGGACACGCCCCCGTCGGGGCAGCACGTGGCGGCCGAGCCGCCGCCACCTCCGGAGCCGCCGGACCCTCCGGCCCCACCTTGGCCTGACAGCGATCCGCCGCCGCAACCGAGAGCTACCAGGACCGCCGGGAGCACGATGCCCGCGCGCTTTATCGCTAGTGTCACCTCACGGTCCATGGCTAAGCTCCTTCAAGTCATGTCGAGCTCGCTGATTATCGTTCACGTCCACGCCCACGTGAAGCCGGACGCCGTCGAGGCGTTCCGCGCGGCGTCGATCGAGAACTCGCGGGAGAGCCTGCGCGAGCCGGGCGTCGTGCGCTTCGACGTGGTGCAGTCGACCGAGGATCCCACGCGCTTCGTGCTGGTCGAGGTCTACCGGGCGGCCGACGCACCGGCGGCGCACAAGGCGACCGCGCACTACGCGCGCTGGCGCGACGCGGTCGCCGACATGATGGCGGAGCCGCGCACGGCCGGGCGTTACGTAAACGTCGCCCCCGACGACAGCGGCTGGTAGCCGAATGCGCGTAGCGCGTGAGGAGCCGGCGAGCTCTGCTCGCCGCGTATCATCGCGGGAGGGTTCGGGAACCCTTTGAGGGTTCCCGAGTAAAATGTCGCTGGAGGCGCCCGCGCGCATCGAGAGCGGTCCCGGCGCGCTGGAGCGTTTGGGAAGCATCGCGAGCGGACTGGGCGCGCACGCGCTGCTGGTCACCGGGCACGCGAACCGGCACGCGCGCGCCGGCGAGCTGCTGGACGCGGCCGGCGTCCGCTGGACGCGCTTCGCCGTCGACGGCGAGCCGACCGTCGACACCGCCCGCGCGGGTACGGCGGCTGCGCTGGCGGCCGGCTGCGACCTGGTGGTCGGGTTCGGCGGCGGCAGCGCGCTCGACGCCGCGAAGGCCATCGCCGCGCTTGTCGCGAACGGCGGCGACCCGCTGGATTACCTGGAGGTGGTCGGCCGCGGGCAGGCGCTCACGCGGCCATCGCTGCCGTTCATCGCCGTCCCGACGACCGCGGGCACAGGATCGGAGGTGACGAAGAACGCCGTCCTCGCGTCGCCGCAGCATGGCGTGAAGGCGAGCCTGCGCAGTCCGCTGATGCTCGCGCGCGCGGCGATCATCGATCCCGACCTGCTCGCCGGCCTGCCTCCGGCCGTGCTCGCGTCCAGCGGCGTGGACGCGCTGTCGCAGGTCATCGAGCCCTTCCTGTCGATCCGCGCCAACGCCGCCACCGATCCGCTCGCGCGCGAGGGAATTCGCCGCTCGGCCGCGGCGCTGCCGCGCGCCCACGCCGCCGCGCGCGCCGGCAAGCCGATCGATACCGAAGATCGTCAGGCCCTCGCGCAGGCCAGCTTGCTGGGCGGTCTATGCCTGGCCAACGCCGGCCTCGGCGCGGTGCACGGCTTCGCGGCGCCGCTGGGCGGGATGTTCTCGGCACCGCACGGCGCGGTGTGCGCCGCGCTGCTGCCCGCGGTGCTGCGCGTGAACGCGCGCGCGATCGCGGCGCGGGCGCCCGACGGACCCGCGCACGCGCGTTTTCGCGAGCTCGCGGCCATGTTGACCGGCCGCGACGCCGCGTCGATCGATGACGGCATCGAGTGGACCGCGGCGCTGTGCCGCGCCCTCGAGGTCCCGGGGCTGGCGCGCTACGGCCTCACCGTCGATCGCATCCCCGAGCTGATCACGAAGGCGCGCGCCGCGAGCAGCATGAAGGGCAACCCGATCGCGCTCAGCGACGACGAGCTGACGGAGATCGCGCGCGCGTCGCTGTGAGGGGACGTTGCCCTCGGAACCCTCAAAGGGTTCCGAACCTCCCGCGATGGTACGCGCCGAGCAAAGCTCGGCGGCTCCCCACGCGTCTACGATCTACATAAACCGCGCGTGCGCCGCATCACCGCGATAATTTCGGTTTCGGTGAGCGCCGATCTTGAACGACTTCGGCGCTCGCGTTAAGCCACTCGCCATGACAATGAGGCGATGTCTCGGGTTGTGCTCGTGTGTCGCGGTGGCGATCGCCACCGGTTGCAGCAAGAAGGCGGCGCCGCCGCCGAAGGAGGCCGCGCCGGCGACGACGGCGGCGAAGGTGGACGCGGGACCGCCGCCCGTGGTCGGCATGGACGATCCCTTCGTGCGCCTGACCGGCGACGTCGCGAAGTCGCTGAAGGCCGGCTACAAGGCGATGCAAGCGAAGAAGTACGACGAAGCGCGGACGGCGTTCGCCGCCGTCGTGAGCGCGGTGCCCGACTACTCGCCGGCGCGCATGCAGGAAGTGAAGGCCGCGGCGCTGGGCGGTCACGCCGCCGACGTGCCCGAGCTGTGGAAGGCGCTGCTCGCGCGCGACTACGTCGCCTACGCGGGCCGGCTGGACAAGCCGAAGGAGTTCGCGCCGCTGCGCGCCGGCCCGGAGTGGGACCGGATCAAGGCGCAGGAAGCGAACGTTCGCACGGCTTACGCGGCCGATCTCGCCAAGGGCTTGTTCTTCGTGGGCCGCAGCCGCGAGCTGGGGATCAGCAAGGGTGGCGAAGGCACGGCGAAGCTCGCGCTGAATCAGGAGGTCTATCAGGTCGACGCCGCGGCGAAGCGCTATCGCCGCCTGACCGAGACAGAGGGCCGCGTGTTTGCGTATTCGGTCGCGCCCGAGAACAAGGCGATCTCGTTTCTGATGGTGACGACCATCGCCGACGCCACCGGGCCGATGCCGGAGTTCGTCGACGCGAGCGTGGGATCGATCGATCTCGCGACGCTGGAGACGACGGGCCCGCTGCGCCTCGGACCGGCGGGAACCCGCGCCACCGCGGTGGTGATGGGCTGGACGGCCCAGGGCGACCCGGTGTGGACTCTCCGCGCCGGCGACGCCGCCGAGACGTTCTACACGCTGGATGCGACGCGCACCGCGAC
>Ga0068865_100000596_pt1 | contig 20256 bp, 17 predicted proteins | sample KBSMisM12_FD_75293 | JGI IMG/M metagenome (GOLD analysis project Ga0068865, IMG submission 75293) | Miscanthus rhizosphere microbial communities from Kellogg Biological Station, Michigan, USA - KBS Miscanthus M1-2 | ecosystem: Host-associated > Plants > Roots > Rhizosphere > Soil ...
GGTGGCCTCCTACATCGACGCCGGCGAGGCCGACGGCGCCAAGATCGTCGTCGACGGCCGCAGTGTCACCCCCGAGGGTGGTAAGGACGGGTTCTGGCTGGGCCCCACCCTGATCGACAATGTCACCCCCGAGATGAGCGTCTACACCGACGAAATCTTCGGCCCCGTGCTGTCGGTGGTGCGCGTCGACACCTACGACGAAGCCCTGGATCTCATCAACTCCAACCCGTACGGCAACGGCACCGCGATCTTCACCAACGACGGCGGCGCGGCCCGACGCTTCCAGAACGAGGTCGAGGTCGGCATGGTCGGCATCAACGTGCCCATCCCGGTGCCGATGGCCTACTACAGCTTCGGCGGCTGGAAAGCCTCGCTCTTCGGCGACAGCCACGCCCACGGCACCGAAGGGGTGCACTTCTTCACCCGCGGCAAAGCCATCACCAGCCGCTGGCTCGATCCCAGCCACGGCGGCATCGAACTCGGGTTCCCCCAAAACAAGTAGCGCCCATTCCGCGAGCGGCCGTGTTTGTACGCGACACGCCGGTTTCCCATGTACAAATGCGGTCGCTCGCCATAGAGGATCGACATGACCCGACCGAGGCCGGCTTCACCGGCTTGGGCTTCATCGCCGACGACCTGCTCGCCGTCCGCGACACCATCGGTTTCTCCGCATTGCGACAGTTGATCTCCGACCACGGACTCACCCACGTCGAAATCGAACTGATCGAGCGGTGATGGGTACCTCGCGGCGAAGCGGGAAACTCGTACCACGTTCGCGAGCTGTTGTTCGACGCGGCGGACCACCTGGCGCTGGCGTTCATCAAGATCGGCTCCGAACTGGGACCACCCACTGCCTATCCCGAGCGGCTGATCGAACCGTTGCGCGAATTGGGCACGCAGGCAACCGAACACGGCACTCGCGTCGCCATCGAGACGATGCCGTTCTCGATCATCTCGACCGTACCGATGGGAGCCGAAATCGTCTCTGCAGCCGCTCATCCTGGAATCGGACTGCTGCTGGATGCCTGGCACGTATTCCGCGCAGGCACGTCGCTAGAGGAGCTGCGGGCGGCCCTGGCGCCTGAAATGATCTTCGGCGTCGAGCTCGACGACGCCGGCCAGGCTGTGGTCGGAACGCACTTCTAAGACACCGTGAATCATCGATTGCTGTGTGGTGAAGGCTCTTTCGACCTTCGTGGCTTGGTGGCACTCTTGCGCGACAAGGGCTTCGACGGGCCGTGGGGGGTGGAGATCCTGTCGTCCGCGTTCCGACGGCTTCCGGTAGCGCAGGCCGTCAAGCTGGCCGCTCAGTCGGCGCTGACGGTGCTCTGATCAGTCGGGCACCTTGACCCAGGAGCCGTTGGTACGCATCGACTCGACAAGCGCATCGGCAACCAGAGAAGCGCGCAGGCCATCGTGTGCGGTGGCCAACGTCGACGGCCTGCCCTTGGCGATCGAGTCGATCCATTCCTGGAGCTCGATGCGATAGGCGTCGCTGTAGCGCGGGATCCAATCTTCGGGATACGCGACGGCCCTTCTGCGTTCGACGTCGGTGACGATGTGAGTCGGCAAGGTCAGCGCGGAGGTTCCGGCTTCCATGACCACTTCGCAGCGAGTGTCATAGCCGTAGCGCGCGTTGAGGAAGAGCTCGACCGTGACCAACACGTCGGAGGCCGTGCGCATCAGGTAAAACTGCGGATCTTGCCGGCCGGCAGAATTCACCGACGACCGGCCGTGCTGCCAGCTGACCTCGACGATCGGCGAGTCCAGCAGCCATGGCACGATGTCGAGCTCGTGAATCGCCGACTGGGTGATCGACGACGCCGAGTCGCCACCGGGGTAGGTGTGCACGGTGCGACTCACACAGTGCGCGATCAACGGCGCACCGAGCTCGCCGCTGCGCACCTGCTCGCGCAGCGCGATGTACGGCGGGTCGAACCGCCGCATGAAGCCCACCGTCACTAGGTCGACCGGAATCTTCAAAGCCGCTTGCGCGGCCACCACCTCGCGGCACCGATCTGCCGTTGGGGCCAAAGGCTTCTCACACATCACCGGCTTACCAGCGCGCAGGGCCGCCAGCACCAGATCGGCATGCGTGTCGTCGCGAGTAGCGATGACAACGGCGTCCACCGCCGGGTCGTCGATCAGCTCGACGCCGTCGGCGTGAACACGGGCGCCGAATTCCCCCGCGACCGCACCCGCAACGCGCGCGTCGAAATCGGTCACTGCGGCCAATTCGGCACCGGACACCACGCGAGCGAGCTTGCGGGCGTGATCGGCGCCCATCACCCCGACTCCGACGACTCCAACACGCACGGCCACGGTCTGAGTATTACATATTAATGTCTTAACAAATACGCTTCATCCAATTAGGCTGATGCGCATGGCGACCACCACGCTGAGCGCACTTCCGCCGCCCAGGACACCTGATCCGCACGACGGGCCCGCTCTGCGCTGGGGCGTGCTGGGCCCCGGCTGGATCGCGCAGCGCTTCGTCGAAGCCCTGCAAGCCAAGACGAGTCAGCAGGTGGTGGCGGTCGGGTCACGCGACGAGAGCCGGGCATCGGCGTTCGCCGCGCAATGGTCCCTGCCCAAGGCGTACAGCAACTATGAAGCGCTCTTCGACGATCCGGACATCGACATCGTCTATATCGCGACGACGCACCCGAGCCACCGCGACAACGCGGTCGCCGCACTGAATGCGGGCAAGCACGTGCTGGTGGAGAAGCCACTCGCAGTGGACGCCGCGGCCGCGCGGGAGGTCGCCGCTGCGGCCGCCAGCGCCAATCGGTTCGCGGGCGAGGCGATGTGGACGAAGTTCCTGCCGAAGTTCGATGTCATCCGCCAACTACTCGACGACGGCGCGCTGGGTGAGGTGCGTACCGTCATCGCCGACCATGGGGAATTCTTCACCCCCGATCACCGCATCTACGATCCCGAGCTCGCAGGCGGCCCACTGCTGGATCTCGGCACGTACCCGATCGCGTTGGCACACATGGTGTTCGGTTCGTTCGCGTCGGTCGTGGCCCGGGGGCAGCCCGCTGTCCCCGGCGTCAACGGACAGATCTCGGCGATGTTGTCCGACGCGGCGGGCAACCAGGCGCTATTGCACACGACGATCCTCTCCGACACCCCAACGGCGGCAGTGATCAGCGGGCGGGACGCGACTTTGCACATCGACGGGCCGTTCTTCATGCCGGGCCCTTTCACGCTGAGCCGGCACCGGGGCCACCCCGACGATCCGGGGCGGGTGCTGCGGTACGACGAGAGACCCGGCGTGCAGGCCGACGGCTTGCACTACGCGGCGGTCGAAGCCGCACGGCTGATCGCCGACGGCCGTGTCGAGTCGGAGATACACCCGCTGCGGTATGCGATTTCGACGCTGGAAGTCGCCGACGAGATCCGCAGGCAGCTCAGGTGAGGTGTCAGTCGGCGGCGTGAGGGCGTTGCCACCAGCCGCTGCGGACAGACTCAGCGATCGCCTCGATCACCTGTGCCGTCGCCACCGCATCCCAAATCGTCGCGCCCACAGGCGAACCCGACTCGATGGATTGTAGGAACCGCCGCGCCTCGATGACCTTTAGTTCGTCGTATCCCATCGCCATCGCAGACAGGCTGAAAGGCCGCGTACTCGCCATCACCGGGACCGACGTACCGGGTCGTGACCGCCTGGTCTTGGAACGCCGCGCCTGTCCCGACGCGCAACTCGCCGATCCGGCGGAAATCCCAAGCGACGACGCCCGATGTGCCGTGGATCTCGAAACCGTAGGCGTTCTGCTCACCCACCGAAACGCGGCTTGCTTCCAACGCGCATCGTGCGCCCGACGCGAGCCGCATCTGCGCGACGACGTAATCCTCGTTCTCCACCTCGTCGCGGTGGCCGCCGCTGGCCAGCTGATGCCCACTGATGGCTCCCGTCGGAACGGGCCGCTGCGCGATGAAGATTGCGGTGTCCGCGAACACCGACTCGACTTCGCCCAACAGGTACCGGACCAGATCTACGCCATGTGACGCCAGATCGCCAAGCACCTGAGCGGCATAGCCACTGAGGAAATAGAACCGCGCATGGGTGATCTCGCCCAACTCTCCGGCGGCGATCAGCTCTCTGGCGGCGGCGACGGCCGGTGCATTGCGGTAGTTGAAGCCGACAGCCGTCGCCACACCCCGCGCCTCGGTGGCGCGGGCGACCGCGAGGGCGTCGGAAACGCTGAGGCCCACCGGCTTCTCGATCCACAGGTGCTTGCCCGCATTGACGACGGCGGTGCCGATCTCGCGGTGCAGGAAGTTGGGCGCGGTCACGCTGACCGCCCGGATGTCCGGATCGTCGACGACAGCACGCCACTCAGTGACCGCGGATCGTGCACCGAATTGCCTGGCCGCCTCGGCGGCCCGCCCCGCAACGTCGTCGGCGATCGCAACAAGGTCAGGGAATTGGGCGGACTGCGGATAGTGATGGCGCACCCGCGCATACGCCTGCGCGTGCACGCGGCCCATCCAGCCGAATCCGATGATGCCGACAGGCATGGTCTGCTGGTCGGTTCCGGTGGTCACAGCGCCCAGCCTCCTTGCCCTCGAAGTCGAGTGAAGAGGTGGGTGTATCGGCCCGCACTCCACCATGTCCAGACGTTAGGACAAATCATTTGAACAGCGTAAATGTCCCCTTCGTCGGCGCCGAGCGTGCGGGTAATGCACACGAATGTCGGCGTGTCGGTGGGCAGACACGCTCGCTCGCCGAGGATGGGCGCATCGGCGACCGGAGGAGGAGTTCTGAGGATCGCCGAGTGTGGGGGTTGCGGGTTACCAGTACCCGTACGGACGGGCAGGCCCCACACTCGGCGACGTCTGTTCAGAGGATGTAGAGCATCTCCTGATACGTAGGCAGCGGCCACAGATCGTCTGCCACAACACCTTCCAGTGAGTCGGCTGCGGCACGCACCGCTTCCATTGCCGGCAGCAGTGCGTCACGGGCATGTGATGCCTCGTCGTAGGCGCCCTCGGCGGTGTGGTCGCTGAGCACCTTCTTCAGGTCCGTGAGTGCACTTGTCAATTCAACGATCGGCTCGGACACCGCCTGCAGCAGAGCGGTACTGGGCGTGACACCAGCCTTCTTCAATGCAGAGACGTTCTGGGCCAGTTCCGTCTGATACCGCACCGCAGCGGGAAGTACGATCGTCGTCCCTATCTCCAGCATCAGCTTGGCTTCCACGCCGATCGTGAGCGCGTACTGCTCCAACCGGACCTCGTAGCGACTGTGCAGTTCGCGCTCGTTGAAGACGTTGTACTTGTCGAACAGTTCGACTGACTCGGGCGAGATCAGCGACGGCAGCGCATCCAGCGTGGTCTTGAAGTTCGGCAAGCCCCGCTCGGCGGCCTCGACCTGCCAGTTCTCCGAGTAGCCGTCGCCGTTGAAGACCACCGCACCGTGCTCCGTGATGATGTCGGTGAGCAGCTTCTGCACGGTCTGGTCGAAGTTCTCGCCGTCCTCGACCGCCTTCTCCAGGATGGTGGCGATGTAGTCGAACGAGTCGGCCATGATCGTGTTGAGGATGGTCATCGGCACCGCAACCGTCTGACCTGAGCCGGGGGCGCGGAACTCAAACCTGTTGCCCGTGAACGCAAATGGGCTTGTACGGTTGCGGTCACCGGGATCTGTCGGCAGAGGCGGCAAGGTGTCGACGCCGATGATCATCGTGCCCTTGCCCTTCGACGACGTCGCCGCACCCTTCGCGATCTGCTCGAATACGTCGGCCAGCTGGTCGCCAAGGAAGATCGAGATGATCGCGGGCGGCGCTTCGTTGGCGCCGAGTCTGTGGTCGTTGGTGGCCGATGCCACCGAGATACGCAGTAAAGGTGCGTATTTGTGCACCGCGCGGATGACGGCCGCGCAGAACACCAGGAACTGGGCGTTCTCATGCGGTGTGTCGCCGGGCACCAGCAGGCTGCCCAGCTCGGCGTTGCCCACGGAGAAGTTGACGTGCTTACCCGAACCGTTGACACCGGCGAACGGCTTCTCGTGGAACAGGCATTCCATGCCGTGCTTCTTGGCGATGGTCTTGAACGTGGTCATCAACAGCTGCTGATGATCGGATGCGAGGTTGGCGCGCTCGAACATCGGCGCGACCTCGAACTGTCCCGGAGCCACCTCGTTGTGCCGAGTCTTGGCCGGGATGCCCAGCTTGAACAGCTCACGCTCAGTGTCCATCATGAAACCCAGCACCCGCTCGGGCACCGCGCCGAAGTAGTGATCGTCGAACTCCTGACCCTTGGGAGGCTTGGCGCCGAACAAGGTGCGGCCGGCGTTGACCAGATCGGGCCGGGCGAGGAAGAAGTGGCGGTCGACCAGGAAGTACTCCTGTTCCGGTCCGCAGAACGACACCACCTTCTCTAGCTGCTCATGGCCGAACAGCTTGAGAATGCGTTCGGCGTGCATGCCCATCGCCTGTTGGCTGCGTAACAGCGGTGTCTTGTAATCGAGAGCCTCACCTGTCATCGATACGAACACCGTTGGGATGCACAGCGTGTTGCCGTTCGGGTTCTCCAAGATGTAGGCCGGGCTGGTGACGTCCCAGCCGGTGTAACCGCGGGCCTCGAACGTGCTGCGCAGGCCGCCCGACGGGAAACTCGACGCGTCCGGCTCACCCTGGATCAGGGTTTTGCCGGCGAACTCGGCCAGGGTCTGGCCGTCGGACACCGGCTCCAGGAAGCTGTCGTGCTTCTCGGCGGTCAGCCCCGTCATCGGGTAGAACACGTGGGCGTAGTGGGTGGCACCTCTCTCCAACGCCCAATCCTTCATCGCGGCCGCTACCGCGTCGGCAACTGCCGGGTCGAGTTTCGCCCCCTTCTCGAGCGTCGCCACCACGGATTTGTAGACCGACTTGGGCAACCGCACCTGCATCTCAGCCTTGGTGAAGACGTTCGATCCGAAGATCGCGCCCGGCGCCTCGCCGGGATCAAAGCTGATGGCGGGAGGCACGTACGCCTCGACGTTGTTGATCGCCTGAAGGCGTACCGCATTTCCGCTCAATTGACTTCCTATCACCCCAGATGCGTTGCATCTGATTTGCTCGACGTTGACCGGCCCACACTAGGAACCTTCGATGGCAAATTTGTTACGCCGGCGTCAACACCACAATGCGGCGCGGCCCTCGCGAGCGTGCGTGGAGTGCACGCAAATCGCGGCGTGTCGCCGTGCAGACACGCACGCTCGCGGAAGATGGGGGTATGACTGGTCAGCGGCTGGTTGCGGGCATGGTTGGTGGCGGGGCTGGCGCGATGATCGGCGGGGCCCACCGCCACGCCATGTGGCTGGACAACCAATACGTGCTTGCTTCAGGCATTTTCGGCAGGGACCCGGCGGAGTCGGCAGAGTTTGCCAAAAACCTTGGGGTCGAGCGCGTCTACGTCGACTACCGCGAGATGGCCGAGCGGGAAGCCGATCGCGATGACGGCGTGGACGTCGTCGCGGTCGTCACGCCGAATGACACCCATTTCGAGATAGCGAAGGCCTTCCTCGCAAAGGGTATCGCGGTGGTGTGCGAGAAGCCGCTGACCAACGACTCCGCCACAGCGGCCGAGCTCGTCGCCGTCGCCGCCGAGAATGATGCGATTCTCGCTGTGCCCCATATCTATTCGGCCTACCCGATGGTCCGGCACGCCGCCCGTATGGTGCGCAACGGCAAGCTCGGCAGGATCCGGTTCGTCGCCGCAGAACACGCATCGGGCTGGGCGTCGGCAGAAGTCGAGCAGTGGCGGATGGATCCCGCAAAAGGCGGAGTCGCGACCGCGGTCGCCGATGTCGGCACCCACGCGTTTCACCTGCTGCGCTACATCACCGGGCTCGAAGCCACCCGTGTCTCAGCCGAACTCAGCACGCTCGTTGCGGGACGACCAGTGTTCGACAACGCGACCGTGCGGCTGACATTGTCCAACGGTGCCCCGGCAACCGTGTGGGCAACGATGGCGGCCACTGGTCACGAACACGGTCTACGGATCAGGGTTTTCGGCGACGACGCGAGCCTGGAGTGGCGGCACGAGGATCCACAGCACCTGATCGTGCGCGATCCGGACGGCGGCACAACGATTCTCGCGCAGGGTATGAGTGGGTTGTCCGACGATGCCGCCCGACTCACCCGAGTCGGGCTCGGCCATCCCGAAGGCTTCCTGGAGGCGTTCGCCAACTTCTATCTCGACCTCGCTGAGATGCTGCGCGGGCAGGCGGCCCGCGAATTGTCCATCCCTACCGGCGTCGACGGCCTCATCGGCGTCCGATTCGTCGAGGCCACGGTCACCTCGCACGAAAACGACGCGGCCTGGGTCGGTTTTCGGGAAAGTCCTTAGACACTCACGCCAATTCCACAACAGATCGGGTCCGAAGGCGCACCCTAATCGTTGGGGGCCGAGGGGGCGCCCGGAAGGGTGCTCCGATGAGCCGATTCACCGAGGGCATGTACCGCAACGCTCGGTCGAGTCCGCACGGGATGGTGACCGGCGAGCCGTACTCCCCGGTCAGGCACACCTGGCGTGAGGTCCACGAGCGGGCGCGTCGTATCGCGGGCGGACTGGCCGCTGAAGGCATCGGACACGGCGACGCGGTCGGCGTACTCGCCGGTGCGCCGGTCGAGATCGCCCCGACCGGGCAGGGCCTGTGGATGCGCGGAGCCAGCCTGACGATGCTGCACCAGCCCACGCCGCGCACCGACTTTGCGCTGTGGGCCGAGGACACCGTGACGGTCATCGACATGATCCGAGCCAAGGCCGTGATCGTCTCGGACCCGTTCATGGCGGCGGCGCCGATCTTGAGAGAGCGCGGGACCGCGGTCGTCACCGTCGAACAACTGCTCGCGGCCGACCCGATCGATCCGGTCGACGTCGGCGAGGACGATCTGGCGTTGATGCAGCTGACGTCCGGCTCGACCGGCTCGCCGAAGGCCGTCCAGATCACGCACCGCAACATCTACTCCAATGCCGAAGCGATGTTCATCGGCGCCGAGTACAACCTCGACAATGACGTCATCGTGAGTTGGCTGCCGCTCTTCCACGACATGGGCATGACTGGTTTCCTAACCGTGCCAATGTATTTCGGCGCAGAACTGGTCAAGTTCACGCCGATGGACTTCCTGCGCGACACCCTGCTGTGGGCGAGACTCATCGACAAGTACAAGGGCACCATGACCGCGGCCCCGAACTTCGCCTACGCGCTGTTGGCCAAGCGGCTGCGCAAGCAGGCCCAGCCCGGAGAGTTCGATCTGTCCAGCCTGCGCTGGGCGCTGTCGGGCGCCGAGCAGGTCGACCCCGCGGATGTCGAAGACCTGATCGACGCCGGGCAGCCATTCGGGCTGAGGCCCGAGGCGATTCTGCCGGCCTACGGTATGGCCGAAACGACCGTCGCCGTGTCGTTCTCCGACTGCGGCGCGGGCCTGGTGGTCGACGAGGTGGACAGCGACCTGCTGGCGGTCTTCCGCCGCGCCGTCCCGTCATGCAATGGCCACACCACGCGGCTGGCGACGTTGGGCCCGCTCCTGCATGGGCTCGAAGCCCGGGTGGTCGACGAACTCGGCAACCTGTTGCCAAGTCGGGCGGTGGGAGTCCTCGAACTGCGCGGCGAACCGCTGACACCGGGATACATGACGTTGGGTGGTTTCGTCGCCGCCCAGGACGAACACGGCTGGTACGACACCGGCGACTTGGGCTACCTACTGGAAAACGGCCACGTCGTGGTGTGTGGGCGGGTCAAAGACGTCATCATCATGGGCGGCAGAAGCATCTATCCGACCGACATCGAACGGGCCGCAGGCCGTGTCGACGGTGTGCGCCCCGGGGGCGCCGTCGCGGTGCGCCTGGACGCCGGACAGTCGCGTGAGACGTTCGCCGTCGCCGTCGAATCCAACGCCTGGCAGGACCCGGTGAAGGTCCGTCGCATCAAGCACGAAGTCGCGCGCGCAGTGGTCTCCGAAGTGAGTGTCCGGCCGCGCAGAGTGGTGGTGCTGGAGCCGGGAACCATCCCCAAGACCCCGTCGGGCAAGCTGCGCCGCTTCACGACGAACGCGCTGGTGGGCTGCTGAGGCAGGACTCGTCCTAGGCTGGACGCATGGGCAGGGTGACGGCCAGGCGCCGCGTGCAGCACGTGACCGCTGACGACGCCGTCGCGCGGCCGGAGACGCTCGCCGTCGAGGAGCCCTTGGAGATCCGCGTCAACGGCACCCCGATCACCGTCACCATGCGCACGCCCGGGTCGGATATCGAACTGGCTCACGGGTTTCTGCTGACCGAAGGCGTCGTCACATGCCGCGACGACGTCCTCACCGTGCGGTACTGCAAGGGCGCCTCCGAAGACGGTGTCAACACCTACAACGTGCTGGACGTGACACTGGCGCCCGACGTCCCGGCGCCGGATGTCGATGTCACCCGCAACTTCTACACCACCTCGTCGTGCGGGATATGCGGCAAGGCGTCGCTGGACGCCGTGCGCCTGATCAGCCGCCACTGCCCCGGCGACGACCCCTCGACGGTGGCCGCTGAGACGTTGTCGGCCATGCCGAGCAAGCTGCGCGCGGCGCAGAAGGTGTTCGCGAGCACAGGCGGGCTGCACGGTGCGGCACTGTTCGGTGCTGACGGCACCGTGCTGGTCGTACGCGAAGACATCGGCCGCCACAACGCCGTCGACAAGGTGATCGGCTGGGCGCTGGAAGCCGACCGCATCCCCCTGACCGGAACCGTGCTGCTCGTCAGCGGGCGTGCGTCTTTCGAACTCACCCAGAAAGCTGTGATGGCGGGGATCCCGGTGCTGGCCGCGGTGTCGGCGCCGTCTTCGCTCGCGGTCGACCTCGCCAGCCAATCCGGGCTCACCCTGGTCGCTTTCTTGCGGGGCGACTCGATGAACGTCTACACGCGGCCCGACCGCATCCACCGCTAGCCGCTGCCTGCGATCTCCACCAGATCTCCACGAAACCTCCAAGCTTCGGCGCCGGCGATTGCCGAGCATCAAGCGCATGCCAGAAATCCTCATCGCCTCGCTGTCGCCTGCCGGTCACATCGCACCGTTGTTGAACGTGGCTCAGGGTCTGGTCGACCGCGGCGACCGTGTCACGGTCCTCAGCTCCGCCGCTCACGCCGCCAAGGTCCGCGCCGTCGGCGCCACGCCTCAGGCAATACCGACCGAGGCCGACTTCGACGTGACCCGCCTCGATATCGACCTGCCCGGCCGCACCGAGACCTCTGGCATAAAGCGGGTCAACTTCGACATCGTCCGGCTGTTCGTGCAGCCGATGCCGCTCCAGACGAGCGTGCTGGCTCGCTTGATGGCCCAGACGCAGTTCGACGCGATCATCGTCGACGCAGGCTTCTTCGGGATCCTGCCGTTCCTGCTCGGTGATCGTGCCGCCCGGCCGCCGGTGCTGGCCTACGCCACGACCCCGTTGATGATCACCAGCCGCGACACGGCCCCGAGCGGCATGGGCCTGCCGCCGTCGGCCAGCGTGCTGGGGCGGGTGCGCAACCACGCGCTGAACCTGTTGTCCCAGAAGGTCTTGCTGCGTCAATCGCAGAACGCCGCCAACTACCTGCTGGATCAGATGAACAGCCGCCCGCTGCCGACATTCATTTTGGATACCGGCCTGCTCGCGGATCGCTACATCTCGCCGACGGTGCCGGAGTTCGACTACCCGCGCAGCGATCTGCCCGCCCATGTGCGCTACGTCGGCGCGGTCCATCCCACGTCGACGTCCGGCTTCCGGCTGCCGCCGTGGTGGGCCGAACTCGACGGCGACCGACCGGTCGTGCACGTCACCCAGGGCACCATCGACAACGCCGATCTCGGCAGGTTGGTTGAGCCCACGATCGAGGCGCTCGGCGGCGAGGACGTCATCGTGGTGGTCACCACCGGCGGTCGCGACGCGTCCCGGCTGAAGGTCACGCTGCCGATGAATACGTTTGTCACCGAACACATTCCGCACGATCTGCTACTACCGAAGGTCGACGTGATGGTGACCAACGGGGGCTACGGCGCGGTGCAGCGTGCGCTGTCGACGGGCGTACCGCTCGTCGTCGCCGGCAACACCGAGGACAAGCCCGAGGTCGCGGCGCGAGTCGCGTGGGCCGGCGCAGGCGTCAACCTACGCACCGGCACGCCGACACCGGGTGCGGTGCGCGTCGCGGTCCGCAATGTGCTCAACGACGGCCGCTATTTGGGCGCGGCCCGCAAGCTCGAGGCCGCGTTCGCGCGGCGCGACGGTGTCGCCGAGATCGCGGCGCTCGTCGACGAGGTGATCGCCGAACGGAGCGCGACTGTGAAGCAATGAACCCAAACACGCCACTTCTTCGTAATAAGCAGCAGGAGGTGAAGAACGTGGCCGAGAACAGCCGGAAGAGCGGCGTCTATGCACTGTCGTGGCGATTTGCCACCGAACCACAAGTGGCACGCCACTGGGCGTACTACCTGACATCGGATGAAATGGAGGCCGCTGTGGCCCGCAGCCGTGCCGAGGGCACAGTCATCAGGTCGGCGGGCTGGCTGTCCGTCGACGACATGCTGGTGGCCAGCTGATGTGCGCGAGGTCGTGCGGCGATCCGTTCAGCCGCCCACCCGTCGAACAGTTGAGTAAGCCGCCGCCAAAGTCGCGTAGTCGGCTACTCGTGTGTACCACCACTATTCGGAGAAGTCTCGAGTCATGGTTACCGAACTGCAGTTCATCGCGGTAGCGGTCTTCTTGATGTGGGGCCTGGCCGCCTCACTGTGCGGGCTGCTCAAGCCGGACGCCGACGATGAGTCTGCGGACCTGTACGGCCGCGACGGCGTGTCACGTACGAATCGGCAGAGCCGGTCCGCGTAGAACCTAGGCGCTCTTGTCGCGCCGCTCCGTGCGAGACGGCTTGCGGGGCACGATCGTCGGCAGCACGTTGTCCTGCACGGTCTCCTTGGTGACGACCACCTTGGCGACGTCGTCGCGGCTGGGGATGTCGTACATCACCGGCAGCAGGACTTCCTCCATGATGGCGCGTAGGCCGCGGGCACCGGTGCCACGGTGGATGGCCTGATCGGCGATGGCCTCGAGCGCATCGTCGGTGAACTCCAACTCGACGCCATCCATCTCGAACAGCCGGGTGTACTGCTTGACCAACGCGTTCTTGGGCTTGGACAGGATCTGCACCAGCGATTCCTTGTCCAGGTTCGTCACCGACGCCACGACGGGCAGCCGGCCGATGAACTCCGGAATGAGCCCGAACTTGATCAGATCCTCGGGCATCACTTCTGAGAAATGGTCCTGCGTATCGATCTCGGCCTTGGAATGCACCTCGGCGCCGAAGCCCAGGCCGCGCTTGCCGACGCGGTCGGAGACGATCTTCTCCAGCCCGGCGAACGCACCCGCGACGATGAACAACACGTTGGTGGTGTCGATCTGGATGAACTCCTGATGCGGGTGCTTGCGGCCACCCTGCGGAGGCACAGAGGCCTGCGTCCCCTCGAGGATCTTCAGCAGCGCCTGCTGGACACCCTCGCCGGACACGTCGCGCGTGATCGACGGGTTCTCGCTCTTGCGGGCGATCTTGTCGACCTCGTCGATGTAGATGATGCCGGTCTCAGCGCGCTTCACGTCATAGTCGGCGGCCTGGATCAGCTTGAGCAGAATGTTCTCGACGTCCTCACCGACGTAGCCGGCCTCGGTCAGCGCCGTGGCATCGGCGATCGCGAATGGCACGTTGAGCATCTTGGCCAGCGTCTGCGCGAGGTAGGTCTTCCCACAGCCGGTGGGACCGAGCATCAAGATGTTGGATTTGGATAGCTCGACAGGCTCGACACGCGAATCGCGGGTCTTCTCCTGCGCCTGGATGCGCTTGTAATGGTTGTACACCGCGACCGCCAGCGTGCGCTTGGCGGTGTCCTGACCGATGACATAGCCCTCGAGGAATTCGCGGATTTCGACGGGCTTGGGGAGCTCATCAAGCTTGACGTCGTCAGCGTCGGCAAGTTCCTCTTCGATGATCTCGTTGCAAAGGTCTATGCATTCATCGCAGATATAGACGCCGGGGCCCGCAATGAGCTTTTTAACCTGCTTTTGACTCTTGCCGCAGAACGAGCACTTCAGCAGGTCACCGCCGTCTCCAATGCGCGCCATGGTGGTGGGGTCCTACTTTCCTCGCAGTCGGTAATGAATCTTTGGTTACGAGTCACCTCGGGTGTTGGTCCCGACGCTACCCGTATGTTCCGGCGCGGTGCGACCGATAAAGCCGAATCGCGTCGGTGGTATTTATATGTGTTCGCAGAACATATCCCCTGACACACCCTGCCGCCCCCCGGAACCCGCCACTGTGTCCCTGGCGTGTCGCCGCCGTTATGAGACCGAGAGGCCGCCCCCGTACGTGGCCGTAGAGTTTGCGACGTGGTGTTCGCTGCGCCCCACGATACCGTCTTGATAACAGACGGTGGCCTTGCGACGGAATTAGAGGCCCGCGGCCACGACCTGTCCGACGACCTCTGGTCGGCCCGACTGCTGGTCGACGCACCCGAGGAGATTGTGGCCGTGCACTGCGCGTTCTTCCGCGCGGGCGCCTCGATCGCCACGACCGCGAGCTATCAGGCGTCGTTCGACGGGTTCGCTGAACGCGGAATTTCGCGGAACGATGCAGTCCGGCTGTTGCGGCGCAGCGTCGAACTTGCGATGGACGCACGCGACCAGGTGGGCGGTCAAAGATGGGTGGCCGCGTCCGTCGGGCCGTATGGCGCGGCACTGGCCAACGGCGAGGAATACGTCGGTCGCTACGGCCTGTCGGTCGCGCAGTTGGCGGACTGGCACCGGCCTCGGCTGGAGATCCTTGCCGACGCAAGAGCCGACGTGCTGGCGCTGGAGACGGTGCCCGACATAGACGAGGCCGAGGCGCTCGTCGGTCTGGTTCATGAGCTCGGTGTCCCGTCGTGGCTGTCCTACACGATCGCCGGTGCGACGACGCGGGCCGGGCAGCCGCTCGCCGACGCGTTCGCCGTGGCCGCCGGTGTGCCGGAAATCGTTGCGGTGGGTGTGAATTGCTGTGCACCCGCCGACGTCGAGAACGCGGTGCGGGTGGCCAGGGAGGTGACGGGCAAGCCCGTCATCGTCTACCCCAACAGCGGCGAGGAGTGGGACGGCGAGCGCCGAACGTGGATCGGCAACGGCCAGTGGTCGGCGGACCTGGTGCCGCGGTGGGCGGCCGCAGGCGCACGCATCATCGGCGGGTGCTGTCGGGTACACCCCGACGACATCGCAGCGCTGGCGTCGACTCTGCGCTGAGGGCGTAGCGCCGTAGACGCAGAGTCAGCGAATGAAGCTAGGCCGTCTGTGCAGAAAGCTTGCGGTACTCCAGGACCGTGTCGATGATCCCGTAGTCCTTGGCCTCCTCGGCCGTCAGGATCTTGTCGCGATCGGTGTCCTTACGGATCACCGCGGCGTCCTTGCCGGTGTGGTGGGCCAGTGTCGACTCCATCAGGGTCCGCATGCGCTCGACCTCCTTGGCCTGGATCTCCAGGTCGGAGAACTGGCCCTGAATCACGCCGGCCAACGCGGGCTGGTGGATCAGCACCCGCGCGTTGGGCAGCGCCAATCGCTTGCCAGGGCTGCCCGCCGCCAGCAGCACCGCGGCGGCAGACGCAGCCTGGCCGAGGCACACGGTCTGGATGTCGGCGCGGACGTACTGCATGGTGTCGTAGATCGCCATCAGCGAGGTGAACGACCCGCCGGGTGAGTTGATGTACATGGTGATGTCGCGGTCGGGATCCAGCGACTCCAGCACCAACAGCTGCGCCATGATGTCGTTGGCCGACGCGTCGTCGACCTGCACGCCGAGGAAGATGATGCGTTCCTCGAACAGCTTGTTGTACGGGTTGGACTCCTTGACGCCGAAGCTCGAGTGCTCGATGAACGACGGCAGGATGTAGCGGGCTGAGGGCTGATGCACGGCCCCGCCGTGCGCCGGCTGCATCCGTGGATCGGTGTAATCGGTCATGATGGCGACACTCCGTTGATGTGGGCGCTGGTGATGATGTGGTCGACGAAGCCGTATTCAAGGGCTTCCGGCGCGGTGAACCAGCGGTCGCGGTCGGAATCCGTCTCGATGCGTTCCAGGGTCTGCCCGGTGAATTCGGCGTTGAGGCGGAACATCTCCGCCTTGATGACCGTGAACTGCTCGGCCTGGATCGCGATGTCCGCGGCGCTGCCGGTGACCCCACCCAGTGGCTGATGCATCAGGATCCGGGCGTGCGGCAGGGCATAGCGCTTGCCCTTGGTGCCGGCGGCGAGCAGGAACTGGCCCATCGACGCCGCCATGCCCATCGCGTAGGTGGCGATGTCGCACGGCGCGAGCACCATCGTGTCGTAGATGGCCATGCCCGCGCTGATCGAGCCGCCGGGCGAGTTGATGTAGAGGTTGATGTCCTTGATGGGATCCTCGGCTGCCAGCAGCAGAATCTGCGCGCACAGCCTATTGGCGATGTCGTCGTCGACCTGGGAGCCCAGGAAGATGATCCGCTCGGACAGCAACCGCTCATACACCGAGTCGACAAGGTTGAGGCCCTGCGCGGCGCCACGCATGTCAGTCACGACTGGATACCTGCTTTCTCTTAAGTCTTGGGACGCGGTGTCCGTCTTCAAATGACACTAACCAACCTGCGCCGTCACGCACTCCCCAGACGGCGCCCGTTCGCTCACAGCGTCACTTGGCGTCGGCAGACACCTCATCGGAAGCCTCTTCCACTGCGCTGGCGTCATCAGCTGCTTCCGCTGTAGCAGCCTCCTCGGCCTGCGCACCCGACGGGCCGAAGAACTCCGTGGTGTCGATCACGTTGCCGTCGGTGTCGGTGACGGTGCCGCCGTGCACCACCGCCGCGACGGTCAGGCCGCGACGCACGTCGGCGAACATCGCGGGCAGCTGGTTGTTCTGCTGCAGGAACTGCAGCAGCTGCTGCGGTTCCATTCCGTACTGCCGCGACATCAGGACGAGCCGCTCGGTCAGGTCGTTCTGCCCGACCTGGATGCCGAGCTTGTCGGCGACCGCGTCCATCAGGAGCTGGGTCTTGACAGCCTTCTCCGCGTTGGTGCGGTTGTCCTTGTCGAACTCCTCGCGGTTGCTGCCCTGCGCCTCGAGCGTCTCCTCGAACCGCTTCTCGTCGTGGTCGAGCCCGTGGATGGCGTTGTGCAGAGTGTCGTCGACCTGAGCCTGCACGATCTTCTCCGGCAGCGGCACCTCGGTCTGCTCGAGCAGCACCTCCAGCGCCTTGTCGCGGATCTGTTCGGCCTGTTGGATGCGCTTCACCCGCTGCACCTGCTCGGTGAGGCTGTTCTTGAGCTCGTCGATCGTGTCGAATTCGCTTGCCAGTTGGGCGAATTCGTCGTCGGGCTCGGGCAGCTCGCGTTCCTTCACCGACTTGACGGTGACGGTCACCTGCGCCTCTTTACCTACGTGCTCACCAGCGGCCAGGGTGGTGGTGAAGACGCGACTCTCCTCCTCCTTGAGGCCGACGACGGCCTCGTCGAGACCCTCGATCAGCTGACCGGAGCCGATCTCGTGCGACAGCCCCTCGGTCGTCGCATCGGGTACGTCCTCGCCGTCGACGGTGGCCGACAGGTCGATCGAAACGAAGTCGCCGGTCTCAGCCGCGCGCTCGACGCCCTTGAGCGTGCCGAAGCGGGCGCGCAGATTCTGCAGCTCGGCGTCAACCTCCTCGTCGGTCACCTCGATGGGGTCGACGGTGATCTTCAGCCCCTCCAGATCCGGGAACTCGATCTCGGGCCGCACATCGACCTCCGCGGTGAAGGTCAGGTCCTGGCCGTACTCCTTGTTGGTGATCTCGATCTCGGGCTGACCCAGCGGCTGCACGTCGGAGCTCGTCACCGCCTCGGTGTAGCGGCCGGGCACCGCTTCGCCGACCACCTGGTCGAGCATCGCTTCCTTGCCGATGCGGGCCTCGAGCAGCTTCGCCGGCGCCTTGCCGGGCCGGAAGCCGGGCAGACGCACCTGCTTTGCGAGTTCCTTGTAGGCGCGGTCGAAGTCGGGTTGCAGCTCGGTGAAGGGCACCTCCACGTTGATGCGAACCCGTGTCGGGCTCAACTTCTCGACGGTGCTCTTCACGCTCGTGCTCCTTGTGTCTGTAGTGATATGCGTCTGGAGTCGGGGTGACAGGATTTGAACCTGCGGCCTTCCGCTCCCAAAGCGGATGCGCTACCAAGCTGCGCTACACCCCGCGCCCTTTGTGGTCGGCCTGAAACGCAGACCTGACCACGCGAGATATTACGGGCTCAACACGCAATGCCTTCAATTGGATTTGATTCGGGCGACGCCGGTACAGTCTGCTGTGCTGCACATGCGGGCGTAGCTCAATGGTAGAGCCCTAGTCTTCCAAACTAGCTACGCGGGTTCGATTCCCGTCGCCCGCTCCAACGGACCACCACAGACCTCGTAGCAGACCCGTTCGATACGCCGTTCGGTCCCGTACCGATCCCGTACCGCGGGGCGAATGTGGACGGTGCACGACGCGCAGTACGGCCCGTACCTCGCGACAGAGGTTGGGGCTTGGCTGATGGCGTGCGTGGCTCTCGCACCCATTCAGCGCAAGTATGACGGCATCCATCCGCCGCCGCGGGGGAGAAAACGCGTGATTCGGCAGTGGGATAGGCGTAAGTATTTGCAGTCGCTAACTAAAGAATTTCAAATCGAAGGCAGACCGAACTGCGGCAGCGAGCTCAGGACGATCGCCATATGCGCAGCAATCTTTCTGGAGTTAGCTCATCGCGCTCCCTCTGGCGGCTCATCCGCCTCACGTTGCGGAGATTAGGGCCGCCTTGTGCAGCTGTTGCTGCTATCCGCAGAGTCAACCAATCTTGAAGTTTGCCTCATCCACGGTGCCCGGCCGCGTCACCTGGTCGGGCTCGGTATCCAGGGTGGCCATCAGAAGGTTGGCGAAACCCACATACACCGCGTCCGTACGCTCCGGCGGTCCCCGGCGCCAAGCTGGTTCAGCACACATTCTCCACCATCGTATTGCGCGGTGCGGACATCAGCCGGGTCCATGCAGATCTCCGCGACATCCGCGGCGAGAATCTGCAGACTGGTGCTACGGGGACTACGCGGCGCACCGAGTTCGACGCCGGACAGAGCTGGGTTTTCGCGTTCGGATGCTACGGGTCGGTGTACGGGGCCCGAACAGACCCCGGTCGGCCGCCGAAGTACTCGCCCCCCAGCGCGACCACCGCGATGGCGAGGCCGCAGCACCCTCTATCTCAGCAACGTACTGCTTGGCCGGTGGGTTGATGCGGCGGCGTATCGGAGGCGCAACAAGGTCCTCACGGCGCCAGTGGACGTCTCGGGCTGAGAAAGGCACCTGAGAAAAACCTTAGCATTTCCTGACACGGATATAAATTGGGCGTAAGTTATTTGCTGCCTTTCCTCGACAAGCTGATTGGGGTCAGCACTAAATCGCACTATTACGCATCTTCTGAGGGGGAGATCCAGTGACGATCGATTCTTCAAACACCACAGCACCGCCGGCGCTCCGTGCCAGGCAACAGAAGCGCGCAGCGCAAACTGGCATCGGCGCCACGCGCCTGGCTGGCGGCGCCATGTTCAGTGCGGCCATCGCCGCCGGAGCATTCGCCTTCAGCGTGGGCACCGGTACAGGGAGCACCGGAACCGCGCAGGCCGCGCCGTGCACGGTGTCGGATATCTTATGCCAGGTCGCCGAGGCTTCCGAGCTGGTGGGCGGCGGTGATGGGTCGCTGTTCGGCGCCGGTGTCGGCGCTACGGCCAACGCCTTCGGAGTGTTCGACGCCCTCGGCCCACTCAATCTGGTCGGCCCAGGTGGCGTACTTATCGGCAATGGCGTCGACGCCGCGGATGACTGCGCCGGCGCGGCATGCAACGGCGGCAACGCTGGCCTCTTGTTCGGCAACGGCGGCGCCGGCAAGAACGGCGGTACCGGCGGTAACGCCGGACTGATCGGCAACGGTGGCGCGGGCGGCGACGCCGTCGCCGTCACTGCGATGGGTACGGCTAACGCGGTCGGTACGGCCGGCGGAGCCGGCGGCAAGGGCGGAACTCTCATCGGGTGGGGCGGTGCAGGCGGTAAAGGCGCCGACGCGACGAGTGAGCAGGGCAACGCGACGGGCGGCAAGGGTGGCGCAGGCGGTACGGGCGGCATCTTCGGCGGTGGCGGTGCCGCCGGGGCGGGCGGAAACGCGAGTTCAACCGGTGGTACCACACCCGTCACGACCAAGGTGACAGGCGCATTTACCAAGA
>Ga0068865_100000599_pt1 | contig 20236 bp, 38 predicted proteins | sample KBSMisM12_FD_75293 | JGI IMG/M metagenome (GOLD analysis project Ga0068865, IMG submission 75293) | Miscanthus rhizosphere microbial communities from Kellogg Biological Station, Michigan, USA - KBS Miscanthus M1-2 | ecosystem: Host-associated > Plants > Roots > Rhizosphere > Soil ...
TTCGAGCACCTGCCCGGTCACGCCTGGCGTACCCATCGGAATCTGTCCACCGAGCAGGTCTGTGACCAGCGGGCCGGTTCCCCGGTAGGGGACCTGGACGATGTCGGGCGTGCCGGCGAGCGACTTGAACAACTCGCCGGTCAGATGCTGTATCGAGCCGACGCCGGCGTGCCCGTAGGACAGCTTGCCGGGATTGGCTTTCGCATAGGCGATCAACTCCTTGAGGGTCTGAACCGGCACCGAAGGGTGCACGGCGATGCACAGAACATTGGCGGCCACGGCCGCGATCGGATCCAAGTCTTTGACCGGGTCATAGAGCGGCTGGCTCTTGAGCAGGGCCTCGTTGACATGCGGCAGCGTTCCGCCGAGCAACAGCGTGTAGCCGTCAGGTCGCGCGCGCGCGACCGCGGCGGCGCCTAGCGAAGCGCCGCCGCCACCGATGTTGTCAACGACCACCGTGCCCAGCAGTGGCCTCATCTTGTCCGCCAAGGGGCGTCCGACGGCGTCGTATGCACCGCCTGGAGGAAATGGAATCACGAGCCGGATCGGCCGCGATGGATAGGCTTGCGCCCGTGCCATGCTGGAGACGACCGCTAGCGTGACAGCGCCTGCGGCCAGATGCAGAAATTGTCGACGGGGAAGTGTCATCGCGGTGCTCCTCTGGTACCGCCGATGTCGTTCGAGTACCCGCGCGAACGGCGCCGCTAAACGCCCGAAGCGGCCTTTGGAACGTCCGCTCGATGGAGCGGGTTAGGCGGCAGCACTCGTCCGTGCGACGTAAGACTGCCAAGGAATGAGCACCGGCACCAGCAACTCTACGGCTGTTACCGCACCGAAGGCGACTCCGGGCGAACCGCTGACGAGCCAAGCAGCCACCCGACCGAGGCCGCCAAGAAAGACCACGAGACAGACAAGCTTGAACAGTCCGGTGTGGCGCTCGATGTTCGGAATGAACCACCAAGCTACGAGGGCGAGACCGACGTCCCAGCCGGACATGAACCGAAACTGGCTGTCGAGTTTCGGCGTCGCCGCTTCGAGGGGAATGTACATGGTGACGCCCGTGAACAAACCCAGCGTACCGAAGGCCAGGGGTAGCAGACCCAACACCGCGATGGTGACCTGGAGGGCGCGCTTCATCCGACGCCTAGGCATGGTGGACTAGAGGCCAAGTGCCTTGAGTGTCTCCGGCGCGATTTCCTCGAAGCGGCGATGGAACAACGGATGCGCGGGATCACCGAAGCTTACGGACGCGTTGCGGGCGTCGTAGACGGCTGCCCCGTGTCCGACGACCGTCTCGTGTTCGAGAACGTCGAAAGAGATTGTGCCGGTCGTCGGCTCGAACGAGGCGAGAACTTTGACCCCTCTTGCGGGAGCTCCGCCGGCGATCGCGCCGACGCCGTCAGGTCCAAGGTACAACGCCTCCCCCTCGAGCAAGAGTTGCCCTCTTAGAACGGACTTGTCGGTCGCCCAGACGCCGACAAGGCCCTTTGGCAGCGAAGCGGACATGGCCGGGCCAACGAAGCACAAGACCGCGAGCACCACGAAGATCTTACGAAGCATCGTGGGTCTCGGCGACCAAGGCCTTGACGAACAAACGGTTCTCGAAGCGCTCATTCTCGAACTCATGGTTGGTGGAACCCAGTTCCTCGTACCCCTGACTCGCGTAGAAGGCCAACGCCCGGGCATTGCCAGCCCAGGCAGGGAGTCAAAGTGTAGATGCGCCTGCGGTACGCGCGAAGCCTTCGGCGTGGTGCAGCAGCAGCGCGCCGACGCCTCGGCGGATGAAGGGCGACTGCACATAGAGGCGGCTCAGCTCGGCCGCGGGACTCATGGCGACAAGAGCATGGGTTGCGCCCAAGGAGACGCTTGCGAACGCCACCAGGTGCCGCTTCCGCTCGGCGAGCAACACCCGCACTTCCTCCCCGGCTTCGCGAACAAGGATGTCGCTCACGGGGCCTAACGTTCGGGATGAGCGGCAGCCGCAGGCAGGCGCAGCCTGCCGGAGGAAGTCCGCTCGATGGAGGGGTTAGGTGTCTGCTCGTTCAAGCGCACGGTCTCGCTCGCCTTCGAGGCACAGCTCGGGCTCACGGTACCAAGCCTTGTGCGGCGAGATCTGACCGCACGCCGGGCACTGGGTAAGGGGCCACTGGAGGCCACAGCCTGGACAAACGCCGCCCGTCCAGAAGGTGTGCCACAACGTGGCACAGCTGGGCACGCATTGCCAACGATCCTCAGCCCGGGGCCGGTACTCGCACTTCGGACAGAGGATCTTCTTCTCGCGGGACACAGGTCATTTCTCGACGATGACTACGATCTTGCGCTGTGCCGAAAAGCTGACAACCTCGGCAATGGTCTCTGATTCAGGGAACGACAGTTCCGGGAGCGACCGACCTTGCCAGAAGACTTGCTCGCCTACGGCCAGGCGCGACAAGTGTTGCTTGAGCCTCTCGACTCCGGAGATGACCCGGGTTGGCTCTTTGATCTCACTCAGGATCTTCAGGCGATTCGTCCCCGAAAGCAACGCGAATTGCCACTCGCAGGCGGGACAGCTCTTCCAGCTGTAGAGCTCCACGCCTTTGAAGGATTGACGAGTCGACGGCGGGCTTTCTTGCCCGAGCAGGGCCCCAGAGGCCATCCAAATCACCAGGACGAGAACGAGCGTGCGCATGTGCCGCCTAACGTTCGACATGAGCGGCGGGCGGGAGCAGGCGCAGCCAGCTGGAGGACCTCCGCCCGATGGACGAGTTAGGCCTCAAGGTAGTTGGACAGTTCGATTAGGTTTTGGTCAGGGTCGCGAAGATAGACGGAGAGAATGGCGCCAATTGCGCCTGTGCGCGCAACCGGCCCTTCAACAATCCGTTCACCGATTGCTTCAAGGTGTCGGACGACTTCTTCGATCGGTGTATTCGTCACCAGGCAGAAATCCGCAGAGCCTGGCGTTGGAACATTGGCCTTCGGTTCGAATTCCTTGCCAACCTCGTGCAAGTTGATCTTCTGATGCCCGAACGCCAAAGCCGTCCGGCCTTGCCCGAAGTTGACGACAGACATGCCAAGCGCTCTGGAATAGAAGTCGCAAGTTGACTGAACACTTGCGACCGTGAGAACGATGTGATCGATGCGGTCTATGCGCATGCGTCCCTCGGGCCTAACGTCGCGATCTCGTGACCAGAACTACTTGGAGTCGTCGTACAGGGGTTTGCCCTTGTCGACGACGTGACCGACTTGAACATCCTTCCTCCTTGATCAGGGCATAGGCCGTCGGCGCAGTCTGTATTGACACATTTGCGTTGTCAACAACGGCACCCTTATTGCCTACCAGAGCCGCGACTCGAAGCCCCTGCGGAAGCAATTGATCGAATTGGGCCTTTGCCTTGGCCAGTGCCTCGCCGGCCGACCAGTTCCCGGCAAGAACTTGATCCTGCGCGTACGCATCGTTGGACTCAGCCGCAAACGCGGCGAAGGCCCTCACGGGACATCGCACCGAGCACAGCCACGGTGGTCGGCACTTCGGTGGTGCCGCTCAGTCGATGAACTTCCAAGTGTCTGCTCCATCGAACCGGCGTACCTGAACGGACTCTTGAAGGCGTGGATCAAAATTGTTCAGATTGACGCCGTGCTTGCCGCCTGGCTCGCGGACAAGTGGTTCCCAATGCGTGGCGCACCCGCAGGTCTTGCAGCGCACGTTGCGCAGCGTCTTGTCGCCCCAGATGTACTCGGCCGTATTCTCCGGATGCCCTTCTATCCGAACCGTGCCGAACTCGTAGTAAGCCCAGAGTCCGTTGAGGCGCCGGCAGATCGAACAGTTGCACTTGGTCGCCTTGTCTGGCGCCGAGGGTAGCGTGAGACGAACTGCACCGCAGTGACATGAACCTTGCAGCAGTTGTTCCTCAGACATGGTGGACTCGCTTTGGCTTCCTGTGCCGCCTAACGTTCGACATGAGCGGCGGGCCAAGGGGCGCGAAGGGGCCCTCGGAAGGTCCGTTCCATGGAGGGGTTAGGCATTTGCGCACAGCAGTTAAGCCCGATTGCCGCCAGGTACGTAACCAACTTCCGGTACATCGAAATTCTCGGTGGAGTGCATGACTTCCCCCGTTGACAGTCGAACGCGAGCCATTTGGCACAGTTCATTCGCTGGAAGAGCGGGGACGTCGGCGAGGAAGACCCAGGTCTCCCAGCTCTCGGACGGTCGAAGACGGACCGGAAGGGGGCGCTGCTGTTGCAACGCGTGCGCCCTGGAAGCTGCCTCGAGCCAAACGTGGGTGACCTCAACTTCGCGTTCGAAAGAAAGGTTCACCACGTTGATGAAAAGCGCTGGCCGATCTGGCTCAGTGACGAAGCAAGCCAAGTGCGCCCGCACACTGGTGCTTGGTCGCGTTGGGTCTGCCTTGGCCCTGCGGCCAAGCTCGGCCGCAACTTCGGCGGCCACGTTACCGACAGGTTGGAGTACCGTGTTGGCGCGCAGGTACGCTGGTATTGCGTCGAATGGAGTGGCCTCTACGATGACGGAGAGGACCCGGCCATCGGGGTTCGGCCACTTTTCTTGCGCGAGTCTCAGCTCAGTGAGCGCGTAACTACCGAACCCCACTGAGGCGGGTGACACCAGGAAGACCAGTTTGTCCGCGGCCTCCAAGTGCTCGCGGATCAGACGATGGAAGCCTTCGCCTGCGGGAAGTGACGTGCGGTCGAAGAACACGCCGTGCCCCTCCGCCCGCAGAGCTAGGCTGACCTCTTCCGCCACGGCTTCGTGCACTCGAGCGTACGAGACAAAGACTTGCATCTACGGTCCGATTTGTGCAGGCAGGGCACTCACTTCGGCACGGGGACTCTGGAGAATGTTTCCGACACCACACGCCAGCGCTGCGCCTTCTTGACGGCAACCCATGTGAACTTGACCGTGCGCTCGGAATTCACGCCGATGACGATCCCTGTGTCGCCATGAAGAAGAATCGACTCATTGTTCACTTGGAACGGCTTGATGTCCGCCATGCGCACCCACTCAATGAATTCTGCGCGATTCATTGTCCGGCCAGAGACAAAGGTGACCATGAACCGCTCGTCTAGCAAGCGCTCTAGAGCTTCCGAGTCATGCCGCACTTCTGCTTCGATCCAGGCGTCGCTTAGAGCAATGAGCTCAGACTCCTGTGCCACTTGCTCCGCGTGAATGGGTTCCAACATCGCTCCTACTGCGCCAAGGAAGGCGACGTGAAGAAGGCACCCGGAAAGCCTCATGCGAGCTCCTCGGGATGGCCTGCGTTGCCTAACGTTCGACATGAGCGGCGGCCGGAAGGGCGAAGCCTGCTGGAGGACGTCCGCTCGATGGAGGGGCTAGGCGTCATTCGGGGAGCGAAGGAGCTCACTGCCGCTCAGGTAGGGGGCCACGACCTCGCGGGTTTGACTGCTCTCGACGACGGGGACGATTTCGAAGGTCGCTCCCGTTCCCTGCCAGTGAAGCACCCACTGCTGGAACAGTCTGAGGTCTTCGCATTCCATGAGTTGAAAGCATCTGGCGAAGTTGGGCTCGATCCAGCTATTGACGTACTTCAAGCCCTCCGGAAGACCGCGGCCCTCTCGGCTCACGCGCTCATATACGGGAAGCATGTTGTTGCCTTGGAACCGTTCGATGACCATGAAAAGCATTGCGACCTCTCGCGGGCTGGCGGCCCATTCTGACTCGAGCCTGGGCTCACCGTCGAGAACGGGCGCCCACCCTAAAGGCCAGAGGGCAGGCTATGGTTCATCACTTACCCTCTCGGAGTGGGTTGCCATCGCGCCCGCGACGGCCATCGTTCGACGAGATCGAGAAAGAGAGGCTCGACTCTATCCGGATGCTTGGCCGCTTCGTCGGCCAGTGCACCAGGCGCCTCGTTGAAAGCGAGAGTGGATAGGTCATCCATTCTCAGCGGGTAGAGCATTCCGTCCAGGTGATCGCACTCGTGTTGCAGCAGCGCCGCCCATGTACTGCGCGCCTCCTGTTCAACGCAGGTGCCATCAAGTGTCTGATAGCGGATCGAAATCCTCGGGTAGCGAGGAACCTTTCCATGCAATCCAGGGATCGACAGACATCGCTCCCACACGGCAACCTTGTCGTTCGTCAGCGGCGTGATCTCGGGGTTGATCATCACGGTCCAAGGCACCGGCTGGAGGTCAGAACCGGCTGGAATTTTGGACGCACCGATGCGATAGACGACGACGCGCTTCTCGATGAACACCTGTGTCGCTGCGAGGCCACTTGCACCAATATCCTCGAGTGTTTCACGCATGTCTGCGCAAAGACGTGCGATTGCCGGGTCTGTCGGATCGTCGACCCTGGCCGCGACTCGCCTCAGCACTGGATGCCCCATCTTCGCAATAGCAAGAATCGACATGGCTTGCTCCTTGACAACTTGCCGGAGGGCGTCCGCTCGATGGAGAGAGGTTAGGCGCCACCTTGCGGCATGCGCGTGGAGTGCAGAAACGCAAGCCGCCACCTCGATTCTTGACAGCGAAGCACGACCGACTCGAGCCATGACATCGGAGTTGGCTCAGAGTCCTGAGCCTCAGCGATAGAACCACGATTCACGTACACGACAACCCCGAGACTACCTTGCACTTCGATCTGCGGCGAGTTCACCGACCATCGGTAGCGTCTGCCCTCTGCGTGGTATCTGCTCATAGCCTCCACTAGTTCGCGACCGGTCATAGGTATGCCGTTCTCGAAAGCGTGAAAGTCCTCGCAGAGAATCTCTTTGAGGCGAGCCTGGTCGTTATCGCCAATGGCCACGAAGGCACGCTCGATCGTCGCAACCATCTCCTGTGCTTCAGCGTTCAATCGAACTCCTTCAGCCGCTTCGGCGGCGTTAAGCATCAGAACCGACGTCGTGGGGCCTAACGTCTGGCATGAGCGGCGGGCGCAGGCGGGCGAAGCCTGCCCGAGCATGTCCGCTCGATGGGGGGCTAGGCGATGCCACCCTCAGGACTCTTGGCACGGCACCGATCACTACGGTGGGTCTTTTTCATACGTCGTGATGCCCTGTGGCAACTGGACCCAAGGATGGCGACGGCAGTCGTACACGGAGTCCTCGGGCGGCGGGAACGTGGGATCGGCGAATGCTCCCACGGCGACGGCGACACCGAACTTCTCGCGACCCTCCTCGGTGTGGAAGACGGTCGTTCCACACACGGGGCAGAACCGAAACCGGAACTTGGCCCCGTGGTCGCCTGTTCGTACGTATTCTGTGGCAGTGCCGGAGACCGTGTAAGGGGCCGCAAAGCCCGCGAGTGCAGCGAAGACGCTTCCCGTCCGGCGCTGGCACGCCAGGCAGTGACAAACCCCAACTCCGCGAGGCTCGCCGTTCACCTCGATCCGAAGTTGACCGCAGGAGCAAGCAGCTGTTCGATTGGGCATGGCAAGTGCAGAGATGCGCGTTCGAGTTGCCTAACGTTCGACATCAGTGGCCGACAAAAGCACGCGAAGCGTCCCTTTGACTGTCCGCGCGATGGAGGGGTTAGGTGACGCGCGGCGCCGTTGGCGCGATGTCGAAGTGCAGAACATCTTCGCGCACTCCCAGTTTGGTGTACAGAGATATTGCAGGCTTGTCTCCCCGATCTGCCTGAACAAATATCACATACGCGCCACGCTCAGCGGCGACCTGACTGAGCCTGGCGATGAGTGCCGTGGCCACACCTTGTCTGCGATGCTGCTCGTCCACCGCGAGATCGTAGATGTAGATCTCAGATCGAGCCTGTTCGAATTTCGGTAGGAGGTAAGCTACTAGGCCTCCGACGACACGTCCTTCAGCGAACGCAGCCAGGCTGATAAATGTGCTGCTGGCAAGCAGCGATTCGAGGTAATCGTCGCCGGGTTGTCGTGTGGTGTAGGTTTCCACATCTGCGAATGCCCTACCGAACATTAAGAGCATGGCGCGGAGCGAGCCAGCGTCACTAGTGCGTAGGAGATCGATGTGGAAACGTGTCTGCATTGCGGTGACGCCGTCGTTTGCGGCGGAGGTTCATTGGCACCTGACGTTGGCGCTGAGCGTCCGCTCCAGCAACAGGTTAGACGCCGATGCTAAGTTCTCAACGCTCACGTCTCATGGGATCCGCTCGGGAAGCTTGCTGCCCGAGCTGTTGGGCGAGGCCGACGAGAATCCCTTCGGGACCCCGGATATAGCAGAGCCGATACACGTCTTCATACTGGGCCACCTCGCCGACGAGCTTCGCGCCAAGTTTGCTGAGTCGGGTGAGCGTATCGTCGATGTCCTCTACGGTGAACATGACGCGCAGGTACCCAAGAGCGTTCACGGGGGCGCTGCGGTGATCGGCGACCACAGGCGGCGCGAGGAAACGGGACATCTCGAGCCGGCTGCAACCGTCCGGCGTACGCATGATGGCAATCTCGACGCGCATGTCGCGCAATCCAGTGACGGCATCTGCCCAATCTCCTTCGACTGGAGCGCGCCCCTCGAGCTCGAGACCAAGTTCGGTGAAGAACTCAATGGCGGCATCGAGGTCCTCCACCACGATGCCGACGTTGTCCATGCGCTTGACCGTCATGATGGCTCCTTGGCGTCTGACGTTTGAGCTGAGCGGCCGGGCGGGATGCGGGTTCGCTCTGGTGGAACGGATTGTGGGTCGATACCGGAGACCTCTGGCGCCCCCCCTGACGGGCACAACACTTGCCGCGTTGTACTGGAGCCGCGCTTGTGACTGGGGACTCCCATGATCGATGTGTTGTTCATTCAAGGCGCCAGCAAAGGGGCCCACGTGGCCGACGCCAAGCTGGCGGCAAGCCTCGCCGAGCACCTCGGCGCGGACTACAAGGTCCGCTACCCGCGGATGCCGCGCGAGGACGAGCCAAGGTACGGAGCTTGGGCGTCGACGTTCTCGAACGAACTGGCCGAAGCCAACTCGCCACTCGTATTCGTCGGCCATTCGCTAGGCGCCAGCTTCTTGCTTCGCTACCTTGCTTTGAACGATATCGAGCCCCGGCCACTCGGCGTCTTTCTGGCGGCGGCGCCGTACGTTGGAGGGCTCGGTTGGCCGGGTGTTGACTTCGAGTTGCCAGCTCAAGCAAGCGCGAGACTCCAGGAGATGAGGGTGTTCTTCTTCCAAGGCGGTGCCGACGAGGTGGTGCCGGCAGCGCACATGACCTTGTATGAGAAGGCCCTCCCGCACGCGACGGTGCGGCGGCTGCCGGGGCGAAACCATCAACTAGACGACGATCTGACAGAGATCGCCGCGGCGATCCGCCAACCAGCTCAGCTACCTAACGTTCGACATGAGCGGCGAGCCAAAGGCCGCGAAGCGGGCTTGGGAACGCCCGCGGGAACGAGGAGTTAGGCCACACCGGCTGTGCCTACTCTCGATTGCCCGCGGCGATGAGAGCAGCTTTGTCGCGCACCATGCCGCCAGACTTCCCAGTCTCGAGAAGGCTCTTCAGGTCGCATAGCACGATTGCAAACCCTTCGGTTGTAGATACCGCCGCAGAGGACGAGTCGCGTCCCTTGAAGCCTTTGGCCGCCACCTGTACGACAGTGGAGGATCTTCCCTTCGCGCGGAACTCAAGGGCGACCGCGATACCGTCCGACCAGATGAAGGAGATGTACTTTCCCTGGGCAAAACGAGTGACTTCAACCGTTTCGGTAGCACCGGGAACGCGGAACTCCCAGTTCACCTTGGCTCCTTCGGCAAGAGGACCGCTTGCTCGCTTCAGCCAGAACTTCTTGAGTAGTTCGGGTTGCACGAACGATTCGAAGACTGCCGATCGAGGGCTCCGAATGAGCATCTCTGCGCGTGCGATTGCTGGCATGCGTTACTCCTGGATCTGCGACCCATGCGGCGCGGCGCCGTGCGCAAGAGGTGACCGGTGGACCATGGCTGTGATCACTCCCGGTTCTCCTGATACTGCGCGGCCCCTTCGATCGGCCGTAGCCAGGGCTCGCGGCGCTTAACCCAGAGCTCGTAGCTCGGGACGAGTGGGGTGGGGGCTTCGGAAAGAATACCGAGCTTGAACTCCGCCTCGAGATCATTGAGGGCGAACAAGCGTGAACCGCAGCGAGGACAGAAGTGCTGGCCGTTCAGTTCGGAAGTCTCGCCTGTGCTTTGGAATTGGCGGGCGGGCCAAACCCCGTAGAAAGTGAACGCCGACCCGCTCTCTTGTCGGCACTTCGTGCAGTGGCAGATGCCGATGCGAAGCGGCTCCCCACGGGCGGAAATCTGCACCTGCCCGCAAAGGCATCCGCCCGAGAACAACTTCATGGCAGAGGAGGAAGTAGGTTGCATGGGGCCTAGCGTTCGACATGAGCGGCGGCCGTAGGCAGGCGCAGCCTGCCCGAGGACGTTCGCTCGATGGAGCGGTCGGGCGGCGTGCTCATTCCCGCAGGATGCTCCCGTTGAGCTCGACAAAAGCCGCGCCCTCGAACCGTGCTCCCAAGGTGTGCTCGTCGTCCCAAGCGGCCGCAAGCGCGACCTCCGAAGTGAGCTTGCCACTCAGCGGGGTGACGGAAGCCGATAGAACTTGCACAGACGCCCAAATATCGCCAGGCTGACCCACTGCCGGAAGTGGCGGGCTAGGCGCTTCGGCTTCTCCTGCGTCAACTGCCTCCCGGTAGGGTGCCAAGTGCTCGACAAGAGCCCGAGCGACGGAATCCGAGCTCTGCGCCCACACAGTTGGCAAGGCCTGGGCAGCAGCCACAGCCTCGGCATCAGGCTGTGCCCTTGGGCCGCTGATCGAGAGGGGCACGACTCTTTCTGCAAGCTTGATCTTCCCGCGCCATAGGCCTCCAGAGCGTTTGAACTCCCCGAGGGTGGGATCAACATACGCGGCGGCTCGGAAAAAACCAAACATGGCTCCAGCTCAGACGTTGCTCGCGTTGTCTAGCGTTTTGACATGAGCGGCGGCCGCAGGCAAGCGCAGCTTGCCGGAGGATGTCCGCTCGATGGGGTTGGGCCTCACAGCCAACGGCGCACCTTCGCTTGGTAGTCCGTGTACTCGCTGGCGAACAGCTTCGCGAGCGCACGCTCCTCGGGCTCGATCTGGAAGCGGGTGATGTAGAGCACGAAGGCGACCGGGCCAAGCAGTGCCCAGGCCGAAGACAGAAACACTGCCCACGCCACGAGAACGCACAAGAGACCCACGTACATGGGGTTTCGTGTGACTCGGTAGACGCCCGAGCTGACCAGAGAAGACGTTTGCTCTGGCTTCGTGGGATTGAGGGTTGTTTGCGCTCGCCGAAATGCGAGGACGCCTGCGGCGCTGAAGCCGATACCCACCAACATGATTGCCGCAGCTGCACCGAGACGCAAAGCGCTGGGAAGCTGGAGCAACGGTGCAAGCCGAGACGTGGCCCACATTGCGCCTGCGGTCACCGCCGCCACGGCGGGTGGTGGGATCTTGACTTCGAGCGATGCCATGCCTGCGATCGTCGGCCTATCGTTTGACATCAGCGGCGTCTGGAAGCGTGCGAAGCACGCTGGAAGACCTCCGCTCGATGGAAGGGTCAGGCGGCACTGGAGCAGTGCCGCTCAGTCGATGAACTTCCAAGTGTCCGCTCCATCGAAATGGCGTACCTGAACGGTCTCTTGAAGACGCGGATCAAAGTTGTTGATGTTGACACCGTGCTTTCCACCCGGTTCCGGAGCGAGTGGCTCCCAATGCGTAGCGCACCCGCAGGTCTTGCAACGCACTGTGCGCAGCGTCTTGTCCCCCCAGACGTACTCGGTGGTGTTTTTCGGATGGCCCTCTATCCGAACCGTTCCGAACTCGTAGTACGCCCAGAGTCCGCCAATGCGCCGGCAGAGCGAGCAGTTGCACTTGGTCGCCTTCTCCGGCGCTGAGGGCAGGGTGAGTCGAACTGCGCCGCAGTGACATGAACCTTGTAGAAGCTGTTCTTCGGCCATGGTGAGCTCGCTGGTTTGTGCCGCCTGACGTTCGACATGAGCGGCGGCGGAAGCAGGCGCAGCCTGCTGGAGGACGTCCGATCGATGGAAGAGTTAGGCCAAATGGAGAACGACTCGCGTGGAGCTTCGTCGTCACGCGACTACTCGACGTGGCGAGCCAAAATCTTAGCGATGTTCGACGATGCAAACCAAGCGAAAACCAGGCCCGCGAGAACAGACAGCGCCAGAGCGGCCGCACGCCCTGTGTCGTCCAGCTTCGACAGCGATGGTCCGTGAAGCATGTTGCTGATCTGCCCACCCGGGAGCATCGCGCGCCACAGCAGGAAGGCAAGAATCACCACCGCCGCCAAAGATCACTCGCCGCAGAATCCTGAAGTTGGCTGCCTGAGTCGGAGTCATGGAACTGTCTTCTGTAGTGGTCATGGTCGGCTCGAGGACGGCGCATACACGTCCGGGTCGTGCAGTTCCATGAACATGCCCGGCGCCGACAGCGGCACGAAGCCGAACTTGGCGTACAGGTCATGCGCGTCGCGCGTGGCGAGCATGAACCTGCGAAGGCCCTGCAGTTCGGGGTGCCGCTGGATCGCCTCGACCATTCGCTTCGCGACGCCCTTGCCGCGATGAGCCGGAAGGACGTAGACATCGGAGAGATAGGCGAAGGTGGCCTTGTCCGTGACGATCCGTGCGAAGCCGATCTGCTCGCTGCCGGCGAGCGCGGCGAAGCAGATCGAGTTGTCGAAGGCCTTCTGAACGGTCGAAAGGGGAACACCGCGAGACCAATAGGCCTGCGATAGGAAGGCGTGGGCCGCCTCCACGCTCATGCGCGACTTATCGGAGGTGATCTCGTAGGGCTGCATAGACGACTGGAGCTCGTGTGTGCCGGTTAGGCGCCTTCGTAGTCACGCTGCCTTCCGCCATACGAGGATCAAGGTCAAAGAGCCGCCTCGGAACGACATGGTCGGCGTACGTAGCGTCAGCTCGTCATTGACGACAGAGAAGTGTCGCTCTTGCACCGAACCCTCCCAGTTCGGAAACCGATGGATTGTCACGTGGTGCTTGACAGTCCGTTCGCTGGTGTTGATCTCGTACGTTCCTGCATAGGCCTCCATCGCTTCGAATGCGTCTCGGACTTCGTCACATGTACCGCCCAGCGGGTCAGACGTCGGCTCCGACCATCACCGGCGCCGCCGCAATCGGCAACGTATGGGTCGGGTAGAGCAGCAGGTCGACCCAAATGTGCTTGCGCATCGGCGTCGCCTTGCTCATCGGATGCCTCATGCCCCCATTGGAGCACCTGATGGAACGTGCGGCTTTGCCCAGAATCAACGCACCGCTTCGCTTCCCGGTTTCCGCCGCTCCGTTGCGAGATGCCTAACGTTAGGCGTCACTGTCCCACCGAGGTGCTGAGGTGGAATGTTGCAACCAATATTCGCCAGCCTTCGGCAAGGCGAACGACGTTGTACGACATGCGCCATTGCCTTATTAAGCTTGCGTCAGCACGAAGCATCTTCCATGTCATTGTCGCGAGGGCGCTGCCCTGCCCAATGGCAATAACCTCGAAGTCGCACATGGTCCCACTCCGATAGCCATCGCGTTGGTAGGTGTCGGCCACTACTTGGAAGAATTGCGCAAGCTCTTCACTGGAGCGGAGGCAGTGAATCGACCCGTCGCCTCGCACGGTGATCGTTGGGACATGGTAGAGCGCGGCGACCCGGTTGCCGTCGATGCTGGCAAAGGCCTCGTTGTACTGGTCGAAGAAGGCCTGGACTTCAAGTTCAAGCGCTGTCGCCATCGTTCTTCTCCAGCATTTCCGAGGTCGCGACTCTACGCGGTTGTGGGCATCAGAGGAGAGCGGTGCCGCGGGGGACCGGATGGGAGCGCCTACCTCGTGTGCCCCGCCGCCACTGGCGCCGGGAGATTGAAGCCGCGAGTCGGCGGGTCCGCTCGAACGCGGGGTTGCGCGGCCGCATGATCACTCGATGGTGTGATCGGCTCGCAGCCGAAGAGACGGTGGTATCGCAATACCGAGCGCTTGCGCAGTTTTCAGGTTGATCGCTAGGTCTATCTTCGCGGCTTGCTCCACCGCAAGTTCGCTCGGCTTGGCGCCTTTGAGGATCTTGTCGACGTACACGGCGGCGCGGCGGAACTGGTGGTCGAGACTCGACCCATACGACATCATGCCCCCGAGGTTCACGAACTCCCTCGCGTGGAACACGGCGGGTAACCGGTGCTTCGTCACCAATTCGACGACCTGCTCCCGAGCGGTGAAGAACACCGGGTCGGGGAGGACCACAACCGCATCGGCACGTTCCCGCGACATCGCTGCGAATGCGCCCTCGAATTCATTTCGCCCGCGAGCCTCCACGAGTTGCAAGCTGATGCCCAGCTTGCCGGCGGCAGTCTCGGCCGCCTTCCGGTAGATTTCCGCACCGGGAGGGACGGGATTCCACAAGACGGCCACGCGCGAGGCTCGCGGTACCGCTTCCTTCAAGAGCTCGAGCCTTTTTCCCTGAACCTCCGGGCTGGGATCGCTGGTGACTCCAGTGATGTTTCCCCCGGGCCGTCTGAGGCTTTCGACAAAGCCAGAACCCACGGGATCTCTCCCTGCTGCCATAACGACTGGGATCGTCGATGTCGCTTGCTTGACCGCGGCAATCACTGGATTGCCACCCGTGACGATGACGTCGACGTTGAGTTGAACGAGTTCCGCCGCGAGATCGGGGAGCCGCTCTTGCTTGCCCCAGGCGAACCGCCGCTCGACAACGATATTTCGCCCCTCGACGTAGCCAAGCTCGCGGAGCCCGTCTTCAAACGCCTTGGTGAGGGGCGCCTGCTCCTCTGGCGTAGCAGTCTGGATGTAGCCGATCCGGTACACCTTTCCACGCGGTTGGGCGTCGGCAGTGAACGCCGCGAGAAGTAGAGGGACAACAGCGATGGCGAGTCGAGATACGCTGTACTTCACGACCGTTGGTCTCAAGTGGCACCGGCATCCTAAACGCTGGCTTGAATGCGTCAGCGGCGGTACGTTCGACATCAGCGGCAGCCGTGGGCAGGCGCAGCCTGCCGGAGGATGTCCGCTCGGTGGAGGGGTTAGGTTAGGTTCCTCGCTCGCGAAGGGCATTTTCAATGCGCCGATCCGGAATCAACCAGAGAACGGCGACGAAGACATAGATGGCTTGCGCGGCCCAAGGAAGCCAAGCCGTTGCTCCAATGGCCAACAAGTACAGCAAAGGCGACACTTTGCCTTTCCAGTCTCGCCCGACTGCAAGGCGCAACACCGAGGAGTGGCCTTCGGCCCTGATGATCGATTGCTGGAGCAGCCAGTATGCAACGGCGGCCATCAACAAGACAGCGCCATACAGCGCCGACGGAATCGAGGCGAAGTGGTTCTCACCCATCCAGCCGGTCGCGAAGGGGAAGAGCGAAAGCCAGAAGAGAAAATGCAAGTTTGCCCAGAGCACGGCGCCCGAGACCTTCGTTGAAGCGTGGAGCATGTGATGGTGGTTGTTCCAATAGATGCCCACATAGACGAAGCTCAGGACGTAGCTCAGGAAGACCGGTAGCAACGGAAGCAACGCGTCGGCAGTAGCGACGTGTGGCACCTTGAGCTCAAGGACCATGATCGTGATGATGATGGCGATGACGCCATCACTGAACGCCTCAAGCCGCCCTTTGCCCATATGCGCTCCCGGCCCCGGGTTACCTAACGTTCGATATGAGCGGCGGGCCAAAGGGCGCGAAGCGGCCTTTGGGGCGTCCGCTCGATGGAGGAGTAGGCGTCACCGGTACGAAGCGTGGGTGACCACAAATCGCGCTTCTCTCTTCCACTACGCGAGCCCGGACCAAAATTCCGCCAAGGCTGCAGCGCCCCGTTTAGGGTCTTGGCACATCCACCAGTGGCCAAGCCCCTGCAGCACAGCGACGCTGCCCTTTGCTCTAGCAGCCGACCGCCGTGCCAGCACTTCGCCTCCGACGAAATGATCCTCCGTGGCGACGATAGCCAGTCCAGGCCTGACCGCCGCATCGCCTAGCCGCTTGCCCCAGTTCTCGACCGCGGGCTGTTTGCTAGAGCGGTACAGCGCGAGAATGCAGCGGCCCATCGCCGCGTCGAACTCAGCCCCGACCTTGGCCGCGACACCACTGCTCATTCCGAGCGACTCGAACCGCTGGGCGCGCGCCTCCTGAGGGGCCGCCACCGCCTGGGCCACGGACTGCTCGCCGGCACCCGGTGTCTGCCATACCCGCGCCATGTCGTGCCACACGTAGTCCGGGTCGAACAAGCCCAGGACATCTGCGGTCCAGGATCGGATGAGCTCGGGACGCTCCATGCCTATTCGCATGACGTGCGCACCGCCCCAATCGTGCCCGACTAGGTCAATGGGCCCCGCGATTCGCTCGAGCTCACGGGCGAGCCAGTCGCGGTATTCGTCAGCTGTCGCATTGAACCCGTCAGGTACCGGAGCCCCGAAGCCGGGTGGCGAGAGAGTAACTACATCGGTGCGCGGGAGGTGAGGTAGCAGGTCGTCCCAAATGGCGGCGGTTTCCGGGTTCCCGTGAACGAAAACAGCAGGCATACCATTCTCCGAGGTGCAGTTTGTTTGGTGACCTTCGCTCAAGCCAGAGAGCACTTCTGAACGGTGGAGAGCGTTCGGGTCGTTATGTCCTTGCCGAACGTGCGTTCGAGCAGGCTCATGAAAACAGGACCCTTCGCGGTCACGGTGTACGCCGTGAAGACTTCTTCGCGGGCCAGCTTCAGGATTGTGGCGCCATCGCGTTCAATGGGCAGCTTGACGCTTGATGCAGCAGGGTTGCGGAGGAAGGTAACAACTCGCTTGGCATCGGGCGAAAGGCGGAATTCCGCGAAAGGATCCGAAGCGACGAGTTCCCGAAGATGCTGAGTCGACCGGACGATTGCACTGAAGCTACTGCCGAGCTCGGCGTGCATCGCCTTCTCGGCTCGCCGTTGCAGAGCGTCCAACGACGAAGCGCGCGCGTCGAAAACGACGTTTCCGCTGGAAAGCAGCGTACGCACCTCAGAGAAGCCAGCCGCCTCGAACGAGCGCTTCAACGTAATCATCTGCGCGTTCATCGGGCTGACTCCCCGAAGGAAGGCGACGTAGCGGGGCATGACTTCGCGCTTGACTCGCCCTGTGTTGCCTAACGTTCGACATGAGCGGCAGCCGTAGCCAGGCACAGCCTGCCGGAGGATGTCCGCTCGATGGAGGGGTTAGGCGTCGTCATGATGGCGGTGTTCACTGCACCAGGGCTCAGCCGAGGGACGCAAAGCCTGGGTTGAACGCGACTTCCCACAGGTGACCGTCAGGGTCTTGGAAGTAGCCCGCGTACCCTCCGTAGAACGTTGCGTGGCCGGCCTTGACGATTCTCGCGCCCGCCTTTCGTGCTTGCTCCATGACGGCGGTTACTTCCTCTTCGGACTCGACGTTGTGCGCGAGGGAAAACTCGGTGCTACTTGGCGCCTGCTGCGGTAGACCGCTGTCGGCCGAAAGACTCTTACGCGGCCACAGCGCCAGCTTTAAGCCCGATTCCAGGTTGAAGAACGCGACGGCGCCATTCTCGATTTCGGCACCCACGATTCCCTTGGTGACAAAGCCAAGTCCGTCTCGGTAGAAGGAGACCGCGCGTTGGAGATCGTCAACGCCCAGGGTGATCAGTGTGATGCGAGGCTTCATGCGGAACGCTTCATGGCGCCGACTGGCTCGAAGGCTGACGGTAAGCGGCGAGCAGACGCTTCGGCGCTTTGCGCGACCAGGCTTGCTCCAGCAGACGCTTGACCAGTGGCGCCTTTGCCTTGGCCAGACTGACGCGCAACCCTACGACTCGCTTGCCCCACAGGAGCTTCTCCATGGACTCCGGCTCAAGAGCGATAGCGAGCTGACGCTGCTCTTCCTCAACGAATACATGCAAATGCTCGCCCTCGGGGGGAACCGTTGCGAAGATCTTGCCGCCCACCCTGAAGGAAGAGTAGTTGAAGTGAGGCGCCTCCGAAACCGAGGGAAGCGCCATGGCGAGACGACGAGCCTGCTCGAGCTTCACGTTAGGAACTGCGAATCGCGTTCATACCGAGGTGCGAAGGGGTCTAACGCTCGACATGAGCGGCGTTCCAAACGGTGCGAAGCGGCCTTTGGAATGTCCGCTCGATGGAGGGTTAGGCCACTCTTTCATTGGGACGGCGAACTGAGCGGCGACGTCTGTTCAGGGGCGTGTTGCGCACCCGGTTGACCGGCCATGCCCTGCGGGGCGCAAAGCTCCTCGGTTACAACAAGGCGCCGAACGGACAGCTCGTCGATTTCCAGCCTTCCGATTCGGGCGCGACCGACGGCCAGTCGACCGATGGCAAGGGCACCGACGGCTACTGCGCCGAATGCCATTGCGCCTACTGCGAACCCACCAACTGCTAGCGCCCCGGTTGCCACTGCGCTAAGGGCTCGTGGGGCAGTGCTCCTGAGTTCCGTGGGTTGCAACGTGTGGGCTAGACGACGAGCTTTGGACATAGAACGGTACTCGCAATTCGCCGCGCTCTACAGGCCGGCTAGAGGGTCTAACGTTCGACATGAGCGGCGGGCCAAAGGGCGCGAAGCGGACTTTGGGACGTCCGCTCGATGGAGGAGCTAGGCGTCACTCATCCTCGCGGAGGCGTGACTCGGAGAATTGTCGGGGAAGACCAGTCGGACAGCGCCGAGTACGCCGAGCACGCAGCCGATGAAGCCAAATAGCTCGAGGGAGGAAGCCTGTGACAACGCTCCGAACGCCCCTAGAGCTTGGTAGACATAGATAGGAGCCGAACCGATCAGTAAGAAGACTCTCTTTCGCTGCGACCAAACGCGATGCTCGAAAGATGCTGCGAAGAACCAGAGCGTGCCCGCAATGCCGATAGACACCAGGACCGCGTGGTGAAAGGAGAGCTCGTTCGGCATGGCGTGTACTCCGGCTAGAACCAAGGAGGGCGAATACTAGATTGCCGTGAAGCCTAAGCGCAGGTTAGTCGCTGATCTGCATTGACCGATTCGGGCCATTCTGAACGCTAGTTTTTCGGCACACTGAGTCCCAGGCGAAGGGGGCTCGAGGAGGTGTCCGTGAGACGAAGCCGGTTTTCCGTTGAGCAGATCGTGGCGGTGCTGAAGCAGGCCGAGCTGGGGATGGCAGTACCTGAGCTGATCCGCAAGATCGGTATCAGCGAACAGACGTTCTATCGCTGGAAGAAGCAGTACGGCAGCCTGCAGCCTGACCAAGCGCGCGAGCTCAAGCAACTGCAGGAAGAGAACGCGAGGCTGAAGAAGCTGGTCGCCGACCTGAGCCTCGACAAGGCGATCCTGCAGGACGTCGCAGCAAAAAAGTGGGGAAGCCCGCGCTGAGGAGAGACGCCGTGGCGTACATGACGAGCCACCACGACATCAGCCAGCGTCGGGCGTGTCGACTGATCAGGCAGCCACGCAGCAACCAGTACTACCGCAGCCGCAAGGATCCGCGCACGGATCTACGCCAGCGCATGCGCGAGATCGCGAACACGCGGGTGCGCTACGGCTATCGGCGAGTGCACATCCTGCTCAAGCGCGAGGGCTGGCAGCTCGGGCGCAGCCAGGCCTATCGCCTGTACAGCGAGGAGCAGCTGCAACTGCGATCGAAGCTGCCGAAGCGGCGCAAGATGGTCGTGCAGCGACGCCAGCGCATCGAGCCGCGTAAGGCAGGAGATGCCTGGACGATGGACTTCGTCGCCGACGAGTTCGGTCGCGGCGGCAAGTTCAGGGTCTTGACGGTGGTGGACGTCTTCACGCGCCAGGCGTTGGCGACGGAAGCGGGAATCAAGCTCAGAGGAGAACACGTGGTCGAGGTCCTCAATCGCCTGGTCGCGCGGCACGGTGCGCCGAGGTACGTCTTCGTCGACAACGGCAGCGAGTTCACGGGACGCCTGATGGACATGTGGGCGTACCACCACGGCGTCAGGCTTGACTTCAGCAGGCCCGGGAAGCCAACCGACAACAGCTACGTCGAGACCTTCAACGGATCGCTACGCGATGAATGCCTGAACGTGCACTGGTTCGCTTCGCTGGCCGAAGCAAAGAGAGTCCTGGAGGCCTGGCGCAAGGATTACAACGAGAGCCGTCCTCACAGTGCTCTCAATGAGTTGACCCCGGCCGAATACGCCCGCAAGATCAAGGAGATGGAGCCAGCCTAGTGGCTCCGAAACCGCCGGGGACTAGCACTTCGAGTGGCTCGAAGAATGCAAGCGGATCACGCCAGCGTAGCGCGCTCCCCATGACAGAGCAAGAATGGGTGTTTCGATAGGCAGCGAGCAAACGCTTTGGAGCTTTGTGCGACCACTCTTGCTCCAGCGTTCGAT
>Ga0068865_100000601_pt1 | contig 20228 bp, 19 predicted proteins | sample KBSMisM12_FD_75293 | JGI IMG/M metagenome (GOLD analysis project Ga0068865, IMG submission 75293) | Miscanthus rhizosphere microbial communities from Kellogg Biological Station, Michigan, USA - KBS Miscanthus M1-2 | ecosystem: Host-associated > Plants > Roots > Rhizosphere > Soil ...
TTGGGTCCCCCGGATCAGCCTTCGGCTGACCGGAGGATGACGAAGGATTTTGAGTCACCGCCGCCCGAACAGCCGCTCGATGTCGGCGAGCTTGAGTTCGACGTAGGTCGGGCGGCCGTGGTTGCACTGGCCGGAGTGGGGCGTGGCCTCCATCTGGCGCAGGAGGGCGTTCATCTCGGGCGCGGTGAGGCGGCGGCCGGCGCGGACCGAGCCGTGGCAGGCCATCGTCGAGCAGACGTCCTCCAGCCGCTCCCTGAGCGCGAGCGCCGCGCCGTTCTCGGCGAGGTCGTCGGCGATGTCGCGGACGAGGCCCGCCGCGTCGGTCTCGCCCAGCAGCGCCGGAGTCTCGCGCACCAGCACAGCGCCGGGGCCGAAGGGCTCGACCATCAGGCCGAGCGCCGCCAGCTCGTCGGCCTTGGCGATCACGCGGTCGGCCTCGGCGGGGTCGAGCTCGACGACCTCGGGCAGCAGCAGGGCCTGACGGGCGACGCCGCCGTCGGCCATCTCCGCCTTCATGCGCTCATAGACCAGGCGCTCGTGGGCGGCGTGCTGGTCGACGATGACCACCCCGTCGCGGGTCTGGGCGACGATGTAGGTCTCGTGCACCTGGGCCCGCGCCGCGCCGAGCGGATAGTCGACGGGATCGAACACCGGGGCCACCGCGCCCTCTTCGGCGACGCCCGGGGACCACTCGGGTTCGGCGCGGGCGGAGACTTCCGTGAGGCCGGGGATCGACTGGACGGCGGCGGCGAGGGCGCCCCCGACTCCCTGGGGCGCGTTGGGCTGCCAGCCGCCCTGCTGCCAGGCCGAGTAACTGCCCGCGCGCGGCGGGGGCGTCCAGCCGCCGCCGGGGCGGAAGCCGCCCAGTGCGGCGCTTGCGACGGTGGTCGAGGCGCGGTGGCCGGCGGCGGCGAGCGCATGGCGCAGGCCGCCGATGATCAGGCCGCGGACCAGGCCCGGATCGCGGAAACGCACCTCGGCCTTGGCCGGGTGGACGTTGACGTCGACGTAGCCGGGATCGATCTCGACGTAGAGGGCGGCCAGCGGGTGGCGGTCGCGGGCCAGGAAGTCGGCGTAGGCGGCGCGCAGCGCGCCCTGCAGCAGCCGGTCGCGGACCGGGCGGCCGTTGACGAACAGGTACTGGTGAGCGGCGTTGCCGCGGTTGTAGGTGGGCAGGCCCGCGAAACCCGAGAGGCGCACGCCTTCGCGCTCGTGGTCCAGGGCCAGCGCATTGTCCGAGAACTCGCGGCCCATGATGGCGGAGAGACGGGCGAGGCGGCCGTCGGGGCCGGCGGCCTCAGCCGGCAGGCGCAGCGTGCGGCGGCCGTCGAGGTCGAGGGCGAAACCGATCGCCTCGTGGGCCATGGCCTGGCGCTTCAGCTCCTCGGCGATGGCCATGGCCTCGGCCCGCTCGGACTTCATGAACTTCAGCCGCGCGGGCGTGGCGTAGAAGAGGTCGCGCACTTCGACGCGGGCGCCGTGCGGGTCGGGGAAGGGCGAGGGGCTGACCGCGCCCACGGCGCCGGCCTCGACGAAGATCGCATGCGCGTCCGCGTGGCCCCTAGCTCGGGAGGAGATGGAGAGGCGCGCCACCGAACCGATCGACGGCAGGGCCTCCCCGCGGAATCCCATCGTCGAGATGTGCAAGAGGTCGTAGTCGCCGGCGTCGTCGGGGACGAGCTTGGAAGTGGCGTGGCGTTCGACGGCCAGCGGCAGCTCATCGGCCGCCAGACCTTGGCCATCATCGGCCACCAGGATGCGGGTCAGGCCGCCGCCGTCCGCCTGGACCTCGACCCGGGTCGCACCCGCATCGAGCGCGTTCTCGACCAGCTCCTTGACCGCGCTGGCCGGGCGTTCCACCACCTCGCCGGCGGCGATGCGGTTGACGGTTTCGGGCGGCAGGCGATGGATCGGCATGGCGGTAAGGCACAGTAGACGATTCCGCAGGCCGATGCGCCTCGCAGCGTTGGCCCTGGCCGCCCTGGCCTGGCCCGCTCTGGCCCAGGCGCCGGTCCCGTCCCAGCCCTATGATCCCGACTCGGTGCTAGTCGAGGAACTGGTGGTCGTGGGCCGCTTGCCGGGGCCGGCCTGGTGGCGGGTCTCCAACGCGACCACGACGGTCTATGTGCTGGGCTCGCCGACACTGGCGCCGAAGCGGATGGCCTGGGACCGCGGGATCTTCGAGAAGCGCCTGGCCGGGGCCAGCCAGGTGATCGTGCCCTTCCAGGATGTGCGGGTGACCTTCACCGGCGCGTTCGGCGCGGCGTTCAACTACATGCGCCTGAAGTCCTCGACGCCGTTCGAGGAGACGCTGGACGCGGCGGCGCGGGCCCGGTTCGCCGCCGCGCGCGAGAAGCTGGGCCAGCCGGCGGCGCACTACGGCACCAAAAACCCGCTGGCGGCAGGGCTGCGGATGGCCACCGACTATCGCGACAAGAATGCGCTCACCAACGCCGACCCGACGAAGCTGATCAAGCTCCTGGCCAAGCAGGCCAAGGTCCCGGTGGTGCAGCGGAGCTACGACATCGGCGCGCTGATGGGCGCGGCGCTGCGCACGCCCGAGGCGGCTGGGCGCGGGTGCCTGGCCGAGGTGCTGGCGCAGGTGGAGGCCGGGCCGGGCGTCACCCGCCAGGCCGCCGTGGCCTGGGCCAAGGGCGACACGCCGGGCGCGCTCGCCAATGAGCGGACCTACGAGCGCTGCATCGCCCTGGTGCCGGGCGCGGCGGCGTTCGACGCCCGGACCAAGGCCGACCAGGTGAGCGACATCGAGCGCGCGCTGGCTCGTCCAGGCCACGCCATCGCGGTCGTGCCGCTGCGCCCTCTGCTGGCCCAGGGCGGGGTGCTGGATCAGCTCCGCGCCAAGGGCTTCGAGGTGAAGACGCCGGGGGAGGAGTGAGTGCCCATATTCGTCATCCTCCGGTCGCCCGAAGAGGCGATCCGGGGGCCCCAAGCGGCCTCGCCCTACTCTGAAATCCAGCTTGGGTCCCCCGGATCAGCCTGCGGCTGACCGGAGGGTGATGACTTTGATTACTTCGGGCCGACCATGGCTTCCTTGAAGCTGTCGAAGGTGTCGAGGACGTGGGGGTCGTCCTTGGCGATCTGGGCGAGCTGACGGGGGATCAGCTTGAGGTGGTCCTGCATGTGCTCGGGCCCTACGCCCATGGCCGTCCCGAACTCGCGGAAGATCGCGTAGGACTTCTGCTCATAGGCGGCGAGGTCCGGATGGGCCTGGCCCTTCAGCGTCGTGACCGAGAGCGAGTAGAAGCGGCGGATGTAGTCGTTGTTCATGAACTTCTCGGTGTCGCCGCCCTGCAGGTTGGCGGTGGCGCCCGCGGGCGGAGCCGCGGCGTGCTGGGCCAGCGCGGTCGGAGCGACCAGGCTGACGGCGGCGGCGAAAAGGATGGCGCGCATGGAGGACTCCCGGTAGCTCATGGCAAGAATGTTCGTCATGATGTAAAAGATCTTATACATCGTGACAAATGAACTTTACGTAAGAGGCTGCCCGATGTCGTTCCGCGAGAAGTCCGCCTGGATCACCCTGATCTCGGTTCTGGTGTGCTTCGGGGCCTATTTCGTCGAGCTGTTCGGCGGCCTGGCCAGTTCGAGCCACCACTTCGGCGGCCTGGGCTCGCTGCACCTGCTGGTGCTGTCGGTGCTGGCGCTGGCGGGCTTGCAGGTCGGGCTGACCGTGGTCGCGGCGGTGACCACGCCGAAGCACGGCCGCGGGCCGGCCGACGAGCGCGAGCGGCTGATCCAGCTGCGCTCCCAGAGCCTGGGCTACCACGTGCTGATGGTGCTGGCGGTCGGGCTCTTCGCGCCGGCCTTCTTCGGTCACCGGGGCGTGGAGATGGCCAACTTCGCCCTGCTGGCGGTGGTGATCGCCGCGCTCACCGTGGCGGTGGCCCAGATCGTCATGTTCCGGCGCGGGGCCTGAGGTGGCGCTGCCCATCGCCAACCAGATCCGCCGCCTGCGCTTCGAGCACGGCGAGATGACCCAGGCCGAGCTCGCCGAGCGGATCGGCATGACGCGCCAGACCATCGCCGCCATCGAGGCCGGCAAGTACTCGCCGTCCCTGGAGGCGGCCTTCCGCATCGCCCACGTGTTCGGGGCGCAGGTCGGGGATGTGTTTCAGTGGGTCGACTAGGACCCTAGAGCCCCGGAAGCTTCAGCTTCTTCGGCGCGTCGCGGGAGATCACCACGGTCTTGCCGCCCGTGAGCTTGGCGATGCGTTCTTCCTCGGAGGCGGCGTCGAGGGGCGTGGCGGTGTCGGCGCCGGCGGTCGACGGCGTGGCGGCCGCCTTGGCCTTGTCCGACCGCCAGAACATCACCTTGTCGGCGAAGCTCTTGTCCTTGTGGGCCACGTCGCCGAACTCATCGTCGACCACATAGCGGATCAGGGGGTCGGCCTTGTCGGCGCCGGCCTTGGCGACCAGCAGCTTCTCGCCGTCGGAACGGACCTCGCCCTCGCGCTGGCCCAGGAGGGCGGTGCGCGCAGCGCTTTCAGGCTGCAGCTCCTGCGGGCGCGGCTCGCCGGGGGCCGGCGGGCGCAGCGAATAGTCGGGCGGCAGCACCAGCGGCGCCTTGGTCACCACCCGGAATTCGTCGGGGGTCACCTTGGTCATGCCCAGCGCGGTGCGGGTGGACTGGCATCCGGCGAGGCCCGCGGCCGCGACGAGGGCGGCGGTGGCGATCACGCGATTGACGCTCATATACCTAGCAACTCCTTCGGCCCCCCGGCCGGATTGGGACACGTGGATAGCGCAAAGTCCGCGTGTCGCCAACGACACATCAGGCCGCATCTCCATGAGCGCCCTCGGCGGACTTGGCGGCCCGCTCGCGGCCGTCCTGGCGCAGCATGTCGAGCAGCAGCAGGCAGATGCCGATCGAGATCGCCGAGTCGGCCAGGTTGAAGATCCACGGGAACAGGCCCGCGGTCAGCGGACGCACGTCGATGAAGTCGGCCACGGCGCCGAACCGGATGCGGTCGATGACGTTGCCGATCGCCCCGCCCATGACCAGGCCCACGGCGGTCGCGAACAGCGGCCGGTCGGCCTTGCGCACCCAGACGGCCAGCAGGACCGCCACGCCGATCGAGAAGCAGGCCAGCAGCCAGCGGACGATATCGTGATCGGCGCGCAGGAAGCCGAAGCTGACGCCCTGGTTCCAGACCATGGTCAGCGCGAAGGGCCCGAAGAGCGGCCGGGTCCCGATCTGCGGCAGGTTCACCACCGACAGGATCCAGGCCTTCAGCGCCTGGTCGGCCACGACGATGACGAGCGCGATGAAGAGCGCCATCCGGCCCAGCCTGGTGATCCCGTTCAAGCCTCGACCTTTCCGTTGGCGCCGTCCCAGGCGGCGACCGCATCGTCGCAACGCTCGCAGAGGAACTTCGGCGCCGTCACTTCCGGCAATACGCGCCAGCAGCGGGCGCATTTGTGGCCTTGCGCGCGTTGCGGCTCGACACAGACGCCCGCGACCTCCGGCAGGCGGAAGCCCCCCGCGGGGCCTTCGCCGGCGCGGAGCGTCGCGGCGCTGGCGCGGAACACCTCGGCCGGGTCGAGCCCGTCGAAGGCGGCCATGAGGGCGGGATCGGCGATCGAGATCGCCGGCGCGGCCTCCAGCGCCGCCCCCAGCCGCTTTTCGCGCCGCTCGATCTCCAGCGCGCCGGTGACCACCGTGGTCGCGGCCTGGACCTTGGCCCAGCGGGCGGCTTCGGCGTCGTTACGCCAGGCGGCGGGCGCCTCGGGGAACACCCGCAGGCTGTTCGAGGCCGCGTCCGGGAAGCGGGTCATCCACGCCTCTTCCATCGTGAAGGGCGTCAGCGGCGAGAGCCAGATGGTCAGGCGCTCGAAGACCGCATCCATCACCGTGCGCGCGGCGCGGCGGCGGAGGCTGTCGGGGCGGTCGCAGTAGAGCGCGTCCCTGCGGATGTCGAAGAACAGCGAGCTGAGCTCGTTCTGGCAGAACTCGATCAGCGCGCGGGCGACGTCCTGGAAGATGTAGCCCTCGTAGGCGGCGCGCACGTCGCGGTCGAGCTCCCAGAGCCGGTGCAGGATGAAGCGCTCCAGCGGCGGCATCTGGTCGAGCGGCAGCCGCTCGGCTTCGCTGAAGTCGGCCAGCGCGCCCAGCATGTAGCGGACGGTGTTGCGCAGCTTGCGGTAGGCGTCGGAGGTCGTCTGCAGGACCGTCTTGCCGATCCGGCTGTCGTCCGAATAGTCGATCGTCGCGGCCCACAGCCGGATGATCTCGGCGCCGGATTCGCGGATGACGACCTCGGGCTCGACCGTGTTGCCCTTGGACTTCGACATCTTCTCGCCGTTCTCGTCCATGGTGAAGCCATGGGTGAGGATCGCGTCATAGGGCGCGCGGCCGCGGCTGCCGGAGCTCTCCAGCAGCGACGACTGGAACCAGCCGCGGTGCTGGTCGGACCCCTCCAGGTAGAGGTCGGCCGGCCAGTGGGTGTCGCGCCGGTGCTCGAGCACGAAGGCGTGGGTCGAGCCGGAGTCGAACCAGACGTCGAGGATGTCCTCGATCTTCTCGTAGCGGTCGGGGTCGTGGCTCCCCAGGAAGTCGCTGGCGGGCCGGGTGAACCAGGCGTCGGCGCCCTCGGCCTTCATGGCTTCGACGATGCGCTTGTTGACGGCCTTGTCGTGCAGCGGCTGGCCGGTCTCCTTGTCGACGAACATGGCGAGCGGGCTTCCCCAGGCGCGCTGGCGGCTGATCAGCCAGTCGGGGCGGTCCTCGACCATGGCGCGGATGCGGTTCTTGCCCTGGGCCGGATAGAAGGTGGTGGCGTCGATGGCCTCCAACGCCGTCTCGCGCAGGGTGCGGCCGTTGTGGCCGGCGTCCTCCAGGGGCTCGTCCATGCGGATGAACCACTGCGGAGTGTTGCGGAAGATCACCGGCGCCCTGGAGCGCCACGAGTGCGGATAGCTGTGCTCCATCCGCCCTCGGGCGAGCAGGTGGTTGGCCTCGATCAGCTTGCCGATCACCGCGTCGTTGGCCGGGCCGAACTTGCCGGCCTTCTTGCCCTCGGTCTCCAGCACCTTCAGGCCGCCGAACAAGGGCACGTGGTCGTAGTAAGCGCCGTCCGGGTCGACGGTCTCGGGGATCTCGCGGTGGCCGTGCGCCAGCCAGACCATGTAGTCGTCGGCGCCGTGGCCGGGGGCGGTGTGGACGAAGCCCGTGCCGGCGTCCTCGGTCACGTGATCGCCGGCCAGCATCGGCACCTGAAAGCCGTAGTGGGTGTCCAGCGCCGCCAGCGGGTGGGCCAGCACCATGCCCTGGCAGTCCACGGCCTCGATCCGGTGGAACTTGGCGACCTTGGCGGCCGCCATGACGTCGGCGGCCAGCTTGTCGGCCAGGATCAACCGGTCGCCCGGCGCGGCCCAGGGCTCGAACGCGAGGCCTTGTTCCATGTCGTCGACCACGAACACCGAATAGGCGATGTCGGGATTGTAGCTGACCGCCCGGTTGGCCGGGATGGTCCAGGGCGTGGTGGTCCAGATCACCACGTTGGCGTTGGCCGCCGCGTCGGAGCCTTCGACGACCGGGAACTTCACCCAGATCGTGGGTGAGACGTGGTCGTGGTACTCGACCTCGGCGTCGGCGAGCGCGGTGCGCTCGACCGGGCTCCACATCACCGGCTTGGAGCCGCGGTAGAGCTGGCCCGAGGCCACGAACTTGTGGAATTCCGCGACGATCGCCGCCTCGGAGGCGAAGTCCATGGTGGCGTAGCGGTTCTCCCAGTCGCCGATCACGCCCAGGCGCTTGAAGCCCTCCATCTGAACGCCGATCCAGTGTTCGGCGTACTCGCGGCAGCGGGTGCGGAACTCGGCCTTGGAGACCTCGTCCTTGCGCCGGCCCTTCTCGCGCAGCTCCTCCTCGACCTTCCACTCGATGGGCAGGCCGTGGCAGTCCCAGCCGGGCAGGTAGTCGACGTCGTAGCCCAGCGCGAAGCGACTGCGGACCACGAAGTCCTTCAGCGTCTTCTGCAGGGCGTGGCCGATGTGGATCGCGCCGTTCGCGTAGGGCGGGCCGTCGTGCAGCACGAACAGCTTGGCATGCGCCGCCTGCCGCGCCTTGCGGACGGTGTTGTAGAGGTCGATCTCGGCCCAGCGGGCGAGGATTTGTGGCTCCTTCTGCGGCAGGCCCGCGCGCATGGGGAAGGGCGTGTCGGGAAGGAACACGGTCTCGCGATAGTCGCGCACAGGTTTTTCGGCGTCGTCGGCCATGGAACTCACTTAGCTCATCGGATCGGACAGGTCCCGGCTCGCGCTATTTACCCCGGATCAAGTCCGGGGCGCTTCGTCGGCCGGGATGACGGTTTCGAATGCCCGGCGCGCGCTGGAGGTCGTCCGGCGGCGTCACGCCGGGCGGATAATTCGCAGAGCTGTCCGAACCGAAGTCATGTGGCGAGGCTCTAACAGACGGGAGGGCCGAACCCAAGCGCCGCTGCATCGGCCGGTCGCCGCGCGGCGCTGAAATCTTCACTGGACAGACGCGGCGTGTCGCGGAGAAGTTGCAGCGGGGGCTGTTGCCCGCTCGGACGAGCGGGCGGCGGCGAGTTTGGGGGGACTTCACTTGATGTTGCGCACAATCTGCGCGGCCGCGCTGCTGGCCGCGGTCGCTTCGCCTGCCGCTGCGGCGACCACGGCCGCCGACCTGACCCGGACGTCGGAGGGCTACACCTACTTCAACAAGCCGGGGGCCGACCTGGCCGCCCACGACGCGGCGGTGCGCGAGTGCCAGACGGTGGCGAGCAAGCTGCACCAGCCTGGCCCGATGCAGCCCGGGATGACGATGGTCATCCCGGCCGGCGCCTCGCCGCTTGCGGCCGGCATCGGCGGCGCGATCGGCATGGCGATCGCCATGGCCATCCAGCAGGCGGTGGCCGACCACAAGGGCCAGCCGGTCAACGTCGAGAACTGCATGGTGGTGAAGGGCTGGCGCGTGGTCGCGATCGACGACGCCGAGGGCAAGGCCTTCCCAACGCTGAAGAAGGACGCCCAGGCGGCCCAGCTGGCCGAATGGGTCGGCGCGGCCGAGCCGCACGGCAAGGTCACGCGGGTGTTCGCCAACGACGCGGTGATCGGCGAGCAGAAGACGATGTTCGTGGCGGCGACCCACGTGGGCGTGCAGATCAGCGCCGACGCCGTTCCCAAGGCGAGCGGCAAGGACAAGCCGACGGGCCCGCTCGCGGCCTATCTGCCGCCGGCGGTCGCGCCGAAGCTGCCGCGCCGGGCCAAGACCGCCGAGCCGCCGAAGCCGCTGGCCGAGGCCGACCTCGGCGGCATCCCGGCCGACCAGGGGCTGATCGTGGTCAATGTGCGCGGCGACGCCCAGGTGGCCGTGACGCTGCAGCGGATAGGGCCGGATTCGGCGACGCCCGCCTGGGTCGACGGCCATCCCGCGGAGATCACGGTCATGCGCCCGGCCAAGGCCTTCGCCAAGGCCGGCGCCGCCGAGGGCGCGACCTATGTCTACGCCGTTCCGGCCGGCCGCTGGCGGCTGGAGAACGTCGAGGTGAACAGCGTGCCGATGAGCTTTTGCCTCGGCGGGCCGGCGTTCGACGTGGCGGCTGGAGAGGCGGTCTACGCCGGCTCGTTCAATCCCAACGCCGTCGCGCCCGACATGAGCCTGGACGTGGCCAAGGCGGCCTTCCCGCCGGTCTCGCCGGTGGTCGAGAAGCTGAAAGCGGCGGCGTGGGTGAACGGCGTCCAGGCCCAGTGCCACGGCGCCTTTGTCTATGCCCTCGAGTTGCCGGGGCGCCCCTATGTCGAGGGCTATGGGCTCGGGTCCAAGGCCCAGCCCGCCCAGGCGGCCCAGCCGCTCCCGGCGCAGGCCGCGGCGCCCGCCGCCGCGCCGCCGGCGGCCCCTGCTGCCGCCACGCCGGCGACGGCGGCCACGGCCGCGCCCGCGGTCCCGCCGCCGGCGGACGGCGGTCACTGAGGTGAAGGGCCAGGCCTGGTTCGCGGCGGCGGCGGCCCTGGCCCTGCCGATCGCCGGGACCAGCGCAGCGCAGAACCAGACCGTCTACATCCCGGGCTACGGGACGCCGCTGCAGCACCACTCGCCGCGCCCGGCGATGGACGAGCAGACCAAGGCCGACCTGAAGCTGCCGCCGCTGGTCGCCGACGGGCCCATGCAGGTGAGCGAGCCCGGACGGATCACGGTCGGCGCGCCGATGCTGAAGCTGAAGGTCCGCCATACGGTGACGGGCGTGCTGGTGTCGGACGTGGCGGCCAAGGGCTGGTTCGGCGCCAAACGGCGCCTGCCGGCCGGCTCAGGCGTCTTCGGCCTGCCCATGGGCGGCCCGGACGGACGGGCGTTCGTCTGGTGCGCGCCGCAGCAGGGCCAGGTGAAGGGCCACCCGAACGACTGGACCGTCACCTGCCTGCCGTTCGGCGACAAGGCCAACCTGTGGGTCCAGGCCAAGCCCGCCCTCATGCCGGCGCAGCTCGAATGGAACGACGAGTCCATCCGTGAGACCGACGTCCCCGACGTCCGCCGCCAGCCGGTGGCGTTCCCGCCGATGACGCTGAGCTACGTCTTCTCCGGATGGACCGACAAGGGCTGGCTCAAGCTGGAGATCCTGATCGACTGGGGCGAGGGGCCCTATGCGCTGCGCTCGCTGGCCCTGCAGCCGGGCGCGGACGGCTGGGTGAACGTGAAGGTCTTGGGCGGCGAAGTCGCGCTGAAGGCGGCGGTGGCCGACGCCGAACTCGCGGTCCGCGCCCCGCCGCGCGCCGACGCCCCGATCATCTTCTAGCGCCGGCCCGCGCCGGCTAGTCGAGCGGCGGCGTCAGCAGGTCGCGGGCGGCCTTTGCGTCCTTCATCACCTGCTCGGTCATGGCCTCCAGGCCGTCGAACTTCTCCTCCGGCCGCAGGAAGGCGATCAGGCTGGTCTCGATGACCTGGTCGTAGATGTCTTCGTCGAAGTCGAACAGCCAGACCTCGAGCAGGGGCGCGGTGATGCCGTCGACGGTCGGGTTGACCCCGATATTGGCCACGCCGGGCACGTCGCGGCCGTCGGGCAGGCGGGTGCGGGTGGCGTAGACGCCGAAGCGCGGCACCACGTAGTCGGCCAGGCCGACGTTGGCGGTGGGGAAGCCCAGCTTGCGGCCGAGCTGGCGGCCGCGCTGGACCGCGCCCTCGATGGCGAAGGGCCGGCCGAGGATGGCGCCGGCGACCTCCGGATGGCCGTCGCGGAGCGCTTCGCGCACCTCGGTGGAGGAGAACTTCTCGCCCTCATCGTCGGCGACCGGTTCCGCGACAGAGACGCCGAAGCCCATCTCGCGGCCGTAGGCGCGCATGCTGTCCGGCGTGCCGGTGCGGTCCTTGCCGAAGGAGTTGTCGAAGCCGATCGCCACATGGACCACGCCGAGGCCGTCATGCAGCACGCGTTGGGCGAACTCCCGGTCGCTCATCTCGGCGAACGCGTGGTCGTAGGGCAGGACGTAGAGCACGTCGACGCCCAGGGCCTCCAGCGCGCGGGCCTGCTGGTCGGGCTTCATCAGCCGGAAGTTGGGCTCCTGCGGGCGATGATAGACGCGCGGGTGCGGGTCCAGCGTGATCACCCCGAGCTGGCCGCCCAGCTCGGCCGCGGCCTTGGCGGCGAGCGCGATCACCTTCTGGTGGCCGCGATGGACGCCGTCGAAGTTGCCCATGGCCACGGCCGCGCCGCGGTCGCCCTCGGGCAGGTCATGCCAGCCCCGGATCACCCTGAGACGCCTCATGCGCGCTTCGGCACCATGACCAGGGCCTCGCCGTCGACGACGGTCTTGCCGCTGACCAGGCAGACGGTCTCCAGCGTCGCGTGGCCCTTGGCGGCGTCCAGCGCCTTGACGGTGACCTTGGCGGTGACCGGGTCGCCGATCTTCACCGGCCGGCGGAAGCGCAGGGACTGCGACAGGTAGATCGCGCCCGGCCCGGGCAGCCGGTTACCCAGCACCGCGGAGATGTAGGCGGCCGACAACATCCCGTGGGCGATCCGCCCGCCGAACGGGGTGGCCTTGGCGTAGACGTCGTCCAGGTGGACCGGGTTCACGTCGCCGGAGACGGCGGCGAAGGCCTCGATGTCCCCGGCGCCGACCACGCGGGTGATCTCCGCGCTCTGGCCCACGCTCAGTTCGTCGAAATAGAGCCCGTGCAAAAGCTGCTCTCCCAAGGTCCGGCTTCCCACTTAACGACGATCGGCGCGGCTCACCAGACCAGGTCGGCGATGGCCCAGGTGGCCGAGAGGCCGTCCTGGCGCAGCAGATCGGCCACGGCGGCCGCGTTCAGGCCGTCCGGGCCGATGGTCTCGGCCCCGTGGATGCCGCTGGCCACGAACAGGACGTCGAGCCCGCGCGCGTTCGCGCCGCGCACATCGGTGGGCAGGCCGTCGCCGATGCAGAGCACGCGGGCCGGATCGACCGGCCGGCCCAGCGCCTTGGCCGCCTGGGCCAGCGACAGCTCGTAGATCGCCGGATAGGGCTTGCCGGCCATGGTCACCCGCCCGCCGAGGCTCTCGTACAGCTGGGCCAGCGCGCCGCCGCAGTAGATCAGCTTGTCGCCGCGCTGGACCACGATATCCGGGTTGGCGCAGATCAGCTCCAGGTCGCGCGCGACGCCGGCGATGAAGCGGTCGCGATAGTCGGCCGGCTCGTCGTTTTCGTCGTCGTAGGGGCCGGTGACCGAGATGAATTTGGCCTCGGCCAGGTCGGCGAACTCGACGCCGAGGCCGGCGTAGAGCGGGTCGTCGCGGTCCGGGCCGATCTTCCAGGCCGGGCCCGGCGCGCGATCGGCCAGCAACAGGCGGGTGGCGTCGCCGGAGGTGACCAGTTCGGAATAGGCCTCGCGGGGCACCTTCAGCCCGTCGAGCTGCTCGATCACCGGGTCGTGCGGCCGCGGCGAGTTGGAGATCAGGATCACCGGGCCGCGCTCGGCCCGGAACCGCGCCAGGGCCGCGCAGGACGCCGGAAAGCTCTCGCGGCCGTTGTGGATCACGCCCCAGACGTCGCACAGCAGGACGTCGTAGCGTTGGGCGAGGTCGGATAGGCCGGAGATCGGCTGGGGCGCGGTCATCGGGGGCGGGTAGCGGCGCGCGCCGGGCGGGTCAACGGCCGCTTTGCCCATTCACCGAGCTTGAATTCGCTTCGGTAGGCACGGCGGGCGCTTGCTGACAGAGACCCGCGCATGAAACACGAACCTCTTCCCACGACGATCCGACCCATGCCCTTCGCCCAGACGGCGGGGGAGGGCCCGCCCGTCCTCTGCCTGCACGCCAACGCCAGTTCGTCCGGCCAGTGGCGGGGCCTGATGGAGCTGCTCGCGCCGCGGTACGCCGTGACCGCGGCGGACTCGTACGATTCCGGCAAGAGTCCGTCGTGGCCGTCGAACAGCGTCATCACCCTGGCCGACGAGGTGGCGCTGATCGAGCCGCTACTGCACGCCGCCGATGGTCCGGTCGTCCTGGTCGGCCACTCGTTCGGGGGCGCCATCGCGCTCAAGGCGGCCCTGGCCCACCCCAGCAAGGTGCGGGCGGTGGCGATCTACGAGCCCACCCTGTTCTGGCTGATCGACGCCGAGCGCCCCGCCCCGAACGACGCCGACGGCATCCGCAACGCCTGCCGCGCGGCGATCCAGGCGCTCGACGAGGGCGACGGCGACGCGGCGGCGAAACACTTCATCGACTACTGGATGGGCAAGGGCGCCTGGGCGTTCACGCCGGAGCGCCGCAAGCCGCCGGTCGTCCAGGCGGTCGCCAACATCCGCCGCTGGGACCACGCGCTGACGCGGGAGGCCACGCCGCTGTCGGCCTTCGCCACGCTGGACATGCCCGTGCTGCTGATGACCGGCGCCCGCTCGACCGCCTCGGCGCACGGCGCCGCGCGGCTGCTGACCTCGGCGCTGCCGAGGGGCGAGACGGTGACCTTCGAGATGTTGGGCCACATGGGTCCGGTCACTGACCCGGAGCCGGTGAACACGGCGATCCAGGACTTCCTCGCACGGCTCGACGGCTGACCCGCGGCTACTGGCCGAGCGTGGACCCGCCCTCGACGTAGAGGACTTGGCCGGTCGTGTAGCCGGCCTTCATCAGGTGGACGTAGGCCTCGGCGACCTCGGCCGGCTCGCCGATGCGAGGGATCAGCTGTCGGGCGGTCATCTTGGCGAACCGGTCGTCGCGCCCTTCGGCCGGCAGCATCGTGTCCCAGATCTCGGTGCGGATCATCGCCGGGCAGACGCAGTTCACCCGCACGGGCGCGAGCTCGACCGCCAGCCCCCGGGTCAGGTGCTCGATCCCGCCCGCCATGCCGGTCGACAGGAAGCTGCCCTTGGTCGGGCGATGGGCGATCATCCCATCGGTGAGCGTGAGCGAGCCGTCGGGCGGCAGCTTCGTGGCGCCGTGCTTGGCCACCGCCAGCGCGCCCAGGAAGCGCACGCGGAACACCTCGGTGGCGCGGGAGAGGTCGATGTCGGCGAGGCCGCCGCGGCGCATGCCGCCCCAGTCGCCGGCGGTGTAGGCGATGTGGTCGAAGGACCCCTGCGCCGCGAAGAAGGCGGCGACGTTGGCCTCGTCGGTGACATCCATGCGCTCGCCGCTGGCGGTATTGCCCAGCCGCTGGGCGGCGGCCGCCACGCGCTCGGGATTGGAGGAGGCGACCACGACGCTCGCGCCCTCGCGCTGCGCGCCCTCGGCGACCGCGAACCCGATCCCCGAGCCGCCACCCACCACCAGCACGCGCTTGCCCTCGAGGGTCATGGCAACCTCCTTCGTCGCGCCTATTGCGGTGTCATCCCGGTTTCCGCGAAGCGGAAGACCGGGACCCATACGCGCCTGATCTGACGACCTGAGCACAGCGGTGGGGCCGCGTCAGTCCTGCTGTGCGGAGTCTATGGGTCCCGGTCTTCGCCTGCGGCGAAACCGGGATGACACAAAAGGTAAGTTGATCACCCGAAGGCGGCGCGTCTCGGGAACTGGGGGCGCACGAGATTGGGCGGCGGGCCGGCCTCGGACAGCACGGCTTCCTTGATCGCGCGGGGCTCGCCGAACAGGTGGCCCTGGCCGAAGGCGAGGTTGAGGTCCAGCACCTCGGCCACCTGGCGTTCGTCCTCGACCTTCTCGGCGATCACCTCGACGCCGTAGCGGCGGGTAAGGTCGGCGAAGTCCTCGGCGGCGAGGTCGGGCAGGGCGCGCAGGACCAGGCGGTCCTCAACCTCGATCAGCTCGTCCAGCAGGAACTGGGCGCCTATCTTCACGAACTTCACGTCCGAGCGCGACAGGTCCTGCAGGTCGAGGTCGAGGTCGGTGACCTTGTCCAGGCTGAAGCGGAAGCCGAGGTCGGCGAGCTTGCCCATGTTGCGCGCCTGGATCGAGCCGCGGGCGTCGAAGGCCGCCTGGCCGATCTCGAAGATCAGCGCGCCCGCGAGGTCGCGGTTGTCGGCGAGCAGGTCCAGGAACTGCGGGAAGAAGGTCTCGTCGGCCAGGCTGGCCATCGAGATATTGCAGAAGATGCCGATCCGGCGGTCCTGCTTGGCGAGGCGCCGCACGATCTGCACGCAGCGGAACAGCAGCAGGTTGTCGATGGCGGTGATCAGGCCGCCGGGCTCGGCGACGGCGAGGTATTCGGCCGGCATCATCACCCGGCCCGTGGCGTCGCGCAGTCGCGAGAAGCTCTCGTAGTAGAGGGTCTTGCGCTGAGGGAGCGCCACGATGGGCTGCAGGAAGAGGTCGACGCGGTTCTCGGTGAGCGCGGCGCGCACCACCTCCAGAAGGCCCGGCGCCGAGGGGCGCGCCTCGCCGGCGGCGTTGCGCAGGACCAGCGGCTCGTCCTCGCCGTGGTCGTCGAGCCGGCGTTGCAGGCGCTCGACCAGGGCCTCCAGCATGTGGACCTCGTCGGAGAGCGCCTCGGCGCGGTGGGCGTCGTCCTCGACGTGCTCCAGGATCTCGCCCATGCGCGCGTCCAGCGCCTCGACCTGGTCGACGAGGATGCGGTGCGCCTCGCGCACGGCGTCCACCTCGCCCTTGAGCTGGCCGGTCTCCAGCGCGCGCTCGATCAGGCCGTGGAAGGCGAAGCAGAGGCCTAGGCCGCCGACCAGCGCCGCCACGCCCGCGCCCCACCCGCCGCCGTTGCGCCAAAGCGTCAGGGCGACGATCAGCGAGAGGCAGACGTAGGTCGCGCAGAGCAGGGCTAGCGTCAGCCGCCGCATGTGGTTCCGCCCATCCGAATCACTACAGCGCAGTATCCGACGCGATTTCCGTGGAAGTCGAATGGATTAACCGTCGCAGTTGCGCGCGGCCGATCCGGCAGCCGAGACGCGTCCCCCGCAAGGCGTTCAGCCGGCCGAGTGCTCGGCGTGCGCGACGGCGGGCAGGTCGCTGCGGGGAAGCTGCAGGTGGAAGGTCGCGCCATGGCCCTTGCCCGGGGTCGCCCAGAGCGAGCCGCCGTGCGCCCCGACGATGGTGCGGCAGAGCGACAGGCCGACGCCGGAGCCGCTGGGCTTGGTCGTGTGGAAGGCCTCGAAGATGTGTTCCACCTCCTTGGGCGCGATCCCGATCCCGTTGTCGCTGACCTCGAGCAGCACGTCGTGGGCGTCCAGCGGGCGCGTGCGGACCGTGATGCGGCGCGCCCGGTTGCGCGTGGCGGCCAGGGCCTCGATGGCGTTGGTGAAGAGGTTGAGCAGCACCCGCTGCATCTGCACCGGGTCGGCCAGGACCGGCGGCAGATCCTCGTCCAGGGCGAGCTGCAGCGTGACGCTCTCGCCGTCCAGCTCGCGGCTGAGGATCGCGGCGGTCGAGCGCGCCAGGTCGTTGAGGCTGAGCTCGGTGGCGATGTCCGGCCGCTCGGCGAACATCGCCCGGAAGCTTTTGACGACGTCGGTCGTGCGGTGCGCCGCCTCGATGGCCGCGCGCATCGAGGTCACCGCCTTCTCGACGTTGGGCGGATCGCGCGTGAGCCAGTTCACCCCGGACTTCGCGTGCAGGCTCACCGCGGTCAGCGGCTGGCCGACCTCGTGGGCGATGGCGACGGCCACCGCGTCGATCGACATCAGCCGCGCCTCGCGTTCGCGATTGCGCGCGGAGAGCGCGAGCGCCAGGCGCGCATAGAGCCGGTTGGACTCGGTGACCAACGCCAGCGTCACGATCAGATGCGGGATGAGGGTCAGGCCGTACAGCAGGTACCAGCCGACGGTGAACCGGCCCTGCAGCGACATGACCAGCACCGACTGGACCAGCCAGCCCACGAAGGCGACCAGCAGCCACATGTCGAGCACGGAGCTGCGCGCCCGGAACAGCAGGACCGTGGCGCCGCCCAGCAGGAGGAAGACGAAGGTCTCGTAGGTAGCCGGGTTGGAATAGAGCGCCGCGGAGGGACTGCGCATGAGCGGCGGCAGCAGGTCGTGCCCCAGGGTCGTCAGCGCCGTCACCGCCGTCGCCAGGACGATGGCCGCGACCACGCCGGCGCCGATTCCCGGCGGCGGCCGTTCCGGCTGCGCCTGCGCCGCCAGATCGTCGCCCTTGAACCGGATGTAGAGGATGACGGCGATGGGAAAGACGACCCGGCGAAGGGTGCCGAGCCATGCCGCCGTGTTGGCGCCCGCGCCCAGCAGGCCGGTCGGGGCGAACGCGCCGGGAAACGTCAGCACGTGCGGGATGAACAGCAGCGCCGTGTAGAGGTAGCCCGTGCCCAGGAACGTGAGCGCGCGGGAGCGGAAGACCGAGGCCTGGGCGAAGAGCAGGGCGGCGGTGATCAGGTCGCCCACGAACATGATGGCGTCGAGCGTGGGGACGATCGCGTCCTCTTCGGGCAACGGAATGTTGCGCACGGGTAGGATGAGCAGGAGGCTGGCCACCAGCATCGCGGAGATGGCGAGGCTGACCCGGATGTGCCGGCGGTCCGGCGGCGTATCGAACAGGCCAAGGTGGTCTTGCGCCACGAACACCCCACAGCAGGCCGACACGCTTTGATGAGACCTCAGACAGGTCCGCCCGTGCAGACAGGCTAGCGCGAATTTGCGGTCAGGCCGAATCCGTCGCCGGACCCACCGGCCTGCGCCGTCAGGCTTCGACGGGGATCCACCACTCGACCCAGGCGCCGGGTTTGTCTGGCTGGAAGTCCTCGGGGTAGACCTCGAGATCGGGCGCGCGGACCAGCGCGTGGCCGGAGCCGGGGACCCGTTGGCTCCAGATCTCGCGTACGGCGGACTGCATCTGCGGCTGCAGGGGGCCGCCGTCCAGGACCTGGCGGAACACCAGATACGACCGCGCCGGCAGGTCGATCACCTCGAAGCCCTCCGGAACGGGCGCGTCGGCCGCGACCTGGACGCCGGCGATGTAGTGCAGGCCGACGCCGGCCGGGCCGCCACAGCAGACTCCGAACGTCCCGCCGCCGGCCTGGCCGGCGAGCGGCACGAAGGTGCGGGAGAAGGCGCGGGTGAAGCCCTCCTGGCTGTCGAAGCCGCAGTCCAGCGCCAGGTCGATCAGGCTGGTGGGCGGCCCGGCGCGCAGGCGCTCGGCGGCGATCTCGAGCCGCCGGGCGCGGACATAGGCCATCGGCGCGAAGCCGAAGCGGGCGGTGAACTGGCGGGAGAAGTGATAGGGCGAAAGGCCGGCCGCATCGGCCAGCTCATTGAGGCTGAGCTCGCCGTCGAGGCGCTGTTCCACATGGCGGCGCGCGCGGTCGAGCGGATCGGTGCGCATCTGGGGCCAGGCGTTCATGGTCGCATCATCGCGTGCCCGGACGGCGATGTCTTGACCGGGCTTGCGCTGGGGCGGACCCGGGGCGTCACACCCCGGGGCCGCGCCGGCGTCAGTGGAAGATGAAGTCGCCGGAGTGCAGTTGAGCAAGCGTCACGCCGGACAGTAGGACATGGCTGCCCTGGCCCAGGTCCAGATCGACACCCGCGCCGGTTTGCTGGGCGTGCGCGAGCGGGTCGAACGCTGGGTTGAAGCCGTCCAACTCGATGTGATCGCTGCCGGCCTTGAAGTCGGTGATCACGTCGCGGCCGTGCTCCAGGCGGTGGAAGGCGAACGTGTCGGCTCCGTCGTTGCCGGTCAGGCTGTCGTCGCCTTGTCCGCCGTCGAGGGTGTCGCCGCCCGCGCCGCCGACCAGTCCGTCATTGCCCTGGTCGCCGAACAGCTTGTCCGCTGCGGTCGCGGCCTCCGCGCTGGTGGTGAAGGCGGTGATGTGGTCGTCGCCGTCGCCGCCGTGGCTCTCGTCGGCGGCGAGGTCGCCCCCGGTGATCGTGTCGGCGCCGGCGTCGCCGAAGACGACGTCGCCCGTCGTGTCGTTCCACTGAATGAGGTCGTCGCCGCTTCCGCCGTGGACGGTGTCCGCGCCGGCGAGCTTCTGGATGATGTCGTTACCATCGCCGCCGAAGACGACATCGTTGCCGGCGCCGGCTGCGATGACGTCATTTCCCGAGCCGCCGTCGATCTGGTCGTCGCCGGCGCCCGCGTCGATCGAATCAGCGCCGGATCCCCCGAGCACCGTGTCGGCCCCGGCCCCACCCGTCAGGGTGTCGTCGCCCGAGCCGCCGTCGAGGAGGTCGCCGACGGTCGCAGCGGTCGCGTTGGTCGTGAACGCCGAGATCATATCATTGCCGGCGCCGCCGTGGCTCACGTCCGCGGCGACGTCGCCCCCAACGATCGTATCGTTGCCGGATCCCCCGAACACCAGGTCGCCGACGGGGTCGTTCCACTGGATGAAGTCGTTGCCCGAACCGCCGTCGACCACGTCGTGGTCGCCGAGCCCGACGATGGTGTCGTCGCCCGACCCCCCAAGAACGACATCGTCACCGGCGGCGGCGCGGATCGAGTCGTTGCCAGCGTTTCCGAAGATCAGGTCTGATCCGGCCGTGCCAGATATAGTATCTCCATCAGATGTTCCGCGAAGGACGTCATCAAACGAATGTATAGCGATCATGGAATGTGGATTCGGCCCATATATAGCGGGCATGAATTATTCTCCTGGGAGCACGAGTTACTCTGCTCTGGGGGATCGGGAGGATCCTTTTCAGGCAGACAAGCGTCTATGCCCGCCACAGGGGAAAAGGTTCTATTGGGCGTGAGGCGGTCGCGGCGGGCGAGAGGGCCTCGCGTGCGTTCGGCTTCGGCGCCTCTCCCGGCCTCGCCCACTCAGCTTCGCCGGGGAGAGGGAGTCTAGCGCGTCGGAACGGGGTGTTCGCCGCGGTAGTCGTAGAAGCCGCGTTCGGCCTTGCGGCCGAGCCAGCCGGCCTCGAC
>Ga0068865_100000606_pt1 | contig 20092 bp, 15 predicted proteins | sample KBSMisM12_FD_75293 | JGI IMG/M metagenome (GOLD analysis project Ga0068865, IMG submission 75293) | Miscanthus rhizosphere microbial communities from Kellogg Biological Station, Michigan, USA - KBS Miscanthus M1-2 | ecosystem: Host-associated > Plants > Roots > Rhizosphere > Soil ...
CGCGCCGCCGCCGGCGCCGCCGCCTCCGCCGTCGTTCTTGCTGGGCAGCGGACGATTGCAGGCTGCGGCGGCAAACGCGAGCAACACTGCGAATGACCGCAACGACCGCATAGGCACTCCTTACGCTAAGGAGCGCATCGTACCACCGGCGCCGGTTATTGAATGGGCGGCGGGGGCGGCGGCGGCGGGGGGGGCGGAACCGGCGGCGGCACCGGCGTCACCGTCGGCGGCGTCGACGGCGTGCCGGGCGGCGGGACGGGCGGCGGCACCGGCATGTCCTTATCGGGCTGCAAGCACGCCGAAAGATCGAAGAACAGGAATTCGAGCGCCTTCTCCTGCGCGCTCAGCGTCACCGACGTGCAGCCGGTCGGGAACGGCGTCCCGTTCGCCCCCGGATCGGATTTGTCCTTGCTCTCGCCCGCCGCCGCGGGCGCCGCCTTCACGTGCAGGTCGGTGTGCACGACCCGGCCGCACTGCGCGTCCGCGGCCGCCTCGACCGGCGTGTTGAACGTCATGTACTGCGTCGAGGTCCCCTGGCTGGTCCAGTTCGGGTTCGTCGGCAGGTAGATCCAGCGCTGCGTCGGTGGCGTCACCGCCGACACGGAGTGCGCCGAGTCGTAAATCTGTATCTGGCCACGCGTCGGGGACGCGCCGTTCGCCGCCAGCCAGTCTGCCAGCGCCGCTCCCTTCGGGAACGTGGTGTCGATCGTGGCGGTCGATGGGTTCGGCGGATCCTGCGCCTCCTGCGAGCCGCCGGTGTAGGCCGCCGTCATCGGCCACGGCGCCGGGCCCTTCCACAACCAGTTGAAGTGCAGGTGGCTGGCGAAGATGCGACCGCCCGAATCGGCGTAGCGTTTCATGTTGGCGTAGAAGGGCATCTTCACATCCGCGTACTGGCTGCCCTCGCACGACAGCGCCACGATGTCGTAGCCGAGCATCTTGGTCGTGTTCCCCCACAGCGTGGTCGCCTGGGGAAACACGGCTCCGCCGTTCAGCGTCGTCGCGAACCGGTCGGTTCCGAGGCTGCTCGACGCGTCCGGCCTGCCGCCGATGTAGAGGTTCACGCGCCCCGTGCCCGTGTCGGTCGTGAACTCGGCGTCCGCGATGCCGATCTTGCGCAGCAGGCACTCGAGCGCGTCCGAGCCGCCTGTCGTCAGCGCGATCTTCGGGATGTGGCCTTCCGCCTTGGTGCGCGGCAGGCGCGTGAGGTTCGCGTCGGTGATCGGATTGTCGACGCAGGCGGTGACTGTCGGAACCTTGATCTCGCGGCGCCACTTGCCGACCTGGATGACGATCGGCAGGTTCGCCACGACGGGGACGTTGTCCAGAACGAACCGGCCGTTCGCGTCGGTCAGCGCGGTCGCGATCGGTTTGCCCGACAGCTGGACGCTGCACTTGTCACACGACGCGCCCTCCGGGATCGCGTCGACGGCGGCGTTCGGAACGTAGACGGTGACGTTGTAGAGCGGCACCTTGCCGGCGGGATCGCGGACGATGCCGCTGACCCTCGTCGTCGCGGTTCCGGTGCACGTCTGCACCATGCACGCGATGCCGGTGCACGGGCCACCGCCGCCGGTCCCGGGACAGACGTTCGGGATCGCCATGCCGCCGGGCGGCGCGGCGCCGCACGCCATGCCGCCCGGACAGGCGGTGCCGCAGTCGAGCGTGCCGCCGCAGCCGTCGCCGATCACGCCGCAATAGCGGCCGCCGCCCGTCGGCGTGCAGGTGATCGGCTTGCAGTTGGGATCGCCGCACACGCCGGTGACGCCGCGGCCCGCGCACGTCGCCGGCGCCTGACATCCGCCGCAGTCGAGCATGCCGCCGCAGCCGTCGCCGATCGTGCCGCAGAAGCGCGAGGTGCCGACGTTGCAGGTCATCGGCGTACAGTTCGTCGCCACGCACAGGCCCGAGCCGCTGCACGTCTGCGTCGCGCCGCACGTCCCGCAGTCCATCGCGCGCCCGCAGCCGTCGCCGACGCTGCCGCAGTACTTGCCCGCCGGCAGCTGGCAGGCGAGGGGTGTGCAGTTCGAGACGACGCAGATCCCGCCCTCGCACATCTGGCCGGTCGGGCAAGCGCCGCAGTCGAGCGTGGCGAAGCAGCCATTGCCGATCATGCCGCAATAGCGTCCGTTGGGCGGCGTGCAGGTGGCGCTGGGGGTGCAGCCGCCGTCGCCGCCGGCGTCGGTGACGATCACCGGGTGATCGGCGCCGGCATCGTTGCCAGCGCTGCCGCCCGTCGGGCCGCCCGTGCCGGCGGCCGCGTCGGTGACGGTGCCGCTGCCGCCGTTGCCACCCTTGCCGGTGCTGGCCACGGGGGAAACCCCGGCGCAGCCCGCCACGACGGCGAGAGAGACCAACCAAAACGCACGCACAGCTTGTCCGGATCGGAAGGGGGCCATCGGCTGCCTCCGGGTCACCGTTCGGTATCCGAACGGTGTTCGCAGCCGTCACCCGCGGCTCACGGCCGGCGTGTATTGACGCGGCTGGATGGGTAGCCAGCTTGGCGCCATGGCGAGCCCGGGGCGGCGGCGATTCCTGCAATGGGGCTTGGGTGGCGCGGCGGCCGGTCTCGCCGCGCAGGTTGGACGGGCGGGCGCCGCGCCGAACAGCGACAAGCTTCCCGAGGGAAAGATGCCGATGCGGCGGCTGGGCCGGACCGGCGTCGAGGTCTCGCTGGTGGGCCTCGGCGGCTATCACATCGGCCAGGCCGCCGACGAGCAGACCGCGGTGCGTATCATCCGCGCCGCGATCGATCACGGCGTGAACTTCATGGACAACTGCTGGGATTACAACAACGGCAAGAGCCACGTCTGGATGGGACGCGCGCTGCGCGACGGCTACCGCAAGCGCGTCTTCCTGATGACGAAGATCGACGGCCGGACGCGCAAGGCGGCGGCGGCACAGATCGATCAGTCGCTCCGCGATCTCGGCGTCGACACGATCGATCTGATGCAGGTTCACGAGGTGATCCGCGACAGCGATCCCGAGCGCGTGTTTGGTCCCGACGGGGCCATGGAGGCGCTGGCGGCGGCGAAGCAGGCCGGCAAGGTCCGCTTCATCGGCTTCACCGGTCACAAGAGCCCGAAGATTCATCTGAAGATGCTCGAGGCCGCGGCGGCGCATCGGTTCGCGTACGACACCGTGCAGATGCCGGTCAACGTGATGGACGCGCACTACGACAGCTTCGAGCAGCGCGTGCTGCCGGCCGCGTCGAAGGCGGGCGTCGCCGTGCTGGCGATGAAGCCGCTGGGATCCGGAATCTTCCTGCGCAGCGGCCCGCTCGCCGCCGGCCAGCTCTCGCCCACCGATTGCCTGCGCTACGCGATGGGCAGCGGCGCGTCGGTGGTGATCACCGGATGCGAATCGATGCGCGATCTCGGCCAGGCGCTCGGTGCCGCGTACGGGTTTCAGCCGCCGACGGATGCGCACCGCAAGACGCTGCTGGCCCAGACTGCCCCGGCCGGCGCGAAGGGGCAGTGGGAGAAGTACAAGGTCTCCGACATGTTCGACGGGACCGCGCGCAACCCGAAGTGGCTCGATTCGGCGTCCTTGTAGGCGCTACACTGGTTGCGTGTCGCCGGTCCGGATCATCGCCACGCTGTGCATCTGTCTCGCCGGTTGCTCCGGCGGCATGACCGGCGGCGCGGCGTGCTGTCCGATCTCAGAAGAAGCGATACCGGGCGCCTGCGTCGAGCTCGGCGGCGCGGTGCCCCCGCCGGGAAGGTACTGCCCCGCGACGTGCGACGGTCCCAACGACTTCGTCCGGATCATCGACGAGCAGGGGTGTCCGAAGTTCGTTTGCGCGCCCGACGCCGCCCCGCCGTCGTGCTTCTGACGACTACGCGCGCAGCCGCAACGCGCCCGGGAGGATCTCGAACGTCGCGGGCAAGTGGCCGGGCGTCTCACCGTCCATCTCCAGGGCGATGCGGGCGTCAGCTTCGACCGGCTCGGCGTGGAGGCGTGTGATGCGGGTGTGCTTCACCTGCTCCAGCTCCAGGTGCGTGCCGCTGAACAGACGGCCGATGTTCGCCAGCACCTGCGGGCGTGTCAGATCGCCGATGGTCACCAGGTCGAAGGCGCCGTCGTCGATCTGCGCGTCCGGACAGATCTTCATGCCGCCGCCGAAGAAGCGGCCGTTGCCCACCGCCGCCATCATCACGCGCGATCGCCGCCGCTCCTGCCCGTCGATCGTCAGCCAAATGTCGTGGTTGTCGTGCGCGAACAGCTCGCGCAACGTCGCGCCCAGGAACGCGACCTTGCCGCCGAAACGCTTGGTCGATGTGTTCGCCCGCAGCGCCACGGCGCTGGAAAATCCGAACGACGCGACATTGATGAAGTGCCGGACGGCCTCGCCGCCGTCCGCGCCGCGGTAACGGACCCGCCCCGCGTCGATGGGGCGCGCCTGGGCCTGGCGGACGCGCTGGGCCGCCGCGGCGATCTCCTCGGGCAGCTCGAGGGTGCGCCGGAGATCGCCGCCGGTGCCGCGCGGGATGAGGCCAATCTCGACGGTGGCGCCCGCGCCCGCCGCCAGCACCCCGTCCGCGACCTCGGAGATCGTTCCGTCCCCGCCCAGGGCCAGGATCAGCTTGCGGCCGCCCAGCGCCTCGCGCCGCGCGATCTCGGTCGCGTCGCGCGGCGCCGTCGTGAAAGCGCTGTCGAGCTCACCCAGTCCGTCGGCGAGCTCGCCGCGGACGCGGGCCCAGCGCGACTCGGACAGCCCGCCGCCGGAACGCGGATTGACGATGACGAGGGGGCGGCCCGAATCCAACGCACACTTTCTACTCGAAAAAGGACCCTGAGAGGGTCCTTTACATCCCCCGCGAAGAATGCCTCCAGGCAAAGCCTGGAGGGCACTCACGCGATACAGAGTGCAGCCGCGCCCGGTATCCTCTCGCGCGCATGTTCGCGGGCGTGCTCATGGGTCTGGGCGCCAGCGCCTGCTGGGCGCTGGCGAACGTCGCCGTCGCGCGCGCGGGGCGCGCCGTCGGATCGGTCCGCGCGCTGCTGTGGGCGCAGCTCTCCGGCGCGGTCATGGCCGCGCTCGCCTCGGTGGCGATCGATGACAGGAATCTGGCGCTGTGGTCGTCGCTGGGCGGCTGGCTGGCGGCCGCGGGCGTCTCGGCGCTGCTGGCTTATGTCTGCCTGTTCTACGCCTTCGAGCACGGCAAGCTGACCATCGCCGTCCCCATCATGTCGTCGTGGGCGGTGATCGCCGCCGCTCTGTCGATCGGCGTGTTTCACGAGCGGCTCGCGGGCGCGCAGGTCGCAGGCGCCGCAGCGGTCGTCGCGGGCGCGCTGGTCGTGTCGCGCTTCGCGCAGCGGGAGGTCAGCCGTGCCGTCGGCGGACCCCGGCCGCGCTGGTTGCTCGCGTCGGTGGGGGGCGCGATCGGCTTCGGCGTGTTGATACCGGTCATCGCGCGGCTCACGCCTGCGTTCGGCAGCGTCGGCGCGATCGGCGTCGTCTACGTCGCGGACATCGTGCTCGGTCTACCGTTCGCGCTGTTCCTCCGGATCGATCTGCGGCCGCCCGCGCGCGCCGCGTGGTTGCCGGTCCTGGCCGCCGGGTTCTTCGAGACCGCCGGGTTCGCCTGCATCACCGTGGGGGCGCGCTTCGCGCCGCTGGCGCTGATATCGCCGTTCGCCAGCCTCGCGTCGGCGCTGACGGTGCTCTACGCCTGGACGATCCTGCGCGAACGCCCGGCGCGCGCCGTGCTGATCGGCGCCGCCCTCGTCTGCGCGGGCGTCGTCATCCTCGCGCTCTGACCTGCGGCGAGCCGGCGCGGCTAGCCGACGTTGAGTCCGGCGGTCAGGACCAGGACGGCGACGACGATGGCAGGGACGACGAGCATCTTCTAAAAAAAACGGGCCTGGTCGCGCCGCGCGGACAGCGCTGACCAGGCCCGCCCCCCAGTGCGATTGAATTCAAGTACATCAATCGTGCCAGGCCGAAGCGGCCGGAAACTCAAGCGCGTGGGGCCGGTCGCGTTTCGGGCGGTACAACAAGTGTTGTAGTTGAAGCAACGACAGCCCGCGGACGGCCGTGCTGCTACACTGCCGCCGCCATGGCGCACCAGTACATCTACACGATGCAGAACCTGCGGCGGGTTCACCCACCCAACAAAGAGGTTCTGAAGGGGATCTACCTGTCGTTCTATCCGGGCGCGAAGATCGGCGTCCTGGGAGGCAACGGCGCCGGGAAGTCGACGCTCCTGCGCATCATGGCGGGCGTGGACAAGGACTTCTTCGGCGACGCCAAGCCGGCCGACGGCATCCGCATCGGCTACCTGCCGCAGGAGCCGGCGCTGGATCCGGCGAAGACCGTTCTCGGCAACGTCGAGGAGGCCGTCGCGAACACCAAGCGGCTGCTGGCGCGGTTCGACGAGGTCAACATGAAGCTGGGCGAGGACCTGAAGCCCGGCGAGATGGAGAAGCTGCTCGACGAACAGGGCAAGCTGCAGGACGCGATCGAGGCCGCCAACGGCTGGGATCTCGACCGCACGCTGGAGATCGCGATGGACGCCCTCCGCTGCCCGGCCCCCGACGCGGACGTCACCAAGCTCTCGGGCGGTGAGCGGCGGCGCGTGGCCCTCTGCCGCACGCTGCTGGAGCGTCCGGATCTCCTGCTGCTCGACGAGCCGACCAACCACCTCGACGCGGAGAGCGTCGCGTGGCTGGAGCACCACCTGCACGAGTTCCCGGGGACGATCGTCGCCGTCACGCACGATCGCTACTTCCTCGACAACGTCGCGGGCTGGATCCTCGAGCTGGATCGCGGCGCGGGCATCCCGTGGGAAGGCAACTACTCGTCGTGGCTGGACCAGAAGAAGAAGCGCCTCGAGGGCGAGGAGAAGGCCGAATCGGCCCGCCAGCGGACGCTGGCGCGCGAGCTGGAATGGGTACGCGCGTCGCCGCGCGCGCGTCAGGCGAAGTCGAAGGCCCGGCTCGCGGCCTACGAGGAGTTGCTGGCCGAGGAGACGCAGAAGCGTGAGGAAACGGTCGAGATCAGCATCCCGCCCGGGCCGCGTCTGGGCGATCTGGTCGTGAAGGCGGAGAAGCTGCGCAAGGGTTACGGCGACAATCTGCTGATCGACGAGCTGACCTTCAACCTGCCGCGCGGCGGGATCGTCGGCGTCATCGGCGCGAACGGCGCCGGCAAGACCACCCTGTTCCGCATGATGACGGGGCAGGAGAAGCCGGACGGCGGCACGCTGCGCATCGGCGACACCGTCAAGCTGGCCTACGTCGATCAGAGCCGCGACACGCTGGACGGCAGCAAGACCGCGTTCGACGAGATCGCGCAGGGCGCGGAGATGCTGGAGATCGGCAAGCGCAAGATCCCGGCGCGCGCGTACGTCGCGGGCTTCAACTTCAAGGGCACCGATCAGCAGAAGCGGGTCAAGGACCTGTCAGGCGGCGAGCGCAACCGCGTCCACCTGGCGAAGCTGCTGCGCTCCGGCGGCAACGTGCTGCTCCTCGACGAGCCGACCAACGATCTCGACGTGGATACGTTGCGCGCGCTGGAAGAGGCGCTGCTGGCGTTCGCGGGCTGCGTCGTCGTCATCAGCCACGATCGGTGGTTCCTGGACCGCGTCGCGACGCACATGCTGGCGTTCGAGGGCGACAGCCAGGTGGTCTGGTTCGAGGGCAATTATCAGGACTACGAGGCCGATCGACGCCGCCGGCTGGGCGCGGCCGCCGATCAGCCGCACCGCATCCGCTACAAGAAGCTCATACATTGAGCGTGAATTGGGGGCCCCCGGCCCGCGCGGATCGCGTTAATATCGGGCCATGATCTCGTATGAAGAGCTGGACCGGGCACTGGCGAGATGGAAGGCGCGCACGAAGGGCGGCACCGTGGAGGCGCCGGCGCCGTACGCCGACAGCCAGGCGACGCCCATGCCGATCCGGGCCGAAGAGCTGGGCAGCATCCCGAACGCGGTGTCGCCCATCCCCGGCGAGCGCACCGGCGAAATCGACGCCAACGAGCTGGTCGAGTCGTACGACGAAGCGGAGTAGCGTTCCGCTAGAAATAGAAGCGGACGCCGAGCCCGCCTTCTATGTCGAGCCACAGGCCCGGCACCAGGACGAACACGGGCGCGACTTCGAAGAACACTTCGAGGAAGCTCGGGTTGTTGAACATCAAATCGAGGCCGATCGCACCGCGGGCGCCGATGCGGGCGCAGTCGCCGTTGCAGTTGCCGATCCAGGTCAAGCGCCCGCCGGCGCCGACGTGCCAGTCCAGCTGGGCCTGGCCGCGCACGATGTTGGACTGCCAGAGGTAGTCCATGTTCACCGTCGCCCAGTTGTAGCCGCCCCGCTCGCAGACCACGTTGCCGTTGTTGTCAGTGAAGCAGCGGTTGTTGAAGCCGTAACCGTAGAAACCGAGACCGAAGTCGAGCGCGTTGGTCGGCGCAACCCACACCTTGCCGGTCAGACCGGTTGGCGCGCCGATGACGACGCCCAGGCCGAACTTGCGGTTGTAACCGACCTCGGTGGCTTCCGCCGACGGCGCGAAGATCGCCAGCAATGACGCCGCCACCAGTGCGCTCACGATTGTCCGTTTCATGCCGGCTATAGTACGCGCGAAAGGATTTCGTTCGAAAGTTTCTCGTGCGGGTGAGTGCAGCTCGTGACTACGCGTACCAGTCCCACCCGTGTCGTGCTCGTGGCAGCGATCGCGTCGTCGCTCGCCGTCGCGTGTAACCGCGCGCCGAAGCAAACCGCGCCGACGGACGTGCCGCGCGCGCCCGTGCTCGGGAACACCGCACCGCCCGAGCCGCCGCGCCCGCGCGCGCGGCCCATCGCCGCCGCAGACGCGTTACCCGCGTTGCCGGAGCTTCCGCCGGAGCGTCGCGCCATCCAGGTTGTCGGCAAGGGCGAAAACGGCGGCGGCGAAAATTTCGAGGAGCGGCAGGTGGACGCCGACGCTGCGCGCGCCCGCGGCCTGACCGTCGTCGATCTGTCCGACGCGTGGGCGCCGTCGGTGCTGGACGGCGCCGGTTACCGCTCGGTGTTCACGGCGCTGGCCGCGGATCGCGGCGACGGTGACGGGCAGCCGCTGGCGGCGGGCGAACGAAATTACCTCGAGCTCTACGGCATCCCGCCCGCGCTGTCGGTGCTGCGGCGCCGCTTTCTGATCGACGCCCGCGGCGCGTGCGCGCGCGCATTCGACGCGGAGGCATTGCTCGCCGTCGATCAGATCCGGACCTGGGGCGCCAGCACCGAGCAGAAGGAGCTGGCCAAGCATCGTGCGCGCGAGGCGCGCCTGCAGGCCGCCGCGCGCGCCGCCGGGGCCGACAGCGTGCAAGCGCTCGTCGAAGCCAGCGACGCGCGCGTCGTACGGGACGCGAAGGAGCACGTTCGCTTCGAGGCCGAGAGGCTGGCGTTCGCGGAGGTGGAGAAGCGGCTCGCGTGCGAGGGCCTGATGGACGCGCGCAAGCACAAGGCCGGCGTGTACGACACCGAGATGCGGACCGCGATGCTCGACTTTCAGCAGAAGCAGTCGGTCATGGATCAGGCCGACATCAAGCGCGCGACTTTGGAAGCGCTGGCGCGGCAGCCGCTGGACAACGACTTCGCTGCTCTCGAGCGCGTGCTGACCGAACGCGCGATGCACGCCGCCGGCTTCATCGAGGACGGTTCCGTCGGGGAATCCATCTCCGATCCGTCGTACCCCACCTTCCTGGGCGCGGACGGCGCGCGCCACCGCGTGCCGGACCTCGCGACCGTGTCGCGCGACGCGACGCTGACGGCGCTGGGCATCGCGACGCCCGAGGACGCCGTCGCGTTCTTCGCGCGCCACCCGCGCGACGATTTCCGCTGGCTGAAGGTCGCGGTGCGCTTGCCGGCGCCGCCCGAGTACTACAGCCGCGCGATGGATCTGTCGGTCGAGATCGATCGCGGCGACGTCTGGTACGACTTCCCGTTCGACGCGGCCGGCGTCCGCCAGCCGCAGCCGCGCGAACGGTTTCCCCAGCTGACGCTGTTCGTGAAGTGGCGCGGCGAACGCGTCCCGCTGGTGCGCTGGCGGACCACCGTGGGCGGCTGGCGCGCCGAGCTGGCGAGCGATCGCCAGGAATACTTCCGCTACAAGGGCTCCGACATCGGCCCCCGCGTGTGGCGCCACATCGTCACCGCGCCGGTCTGGATTCCGCCGCCGTCGTCGCCGCTGGGATCGATGACGAAGGAGAAACGCGTCGCCGGAACGTACGTGCGCGTGACGAACTACGACGAGACCGGCCCCGGCTACCTGTCTGCCTACGGCATGGTCGCCGCGATCCACGAGGAGATGCGCAAGGGTCCCGACGGCGCCCGCTACTTCGACAACGGAATTCGCACGCACGGGTCGTTCGACTACGCGTCGCTGCGCGGGCGCTTCTCGCATGGCTGCCATCGCCTCTACAACCAGCTGGCGATGCGCATGTTCAGCTTCGTGCTGGATCACCGGCGGTCGCGCCTGGTGGGATCGGTCGCCGCCGGCTACCGGCGCGCGTTCTACTCGAAAGGCGAGGTGTTCGAGATGCGCCTTCCCAGCCGCGGGACCTACCGCGAGCTGACGCCGCCGATGCCGGTCGAAGTTCTGGAGGGGCGCATCAAGGGAACGCTGACGAAACCGATCACAGGCTACGTCCCGAAGCCGGGCGTGAAATATGCGGCGAAGCGGCCGCCGGCCGCGTCGGACACGCCCGAGGACAAGGCCGGAGGAGGGGACGCGCAGTGAGAGCATCTTCCCCGGCGCTGCTTTCGGGATGTGCTTTGGCGATCATGTTTGTCGCGCTCGCCTGCTCGTCGCGAGGCGCCGCGCGCGATGCGTCGCCGCCGCCGCAACCGCAACCCGAGGCAGCGGTCGCGCCGGCGCCGTCCCCGGCGCCCGTTTATGACGATCTCGAGCCTGCGGGGTCCGACGACCGCCCGGACGCCGGCACCGTGACGATCAAGCTGCTCGCCGACCCGAAACGTCAGGCCCATGTCACCTGGGGCCGCAAGGACCTGGGGATCGCCCCGCTGGAGATCGTTCGCCCGCGCGGTAGCGCGCCGCTGGACCTGACGATCCAGGCACCTGGTTGTCTGCCGCTCCACACGCGCGCCTTCACCGATCGGGACGACACGCTGTCGTTGCATCTCTATGGCGAGCGTGAGGCCGGGGCTTTACCTGGGTACTCGCCGACGGAGATCAAGGCCCCCACTACCGCAACCAAAACGCGGCGTCAGTTTTGAAAACATCTCCGATGGACGCTGCTTTTTGCTTCCAACTTGTCCGGGTTTCACCCACAATGCCTGCGATTTTCCCCCGAAAAGGAGAGCACGCTCATGGCCAAGCCGATGTCTAAGTCCGACCTAATTTCCAAACTTGCCGAGGAGAACTCCGACAAGCTGTCTCGCAAGGACGTCAAGTCGGTGCTCGAGACGCTGGCTTCGGTCGGCTACAAGGAGCTGAAGAAGAACGGCACGTTCTTGCTCCCGGGCTTCGCGAAGTTCGTCGTCATCAAGAAGCCGGCGACGAAGGAGCGGAAGGGCATCAACCCGTTCACCAAGGAGCCGACGATCTTCAAGGCCAAGCCCGCCCGCAAGGTGCTCAAGGCTCGGCCCGTGAAGGCCGCCAAGGACGCGGTTTAAGACCGAAATCAGGGTCTACCCGACTAGCGCTGTCGCAATCGGCAGCGCGCATTATATTCGGCGCGCATGGATGGGCTCGCACGCCGTTATCTAGAGGTTCGCCGCCAGACTGATCGTCTGGCGGAACCGCTTTCCGCGGAGGACTGCCAGGTGCAGTCCATGCCGGACGCGAGCCCGACCAAGTGGCACCTGGCGCATACGTCCTGGTTCTTCGAGACGTTCGTGCTGCCGGGGCCACCGCTGGAACCGTCGTTCCAGTACCTCTTCAACTCGTACTATGAAGCGGTCGGACCGCGGCACCCGCGCCCGGCGCGCGGCCTGCTCACCCGCCCGTCGCTGGACGACGTTCGGCGCTATCGCCGGCGTATCGACGAGGCGGTGCTGGACCGCATCGAACGCGGCATGGAAGCGGACGTGCGCGCGCGCCTCGTGCTGGGGCTGCATCACGAGCAGCAGCACCAGGAGCTGATCCTCACGGACATCAAGCACGTGCTCGGCGCCCACCCCGACGGGCCGCCGTACCGCCGCGGATCTGCGCCCGCACCCCGGCCGGCCGCGCCGCCCCTGGAGTGGATCGCGCGCCCCGGCGGCATCACCGAGATCGGCGTCGCGGAGCCCGGCGCGGACGGCGAGCCGTTCGCGTTCGACAACGAGAGCCCGCGGCACCAGGTGTTGCTGCGTCCGTATGCGCTCGCGTCGCGGCCGGTGACGTGCGGCGAATACCGCGCCTTCATGGACGACGGCGGCTACCGCCGGCCCGAGCTGTGGCTGTCCGACGGGTGGGCCGAGATCACCGCCCAGCGCCACGACCGGCCGCTGTACTGGCGCGGGCAGACGATCTTCACGCTGGACGGGGAACGGCAGCTGATCGACGACGAGCCGGTCACGAACGTCAGCTTCTACGAGGCGGACGCGTTCGCGCGCTGGGCGGGCGCGCGCCTGCCGACCGAGATGGAATGGGAAGCGGCGGCCGCCGCGCAGCCCATCGGCGCGCAGGACAACTTCTCCGACAGCGAGGCGTTTCACCCGCGCGCGCCCGGCGCGGCAGGCGGCGCCGCCGGCGGCTTGCGCCAGCTTTACGGCGACGTCTGGGAATGGACCGCCAGCGCGTACTCGCCCTATCCGGGGTACCGGGCGGCGGCCGGCGCGCTGGGCGAATACAACGGAAAGTTCATGTGCAACCAGCTGGTGCTGCGCGGCGGCTCGTGCGCGACACCGCGCAGCCACATCCGGGCCAGCTATCGCAATTTCTTTCCCGCGGGGACGCGCTGGCAGTTCAGCGGCATCCGCCTGGCGCGTGACGCATGACCGCCAGCCCGGCCACGCGCGACGTGATCGTGTCGGTGCGGCAGACAGCGGCGCGCACCTTGCTGGAGAGCGCGAACCTGGACGCGGCCGTCGCGGAGATCCTGCGGACGATCTCGACCGACCTGGACTGGCCGCTGGCGCTTTACTGGATCGCCGGCCCCGACGATCGCGCGCTTCGCTGCCGTTCGATCTGGGCGTCGGACGCGATCAAGCGCGCCGACGTCGTCGAGGCGTCGCGCGTCGCGGTTATCAGCGACGGCGCGGCGACTGATCCGGCGGGCCGCGCGTACCAGCGGCGCGAACCGGTCTGGCTCGAAGATCTGTCCACCGCGGAAGCGCCGGTCGTGGCGCGGCTGGAGCTGGCGCGCGCCGCCGGCTTGCGATCGTCGTCGGCGTTTCCCATCTCGGACCAGGCGGGGGCGGTGGGCGCGATCGAGCTTTACTCGCTGCGCGCGCGCACGCCCGACGACGCGACGCTGGCGTTGATGGCGGAGGTCGGGCACGAGATCTGCGAGGTGTATCGGCGTGAGGAGGCGCAAGCCACCGCGCTGGAGGCGGTGGTGCGGTCGCGCGATGGGCTGGAACAGGTGCTGGGGGCGCTCCCGGAGGGGATCACCGTGCTGGACGGCGAGGGACGCATGATCTACGCGAACGACGCGGCGGCCGTGATCGTCGGGTTCACCTCGGGCGCCGAGACCGTGCGCGCGTCCCGCGAGGAGGTTCTCCGGCGTTTCCACATGTGGGACGAGACGGGCCGGCCCCTTCAGATCCACGAGTTGCCGGCCGACAGTGCGCTGCGCGGCCGGCGCGACAAGAAGCTGGTGCGCTACCGGGCGCTGGACGGCGGGCAGGAACGCTGGGTGCTCGTCGAAGCGGTGCCGATCAGCGACAAGCAGGGCCGCATCGAACGCGTCGTGAACATCCTTCACGACATGACGAACCAGCGCCGTGTCGAGCTGGAGAACGAGCGCCTGGTCGGCGAGGCGCAGGAGGCGCTGCGCTCGCGCGAGGATCTGCTCGCGATCGTCTCGCACGATCTCCGCAATCCGCTGGGCGTCGTGCTGGCGTCGACCTCGCTGCTGCTCAAGAGCAACCTGCCGCCCGACAAGCAGGAACGCGCGCGCCGTCAGGTCGAGGCGATCCAGCGCGCCGGCAACCGCATGAACCGCCTGATCCGCGATCTGCTCGACTTCGCGAGCATCCAGGCGGGCCGCCTGTCGGTCAGCTTGCGGCCGCAGGACGTCGCCGCGATGGTGACCGAGGTGCTGGACGTGATGGAGCCGCTCGCGTCGCCGAAGGGGCATCACCTGGTCGCGGACGTGGCGCCTGGCCTGGCCATCCGCTGCGACCACGATCGCGTCATCCAGCTGTTCTCGAACCTGGTCGGCAACGCCATCAAGTTCACCCCGGACGGCGGCACGATCACCGTGCGCGCGATGTCCGAGGGCGACGTCGTGCGTTTTGCCGTCTCGGACACGGGGCCCGGGATCCCGCGCGACGAGCTGGCGTACGTCTTCGATCGCTATTACCAGGCGCAGCGCAAGAACCGCGACGGTATCGGGCTGGGCCTGTCGATCGCGCGCGGCATCGTCGAGGCCCACGGCGGCCGCATCTGGGCCGAGAGCGAGGAGGGCAAGGGCAGCACCTTCTCGTTCACCCTGGCGCCCCCGTCCCCCGAAGAAAACGCCGCCTAGGCGCTGATTTCCCGACGGAAATCGGGTCAAGGACGGTGGGGACAACGCGGCCGCGGAGCCTTATAATACCGGCCGCGAAAGTAGCGAAGACGCACATGGCGAATGGTCTCGATGCGAAGGTCAACGGTTCAGGAGCTCCCCGCAAGGCGCCGTCGAACGGCACAGCCGGCTCGCCGGCGGGCACGGTCGGGGCGCAAGGCGACGACGACGGCGCGCTGGACGGCATGGCGCTGGCGAACCTCTCGTTCGCCGAAGATCTGTATTTCCAGTTCCTGAACGATCCGAACAGCGTCGATCCGAACTGGCGCCGATACTTCCAGGGCCTCGGTGGAAGCCAGGCGAACGGCGGAAACGGCGGGGGCGCGTCGTCGGTCGTTCCGCCCACCGCGTTCAAGCGCAGCATCTTCGCGGGCGCGGGCGCGGCGGCGCATGCGAGCGTCGGCGTCACCGGCAACCGCATCTCGGTGCGGCTGCTGTCGGAGCGCGTGCAGCGCCTCGTCGAAGGGTACCGCGAGCTCGGGCACCTGACCGCCAGTCTGGATCCGCTTGGGCTGGTGCGGCGCAAGCTGCCGCCGATCGCGCTGGAAGACTTCGGCCTGGCCGACGAGGACCTGGACCTGGTGTTCAGCAGCGAAAACGTCGCCGGCCCCGACCGGACGACGTTGCGTGATCTGGTCGGGCTGCTGCGGGAGACGTACAGCCGGACCATCGGCGTCGAGCTGGCCCACCTGCACGACGTCGAGCTGCGATCGTGGCTGCAGGCGCGGATGGAATCGACGCGCAACCGGCTGGTCATGACGCGCGCGGATCGGCTGCGGATCCTCGATCAGGTGATCGGCGCCGAGGTGCTGGAGCAGTTCCTCCAGAACAAGTTCCTCGGCTACAAGCGCTTCTCGCTGGAGGGTGCCGAGAGCCTCATCCCGCTGCTGGAGCGCCTGATCGAGCGGGCGGCGCGCTCGAACGTGGTCGAGATCGTGATCGGGATGGCGCACCGCGGGCGGCTGAACGTGCTGGCCAACGTGCTGCACAAGCCCGCGTCGGAGATCTTCGCCGAGTTCCAGGACAAGGTCGATCCGAACGACCCGTCCAGCGGCGGCGACGTGAAGTATCACCTCGGCTTCTCGATCGATCGCACGTTCGGGCCGGTCGCGGGCGATCCCGCCAACCACAAGGTCCACGTGTCGCTGGCGTTCAACCCCAGCCACCTCGAGTGGGTGAACACGGTCGTGCAGGGCCGCGTGCGGGCCAAGCAGGACCGTGTCGTCGACACCAGCCGGACGCGCTGCCTGCCGCTGCTGATTCACGGCGACGCGGCGTTCGCGGGTCAGGGGATCGTCGCCGAGGGCCTCAACATGTCCGAGCTGGACGGTTACCGCGTCGGCGGCACCGTGCACATCATCGTGAACAACCAGGTCGGCTTCACGACCTCGCCGCGCGACGCGAAGTCGACGACCTACGCGACCGACGTCGCGCGCATGCTGCAGATCCCGATCTTCCACGTCAACGGCGAGGATCCCGAGGCGGTATCGCAGGTGGTCGATCTGGCGTTCGACTTCCGCCAGCGGTTTCACCGCGACGCCATCATCGAGCTGTGGTGCTACCGCAAGCTGGGGCACAACGAAGGCGACGAGCCGTCGTACACGCAGCCGGTCATGTACCGCACCATCGCCGGCAAGCCGTCCATCCGCATGGCGTACCTGGCGCACGACGCCGCCAACCCGGCGCCGGGCGGCGAGGCCGCGATCACCGTCGAGGACGCAGACGCGATCGCGGCGGCCAAGCGGAACGCGCTGGAGGCGCAGCTGGAGATCGCGACCAAGGCGAAGGACCCGCCGCGTCCGAGCACGTTCGCGGGGGCGTGGGCTCGCATCAAGGGCGGCGCCGACAGCCTGGTGCCCGAGGTGCCGACCGCGGCGACGCCGGAGGAGATCCAGGAGGTCACGCGGGCGATCGCCACGATGCCGTCCGACTTTCACGTTCACCCGAAGCTGAAGACCGTCGTCGTCGACGGCCGCGCCGCGATGGGCGCGGGCGAGAAGCCGATCGACTGGGGGATGGGCGAGGCGCTGGCGTTCGGGACGCTGCTGGCCGAGGGGACGCGCGTGCGCCTGTCCGGCCAGGATGCCCGGCGCGGGACGTTCAGCCACCGACACGCCGTGCTGATCGACTACAACGACGGCCACGAGTACACGCCGCTCGCGCACATTCGCGAGAAGCAGGGGACGTTCGAGGTGCGCGACAGCCCGCTGTCGGAGGCGAGCGTGCTCGGCTTCGACTACGGCTACAGCCTGGACATGCCTGAGGGCCTGACGATCTGGGAAGCGCAGTTCGGCGACTTCGTGAACGCGGCGCAGGTGATCATCGATCAGTTCCTTTGCTCGTCGGAGGCGAAGTGGCACCGGGTGAGCGGCCTGGTGATGCTGCTGCCGCACGGGATGGAGGGGCAGGGGCCCGAGCACTCGAACGCGCGCCTCGATCGGTTCCTCAACCTGTGCGTGAACGACAACATGCAGGTCTGCAACCTGACCACGCCGGCGCAGTACTTCCATGCGCTGCGGCGGCAGGTGCTGCGCCCCTACCGCAAGCCGCTGATCATCATGTCGCCCAAGAGCCTGCTCCGGTCGCCGGCGGCGACGTCGGCGCTGGCGGACTTCACGGGCGGTTCGTTCCGCCACATCATCCCGGACGCCGAGGGCCGCGATCCGAAGAAGGTGAAGCGCGTGGTGCTGTGCACGGGCAAGGTCTATTACGACCTGGTCGCGACGCGCGAGGAACGCGGCTACGATGACGTCGCCATCGTGCGCGTCGAGCAGCTGTATCCGCTGCGCAAGGACGATCTGCTGGAGATCCTGTCCGTGTATGCCGACGGGACGCCGGTCGTGTGGGTGCAGGAAGAGCCCAAGAACATGGGCGCATGGGCGTACATGAACCGCGAACTGCAGGGGCTGCTGGCGGGATCGTTCCACTGGTCATGCGTCAGCCGGCCGCTCTCGGCCAGCCCGGCGACGGGATCGATGAAGCGCCACGCGAAGGAGCAGGCGCGCATCATGGCTGACGCGTTCGGGAAAGGACCCTAGAGAAAATGGCACTCACGCTGCGCGTACCCGCGCTGGGGGAGTCGATTCGTGAAGCGACGCTGGGCGCCTGGAAGCGCGCCGAGGGCGACGAGGTCGCGGCCGACGAGCCGCTGGTCGAGGTCGAGAGTGAGAAGGCGACGCTGGAGGTTCCATCGCCCGGTGCCGGCGTACTGCGGAAGATCCTGCGCAAGACCGGCGAGACGGTCGCCGTGGGGGATGTGATCGCGGAGATCGATCAGATCGCCGCATCCTCGTCCCCGTCCTCGTCGCCGTCCTCGTCCTCGTCCTCGAACGGAGGCGCCGTCCGCGCCGCGCCATCCGCTCGCAAGGCGATGAGCGAAAGCGGGCTGTCACCCGACGACGTCAAGGGCAGTGGCCGTGGCGGCCGCATCCAGAAGCAGGACGTCGACCGCACGCTGCAGGCCCGCGCGGAGACGCGCACGCCGCGCACCGAGATCACCGAGATCACGCCGCCGCCGGGGCGGGAACCCGAACCGGAGGTGCCGGTTCCGGGGCGGCCCGCGACCGATGCCGGGCACGAGCGCGTGGTGCCGATGTCGCCGCTGCGCAGGACGGTGGCGCGGCGGCTCGTCGAGGCGCAGCACAACGCCGCGATCCTGACGACGTTCAACGAGATCGACATGAGCAACGTGCTCGCGCTGCGCGAGCGCTACCAGGAACGCTTCGTCAAGGCGCACGGAATCAAGCTGGGCTTCATGTCGTTCTTCGTGAAGGCGGCCATCGAGGCGCTGAAGGCGTTCCCCGCCGTGAACGGCGAGGTGCGCGGGACCGACATCATCTACAAGGACCACTACGACATCGGCGTGGCCGTCGGCGGCGGCAAGGGCCTGGTCGTCCCCGTTGTGCGCGACGCCGATCGCCTGTCGTTCGCCGAGGTCGAGGCCGCGATCGCGGATCTCGCGGCGCGCGCGCGCGACAACAAGCTGTCGATGAAGGAGCTGGAGGGCGGCACCTTCACGATCTCGAACGGCGGCATCTACGGTTCGCTGCTGTCGACGCCGATCCTGAACCCGCCCCAGAGCGGCATCCTGGGCCTGCACGCGACGCAGAAACGGGCGGTCGTCGTCGGCGACGCCGTCGTCGTGCGGCCGATGATGTACGTCGCGCTGTCCTACGATCACCGCCTGATCGATGGACGCGAGGCGGTCCAGTTTCTGGTGCGCGTCAAGGAGTGCGTCGAGGATCCCGATCGCATCCTGATCGAGGTTTAGTTCGCTCGAGATCCGGGGTTCGTCTGTAGTCCATCGATTGACTTCGAGGGATGCCGTTGCTACGAAACCCTCGTGGCCCAGGGACTTACCGGCACGCTCGTGCCTGGCGGCGGCGAACCTGGCCTCGGGGGCCTCGACGTCGAGGTCTTTCTGACCGAGGCGGATCGCGTCGCGTTGCTGCGGGCCGAGGCGCGCCGCGGACTGACCGCGACGCCCAAGCAGCTGCCGCCGAAGTGGTTCTACGACGAGCGCGGGTCAGCGCTGTTCGACGCGATCACGCGCGAGCCCGAGTACTACCTGACCCGCCGCGAGCGGGAGATCCTGACCGCGCGCGCGGGCGACATCGCGCGCACGACGCGCGCGGCGACGCTGGTCGAGCTGGGCTCGGGCACGTCGGAGAAGACGCGGCTCTTGCTGGACGCGCTTCGCGACGTGGGCAGCTTGCGCAAGTTCATGCCGTTCGACGTCTGCCTGCCGGCTGTCGCCGACGCGGCGACGGCACTGCGCCGCGACTACCCGAACCTGACCGTCAAGGCGGTGGTCGGCGACTTCCACGAGCACGTGCGATTCCTGCCGCGCGCGCCGCAGGAAGACGCCGGGTCGATGCTGGTCGCGTTCCTGGGCAGCACGATCGGAAACTTCGACGAGGCCGAGCGCGCCCGCTTCTTCGCGTCGCTGCGGCTGGTGCTGCGCCCGGGCGACTGGTTCCTGCTGGGCGCTGATCTGGTGAAGGCGAAGCGCCGGCTGGACGCCGCGTACAACGACGCCGCGGGCGTCACCATCCAGTTCAACAAGAACGTGCTGCGCGTGCTCAACCGCGATCTGCGCGCCTCGTTCGACGAGGCGCTGTTCGATCACGTCGCGGCGTACGATCCCGAACGCGAGCTGGTCGACATCCGCCTGCGCGCGCGCGTCGCGCACGAGGTCAAGGTCCGGGGCCTCGGCCTGACGGTCCGCTTCGCGGCCGGCGAGGAGATGCGGACCGAGATCAGCGCGAAGTTCAGGCGCGCAGGGCTGGAAAGGTCGCTGCGGGACGCCGGGTTCACGCGCTCCGGCTTCTGGACCGACCGGGCCCGCGACTTTTCCCTGTCGCTGTGGCGCGTTGGATAGCCTGATCGATTCGGCAACAAACGCGCATTATCGGTGAAGGTGGTGGGTCGTCCTG
>Ga0068865_100000607_pt1 | contig 20074 bp, 16 predicted proteins | sample KBSMisM12_FD_75293 | JGI IMG/M metagenome (GOLD analysis project Ga0068865, IMG submission 75293) | Miscanthus rhizosphere microbial communities from Kellogg Biological Station, Michigan, USA - KBS Miscanthus M1-2 | ecosystem: Host-associated > Plants > Roots > Rhizosphere > Soil ...
AAGGGATCGTTGATCATCAGGGTTCCGCTGGCGCGCGCCAGCCCGTACTGGCCGACCTTCCCCTCCAGTTCGAGCGAGCCGGGCGTCCCGCCGAATGAAGCCACGTCTCGAATCGCCCCGCGGGTGGAGTCGATATCGGTGCGGAATGGCAGGATCAGGCTCTCGTCGGAAAAGTCGATCTGCGCATCGTCGAAGAGCACTTCGCTGATCTCGTAGGGGAACGGCTCTGTCGTGGTATCGACCGGTACCAGGGCGCTCAGCTTGGCCAGGTTGAGCTCCCGCTCCTTGCTGATTGCCACCCGGGCAAAGGGCTCTTCCAGCTTGATGGTCTTGATTCGCAGCAGGTCCGGCTTCGTCGTGAGATGTATGCCGCGGGCCGTCATTCCAGTCCAGGTGAGCAGCGAGTCCCCCGCAGCGTCGTTGATCCGCAGGCTGTTCACGGTCCCAATCCCGTTGAACACCACCGCAGGCTTACCGTCCCGCATGCGGACCTTGCCGTTGATCGATGCGGTTCCCTCTTTAATGACGGCCGGAGCATCCAGGCCCAGATAGGGCTGGCCCAGCGGCAGCGGCAGCCGGCTGATGGCGAGATCCAGATCGGCCGCGAATGGTTGCTGCGTAACCTCGCCCTTCGTCGAGAAGTGGGTGCCTCGGCTCCCCATGGCTTGGAACTCGATCTGCGTCTTGGTCTTGGGGTCGGAGGAAACCGGGCTGAGGCGCAGGTTCATTTTCACCAAGTCGAACATCATGGTCGGCGTGGGGCTGCGGTCTTCCAGGTGAAGCCCTCCGTCAACCAGCTCCACTGCGTCACAAACCACCTGCCACGGCCGGGCCGAGTCGGCCTGGGCCGAATCGGGCTTCTGCATGGCCTTGATGATCGGATCCCAGTTGAGCGTCTTGTCCTTCATTCGCAGAGCTGCCACCCAAGGCGTGCTGAACCGGACCAGGTTGATCGTGGCGGTTCGGGCCGGCCATTGCGCCTTGACCCCGCTGACCTCGAGTTGCTGTACCTTGGCCCAGTCCTGCTCGACCTTCCGAGGTCGCAACGCGAGATTCTGCAGATTGAGTGAGGCGTCGGGGACCGCGATGCGAAGCGGCCCGGCCGAGTCCTGCTGGACCAGATAGCGAAACGTGACGGCACCTTCACCCTCGGTCAGCCGCAACGGAAGCTTGCTGCCAAATGCCTCGGCCAGCCGGGGCAACCGGACTCGGGAAATGATGAACTGGCCTTCGAGCTTGAGAGGCTGGAAGCCCATTTTCCCTTCCCATCTGATTTCCGCGCCGCTGCCGAAGGTCACTGTGACGACATGGTCTCCTTCCTTGTTCGGCAGAGTGGATAGCTCCTCGACGTCCGCACCCAGGTCGGTGAAGTGCTCTTCATACCTGGGCGTGCGTGAATTGTCGATGAACGTGACCTCGCCCAGCGCAATGGTGGAATGATGGATCACCAGACGCGGCGGCCTTCCAGGCACCTTCTCAGCTGGCGGTAGTGTGGTAGAGTCCTTGGTGAAGAGATCGGAAATAGAAGGCCGGCCGTCCGGCATGATACGCCCCACGATCGCCGGGCGAATCAGCCGGAATTCGTCCAGCACGAGAGCTCGGGTAGGGAGGCTGGCGGTGGACAGATTTACCACGAGTGTGTCGAACGCCAGCAATCGGCCGCCGTCCCGGTCCCTCAGGTCGTAACCGATGAGGGTGAGCTTGAGGGTAAAGGGGTTGAAGCGAGCCTTGGCGAGCGTGGCTTCACGGTGGAGATAGTTGCGAGCCTGGCGCTGCACCTGGCGGCGGAGAATCCACGGCACGAGGAAGAAACCCGCCAGGGCGTAGACCGCAACAATTCCTCCCAGTAGGAGTAGCCACAAGCGCAGGCGTGGAGAGGTGGGTTTGGGGGCGGTCAAGCGCGAAGCCTCGGAGCAACTGCCGGACTGAGACACAACTGCGTTCGTGCTTAATGCTCAGTGTCCTCTTGGATTCTGGAACTGTCAAGTGCACCAATGGGTACTAACTGCGGGAGTTCGCCTCCGAGCGGGCTACTTCCTCGAGGATCCAGCTGTGCGGCAAGGTCCCCTCCTCACAGCGAATGGCCACATCGGCGGTTTGGACCCGGATGATGATGCCTTCGAAAGGCAGCGGCGGCCGCTGGTCGGGAAACTGCAAAGTCCCCGCGATCCGTGCCCCAAAATCCGGACGGACCGGGTTGAAATGCCGAATCCGCAAGCCATGGAGAGAAATATCGAGGACTGGATAAGCTCCATCGGCCAGATGCAAGAACGGACGCCGGTCAGGCGCGAAGCTGGCGCGGGGCTCGCTTCGCTGCTTGCGTTCGGGCAGCGGAGCCGTCACCTCCCGGCCACCACTTTGGGCCGCTTGTCCGCCGGCCCCTTCCACACCCGCTCCAGCTCGCTCAACGCCGTCGAGGCCTCCTCGGTATCGCCCGTTTTGGTGGCGGCACTGGCGAGACCGATCAGGCTCGCAGGCCTTCGGGGAGTCCGAGCCAGAGACTGCTCGAACGCCACCTTCGCGTCCGCCGCCTTTCCCACAGCCAGTAGCATCTCGCCGAGCAGCTCCTTCGGTGGCTTGATCGTCTCCGGCGGACCGAAGTCGTATGGTACGGTGTCCTCCTGCGCCGCGGCCTGGCGGAGGAGGGCCAATCCATCATCAGTCTTGCCTGCTTTCACCAGCAACATCCCTTTCAGCTCTCGCTGCATGATCTCCATGTTGTTCACGATCGAGCCAAGGTCGGAGCTGGTGTCCGCCCGTACCTGTTCCAGCCGCGCTTCCATGGCCTTGATGACCTTTCCGGTGGTGGCCGTGTCTCCCCGGTCCAGCGCGGCCCATCCTTCGGGCAGGCCGAGCTGGAAAGGCGCCGCGTCTAGGCCAGCGGTGTCTATCGTGATTCGGGCCACATCGCCGTCCCATTCGCGGGTTTCCACCAGGTAGGCGCCCCTGGCGGCGGCGAGGTGCCACCGCTTGCCATAGGTGGGGTTCTTGCTCGCGTCCTGCTCCATCTGACCCAACACCCGCCGCGCGTCGTCGTATCTCCCTTCCTGGAGATAGCCGTAGACCAGCCAGAGCGAATAGTGCCCGCTCGTGGTACCGGTCATCTTCGTCGCGACTTCGTTCGACGCCACCGTTTCATCCCACATGCCCAGTGCCAGGAAAATGTGGCTGGTCATGTGTTGGGCATGCGGAGCCGAAGGCGCGATCGTCGAATAGGCTCGTGCGGCGCGGAGGCCCAGCGGTCCATGCACCGGGTCGTCATAGGAGTGGATCAGGTAGTGGGCTGCTCCGGGATGATCGGGATGGTCACGAAAGATCTCTTCGCAGATGGCCGCGGCGCGCATGTAGAGCGACACATCCCGTCCCGGATAGCTCATGCCGAGCAGGGACAGGGCGTAGAAAGCCTGCGCCTCGACATCCTTCGGATATTCCGCTGCCAGCCGTGCCATCGCCCTCGAATACAGGGTATCGCGCTGGTACTTGTTGCCTTCCCCATAGAGCGCTTCCACCGCGCCGATCCAACGGCCTTCCCGCTCGCTCTTCGCCTTTGCCCGCCGTGCGTCCGGAGTGGCCCCGAGCTTGACCAGCGCCGCAACCGCCTTTTCCCGGTCCTGCTGCTGCCAGACCGGGTGGTTGTATGTCATGGCCTCGCCCCAGTACGCCATGGCGAATCCGGGCTCGATTCGCTCGGCCTCCTGAAATGATTTCGCCGCGTCGTCGTACTCGAAGTTGTGCAGGTACAGGACTCCACGAGTGAAAGCCGCCTGGGCTTTCGGTGAACCCGAGGTGGGGAAACTGATCGTGCCGAGTTTGGGAGTCTGCGCCAGGAGGCTACTGGTGGTTCCCAACACCAATGCCACCATCAACAGGCGAGGCTTCCGTCTCCCCGCGGCGCTCTTGGCCGCCTGTATCGCAGCCATTGCCTCGGCCAACTGCCCGAGCTTCGTGTTCCGCCGCGATAGTGGCTGCGTGGGCAGGAGACCCGGTCCTGTCTTGGCCAGGGCCGCGGCTTGCTCACGCTGGCCGTTCGCAAGGAGGCTCACCGCCCGCTGGGCCTTCTTCTGATCCACCTTGTGGAGTCGCTGGAACATGGCGATCGCTTGGCTCACATCACCGGATCGCGCCAGGCCTTCGACTTGGAGATCGGTTTCCGGAAAGATGGGCGCCTGGCGAAAAGTCCGGGACCAATCGAATGAAGGCCGCTCTCTCACCCGCTCGAGGATGGAGAGTCCAACGATCAGAACGAGACCGGCGGCGAGGAAGATCATGGGTGCTCCTGCGTATGACCCGGATATGGCTCCTCCCATGTTGCGCGTCCTGCCCGGAAAAAGAAAGCGCCCCGGGAGCACCGGAGCGCTTTCGGGAGACTTCCCTCCCAGGGATACTAAGTCCGCTTTCTGACCGCCCTCCTGGCCTTTCTGGCGGTCTTCCTGACTGCGCGCCGGACCTTCCTGCCGGCCTGGCGCACTGCCCGCCGGCGTGTCCGGGCCATCCGTCTTGCGGCTCTCTTCTTGGTTCGGAGAACCCGTTTCACTGCCCGCCGGCGCGTCCGGAGCGTGCGCCTTACGGCTCTCTTCTTGGTCCGGACCGCCTTCTTCACCGCCCGCTTGACGGCCTTTTTGGCCCGTGCCTTACGGACCGCCTTCTTCACGACTGCCCTTGCTACTGCCTTCTTTACTGCTGCCTTCTTTGCCCTCGCCGCGACGGACTTCATCGGGGTGGGCGATGGGTTGGACGGTTCCATGGGGGATGGTGCAGGGTCCATCCAGCCTGAGTCGGACCAGCTCATTTCGTCTTGCAGCTCGGACATCGTCGCTTCCTCAGGAGGCTGCCGCGGCGTCACACCCGCCGCTGGTGTGTGGGCTGGATGCGCCCGCTTGTCTCAGCGATGATAAGATGCACATCTCTGTAGTAACTGCAAGAGTTGGAACAACTCGTGACTCTCGGACTGTAAAACACGGATTTCCTCTCCATCCGCGTCCGGGAGCAGCAGTCCTCTGTCGAGGTGACGAATGAAGGTAACTCATTGGGCCACAGCGTTTTGTGTTATCGCATCTGGCGCCGCCCTCATCCCGGCGAAAAGTGCAGCTCAGTCCAGCGCAAACGACTCCACCGCCTTCGTTCCCATCACGGTGGAACAAAGCGCCTTGAATCTCACGGGCCCATCTCGCGCGGGCGTCTATGTCGGCGCCATCGGACGTCGGGCGATTGCCGTCGGTACCGAGCAGGGAGATTTCGAGGTGTGGGCCTGGCCACTCAAACTGCTCCACGATTTCGACTTCCACTTTCGGACTTCGCAACTCGATGATCCAGTATTGGGACGCGCGCTGGCTCGTACTACGGAGATCACGCCGAGCGGCGCGGTCATCACCTACACTCATCCTGCCTTTACCGTACGGCAGCAAATCTTTGCCGCGCTGAATGAACCTGCCGTGGTGATGGTCCTTGATGTGGATGCGATTGGACCACTTGAGATCCAAGCGGAGTTCGTCCCTGACCTGCAGCTGGCGTGGCCCGGCGCGGCCGGAGGGCAGTATGCCTACTGGGACGAAGCCGATCGCGCTTTCCTGCTTTCCGAGAGCCAACGCAAACTGAACGCCTATGTGGGTAGCCCCTTCGCCTCCTCGGCAACGGGTCAGACCCAACCCGGCGCGTCCGAGGCACCGCTTCGTTTACGGATTGTGCTCGGAGCGTCCGAACCGAGTTCGGAGCAGGGGAAGACTCCGGCTCACCGGGGGCTGCATCTGCGAGGCATCCCGATCGTCTTTGTTGGCGCGGCGGCGCCGCGCGACAGCGTGAGAGCGATCTACCATCGCGTCCTGTCCCGCTTGCAGGTGTTGTATGCCGAGCGCGCCGCGCATGCACGAGCCGCCCTCGATTCGACCATGTGGACTGAATCGCCCGACCCGAGGCTCGATCTCGCGGTGCGTTGGGCGGCGCTGAATCTGGATGAAGCCCTCGCCTGCAATCCCGACCTGGGATGCGGGCTGGTCGCCGGCTATGGACCAAGTCAATCGCGGGGGACTCGCCCTGGTTTCGCCTGGTACTTTGGGAGCGACGCGGCTGTAACGACTCTTGGTCTCCTCGCCTCAGGGCGTCACGCGCTCGCGCGACAGGGGCTCGACTTCTTCACCCGCTTCCAGCGAGCCGATGGCCGAATACCTCATGAGGTGTCTCAGAGCGCGGGGCGGATCAAGTGGTTCGAGGATTACCCCTATGCGTTCTATCATGCCGAAGACACACCCTGGTGGATCGTGTCATGGGGTGAATACTGGCGAGAAACGGGGGACACCTCGGCGCTCCGTCAGGCTTGGCCGGCCATCAGACGGGCCTACGACTGGTGTCGCTCCGTCGCCGATTCCGGTTCCGGGCTGATGCTCAACACGAAGGCTGGGCTCGGCGCAGTGGATGCCGGGAGTCTGGGTACCGGCGTCAAGGCAGACGTCTATCTCGCGGCGGTCTGGATCGAAGCTTTGGGTCGAATGGCCGAGATGGCGGGTTGGGCCGAGCCGCCCCCCAAGTCGGCAAAAGGCTCGAAAAAGCCGAGCCGCCAAGCCGCCGAGCCGCCCAGCCGCCAACTACCCACGCTCGTCTCCGACGCGCTCAACCTGAGGAACCAGGCACTCGCCACATTGCAGAGCCGGTTCTGGACCGCCGACTCGGGCAGGTACGCCTTTGCGCTGCTCGACCAGGACCAGCCTCGGACGGAACTGACCTGGTGGCCTAGTGTGGCACTCACGTTCGGGCTGGCCGAGGAGGATCGGGGCACTGCGGCGGCGATGGCTCAGGCTCGAGCCACACTCAACACCGATTGGGGAACCCGCTCGCTCGCCGGTCAGAGTCAGTTGTTCGATCCCCTCGATTACAGCAACGGTACCGTCTGGCCTTTCAATACAGGACTCACGGCGCTGGGACAGTACCGCTACCGCAACCCGGTGGCAGGCTACCAGGCGCTCACTCAACTTGTGCAAAGCGGGTTTACTCAGGGACTCGGCAAAAATCCTGAGGTTTTCTCGGGTACGGTGTACGAGCCGCTTACCACCGCGGTGCCGCAACAGTTCTTCGGGACGGCGCTCATCCCAACGGTCGTCGTCCGGGGTCTGCTTGGCTGGAGACCCGATGTGCCGCGTCAGCAGATTGAGTTTTCGCCTCAGTTGCCCGCGGAATGGGACCGGCTGTCGGTGCACAACGTCCCGGCGGGCGCCAACCGTTATGAGATCGAGATCAAGAAGAGCCGCGGCTTACTCAGCGTCATCCTGGGCCCCGGTAACCTTTCACAGCCGGATACTCTCGTCTTCCGGGCCCACCTCCCTCCCGGTTCGGTTCCCGGCGAGGTGAAAGTGAATGGGAGCGCCACTCTCCCCAGTGACGCACCACGGAAGACGACTCGAGACGTCGAGGTTACCGTGAAGACCATCCTGATCGGCCGAGTGGAGATCACTGTGCCGTTCGAGCCGGGCTATGAGATATCGCTTCCCGCGCGGGTGCTTTCCCGAGGTGACCGGTCGCGCGGAATCAGGATGCTCGATCAGCGCCTCGAGAGCGACGCGCTCGTGTTAACCCTCGAAGGGCCTGCCGGGGCTACTGACACCATCTCTGTGTTTCATCGCGAGCGTAATCCGCTCCCCGTCAGTTTCCCCGCAGTGGGCGATCCGGTCGACAACTATTCCCGGCTCACTCTCCGCCTTCCACTTTCGAGCATGCACTGACTTGAGCGGCGATTCCCGCACCAGTTCCGGCCTGCTTGCTGCCGCCCTGCTCCTCCTTGGCGGTGGGCACAGTTCGGCACCTCCCACGCCGGAGATTTATTCGTACTCCGTAACCCGTGAGTTCATGACCATGCCGGACGGCGTCAAGCTCGCCGTCACCTGGTGGAGACCGACGGCCAAGGACTCGGGCGAAACGTTCCCCGTCCTTTTGGAGCTGCTGCCCTACCGTAAAGACGATTCGTTCTACGCCCGGGACTTCCCGCTGTATTCCTACTTCGCGAGCCACGGCTTCCTGATGGCGAAGGTGGACATCAGAGGGACCGGCGGCTCCGAAGGCCGGTTACCCGAGCGGGAATACTCGGATCAGGAGCTGGCGGATGCGCTGGAGATCATCAAACAAATCGCACGGAGTCCCCGGTCCAATGGGAATGTTGGGATGTGGGGAATCTCCTGGGGCGGGTTCAACGCTCTGCAGGTTGCCATGCTTCGTCCTCCCGCGCTCAAGGCGATCGTGGCACTCCACGCCTCGGACGATCTCTACCACGACGACATTCACTACATCGATGGCGCGCTCCACGTGGACTGGTACGCGCTGCAGATCGATCACGAGAACGCGCTGCCCCGAACTCCGGACTACCAGCTCGATTCCGCCTACTTTCGTGACCGGTTCGAGGCCGAGCCCTGGATCTTCACTTACCTGAGGCACTCGGTGGACGGCCCCTGGTGGCGGAAGCACGCCCTCCGCTGGAACTATTCGGCAATTCAGATCCCGACCTACTTCATCGGTGGTCTGCTGGACGGCTACCGCGATACGCCGATCCGTGCTCTCGACCAGCTGAAGGCGCCGATCAAGGTCGAAATCGGCCCGTGGAACCACGCGTGGCCCGACGACGGTGACCCCGGCCCCAACTATGAATGGCGAGCCCGTGTGGTCGAGTGGTGGAATCATTGGCTCCGTGGGAAGCCGACGTCTTTACTCGATGAGCCGAGGCTGCTGGTATATGTGCGGGATAGCGTGCGACCGGATCCTCAGCTCGCCATGACACCGGGAGCATGGCGCCTGGAGGATTGGCCTATCGCACGTGCCCGTTGGGACACGCTGGCCCTTCTCCCCGACAACCGGCTCGGCGCGCTCGATCGCGCGAGTACCTCACGAGACTCGGCGATGATCGCGCTGCGCTACCTGGCCGGCTTCGGCGTAACCGCAGGCGACTGGTGGGGAGAGCCGACCGGCGACATGCGCCGTGACGACGCCGGAAGCCTGGTCTGGGACGGCCCGGTGCTGAACGAATCGCTGGAGGTCATCGGCTTGCCGAACGTCCGTCTTCGAGTCACCGCAGGAGCGCCCCTGGCCACCTGGACCGCTCGCCTGGAAGACATCTTCCCTGATGGCTCAGTAGCTCTGGTGGCGGGAGGCCTCCTCAATGGAACTCAGGCCAGGTCCAGCGAGAACCCTGAGCGCATGCGCCCCGGCGAGGCGTACGACCTCACGATCCCGCTGCATTTCACTACCTGGACCTACCGGCCGGGTCATCGGATGCGTGTCTCCGTTTCCAACGCGCAGTTCCCGATGATCTGGCCGACGCCGTACCCCATGACGTCGGTGGTTCACCTGGCAACGGCGAAATCAGTCCTCGAAGTGCCCGTCATTCCGCCGGCAACGACTCGGGAGGTCAGTCTTCCCTCTCCGGAACCGCGGCAAGAGCGTCCCGACGTGAAGGACATAGAGGTGCCCGGAGTTCCGTCCCAGGTGGTGACCTACGATCCGCTGCGAGGGATAAACTCGGTTGAGTGGAAGTTCGGCTACGCCTGGACCATCGGCTCCACCCGGTATGACAATAGCGAGCGGGAGTTGTACGAGACCAACGAATCCAATCCAGCAGCGTCCAGTTTCCTGGGTGTGGAAGTGCACCGAATCCGGCGGACGGGGCGCGACCTCCGCCTCGAAACCACCATCGACATCCAGTCGGACTCGACGGCCTTCCATGTCAGGGTCCTCCGGCGGATCTCCGAAAAGGGGAAGCTGGTCCGGCAGAAGGAGTTCAAGGAGAGCATCCGTCGAGAGTTTCACTAGCGCCGGCGGAGGTCCCGCCTTCCGTGTCGGTTTTCGGCTCCCTGCCAGACCAGCGACCATCCGATTAGGATTGATCCCCAACGAGGGCAATCACTTACGCCCTCGCTGCCCATGGTCTGGGGCTTGCGGTTTGTGATCGCCGATGCGACAAACCTGAGTCATGAAAACACTTCGCCATTTCCTGATTCCAGCCGTGATTCTCCTCGCCGGGCACCAAGCGGGCTGGGCGCAGAGTGTCACCGAGCTCTATGTCAGCCCCGATACCCTGTCCCTCACGGTCGGGCAAAAGCAGGGGCTCGCGGTTCAGGCGTTCGATAGCAACGGCAACGCAATCGTGCGAATGACCTTCCACACCACCGATGATGCGGTCGTGGTCGTGGAAGGAACCGGAACCGTCACCGCTGTAGGCCCCGGAACGGCCCAGGTGATAGTGAGCGCGGGCCGGAAGTCCAAGGCGGTCTTCGTGCAAGTCGGCGGCGACCCCACCACATCCTCGACCGCCGCCACGATCAAGGTCCCGGCGCCCCTGCCTGAGTTTGCCTCGGTAGTCGTTCAGCCCGCCGCGATCTACGCTCTCCCCGGTGAAAAGGCTCGCGCGGTCGCCTTCGGCGTCAGGGCCGATGGCAGCATGGTGGGTCGGCTCAAGGCGGTCTGGAAGTCGATTCGTCCGGACATCGCCGCGGTGGGTGACACTTCCGGCATTGTGACTGCGCTCGTGCCGGGAGAGGGATCGGTGCAGGCCATGATGCCCAATGGACTCGCCGCAATGGTGCCGGTCTTCGTCGCCGCCGACGAATTCCTGGTGCAGCTCAATGCGCTGGTGTTGCAGGTCAATGACTCGTTCACGCTGAGCACGGTCGTACCCAAGCAGCGGGGCCGTCACCTGGTGAACAGCGACCTGCAATGGGCGTCCACCAATCTCGCCATAGCCCAGGTTTCAACCGAGGGCGTGGTGAAGGGTGTGGCACCCGGACAGGCCGAGATCGTCGTGAAAGGATTTGGTCAGGAGCGGCGGCTCCCGGTCAATATCTATCCCCCGATTGCTCGATTCCTCACCAGCCCGAAACTCTCGGACACCGTGCGAGTCCCCCTTCTCGCGAGCCGCGAGTTCAAGGTCCGGGCGGAAGCGGCAGATTCCACCATCATCCCCGACGTTCCGATCGACTGGGTGCTCGGCGACACCTCGATTGCGGCCTTCAGCCGGGCGAGTGGCCTGCTGACCTCGAAGCAGCTCGGCACCACGACGCTGTCGTTCGCGGCCCGAGGATTTGCCCCTCTTACCTGGACCGTGCAGGTCGTCGCGGCCACCCTCGGCCTGGATCGTTCGCGTGTCGCGCTTTCCCCCGGACAGAAGACCAAGCTCACGGTATCGTATCTCAACGAGCAGAAAAAGCCGGGTGGTTCCCCCGCCGGGGTTACCTGGAGCTCCAACAATCCTGGCGTCGCCCGGATCGGCGCGGACGGGACGGTGCAGGCAATAGCCCCTGGTCGCGCCATGATCTCCGCGGTCGCAGGTCCGGGAGACCCGGTTACCGCCGTCGTCATGGTGTCGGGCGACATGCTGCTCGTATCCAGCCGGTTTGGCAAACTGGGAATTTTCTCACTAGCCAACACGCCCAATCGGGTATTCATCCCGATTGTCGCCGATAGCTCTTCCAACAACATCGACCCGTCCTACTCGCCCGATCGAACGAGGCTCGTTTTCAGCTCGGATAGGTCTGGGGGCAACTACGATATCTACGTAGCGGATGCCGATGGTCAGAACGCGACACGGCTGACCAACGATCCCGGTCCCGACCTCCAGCCGGTCTGGTCTCCAGACGGCCAGGCCATCGCGTTCACCGGGACTCGCGGCGGTGTTAAGCGAATCATGATGATGCAGGTGAACGGTACCGGGCTGCGTGAGCTGGCTGGCCTTCCGGGTGGCGCCCAGGATCCGGTCATTTCCCCCAACGGGAACACGCTCGCCTTCACCGGCTTCCCCGTCGCCAAGAATTTGCAAAGCGACATCTACACGCTTTCCCTTGCGGGCGCCGCCGCACCGGTTGTGGCCATGGGCGCCAAGGATCGGCAGGAGCACAATCCGGCTTATCTGCCAACCGGCGAACTGGTCTACGTGGTGGACCGGAAGGACAAGAAGGAGATGAACCTGGTGCTCCGGCGCTCGACTCCCGCGCCGCTCGTCTCCAGCGACGCTCCGATCACCGCCATTGCCATTGCGCCAGATGGTTCCCGGATTGCATGGGCCACTAGCCGCACCCTGGACAAGAATCGGACCGAGACGGCCCTACTCTGGCATACGCTGCCCACTGGTCCCGATACGCCGGTCCAGCTTCTCCCCGGGGAGAGAGTGGCGAGCCCGTCCTTTTGAAAGCGCTGACCCTGACCGCGACCGGCGGTCTCGACAATCTCCTCCTGCAGAACGTCCCCGATCCCGACTTGATCGCCCCGGACGACGTGCGAGTGCGAATTCAGGCGGCCGCGCTCAACCGTCTGGATCTCTTTGTCGTCGCTGGTTTACCGGGCGTCAAGTACAGCTTCCCGCACATCATGGGAACCGATGGAGCAGGCACCGTAGCCGCCACCGGGCCCGCAGCGACCAGGTTCCGTCAGGGAGACCGGGTCATGATCAATTCGGGTATCTCGTGCGGCCACTGTGAGTGGTGTGAAGCGGGGGAACAGCCGCTCTGCCTGACCTACAGCGTGCTGGGAGAACACCGCCACGGCACGTTAGCCGAGTTCGTGGTGGTGCCGGAGCGTAACCTGGCGCCGGTTCCTGCCGAGATGCCGATAACCCATGCTGCCGCTTTTTCACTGGCGACGCTCACGGCGTGGCGCATGCTCGTCAACCGGGCGGCACTCCAGTCCGGGGAAACAGTGTTGATCTGGGGAATCGGCGGAGGCGTCGCGGTCGCCGCGCTCAAGGTCGCCAAGCTCCTCGGCGCGTCGGTCGTCGTCACCAGCTCTTCGGACGCGAAGCTCGAACGCGCCCGGGAGCTCGGTGCGGACGTGGTCCTGAACCACGCCAAGACCGACGTGCCGAAAGAGATCAGGTCCCTGACCTCGAAGCGGGGTGTCGAGGTCGTGGTGGACAATGTCGGGGAACAGACGTGGGAAAAGTCGCTTCGCTGCCTGGCCCGGAAGGGACGCCTGGTCACCTGTGGCGCCACTACCGGTCCGATGTGCGTGACCGACGTACGGAAGCTGTTCTGGTATCAGTGGAGCATCCTGGGTTCGACGATGGGAAGCCACGGGGAATACCGCGCCGTAACCGAAGAGGCCGCGCGAGGCCGCCTGTGGCCTGAGGTGGATACCGTGGTTCCACTGGCGGAAGCCCGGCGCGCCTTCGACCGGCTGGAGCGCGCCGAACAACTGGGCAAAATCGTCATCGAGGTGACGGGATGAGCGAACTCTGGGATCGGCTGCTGCTGGGCGCAGGTGAATTGGCGGATGTTCTGCCGGGTCTGATCGGGGCCCTGGTCATTCTCCTGACCGGTTACCTGGTTGCCAAACAGCTCGAGCGCTGGACCGACAAGACCCTGCAGCGCCTCGAATTCAAGCGCATGGTCGCGGCCGGCGGTTTCGCCGAGGCGGTTAATCGGGGCCGGGTGGATCCCGTCAACGCCGTGGGTCGGCTGGTGTTCTGGCTGATGATGCTCGTGGTGATTCTGTTCGCCAGTTCGGCTCTGGGCCTGGAGAACATCCGCGACATGTTCGGTCGGATGATCGCCTTCATTCCCACTCTGATATCCGGAATCATCATCATCATCCTCGGCATCATCATCGGGGAGTTTGTCCAGGGCGTCATCCTGGCCTCGGCGGGCGGGGTTTCGGGAGTCCCCACGCTGGCCAAGCTGACCAAGGGGATCATGGTCCTGATCGCGCTATTCATGGCGCTTCAGCAGGTCGGTGTGGCGGAGGAGATCGTCACCTCAGCGTTCACACTCATTCTGGGCTCAGTCGCCCTGGCGGCTGGACTCGCGTTTGGCCTGGGCAACCGCGACCTCGCGGGAGAGATCACGCGGAAGTGGTACGAGGCGGGCGTGCGGCGCAATCGGCGGAGGACGGATCCGCCGGAGGGTGTTCCTACAGAGTAGGTGGGAGGGCCTGCTGCCTTAGGTCGTAAGCCATCGGCCTAAGGAGTACGGCTTATGGCACCCTCCTAAGGCTTGATCCTGTACTTCTCCACCACCTGCCCCACACCACCATCCAGTCGGCGAACGAGATACACCGTACCGTCAGCTCCAAAACCGGCGAGTGCGGTCCCCAAGGGTAGCTGCACGGTCTTCAGCTGGTTTCCATCCCGCCCGACCACGTCCCACACCGAGGTAGAATCGCCGAGGGCGCGGGAACGCTGCAACCAGACAGAGCCATCTGCTCCGGTGGCGCCGGCGCTGAAGGGCGGCTTATAGTCGGCGAAGGGGTAGGAGAGTTCGACTCCGGCCGGTGCCCCGACCTGGCTCATCTGCGAGCGGACTTTCTCCAGAAAACTCTTCTTGTCGTCCTCGGTGACCGAGATCCGGGTGTAGGATCGGGAGGGCCCTTTCTTCCATTTCCCCGAAGCGTCCCGCCAGTCCACTGCGTTGTTCGATGCGCGGGCAATCCACAGCGAACCGTCAGGGAGGACGCCGAAGAGATCTCTCCCCCCAAAGATGGTGGAGACGATCTTCTTCTGTTCTCCGAACTGGCCATCGCCCCAGGGCGGCAGCTTGAGCCGAGCTACGGTGTCCGCGATGGTATCTCCCCGCGGAATCCGGAGCACATTCAGGCTGTCGTACTTCACTTCGTCTCCCGGCTCCAGCCCTCCCAGCACCGAGCGCACGTCCTCTTTGTATCCGTTCAGGGCGGCATCGTAGTTGAGCGGCTGGTTATGGCCACCGACCTGGAGACGGTTGATCACGCCAAGCGGTTGACCCTGGGCAGTCCACAGCGTGGTCCGCTCCGCGCCGAAATCCACCAGGGCGAGGGTGTCGGCGGAAATCCGCAGCACGAACCCTGGAATCTTGTGCCGGCTGGGGAAGGAATCCGGCGGCCAGATCGTGTCGGCGTGTTCTCCGAGCTCCTGTATTTCTCCGTTCGAGGGATTCAGGAACACAAAGCTCCGCGACCTGACGTCGGCCACGGCGAGCCGTCCGTCGGGAAGCTCGACCACGTTGCTCACCTGCTGGAAAGTGTGAGACAGCGTCGCCTCGGGCTTGTCCAGCACGATGGTGCTGGTTGGTTTCCGGCCGCACGAAGCGACCAGGAACACTCCCAGAACGACGGCAATCGGACTCCAGCGGGTCATGAGGTGGCTCCACAAGCAACGGTTGAACATGAGGTGACTCATTGGCCCGGAGTCGCCTGAGGCAATACGATTTGATAAAGTCGAACGCCGCCTTCGAACGGCTCGGTCAAGAGCACCGCACTCTGACCTACTGCGAGGACGCGGCCGTGGCCATGATGTCGGACCTCGCGGACCAGATGGCCATCTCGCCCTACCACCTGGTTGCTGCGCAGCGAGTCGCCGACTGCCCGGCTCTTGACCAGCCAAACCTGGCCGGCCGGCGTGGTACAAGCAGCTTCGAACGGTGGCTTGATAGCGGCGAAGGGAATCTGCTCCGCAGTGGCGCGAAGCTCCTGAGGAAAGCGGCGCAGGAAGAGCTCTCGATCTGGCTCACGCACCGGAAATACCTGGTCCGGCAATTCCGGACCCCGGTGAACCGCCTGGTCATTTCCTACCCAGTCCACCCGGTTTTGTTGCACCCGGGCTACCCATAGCGACCCGTCGGGCAAGACACCCCACCGGTCCTGTCCACTGAGCAGTCGTCGTTCAAAACGGCGGCGACCCTCCGAGATCACTTCGGCTACGTCCAGCGGCGCGAGACGGATTATGGTATCGGCCTGGGATAAATCGGACTGGGTGCGGACCACGAAGGCTGAATCACGATTGCCTGCACCATCTGGCCCAGGCAGAGGCCGCAGCTCGAAGTACCAGTGTCCGGCGCCGTCCCGAGCTCGCGGGAGTGCCCCGCGGAGACTGTTCACCGCCGGAATGATGCCGAGCATCTTGCCGTCGAGCGACCAGATTGTGGTGCGACGCATCTGCCAGTCGGCGATCGCGACTGAATCCCCGGTGCGGAAGATGTCAAAGGGCTGTTGGTATTCCTTCCTTCCTCGCGCACCGCCGAACGGGCCGATGGTGCGGCTGGCGAAATCGACCAGACTCACGGCCTTGTCCTGCGGCGCGATGATGGCCCAGCGCTCACCGCCGAGCCAGACCGCATCGGTCGCCTCTCCGACGGGAGAGACGATTGGGTCAGTGCCCGGAGGTAAGACCTCGATCGGCGTATTGGCCTTGGATGGGCCGCAGCCGGTGGCGATCAGCGCTATGGCGAGGAGGCGTGACGGCGAAAACATGGGGCGGAAATGTAACCGGACGCCCCGGAAGCTACCTCAAGAGGTCTGGGGAAGGGGCAAACGGTGGTGTTTCGGTCGATTCAACAATCCTGAACAGGCTGCAAACTGCTTACCGCGGAACACGCGGAATACACGGATGGCCCCGGAGAGAATAATCATGAAACCTGTCCGCCTGCTCAGCGTGTTTCCGCGTGTTTTTCCGCGGTAAGCGTTTGGGTCCTGTCAGCGGCGGGTGAGTAATTCCTCGAAAAGGGCCAGCGCCCGCGGATCCTCCGATTGGCCCAGCCAGAACAACGCCCTGCGCCTGATCTCCGGGTCTTTGTTGGTCTTCGCGATGCGAATCAGGATCGGCACGCCTTCCTCCTTCGGCCGCTGCGAAAGAGCGAACACCGCATGTTCCCGGATATCACGGTCCCCTTTCTCATCGGAGACCAGCGAGTCCAATCCGCGAGTCGCCGCATCGCCCGCAGCCTGGCTGACCCAGAATACCGCACTCTGTCTCGTATCTCTCGCCACTGACTCATCCCGGGCGATCTTGAGCAGCTCCGGCCAGACGACGACGCTGTCGGCCAGGGTCGCGGGGAAGATGGCGTCGTGGCCGATATCTCCGCCTACCGTTCTCGCGATGCTCAGCAAGTAGTTCGTCGCCGTCTTTACATCGACCGTGCCGAGGTCGGTGACTCCGGTCCGGCTGGTCGAGGGGCGCGGTCCGACGTAGGTGTTCAGGTCATCAACCTCATGGCCTCGCACCCGGAGCGAGACGCGGACCGGGCCTCGTTCGCAGGGACAGTCACGGAAATAATCATCATCATCTTCATCCTCGGTATCGGACATCGAGAAGTTGTTCCCATGCATCATGATGAAGTGTCGCCCGTCTCCGATGACGCCCTTGCCGTCGCCACAGACGCCGGGGCGCGAAGCGAAGCTGAACTCCACCTTCCCATCGGGCGCTGCGGCTACTCGCTGGGCCAGGCTCTGCGCCATCACTGGCTCCAACGGGGCGAGCGCCAGGATGCAGATCGCGCGGATATCCAATGCCATACCCCACGCTCCTCTCATTGCTCGATGATGGACTGGAGATAATCTGCCGCGCGCGGGTCGTTCGATTGGGAGAGCCAGAAGATGGCCTTCTTCTTCAACTCTTTGTCCGGCTCGTTCTTCGCGATGTCGAGAAGCTTGTCCGCCGAGGCCTTGTCACTCCGTTGGGAGTAAACGAAGATCAGCTGCTCCTTGATTTCAGTGTTCCGCATCCTGCCATAGAGATTGACCAGATCGGTGGTCGCGGTCCCGGTCTGACCTGCCCAGAACAGAGCCTTCTTCCGCATCTCGATCGGCTCGGTCTCATCGGTGGCCAGGTCCATCAACCATTTCCCGCTGCCCTGTCCCTCCATCTGGGAGAGTGAGAAAATCACCTTCTCCTTCAATTCCTCACTGTTCAGGCGCTTGTACAGCGACTTGAGGTACGCCGCGTTCTCGGGCGAGTCGTGCTGGCCGATCCAGAAGATGGCCTGCTCCCGCACTTCGCTCGAGGCGTCGGTTCGCTCGGCGTAGGCGCGGATCATCGAGCTGGCCCGGGGACTATCCATCTGCGACAGGGCGAAGATCGCCTTCTTCTGCAGCTCCGCGTCCTTCGAGGTCCGGAGGATCGAATCGAGCGCGCTCACCGCCGTCTCGCTTCCCACTTGAGAGAGCCAGAATACCGCCTGCTGGCGCACCTCCTCGTCCGGGTCGTTCCGCGCTGCGTCGAGCAGAATGGATTCCGTCTCGGGGCTGTGTTTTTGGGAGACCAGGAACACCGCCTTGCGACGCAGGCCTACAGAGCACTGGTCACGACGGGCGAGCACTTTCTTCAGGATCGGAATCGCCCGGTCCGCATCCATCTGCAGCAGGCCGTTCAGTGCCGCGATCCGGACGTCGTCTTCATCGTCCGGATCCGGGCAACCCTGGGCTGCGGTCTTGGCCTGGCTGTCAACCTTCGCCGCCGCGACCGGATCGCCTCGCTTTGCGAGCTCAGAGCTGATCCGGGTGGCCAGAGAGCGAGCATCTCCACGGGTGGCGGCCTTAGGATATTTCTTCTCCTGCACATCCAGCGAGCCCAGGGCGGTCTTGAGATCAGTCGTCCCTCCGCGGCGGTAGAGCGCGAAGGCCTCCCAGTAGTAGGCATCCGGGGTGTACTGCGACTGGGGATAGGTATCCCGGATCTTGCGGAACAGGTCCGCGGCCCGCGTGTAGTCGTTGCGGTTCAGCGCATCGCGGGCCGCGCGATAGAGGCTGTCCGCGGGATCCTCCACGGCCCAGGGAGCGGGCACCACCGCGGCCTGACCCTGCGAGACCGCGGGAGTTGAACTCGTTCCCCCAACCGCCCCGCCAAGAACCAACAGCAACGCCGCCGACAGATACGCGTTCCGCATCAGATTTCTCCTTGTGCGCTGGTAACCGCGGAGCCGGCGGGAATCGCCGAGCGAAGCCGCGGCAACAACCCGCGCTGTTTCAAACCTTCGGTGATCAGGTCGACTTCCCCATGCCCGTCTTCGGCGCTCAGCTGGGTGATCTGGACCAGCACCAGCTCCAAATCCTCCAGGAGTCCGCGCATCTGCGGATCGGTGAGCTCAGGCGAGTCGAGCAACAGACGGGTGTTCGAAAGGAGGTCGCGGGCTGAGGCCGAGAAGTTCGCGTCGCTGCCGGCGGCCTTGCCCTCGGCGCGGAAACCGGTGAGCAACGCCTCGACGCGGCTCAGGTGCTGAATGGCGGCGACTCCCATGGCCGCGCTCTGCCGGCTCGGCGGCTGCACCGCTAACTCGGGCGTGGGCTTAGTCGGCTGGGACTTCATGCTGAGTCGCCCAATTCCGATACCGATGATCAGAAGCGCGGCAACTCCGACACTCCACCAGATGACCTGGGGCGGCCGCAGGATCGAACGCCGCTTCCGCCGCGCCCGAATCCCCGCCCAGATCTCTTCTCTCGGTGTCTCAGACGGCTGGTGATAGGCTCGAGCCGCCTTCGAAAGCCTCTGGTCCCACTCGTCGTCGTTCATGGTTTCCATTCCCCGGCAAAATCGGCCAACGCTTCTCTCAGCTTCGCCCGGGCCCGGGACAGCTGCGCCTTCGAGGTTCCAGTCTCTACTCCGAGCGCTGTGCCGATCTCTTCATGGGTGTAGCCCTCGACATCGTGCATCACGAACACCGTCCTGTAGCCCAGGGGCAGCCGGTCGATTTCCCGGGACAACCGTTCCTTGAGATCCGGTTCAGAGGACCGCTTCGATGCCACCTTGTCGCCGTGCTCCAGATCCGTCTCCCGCTCCCGAAATCGCTTGAGCTTCCGCAGCCCATTCAGTGCGACCGAAGTAGCAACCGCTGTGAGCCAGGTCGAAAACGCTGCATCCCCTCGGTATGAAGCCAGCCTGTCAAAGGCCCGGATAAACGTGTCCTGGGTGAAGTCCATGGCCAGATCAGGATCCCCCGCCAGGCGATAGGCCAGGCGGTACACTCGGTCCACATGCCGGTCATAGAGTGCCCGCTCCGCCGTGGCCTCTCCGGCCAGGACTCGGGCGATCAGTTCACGGTCGTCCACCAGGCTCCGGAGTATCGGGTCATCGGTCGCTGGACCCTAGACAATGCGCCCCCCGGAAGGGTTGCGCGGGCGGGCAGGCAACCCTTTGCGGGGCTCGAGCGTCTTACTCGCTGTGATCGCGGCTTGGCCGCTGCAGGCAGGACAGCTTGGAGGGTGCAACAATGGTTATGCGGACAACGAACGGACAGCCGGAAGTGTACGAGCTCTACGACGCTCAGGGTGAACCGATCGGGCGGGTCGTCATGCCGCTGGATCCCCGGGTAATCGGCCGGACCCTGGGCACCGTCCTCCTCATCCGGGGCTCTCACTAGCCCGTTTTTCA
>Ga0068865_100000610_pt1 | contig 20042 bp, 21 predicted proteins | sample KBSMisM12_FD_75293 | JGI IMG/M metagenome (GOLD analysis project Ga0068865, IMG submission 75293) | Miscanthus rhizosphere microbial communities from Kellogg Biological Station, Michigan, USA - KBS Miscanthus M1-2 | ecosystem: Host-associated > Plants > Roots > Rhizosphere > Soil ...
CGCTGAACAGCATTCCTTGGATTGTGTCTTACGACGACGCGCCGCCGATCCACGAGCTCTACGACTCCGCGTCCTGGCTCCAGTACACCATCGGCTATTCCGCACGTGGGCGCGTCCGCGGGCGCGAGGCAATGTTCGCGAGCCCAGGCCTGAAGCTCCCTGCGGTGACGGGATCGATGGTGGAGACGGGACGGTGGGTCGCCGGAAGCGGTGAAGCCTACCGCGCACCGGAAGCGACGCCGATTGCGGTCGCTGGAACGCCAGGTGGCGTTCCATCAGCGGCAGACGTTGAGCCCGTTTCCAGCTAGACGCGGCGAGATGCGCTAGGCCAAAGTCGACCAGCCGCCGTCGCCATGGTCTGGCTCCAGGGAAATGTCAGGCTCACCGATGACCACGATTGAGGAGATTCCACCAGGCAATCTCGAACTGGACCTTGAAAATCCAAGGTTCGGCCTGGCGGACGCCGAGAATGAGCCCGAAGCGCTCAAGCTTCTGGCCATGCGAGCGAACCTTCGCGAGCTGTGGGACTCGATCAACCAGCGCACGTTCGAGCGCTATGAACCGCTGGTCGCCTTCCGCAAACCCAACGGCAAATATGTGGTGGTGGAGGGGAACAGGCGCCTAGCGGCGGTGAAGGCGTTGCTCGAGCCCTCGCTGCTTGAGGACGTCCGGATAGTTCCACCCGAGCTCTCCGAGGCAGCGCGGGCGACGATCCAGACCTTGCCAGTCATCGTGGTTCTTAGGCGTGAAGACGCCGACGACTACGTCGGATTCAAGCACATCAATGGCCCGGCGACCTGGGGCGCTCTCGCCAAGGCCAAGTTCGGCGTTAAGCTGTTTGAGAAGACGGTCGTGGCACCGGACGAGCCGGACACGCGCATCCAGGCCTTGAGCAAGCGGCTCGGCGACAGTCGCCAACTAATCCTGCGCAGCCTGATTGCCTACAAAATCTTCGAGCAGGCGAAGGCGGCGGAGATGCTCGACGAGGCCAAGATCACCGACAACTCGCTCGACTTCTCGCACCTCTACACCGTCATTCAGAACCCCGCAGCTCGCGCCTACCTCGGACTTCCCGCGGCGCCGCTCAACGAGTCCCTGATCCACGACAATCCGATTCCGAACGACCATCTGGACAAGCTGGCCAACATGATGGGCTGGCTCTTCGGGACCACCGAAAAGGAGGCGGTCATCAAGAGCCAGGGTACCGATCGTCCGAAGCTGACGAAAATCCTAGCGTCGCCGGCTGCCACCGAAACGCTGGAGACCACTGGCGACTTCGGGAGGGCGGCTGATGAGGCCGGATTCAAGACCGACGGTTGGCTGAACAACGTGGTGCGGCTCGTCACCCTCTCGAAAAGCGTCTCGGACGGCATCACCGAACTGCCCGAGGACCTCGACCCCGAACAACTCAAACGGGCCAACGAGCGACTAAGCAGTTCGGAGCGAAACATCGTCGCGGCGAAGTCGCAGCTGTCTTCCCTGTTCAAATGAAGATCGACTTCGAGCCGATCGCATCGGTGGGCGACGCAGAGGAGGTTCTCGCTCTTATCGAGATACGCACGCTATTCTATCCCTCGACCTATGTTGGCGATCTTGAATGGGACGAGGATCAGCTCCTCGCGTCCTTCATCGACCAGCTCGACGATCCAGGCCTAAGGCAGGACTACCTGGGCGAACCGGCTGCCGGTGTGGATGAGGCAAAAAATCGCTTGCTCTCCGACCTCTACGTCCTGATCGAACAACGGCATGGAACCCTGAAGGCGAACACGCCATTCGAGTGGAACTTTGCCGATGGCCTGCTGCTCGCGCGACGCGACCGCAGAGCCCTCAACGCCGCCAGCCTGGGCTATCTCTGGCTGTCCCTCTACTGGCTTCTCGTCTCTGACAAGAACTACCTTGTCGTGGAAGAGCCGGATCGCAAAGAATTCCTCCGTCAGTTCGCAAACGTCTTCGAGCAAATCTGCTGCTATGCGATCAGCGGCCAGTCGGAGAATGTGGTCTGGTATCTCGGGGACAGCCGAAGCAGCGCGGAATTCCTCCGTCGACTCGAGACGGTGACTGCTGCTTGCGGCAATGGAGCCGCCAAGCGGCCGGATCAACTCGAAGCCCACCAGATAGGCGCGAATGACGCCGGCGTCGACGTGTTGGCCATCGAAACCCACGATGGCGAAATTCGGCACAACGCTCTGACCCATCTTGTGGGAGTCACGATCCAGCAGGCAAGCCGGCGCAACAAGGTCATGGGCGTCGACCAGAGGAACAGATTCACAGGCTACTTTGAACGCGAGCCCCTCTTGACCTACAACGGTGTGCTAGCGGTCCCGTTCGACCGCAGCGAAAACGACGAATTGACCTGCCGCGACAACAACTGCCTCTATCTCGCGAAGGACGAAATCGTGAAGAATTTGGGCCGGGTCGCCGTCAACATGGCGGGCGCGGGCCTCCGCCGACCGGGAAGCAAGCTTCTTCGCGCTACAAGCGCGCTGCGTGCGAAAGTCCGCCTCGCCGACAACGACGAGGATCGCGCCATTAACTGGGCTTGATCTCCGCCGGCAAGAAGTCGCTCAGGCAAGAGCGCCATGCGGCGATGAGGATACCGTGGGAACAACGGACCCGCTCGCCAACCGTCCGATAGCGTTCCAGTCGGTCCAACATGCGCTGTTCCATCGCGTAGGCAGACGGAGCGTCCGGCCAGACGCGTCGCGTGAAAACAGCCCAACGCTGATCGAGGAGTTCATGGGGCACATGTTTGTTCACCTGGGACAGTCGATCGGCGAGGTCGCCGGCGTGGCCAATCTTCCAGATGTCCGTCCCGCCAAACCGCAAGACATAGGTGCAGGTCGCCGTAAGTACGTTTCGACTGATCGTGCTCGAGTGACTGACCGGCCGAGGGCCTGTCGTCGGCCGGTCAGCCGGTTTCCGGCCCTTCGTCTCCCCGTCCCACGCTTGGCGCTTCCGGCGCGCCGTTACCAGAGCGCGGGCGTCTTCCGGCCTCAGGAATGTGCTCCAGCCGGCGTCAGAGAGCGACCAAACACCGTCCTGCGGGCAATCCAGGAGCGCCGCTTCGACAAGCTCTAGGCGGGCGAATCGAAGCTCTTTGGCGAAGCGCGTCTCACGCGAGGGCTGGACGGTGTCCAGGTCGGCCTGCCGCGCGAGCCCCGACTCGATCAAGTTGAAGGCGGCCTCTTTCGATGGGAGAGTGCCGCCTGCCGACCGCAGGACGTCGAGCAGAGAGCCCATGTAGAGCAGACGCGACGAGACAGCAGGCGGTTCCGAGTTGTCGGTGGCCACCCCCTCACCCCTTCCTGAAGAACCCATAGATCCGCTCCGCCAGCGCCTCGCTCACCCCCTCCACCTTCGCCAGGTCCTCAACCCCCGCGCGGCTCACCCCGCGGGCTGACCCGAACGCCTGCAGCAGGGCCTTCTTCCGCCCAGGCCCGACCCCCTCGATCTCGTCCAGGGGGTTCTTCTTGATGTCCATGGCGCGGCGCGTGCGGTGGGTGCCGATGGCGAAGCGGTGGGCTTCGTCGCGCAGGCGCTGGAGGTAGTAGAGCACCGGGCTCTTGTGATCGAGGCGGAAGGGCTCGCGGCCGGGGATGAAGAACCGCTCCATGCCGGCGTCGCGGTCGACGCCCTTGGCCACGCCGACCACGGCGATGTCGTCGACGCCCAGGTCGGCCATAACCTCCATCACCGCGCCCACCTGGCCCGCGCCGCCGTCGATGAGCAGCAGGTCGGGGCGGGCGAACTTGCTGTCCTCGCCAAGGATGCCCTCCTCTTCCTCCTTGGCCAGGCGCGCGAAGCGGCGGCGCAGCACCTCCTTCATCATCCCGAAGTCGTCGCCGGGGGTCAGGTCCGTCCCCTTGATGTTGAACTTGCGGTACTGGCTCTTCTGGAAGCCGTCGGGGCCGGCCACGATCATCCCGCCGACCGCGTTCGTGCCCATGATGTGGGAATTGTCGTAGACCTCGATCCGCTCGGGCGGGGCGTCCAGGCCGAAGGCCTCGCAGACCCCGGCCAAGAGCTTCGCCTGCGCCGAGCTCTCGCTCATCTTGCGGCCCAGCGCCTCGCGCGCATTGGTCAGCGCGTGGTCGACCAGCTGGCGCTTCTCGCCGCGCTGGGGCGCGCCGATCTCCACCTTGCGCCCGGTCTTCTGGCAGAAGGCTTCCGCCAGCAGGTCGCGGTCGGCCGGCTCGTGGCTGGTCAGGATCAGCCTGGGGATCGGCTTGTCGTCATAGAACTGGCCGATGAAGGCGCCCATGATGTCGGCGTCCTCGTCGTCGGCCGCCACGCGCGGGAAATAGGCGCGGTTGCCCCAGTTCTGGCCGGCGCGGAAGAAGAACACCTGCACGCAGGCCTGGCCGCCCTCGGCGAAGAGCGCGAAGACGTCGGCCTCGGCGAACGTCGTGGGGTTGACGGACGTCTCCTGGGCCACGCTGGCCAGCGCCCGGATCCGGTCGCGCAGGCGCGCGGCGCGCTCGAACTCCATCTCGTCGCTGGCGGCCTGCATCTGCTCGGCCATCTTGCCCATGACGAGGCGGCTTCGGCCCTTCAGGAAGTCCTCGGCCTGGTCGACCAGGCCGGCGTAGTCCTCGAGGCTGATCAGGCCGGTGCAGGGCGCCGCGCACCGCTTGATCTGGTGCAGCATGCAGGGCCGCGTGCGGCTCTCGTAGACGCTGTCGGAGCAGCTGCGCAGCAGGAACGCCTTCTGCAGGGTGTTCAGCGTCTTGTTGACCGAGTAGGCGCTGGCGAAGGGGCCGAAGTAGTCGCCCTTGATGGTGTGCGCGCCGCGGTGCTTTCGAAGCTGGGCGGCCGGGTGCTCGCGGCGGATGACGATCTCGGGGAAGCTCTTGTCGTCGCGCAACAGCACGTTGAAGCGCGGCTTCAGCTGCTTGATCAGGTTGATCTCGAGCAGCAGCGCGTCGGCCTCGGTGCGCGTGGTGATGAACTCCATCGCGCGCGTCAGGTGGACCATGTTGGCGATGCGCGGGGCGTGGAAGCGGCCCTGCGCATACTGGATCACCCGCTTCTTCAGCGACCTGGCCTTGCCGACGTAGAGCACCTCGCCCTCGTCGCCCATCATCCGATAGACCCCCGGCTTGTCCGGCAGGCGCTTCACCTCATCCTTGATCAACGCCGCACCCTTCAGGGGCACGACCGAAACGTCGTCCGGCATGGCTGGGAATATAGGCGAGTCCCGGGGGCGGCGCAGGACTACCCCCAACCCGCTCATCCCGGCGAAGGCCGGGACCCAAGCTGAGTCACCGACGGGCGCTGACACGCCCCCTCCGTCATCCTCCGGTCGGCTGCAGGCCGATCCGGGGGACCCAAGCCGACTGAGGACATCCGCCACCCAGCTTGGGTCACCCGGCCAAGCCGGGTGATGACGATCCATTTGGTTAAGCTTGGGTCCCGGCTTTCGCCGGGATGAGCGGTGGACGGGTCCGGGAGGCGCGCTCGGAACCCCCGCTTCGCTCCGCACGTTCCGGAGGACACCGGGGAGCTTGAGCGTTGAGCCACGACACGATGACCGCGGCCACCGCACCCTCGCCCCGTCGGGCGGCGCCCGACCCGGCCGGTCCGGACCTGGCGCAGCTGTTCCGGGCCATGCCCGGCCAGTACATGATCCTGGACCGCGACCTCTTCTACGTCGAAGCCAACCCGGCCTATTGCGCCTCGACCGATCGCACCCGCGAGGAGATCGTCGGGCGCTATGTGTTCGAGGCCTTCCCGCCCACCGGCGAGGGCGGCCGGCTGATCGAGGAGAGCCTGCGCCGGGTGCTGGCGACTGGCGTGGCCGAGACCCTGCCGCTGGCCGCCTACCCCATCCCGGCGCGCGGCGGCGGGTTCACGATGAAGTACTGGTCGTGCGTGCACCTGCCGCTGTTCGACGCGGACGGCGAGGTCGCCTACGTGGCCCAGAACGCCGTCGACGTCACCGAGCTGCAGCAGCTGAAGACCATCGCCTACGGCCCCGACCCGGGCGCGCCCGCGACGGGCGAGAACGACCTCTTCCAGCGCGCGCAGGAGATCACCGCGCTCAACGACGCGCTGGCGGCCGAGACCCAGGGCCTGCGCGACCTCTTCATGCAGACGCCCAGCTTCATGGCCGTGCTGACCGGGCCGGAGCTGACCTACGCCCAGGCCAACAACGCCTACCTGCAGCTGATCGGCCACCGCCAGGTGGTGGGCAAGACGCTGGCCGAGGCGCTGCCGGAGGTGATCGACCAGGGCTTCCCCGAACTCCTGCGCGGCGTGATGGCGACCCGGACGCCGCACATCGACCATGGCGCCAGCGTGCTGCTGCAGCGCACGCCGGGCGCGGCGCTGGAGGAGCGCTTCATCGACTTCATCTTCCAGCCCATCGCCGGGCCGAGCGGGGAGTCGGTGGGGGTGTTCGTGGAGGGCAGCGACGTCACCGACCGGGTGCTGGGCGACCGCCAGCAGAAGCTCCTGCTCGACGAGCTGAACCACCGGGTGAAGAACACGCTGTCGACCGTCCAGGCGATCGCCGCGCAGACGCTGCGCACCACCGACGACCCGGCGGCGTTCCGCACGGCCTTCGAGGCCCGGCTGATGGCGCTCTCGGCCACGCACAACCTGCTCACCGCCACCAACTGGGTGAGCGCCGACCTGCGCGACGTGGTGCTGGTGGAGTGCCGGCCCTACGAGGCCGAGCGCTACCGGATGTCGGGGCCGCGCGTGGCGCTGTCGTCCGCCCAGGCGCTGGCGCTGGGCCTGCTGTTCCACGAGCTGGCGACCAATGCGGCCAAGTACGGCGCGCTGGCCCATGGCGACGGCGTCGTCGAGGTCGTCTGGCGCGTCGACAAGCCGGGGCTGATCCTGGAGATCGAGTGGGCCGAGCACGACGGGCCGCCGGTGGTCCCGCCCAGCCGCCAGGGGTTCGGCACGCGGCTGATCGAGCGCAGCCTGGGCCAGCTGGGCGGCGAGGCGGCGCTGGACTACGCGCCGGACGGCGTGCGCTGCCACATCCGCCTGCCCCTCGGCGTCCGCTAGGTCCCCAGCACGTTCATCACCGCCACCACCATCGCCGCCACGCCGAAGCGGATGGTGGGCTCGGGCGTCGGCGCGAACTGCGGCGTGTGGTTGGCCGGGACCGGCAGGCCCTTGGCCTTGTAGTCGGCGATGACCTTGGGATCGAGGCCGCCGATGCTCCAGAACAGCGACGGGACGCCGGCGATGATGAACTCCGAATAGTCCTCGCTGGGGCTGATCGGCTGGGGCATCGGCTGGGCGCGCTCGCCGAACGCGGCCTTGAACGCCTTGGCGGTGCGCTCGGTGACGGCCGGGTCGTTGACCAGCAGCCGCCCGCCCGAGACGATCTGCACGTCGGGCGCCGGGGCGCCGGACATCGCCGCCACCGCGTCGGCCGTGCGCCGGATCCCCTCCAGCATCCGCGTGCGGACGGCCTCGTCGCGGGTCCGGATCGTGCCGCGCAGGAACGCCTGGTCGGGGATGATGTTGCCGGCGCTGCCGGCCTGGATCGAGCCCACCGAGATCACCCCGAACGCGTTCGGCTCCTTCTCGCGGCTGACCACGGTCTGCACCGCCTCCACGAACCGCGCGGCCTCGATCACCGGGTCGATCGCGACATTCGGCGTCGACCCGTGCGCGCCCCGGCCCTTGAACAGAATCTCCAATGAATCCGCGGCGGTATTGTAGATTCCGGCCTTGTAGGTCAGCGTCGCCATCGGCTCCGGCCCGACATGCTGGGCGAAGCCGATGTCCGGCTTGCCGAACCGCTCGAACAGGTGGTCGGCCAGCATGCCGGCGGCGCCGGCGCCCGCCTCCTCCGCCGGCTGCCCGATGAACATCAGCGTGCCCCGCCACTGGCTCTTGAGGGCCGCCAGCTGCTGCGCCGCGCCCAGCCAGGCGGCCATGTGGATGTCGTGGCCGCAGCTGTGGTCCACCGGCGTCGGCTTGCCGTGATAGTCGGCCACCACGTGGCTGGCGTACGGCAGGCCGGTCTTCTCCTCCATCGGCAGGGCGTCCAGCTCGGTGCGCACCAGCACCAGGGGCCCCGGCCCGTTCTTCAGGATCGCCACGATCCCGGTCGTGCCGACGTGCTCGGTGACCTCGAACCCCAGCGCCCGCATCTCCTTGGCCAGCAGGGCCGCCGTGCGGACCTCCTGCAGCGCCAGCTCCGGGTGGGCGTGGATGTCCTTGTAGACGGCGTCCAGGTGCGGGTAGTCGCGGTCGAGCGCCTTCTCGACCTCAGCCCGCGTCTTGGCCGGATCGAACGTCTTGGCGGCGTGCGCGGGCGCCGCCAGGGCGAGCGCCGAAGCCACCATGAGCAGGCTACGGACGAAATGGCGATGAATCATGACGGCCCCCACAATGAGGGGCCACCCTAGACCGGTCAGGGCTGGGCGCGGAAGGCGTCCAGGGCGTCGGCGAACGCCTTGGGCTGGTCCGGCATGATGAAGTGGCGCGAGGCATGGACCCGCTGCGACTTCACCGAGGGCGCGGCTGCGGCCGGGAGCGCGACGGCGAGGCCGGCGCAGGCAGCGAGCAGGGTCTTCAGCGCCGGCGTCTCTCTCAAGGGTTCGGATTGACCAGCTTGGCCATGGCGTCGAGGTAGGCGATGAACGCTTCGCGGCCGGCGCCGGTCAAGCTCACGGTGGTCAGCGGCTTCTTGCCGACGAAGCTCTTCTCGATGGCCACGTACCCGGCCTGCTCCAGCTTAGAGAGATGGACCGACAGGTTGCCGTCGGTGGCCGAAAGCTTCGCCTTCAGGGCCGCGAAGTCCGCGCAGCCAGCGCCCGACAGGAAGGCCATGATCCCCAGCCGCATCCGGCCATGGATGACCTCGTCGATCCCGGAGATGTCGAAATCGTCGGGCATCGGTCAGGCCTGCGGGCCGGCCTGCCGCATCAGGACCACGCCCGGCGCGACCAGGAGGGCGATCAGGCTGGCGGCGTAGATCAGGAACATGTTCGCGGGATCGGTCACGAACCAGGCGTTCAGTCCCGCCATGAGGAAGGCGCCGAAGGCCACGACGTTCAGCCACTTCTGGGTGCTGACCTTGCCGGCGATGAACCAGGCACCGCCGTAGATCGCCAGCACAACGGGACCCATCACCTCCATGACGCTCCAGTTGCCGGTGCGGATGCCTATCAGCATTAGGCTGGCGATGATGGCGCAGATGGTCCAGCCGGCGGCGGCCCAGGCGAGACCCGCGGCGCGCGCAGCGCCGACCTTGCGGGGCTGACGAAGTTTCATCGCCAGCAGGACCGCCATCGCCAGCGCCGTGGCGCCGAACCAGACGATCGGGAAGAATAGCGGCTGGCGGGCCAGGTCCGTGGTGATGGCGTAGGACGTGAAGAGGCTTGCCCCGGCGTAGACGACGCCGAACAGGACGAGGATCGCGCCCCCGACCATGGGGCCTTCCCGGCCGTCCTCGGCCAGCGCGCGCATGAAGGCGATGTCGCCGCGGATCGCTTGGTTCTGATCGGTCATGAGCTGACGCTCCCTGTTGAGGAGGTCATTCAAGCTCACTAACTTTGAAATGTAAAGTCCTTTGTTCAGAGCTTCACGGCGCCGGCGGAGACCTTCTCGAAGACGCCCTTTGTGACCTTCACGTAGCCCTTCTTCGGATCGTGGAAGTAGAGCGGACCCTTGATCTTGCCGGGGTCGTAGCCGTCGGCGATCAGCTCGATCTTGCGGATCTTGAACGTGCCGGTGGTGGCGATTGCGGTCAGGATCCGCACGAACAGCGGTTGGGCGTAGGCCGGCAGTTCGCGGGCCACGTGCTCGCCGAAACCCTTGATGTCGAACTCCGGGCCGACCACCAGAGCCGCCATGCCGGCGCGCCCCTCGGCGCCTTCCACCGCGACGCCATAGACGTCGGCCTCCTTGACCCCCGGCGCCGCCTGCAGCCGCTCGGCGACCTCGTTGGTGGAGACGTTCTCGCCCTTCCAGCGGAAGGTGTCGCCAATGCGGTCGACGAAATAGAAATATCCGTCGGCGTCGGTCTTCATCAGGTCGCCGGTGGCGAAGAAGCGGTCGCCCTTCTCGAAGACGTCGGTCAGCACCTTCTTCTCGGACTCGGCCTTGTCGGCGTAGCCGGTGTATTCGCTGCGCGCGTCGCCGCCGATCTGACCGACGCATTCGCCGACCTGGCCGGGTCCGGCCTCGAGGCAGAGGCCGTTCATCCCGCGCACCGGCTCGCCGGTCTCGACATCGAACTGGATGAGCCGGATGTTGAAGCGCTTGCGCAGCCACTTGGGCGCGCGCCCGATGGCGCCCTCGCGACCATCGAAGTTGAACATCGACACGTTTCCCTCGGTGGAGCCGTAGAACTCCAGGACCTCGGGGATGCGGAACCGCTGCTTCATGACCGGCCAGATGTCGGGACGCAGGCCGTTGCCGAAGGCCATCCGGATCTTGTGGCGGGTCTCGTCCTCGCTCGGAGGATGGTTGACCAGGTAGCGGCAGAGTTCGCCGATGTAGACGAACATCGTGCAGCCCTCGTCCGCCGCCTCGGTCCAGAAGGCGCTGGCGGAGAACTTGCGCCGCAGGAACACCGAGCCGCCGTTCAGGAGGGCCGCACCCAAGGCGCAGAGCCCGCCGGTGGCGTGATAGAGCGGCAGCGCCACATAGATGCGATCGGACGCCTTGGCGCCGGTCGCCCCGGCGAAGCCGCGCATGTAGAGCTGGGCCCGCACGTGGGTGATACGCGCGGCCTTGGGCATGCCGGTCGTGCCGCTGGTGAAGATCAGGAGCGCCGTGTCGCGGGCCCGCATGTCCTCACGCACCGACCGATCGGGCGGCAGCTGGCTGCAGCTCTTCAGCGCCTGGACGAGGTCGCGCTGCTCGCCGTGGGCGGGGCCCAGGATCCACTGCTGCATCGGCTTGTCGAGCAGGCCGCGGGCGGCCTCGAACACCTGCGAGGTCTCCGGATCGACGATCGCATGGGCGGCGCCGGAGATGTTCAGGCAGTGGGCCAGCGGCAGGCCGGCCAGCTGGTTGTTGATCAGCGCCGTGACCACGCCGATCTTGGAGAGCCCGTACCAGACGCAGAAGTACTCCAGCCGGTTGGGCATGAAGAGCGCGACCGTCTGGCCGCGGCGCAGGTTCAGCCCCTTGCCCCAGTGGGCGAAGCGGTTGGCGATGGCGTCCAGCTCGCCATAGGTGACCGTGCGCCCCTCGAAGGTGAGCGCGATGCTGTCCCGCCAGGATTCGACCGCGGCCTGGATGTCGTCGCAGATCAGGTTTTCGCTATCGGCGGCGATGGATTTCACCCGACCGAGCGTCCGATTCAATCCGCGCAGAAACCGCCACTCGCGTTGCAGCTTGTCCTTCAGCGGCATCCGTCTCTCCAAGCCGACCTGACCTTGGTCGGACGCGAGCGGGCCGGTCAAATTCTTTGACGCTGGTGCTTCGCCGCCAACGCGCGAGCGCGGCGCCGCGGACACAAGAGGTTAATCAGGTCTTAAGAAAAGCGCTCCCAGGCCGACTGGCGCGAGACGCCCAGCCGCTCCCCGATGTCAGCCCAGCTCACCTCGCGCTTGCGCAAGGTGTCGACGATCTGCTGCAAGAAGTCGCGCGCGCCGTCGGCGGCATAGTTCACCGAGCCCACGAGGGAGAGCAGCTGCTCGGTCGGCTTGTCCAGCGGCTTGAAGGACTTGCCTTCCGGGACGTACGAGCCGTCCAGGATCGTGTCGCAGAGCCTCACGCACTCGTTGCAGATGAAGACCCAGGGTCCGGCGATCAGCTTCTCGACCTCGTGCTGGGACTTGCCGCAGAACGCGCAATGCAGCGCGGCCGGCAGATTGCGCCCGATGGTGCGCTCGAGCTTGCGGCGCGCCTTGACCTCTTCCTTCGAGCGCTTGGGAGCGGGGTCGCTCATGGGGTTTCCTGTCAGGTCGAACCTGACTGTCAGGAAATACCTGACGCAGAGGTTTTGTCAAGTCTGCCCTGACAAGCAGGCGCGGCTGTTGGGAACCCGACCGGGAGCGGCGCCGTTTGGGCGTCTCAGCGACACAGACAATTCCGGAGGCAGACATGCCCGTCGACTTCACCCCGACTTCGGACACCGATCCGACGAAGATCGAGTCCGACACCCCGATGTTCGCGCCGATAAGAACCTCGAAGAAGGGCGAAAAGCGCAGCTTCTTCAGCGAGATCGAGCCCGAGGCGCGCACCGTTCCGGAGGCCCGAACCGTTCCGCCGGCCACGACTCCGGCGACGGGTCAGCGGCTCGATGAGCCCACCGAGAGCGAGTTTGCAACGGCGCCGACCTATGCCGGCGGCCGCACGACCGAAAGGCGCAACGGCATGATGGCGCCGATGGCCATCGTCGGCGGGCTGGTGCTGCTGGCCGGCGTCGGCGCGGCCGGCTGGTACGCGACCCAGCCGCATGGCGGCGGTCTCGCCCAGATCACGCCCAGCGACACCACGGTCACGCCCGTCGCTCCGCCGGCGGACCAGCTGGCGCAGGCCCCGGCGACTGAGGCCCCGGCCCCGGCCCCGGCGAGCGCCAAGCCCGCCGTGACTGCCCTGGCCGAGCCCGCCCCGCGTCCGGCCCGCGTCCGGTCTCACGCCGCGGCGAGCGCCGCCGCCGAGGACTCCGGCGTGAACGCCAGCGCCGTCGTGCCGGCGCCCGCCCGTCCCGTGACCCCGCCGGTCAACGCCGCGCCCCCGCAGGCCGCGCCGGCGCCCGCGCCGGTGATCCCGCCGCCCACGGACACGCCGCTGCCGACCCAGACGGCGCCTGCGCCGCCGCAACAGAGCCCGACGCCGCCGCCCGGCGAGGTCCCGCCGCAGTAGGCGCTGGCCTGGTCTTCAGCCGCGAGAGCCGCTCCCGCTGGGGGCGGCTCTTTCCTTGCGCGGCACCACGCTGATCTTGCCGCTGCGTTCGAGGGTCGCCAGACGCGCGCCCGCGGGGGTCTCGACGCCCTCGGCGCGCAGGCCCTCCTCCAGGTCGCCCTGGCTGATGGCGTGGCGGTCCATGGCGGCGCGGTCCGCCCGGCCGTCCTTGACCAGCACCGTCGGCGAGCTCTTGACCAGCCGCGCCAGGCCCTCCCAGCGCAGGGTCGCCATGGCCAGCAGGCGGTGCAGGACGACGATCACCAGGCTGGCCGCCAGGCCGCCCAGGAAATCGGCCTTGCCGGTCATGATCCGGCTGATGTTCGAGCCCACGACGATGGCCACGATGATGTCCATCGGCGAGGCGTTCGAGAACGTGCGGCGGCCGGCGATCCGGATGCAGGCGATGCCGAACGCGAAGAGGATCGCGGCGCGCACGCACATCTGCCAGGGCTGGGCGGTCTCGTCGGGTCCGATCAGCAGGCGTAGCGCGTGCATGTGGCGGCAACGCTCGCGCCGGCACGGGGGTTTCTGCGGCGTCGACTCCATTTGCGACGTCGGCAGGAAGACTCAGGAACGGGTGGGCCCGCCGCGTGTTGGATGGGAAACCCCAACCCCATCGAGGAGACGACAGCATGGCCGCCACCGACACCTCTGCCGGCAAGAAAACCAAAGCCCGCCGCACGCGCCGCACCGGCCGGCGCGACCCGCTGGCGATCCGCCTGCTGAAGGCCGACCATCGCGAGGTCGAAGGCTGGTTCGACGACTACGAACAACTCGAGGCCGAGGCCGAGAAGCTGGCGCTGTTCAGGAAGATCGCCACGGCCCTCAAAGTGCACACCCAGGTGGAGGAGGAGATCTTCTACCCGGAGGAGCGCGGCGAGGTCGAGGACGACGTCCTGGACGAGGCCTATGTGGAGCACCAGGGCGCCAAGGACCTGATCGCCCAAATCGAAGCGATGAAGCCCTCCGACGAGTTCTACGACGCCAAGGTCAAGGTGCTGGGCGAGTACATCAAGCACCACGTCAAGGAAGAGGAGCAGCCCGGCGGCATCTTCGCCCAGGCCAAGAAGGGCGACGAAGACCTGGACGCCATGGGCGAGCGCATCAGGGCCCGCAAAGAAGAGCTCATGGCGAAGATGGGCGGCGGCAAGAACTAGCCCGCCGCGATCCAGTCCTTGAGCGCCAAAGCCTGGGTGTCGGCCGTCTCCGCGCCCAGGCTTTTCCGCATGATCTCCAGCGCCCAGGCCACGCGTTCGTCATGGTCGCCGGCGACGGCGTCGCGGGGGACCCACTGGTCGTAGGTGCGCAGGTGCGCGTCGGCCGCCGTGAACAGGATGCAGATGTCGGCGGCAAAGCCGCTGAGCACCAGGCGCGAGACGCCAAGGCTTGTCGCCGGGATTGGGTTCGATCAACTGGCGTCCGCTGCTAGTGGGCCTTGCGGCGTCGCGTTTCCCAGCCCTTCTTGGCGGCGGCCGATCGGCTGGAATGGCCCTGGCCCGATCCGCTCTTGTGGCCGCCCTTGCGGGACGACGCGTAGCTCTCCGCCTTGCCGCGGCCCGAGCCGGACTTCTTGCCGCCACCGGACTCCTTATTGACGGTCGCCCAGGCCCGGCTCTCGGCCTCCTTCTTGCCGACGCCGCGCTTCTCGTAGCCTTGCTCGATATGCTCGGCCTGGCGTTTCTGCTTGTCGGTGTAGCTGCTCTTGTCGCCCTGCGGCATGTGCACCTCCTCATGTCCTGAGGTCTTGGCAACCCACGGGCGGCGCGAAGGTTTCCGGCCGGCATTCGTTGACAAGAGGTTAGGAGGGGCGCCGCGCCATGCCGCATCGCCAAGCGGCGCACGGCCGGGCTAAGTGCCGCCCTGGCTTTGGGTCCGCGCAGAGGGGCACGGCGTTCGATGATCACCCGCAAGGAATTCGCTGAGTGGGCGAGCGTGACGCTTGTAATCTTGTCCGGCGCCATGGCGGGCCACTACGCCTCGATGGGCATGAACCTGGTGCAGTGGGCCGGCGCGGCGAGCGCCGTGCTGGGTAGCGTCACCGTCGCGGTGGCCGTGCGCGTGTGGCCGGCGCAGGCCAGGGCGCGGCAAGAAGACTAGCCTCGCTCGTCCGGATGGACGTCCAGGCCCATGGCGGTGAGCAGGGCCTGCTGTTGTGACCAGGTGATCTTGATGTCGGCGTGACTGCCGAGCGCGGTGAGCTCGAGGCCCGAGACCTCCGCGCCGCGCAGGTCTGCGCCGGCCAGCTTCGCCCCGTGGGTGAGCGCCTGGAAGAGATCGCAGCCCGTCAGGTCGGCGTGCTCCAGGTCGGCGCCTTGCAGGTCCGCCTCGCGCAGCGATGACCCGGCCAGCTCGCAGCTTCGCAGGCCCGCGTCCGACAGGTCCGCAAGCTCCAGATTGCAGCGCTTGAACGCGGCCGCCGTGTGCAGGGTCTTGGGGCTGAGCGCGCGCGTGAAGTCGACGCGGTGGAAACGGGCGCCGCGCAGGTTGGTCTCCTGGAACTTCACCGACCAGGCGCTTGACCGGGAGATGTCGGCGAAGCTGAGGTCGCAGGCTTCGAACTCGGCCTGGTCGAGCTGGGAGAAGGCAATCTCGACGCCCGAGTGGCTCTCCGGGTCGGCGAAGCTCGTGCGCACGAACCGGGCCTCGCGCAGGTCGGCGTGGGCGAGGCGGCAGCGCACCAGCCGGCAGTCGGTGAAGGTCGCGCCTGGCAGGAGCACGGCGCTCAGCTGGGCGTCGGTGATCGTGCAGCCCACGAACTTAGCGTCGCTGAGGTCCGCCTCGCAGAAGTCGGCCGCCGAGAGGTCGCGGTCGGCGTAGGACCCGCCGGGTACGAGGTCGGGAAGGATTTCCGCCACTACGCCCACCGCTCATCCCGGCGCCACCGGCACCTGGATCTCGCCGCCGAGGTCGTGGAACTTCTTCGACATCTGCTCCATGCCGGCCTCGACCTCGTTCTGCTTGCGGGCGGCGTCGCGGATGTCCTGGCTGATCTTCATCGAGCAGAACTTGGGGCCGCACATCGAGCAGAAGTGGGCGGTCTTGAACGCCTCCTTCGGCAGGCTCTCGTCGTGGTATTCGCGCGCCGTCTCGGGATCGAGGCCTAGGTTGAACTGGTCCTCCCAGCGGAACTCGAAGCGGCTGCGGCTGAGCGCGTCGTCCCAGGCCCGCGCGGTCGGGTGACCTTTGGCCAGGTCGGCGGCGTGGGCGGCGATCTTGTAGGCGATGACCCCCTGCTTGACGTCCTCGCGGTCGGGCAGGCCCAGGTGCTCCTTGGGCGTCACGTAGCAGAGCATCGCGGTGCCGAACCAGCCGATCATCGCCGCCCCGATGGCGCTGGTGATGTGGTCGTAGCCCGGCGCGACGTCGGTAGTGAGCGGGCCCAGTGTGTAGAACGGCGCCTCGTGGCAGTGCTTCAGCTGCTCGTCCATGTTGGCCTTGATCTTGTGCATCGGCACGTGGCCGGGGCCTTCGATCATGGTCTGGACGTTGTGCTTCCAGGCGATCTTGGTGAGCTCGCCCAGCGTCCGCAGTTCGGCGAACTGGGCCTCGTCGTTGGCGTCGGCGATCGAGCCGGGGCGCAGGCCGTCGCCCAGCGAGAAGCTGACGTCATAGGCCGCCATGATCTCGCAGATGTCCTCGAACCGCTCGTAGAGGAAGTTCTCGCGGTGATGGGCCAGGCACCACTTGGCCATGATCGAGCCGCCCCGTGACACGATCCCGGTGACCCGCTTGGCGGTCAGCGGAATGAACGGCAAGCGCACGCCGGCGTGGATCGTGAAGTAGTCGACGCCCTGCTCGGCCTGCTCGATCAGGGTGTCGCGGAACACCTCCCAGGTCAGGTCCTCGGCGACGCCGTTCACCTTTTCCAGCGCCTGGTAGATCGGCACGGTGCCGATGGGCACGGGGCTGTTGCGCACGATCCAGTCGCGGATGTTGTGGATGTTGCGGCCGGTCGAGAGGTCCATGACCGTGTCGCCGCCCCAGCGGATCGCCCAGACCATCTTGTCCACCTCGTCGGCGACGGTGGAGAGGACGGCGGAGTTGCCGATGTTGGCGTTGATCTTGACCAGGAAGTTGCGCCCGATCGCCATCGGCTCGAGCTCGGTGTGGTTGATGTTGGCCGGGATGATCGCGCGGCCGCGGGCCACCTCGTCGCGGACGAACTCCGGCGTGCAGTGGTTGGGGATCTCGGCGCCATAGGGCTCGCCGTCGCGGATCGAGGGATCACCCGCCTGGCGGCGCAGGTTCTCGCGGATGGCGACGAATTCCATCTCGGGCGTGACGATGCCGCGCCGGGCATACTCCATCTGGGTGACGGTCTTGCCGGGCCGGGCGCGGTAGACGCGGCGCGGCGCGGAGAACTGCGGCGCCAGGTGCTCGCCCTTGGCGAAGCCGTTGTCCTCCGGCTTCACCTCGCGGGGCGTCTCCACGATCTCGACGTCGCCGCGCGAGACGACCCACGGCTCGCGGGTCTTCGACAGGCCCTTCTCGATGTCGATGGTCGCGGTCGGGTCGGTATAGGGGCCCGATGGATCGTAGAGCGTGAGCGGCGGTTCCTGCGCCGACGGGTGCACGGCCACCTCGCGGAACGGCACGCGGATGTCGGGCCACAGGACGCCGGGCTGATAGACCTTCTTCGAGCCGGGGCGCTCGCCGGTGGGGACTTGGGTGGGTTCCAGGTGTCCGGCAGGCTTGTTCATCGGCGCACTCCGCTTGGGCGGATCACGGGCGTCAGGAACTCCTTCCCTTCGCCGGCATGACCCGGATCAGGTTCGACGGGTCGCGGGCCTCACCCGCCTCTCAGCTGCTGAACGGCAGCTCCCCGAGGACGCGAGAGACTTAGGCCCTATGGCGCTTGGACGGAAGCGCGGATTAGGCCTGGACCAGCCGCACGCGGGTTCCGGAGAGAATCACGTCGCCGTCTTCGCCCAGCTTGCCCCGGGCCTTGGCGGCGGCGCGCACCGCGTCGGGGTCCTTCACCGCCACATCGAAGCGTCCCAGGCCCTCGCCGCGGCCGTCGACCGCGTGGACGAAGCGCAGTTCGCCGCCGTCGGGCAGCTCCGCGCCCCAGCCCGAGCCGCGCTTCACCGGCGTGAAGCCCAGGATCTCGCCCCAACGCTTCGCCAGCGCCTCCGGGTCGTCGCTCTGCAGCTCGACGCCGGTGATGGCGGTGGAGACGTCAGTCTTCATGTTCTCGCGCCAGACCTTGCCGCCCCATTCCCAGTGCTCCCAGGTCGGCATCTGGTCGACCGAGACGATCGCGGCGCCGATGTCGCGCGGGTGGATGTGGCTCATGCGCACGCCGTTGTCGCGGTCGTAGCGGGCGACCGTGCGGGCCTGAGCGGCCTCGATGCGGCCGCGGGCTTCCTCGATGTCATGCACCTGGAAGATCGCCATGTAGCCGCCGTCGCCGCCGCGCTTCTCCAGCAGCCGGCCGGCCGTGGTGCCTTCCTGCTTGGGCGAGACGACCTCCAGGAAATGCTCGCCGACCGGGAAGACCGCGTTCTTCAGGCCGAACTCGCCGACGCCGGGATCATCATAGGCGTAGTCGAGGCCGAGGATGGCGCGGATGTCGGCCTCGCAGGCCGCCAGGTCCTCACCCACCAGGGCGATCTGTCGAAGGCGCATGGTTCCGGCTCCCTATCGTTGGGGCCAGCCTAGCGGGCCAGCGTGGGGGAAGGTCAAGCCGGGCTTGGGTTCCGTGCACGTCAGGGCCTAGGGTTCGGGCCAACGAACATCGACGGGAAGGACGACGACCATGGCTGCGCTCGACACCGGAACCGAAGACCTGCTGGCCGACCTGGACGAGGGCGTGCTGACCATCACGCTGAACCGGCCGGACGCGCGCAACGCCATGAGCGATGCGATGAACCAGGCGCTGGGCCGCCAGCTGGCCGCCGCCGAGCTGGACCCGGCGGTGAAGTGCGTGGTGCTGACCGGCGCCGGCCAGGGCTTCTGCGCTGGCGGCGACGTGAAGGGCATGAACGCGCGCAACTCCGGCGGCGGGCGGGCGGCGACGCTGGACGAGGCGATCGCGACGCAGCGGCTGAACCAGCGGGCCACCGCCGGCAAGCTCTTCAAGATGCCGAAGCCGACGATCGCGGCCCTTCCCGGCGCGGCGGCCGGGGCCGGCCTGAGCCTGGCGCTCGCCTGCGACCTGCGGATCATGGCCCGGACCGCGATCATGACCACCGCCTTCGCCAAGGTGGGCTTCTCGGGCGACTACGGCGGGACCTATTTCCTGACCCAACTGGTCGGCGCGGCCAAGGCGCGGGAGCTCTACTTCCTGTCCGACCGGGTGAACGCCGAGGAGGCCCTGCGGCTGGGCCTCGCCAACTGGGTGGTGGAGCCCGACGAGCTGGCGGCCAAGACCCGCGAGGTGGCGCAGCGGCTGGCGAGCGGGCCCACCGTCGCCCTGCGCTACATGAAGGAGAACCTCAACCGCGCCATGGCCGGCGAGTGGGACGACTGCATGGACCTGGAGGCGACGCACCACGTCCACTGCGGCCAGACCCACGACCACAAGGAGGCCGCCAAGGCCTTCGTGGAGAAGCGCCAGCCGGTGTTCGAGGGGCGCTGAGCGGACGCTACTTCGTAACGACGATGTCCCCGCCCTGGATGGCGCGGGGGCCGTCGGCGTAGGGCAGTTCGACATTGCTGAAGGCCAGCGGCACGCCGGCGCAGTGCAGCGGGCTCGGACGGTCGCAGACCTGGAAGTGCAGATGCGGCTCGGTGGCGTTGCCCGAGGCGCCCAGCTTGCCGATCGGCTGGCCCGCCTTGACGCGCTCGCCGGCCTTCACGGTCACGCTGCCCGGCTTCAGGTGGGCGTAGAGCGAATACTCGCCGTTGCCGTGGTCGATCAGCACCGAATTGCCGCCGATCGCGCGCTCGCCCTTCTTGAGCAGGGTCATCTGCAGCTTGCCCATGCGCTCGCCATAGGCGTCGAAGCTCTCGTCCGGGCGGCGCAGGATGGTGGGATCCTCCGGCTGGTCGTCGACCACCTCGCGCACCACACCGTCGCCGGCCGCCAGCACCGGCGCGCCATAGGCGAAGTAGTCGGCGAACTTCAGACCCTGGCCGCGGTAGGTTTTGTCGTCGCCGCCGACGCGGGCGATGTCGTAGGCGAAGGCCTCCGGCAGGGCCCAGCGGTGGCCGCCGTGCGGCGTGCCGGCGACGGCCACGAACCAGCGCCCGGCCAGCGGGAAGAC
>Ga0068865_100000612_pt1 | contig 20032 bp, 2 predicted proteins | sample KBSMisM12_FD_75293 | JGI IMG/M metagenome (GOLD analysis project Ga0068865, IMG submission 75293) | Miscanthus rhizosphere microbial communities from Kellogg Biological Station, Michigan, USA - KBS Miscanthus M1-2 | ecosystem: Host-associated > Plants > Roots > Rhizosphere > Soil ...
GCGAGCCGGACTCACCGAGTGCCTGCGCGAGGTACAGCAGGCTGTAGAACCCCCGCCGAAGACAGACCCCCGAATCGGAGAACTCGTCCGGCGTTTCGCTCGTGACGCCCCAGAAATGCCCGATGACGTCAGGCAGCCGATCCGCAGCCTTGAGCGCGGCGATCAGCGCGCGGTAGTGTTCCGCGTTGCCCGGATCGATGATGAAGGTGCCGCCGCCCTCGTCGCTGAAACGCTCGCCTTCCCTGACAGTCACGACGTCGCCGGCGAGACGGCCGGCTACCCGCGCCCCCAGACCCGCCGTGTCTTCGAAGACCATCCAGCGCGCAGAGGCGGCGAGCCCGGCGGATTGCCCTTCCGCCATCGACGGCTTCCAGACCGGACGATAGAACCAGTCCGCGACGCCAGCCTTCTCGAGCGGCGGCAGTTCCCGCTGCGCGGCGGACTTCGGCGCGTCGATCCAGTAGCGCTGCCGCTCGAAGGGATACGTCGGCAGCGGCACGCGCCGCCGCGATTCGGCGGCGTAGAACCCGGCCCAGTCGATGTCGAGGCCGGCAAGCCAGAGCCGGCCCAGCGTCTCCAGCACGCCGGCGAGATCCGCCGTGGTCTCCTGCGGATGCCGGAGCGTCGTCGCAATCGTCCGGCCTTGTGCCAGCGGACCCTGCTGCCGGGCGAGCGACGCGAGCGTGCGTCCTGGTCCGACTTCGAGGAACACACGGGTCGGATCCTGCAGCAACTCCTGCATGCCGGCCGAGAACCGCACCGGCTGCCGCAGATGGCTGGTCCAATAGTCCGGCGAGGTGGCGTCTGCTTCGGTGATCCAGGTGCCGGTGACGTCGGAAACGAACGGAATCGAAGGCGCGTGACGCTCCACGCCGGCGACCGCCGCGCGGAAGGCGTCGAGGGCGGGCTCCATCATCGCGGAATGGAACGCGTGCGACGTCTCGAGGCGCCGCACCATCGTGCCGCGCGCGGACATCCGCGTTTCGAATGCCGTGATCGCCGCTTCAGGACCGGCCACCACGCACAGTGCCGGGCCGTTCACGGCGGCCAGCGACACATCGCCTCCGAGCAGCGGCGTCAATTCCGCTTCGGCGAGCCCCACCGCGGCCATCGCGCCCGGCGGCAGCGCCTGCATCAGACGACCTCGCGCGGCCACGAGCGCGAGGGCATCCTCGAGCGAAAACACGCCGGCCAGGCACGCGGCGACGTACTCGCCGACGCTGTGGCCGATCATCGCCGACGGCCGGATGCCCCACCGCATCCACAGCCGGGCAAGCGCGTACTCGATCACGAAGAGGGCCGGCTGGGTGACGGCGGTCTCTTTCAGGCGCGCCGCGATCTCCGGAAGGGGCGCGGCCGTCAGGACGTCGCGGAGGTCCCATCCAAGGTGCGGACGGAGCGCCTCACAACAGCTATCGACGTCCGCGCGGAACGACAGCTCGGTCTCGTAGAGCGCGCGCGCCATGCCCGCGTACTGCGAGCCCTGGCCGCTGAACATGAACACGCACGACCGCTCGCCGGGCTCGACGGCTGCGCCGGCGCCCGAACGATCCGGCTGCGCGAGGGCTTCGGCGGCCCCGGCCGCATCACGAACGACGATCACTCGTCGGTGGGCGAAGATGCGCCGGCCGACATTCAGCGTGTGGGCGACGTCGGCAAACGGCGTCTCGGGTGACTGTTTCAGGTATCCGGCGAGCTGCGCCGCCGACCTGTCGAGCGCGGTCCGTGTCTTCGCCGAGATCACGAGGATCTGCCACGGCCTCGACGCTCCGGAGATCGGCGCCGCCGGCGCTTCCTCGAGCACGGCATGGGCGTTGGTCCCGCCGATGCCGAACGAGCTGACGCCCGCGCGCCGCGGACCATCGTCCGGTTTCGCCCAGGGCGAGAGGGCCGCGTTCACGAAGAAGGGGGTCGAACCGAAATTGATCTTTGGATTGGGCGACCGGTAGTGAAGGCTGGGCGGGATCTGGCCGTGTTCGAGCGACAACACGGTCTTGATCAAGCCGGCCACGCCGGCCGCCGCGTCGAGATGCCCGACGTTGGTCTTGAGCGACCCGATCGCACACGAGGCCGCCGGCGCGTTCGAGCCGAAGGCCTCGGTCAGCGCGGCGAGCTCAATCGGGTCGCCGAGCGACGTGCCGGTGCCATGGGCTTCGACGTAGGTGATGCTGCCGGGCTCGACACCTGCCGCCGCCTGCGCGAGCGCGATGACCTCTGCCTGACCTTCGACGCTTGGCGCGGTGTAACCGACCTTGCCGGAACCGTCGTTGTTGATGGCCGTGCCGCGAATGACGGCATGAATGGTGTCCCCGTCGGCCACCGCATCGGCCAACCGCTTCAGCACGACAATGCCGATACCGTGCCCGGTGACCGTGCCCTGCGCGTCCGCATCGAACGCGCGGCAGTGCCCGTCGGGCGAAAGGATCCCGCCTTCCTGGTGGAGATGCCCGCTGATCACGGGCACGCCGACTGATACGCCGCCCGCCAGCGCCATGTCGCATTCGCCCTCGACGAGGCTCCGGCACGCGTGGTGAATCGCGACCAGCGACGTCGAACAGGCCGTCTGTACCGTGACGCTCGGCCCGCGCAGGTTCAGCTTGTACGACACGCGCGTCGCCAGGAAATCCGCCCCGGCTCCGATGAGGGCCTGCAGCCCGCTGACCGACGCCGAGAACCCCGGCCGCGACAGCACGTTGAGGAAGTACCCGCTGGCCGTCGCGCCGCCATACACGCCGACGGCGCCGTCGTAGCGATCCGGGTCGTACCCGGCCCGTTCGAGCGCTTCGCTCGCGCACTCGAGGAACAGCCGCTGCTGCGGGTCGATCAACTCGGCGTCGCGCGGGTTGTACCCGAAGAACGCCGCATCGAAGAGATCGACACCGTCCATGACCGCGCGTGCCCGGACGTACCGCGGATCGCTCAACAGCCGCTCGTCGACGCCGGCATCCCGCAGTTCGTCGTCCGTGAAACGACGGATCGATTCCACGCCGTCGCGCAGGTTCTGCCAGAAGGCCGGCAGGTCCGGTGCGCCCGGGAACCGCCCCGCCATCCCGATCACCGCGATCGCCCCGTCGCGGCCTGGCGGGCTCTGGCGTCTGGCCACGCGTTCAGCCAGACGGCTCGGCGCGGACGCCGACCGGCGCTCCGGCGTCAGGTGGCGCGCAAGGGACTCGATGGTCGGAAACCTGAACAAATCGACAATCGGCAGTTCGCGCTGCAGGGCGGTGGTCAGCTTCGCGTGCGCCTGAACGATCAGCAGCGAATGGCCGCCGAGGTCGAAGAAGCTGTCGCGCGTCCCGACGCGTTCGAGGCGCAGCACCTCCCGCCACACCTGCGCGATCTGCTCCTCGAGGCCCGCGCGGGGCGCCACGAACTCCTGCTCGAGCCCACTGCCCTCGGGCGCGGGAAGCGCGGCGCGGTCCACTTTGCCGTTCGGTGTGAGCGGCATCCTGTCCAGGACGACCCAGACCGACGGCACCATGTAATCCGGCAGGCGTTCGCGCAGGTAGTCGCGCACTTCTCCCATCGACGATGCGTCGGCCTGCGGAACGACATACGCTACGAGGCTGCGCCCGGCGACGGACAGCTCACGCACGTCCACCAGCACCTCGCGCACGTTCGGATGCAGCCTGAGAACGGCCTCGATCTCGCCCGGCTCGATGCGGAAACCACGAATCTTGACCTGATGATCCACGCGGCCCAGAAACTCGACCGACTGCGGTGCGCACCAGCGCACGAGATCGCCTGTCCGGTACATGCGCGCCTCGGGTGCGGCACTGAACGGATCGGGCAGGAACTTTTCGGCGGTCAATTCCGGGCGGCCCAGATACCCGAGCGCGAGACCCGCGCCCCCCACGTAGAGCTCGCCCGGCACACCCATCGGCACCGGCTGGAGGTGTCTGTCGAGCACATAGAGCTGCGTGTGCGCGATCGGCCCGCCGATGGGGACGGTCGTGGCATCAACAGCGACGTGCTCGATGAGATGCCATGACGAGAACGTCGTGCTCTCGGTCGGACCATAGACGTGCAGCAGGCGTCGCGGCGGCTGGTTCGCGAGAACATCGCGAACCGTTCCGGTGTCTACGGCCTCCCCGCCGAACATGAGGTCACGAATGCCGCTGAAGGCGCCCGGGGCCTCGCGCGCCATCTGGTTGAACAGCGCGGTCGTCAGAAACAGCGTCGTGATGCCGTGGTCGCGGAGTTCGGCCGCGAACCCGCGCGGCGAGAGCGCAACCTCGCGCTCGATGCCGATCACGCAGGCGCCGTTGAGCAGCGCTCCCCACACTTCGAACGTCGCCGCATCGAAGGAGGCGTTTGATGCCTGCGCAATCCGGTCGGTGGGCTGAAGATCGACATAGTCCGTGTTGCGGACGAGCCGGACGACGCCCCGATGCGGCACCACGACGCCCTTGGGCCGGCCGGTCGAGCCGGAGGTGTAGATGATGTACGCCGCGTGCTCGGGCGTGACCGCGCTGCGCGGGTTGGTGTCGTCCTCGAGCGCGATGGTCGCGCGATCCCGATCGAGGCAGACGACCGCCGGTACGCCGTCAGGCAACCTGTCGAGCAGGGCTTCCTGCGTGACGACAAGCGGCGCGGCAGTGTCCTCGATCATGAACGCAAGCCGGCTCTGTGGATACGTCGGATCGAGCGGCACGTAGGCGCCGCCGGCCTTCAAAATACCGAGCATGCCGACGATCATGTTCAGCGAACGTTCGACCAGCAGACCGACGGGCGCGCCGTCCTCGACGCCGCGGCTCCTGAGCACCCGCGCCAGCTGGTTGGCCTGTCGGTTCAGATCGTCGTAGGCGAGATGCCCGGCGCCATAACGGGCGGCGACCGCCTGTGGTGTGCGCTCGGCCTGAGCCTCGAAAAGCTGATGGATCGACTGCCTCGGATAGGGCGCCCTGGCAGCTGGTCCCGACACGAGCTGCTGCCGCTCCTCTTCGGACACGATCGAAAGCTCCGAAATCCGCGCGTCCGGCGCGGCGACGATGCTTTCAAGCAAGCGCTGGTAGTGGCCGGCCACGCGGACGATCGTGGCTCGATCGAAGAGATCGGTGTTGTACTGCCACGCTGCGGCGAGGGCGCCGTCCATCTCCGACACCAGCAGCACGAGATCGTCGACCACGGCATGCTGCGCGACGGGCCAGAACTCCAGGATCAGCCCGCCGAGTTCCACCTGCCCGCCCCCATGCTCCATCGACAGTGACAGAGCCTGATCCTCGCGGCGATGCGGCTTGTTCAGCGCGAACAGGGCGTGGAACAGCGTGCTGTGACTCGGATTTCGCTTCGGTCTCAGCCGCTCCACGAGCAAGGCAAATGGATAGTCCTGGTGATCCAGCGCACCAAGGACGACCCGCCGCATGCGCGTCAGCAGTTCGGTGAACGACGGATCTCCCGAAAGATCGCCGCGCAGCGGCACCGTATTGAGGCAGTAGCCGACGACGTCCTGCAATGCCGGCCGGCTGCGGCCGGTCATTGGCGAGCCGACAACGATATCGTCCTCGCCCGAGTAGCGGGCGAGGAGCACCTCGAAGGCCGACAACAGCAGGGTGAACAGCGTGTGGCCCTTCGCTTGCGCCAGATCCCGGAGGGCTGCGCTCAGCGACGCCGGGATCTTGACACCGAGCGTGGTGCCTCTCGAGGTCTGAAGGGCGGGGCGCGGACGGTCCGTCGGCAGCGCCAGGATGGGAATCTCGCCATCCATCTCGGATCGCCAGTATTTCCAGAGTCGTTCTCCGTCCGGCCCCGCCAGCATGTCTGCCTGCCAGCGCACGAACTCTTCGTACGGACGCGGCGCGGGCAATGACGGCGTCGCGCCCGCGACGTACGCCCCGTACAGGGCTCCGAGTTCGTTGAGCAGCGTCATCATCGACCACAAGTCGTACGCGATGTGGTGCAGCGTCACGAGCAGGATGTGATCGCGGGCGGACTGCGTGAACAGGCGGACTCTGACAACCGGCCCATGCTGCAGGTTGAACGGGCGATGTGTCTCTTCGGAAACCGCGCGGTCCAGCTGATCGCCGGACCAGTCGGCCGCGGCAACCTGCTCGAAATCAACGGCGGCGCGGTCGTGGACGCGACAGATGGGCTCTCCGTTTGCCTCGACGTAGTTCGTACGCAGAATGCGGTGGCGATCGATCAGAGTCTGAAACGCGCGCCGAAGGGCGGGCACGTCGACGTCGGACCGGACGCGCCATGTCCAGGGCACGTTGTACGAGGCGCTGTCCGGCTCCAGACGGTGCAGCAGCCAGAGCGCGCGCTGGCCGTACGACAGGGCGTCATGCCGGGGCTGTGCCTTGTCGTTGAGCAGCTTGGCCAGCAGCTTGCGCTTCTCGCCAGGCGACAGATTCGAGAGGTCGGGCGTTTGACTCATCCGATTCAAAAACCGCGGGTTCCGTGGGCTGGGTCCTGGCGAGCAGACTTCGCCCGCATCGCCGTCTTGGCTTCCAAGATGCGATCCAGCAAACGAGATGTATTTCCTTAGGATTTCGCCAGATTCTGGCGACGGCCGACTAAAGTCTTCCTAATGGATGTCTTTTGTCGCCCTGGCGCCGCGCTCCAAAAGACGCCGTGGCACGCTCACTGTTCCGCCAGCATCTTTCGGAGCAAGGCGTCCACGCTCTCATCGGACAGCTCGTCGACCCCGACCAGCGGCTGCTGGAGTTCTCTGTCGACTCCGGACACTACCGCCCTGGAGGGTTCCGCGGGAGCGTCGGCCCACGCCTTGAGCACCAAGGTCGTCAGCTCGCCAACGCTCGGGCCTTCCACGAGCGCGACGAGCGGTACTGCGACGCCAGCCCGATCCTCCAGGGTGTTGCGAAGCTCCAGCGCCATGAGCGAGTCGAGGCCGGCATGGCGCAGCGGCGTAGCGAGGTCCACATCCGAGATCGGCAGGCGGAGCACGGCGGCGACAATCCGTCTCACGAGGTCGCTCACCATATCGTGCCGTTCGGCTTCGCTGGCCGTGAGCAACGCCGCCTTCAGCGAGACCGGGTCTGACGCATCATGGTCCCCCGCGCCAGTTGTCCGGCCCTGAACGACACGACGGAGAAACGGCGCGGCCGCCGCCCCGGGATAGAGCCGGCTCCATTCCTGCCATTCCATAGGCAGCACTGCCGCCCGCGCCACCTCTCGGTCGAGCAGCGCGGCGAGCATGCCGACGCCGACTTCGGGCGAAATCGCGTCCACTTTCGCCGCGGGACGCCGTTCTTCCGCGCCGGCTCCCATGCCGACGCGCGACCACGCGCCCCAGTTCACGCTGAGCACGACCTGCCCCGACTCGGACCGCCGTTCTGCGAGCGCGTCCAGAAACGCGTTCGCGGCCGCATAACTGCCGACCAGAGGCGAATTGATCAGCGCCGACGCCGAGGAGAACAGCACGAAGAAATCGAGCGGCACATCGGCCAGCAACCGATGCAGCAGCCACGCGCCGGTCACCTTTCCGCGCCAGACGGCCTCCAGGTCCCCGTCGCGATGGTCGGACAGCAGCTGATACTGCATGACGCCCGCAGCGTGAATGACGCCGCGAATCGGTGCCCGCTGCTCGCGGCGGTAGCCCGCGAGCCAGTCGGCAAGCTGCCGGGCGTCACCGACGTCGACGGCTGCTGCCTCGACACCGACGCCCAGCGCTTCGAGTTCGAGGACCGCGCCAATCCGGGCGCCCTCGTCGCTCCGGGGATCGACGGCGGCCCAGGTATCCCGCGACGGCAGCGCATGGCGGCCGAGCAGGATCAATCGCCGGGCGCCCCGGCGCGCCAGCCAGCGCGCCACCTCGAGGCCGATACCTCCGAAGCCGCCCGTCAGGAGATAAGCGCCGTCCGGCCTCCAGAGAAGCTCCCGCCTCGGCAGCGATGACGCATCGGTCGGGGTCAGCCGGGCGACGTACCGCTCGCCCTCGCGGAACGCCACCTGATCCTCGTCGTCGACCATCGAACATGCGGCCGCAAGCGCGGCCCCGGCGGCAAACGCACTCGCAGCTGGATCGAGATCGACCATCCCTCCCCACAGCGCGGGGTGTTCGGCGGCCATCGTGCGTCCGAGTCCCCACAGCGGCGCCTGGGCGACCTGAATGGGATGCGGCGCTCCGGTGACGCGTTGCGCTCCCCGGGTGGCGAGCCACAGGCGTGCGGGAGGCCGGACGTCGGCGCGTCCCAGGGCCTGAATCACGTGCAGCACGGACGTCGCCTGCTCAACGGCCTGCTCGATCATCTCCCCATCGTCGCGGCTATCGGCGTCGAGACTCCAGAGGTAGATGATCCCGCGCGGCGAGGGTACGGTCCGAAGAAAGGTCTCAATCAGCGTCGCCATGCCCGCGGGATCGGGCCCGCAGGTGAACCGCCTGCGATCGACTTGTTCGAATTTCTCTCCCCGATCGACACGGACGCAACTGCCGCCACCGGCGAGCTGAGACTCAAATGCGTCCGCGACGCCGGAGGTATCCGCAAAAACCAGCCAGTTCCCGTCCGGCTCGCCCTGCGACGGGCCGACGATCGGCTTGGCTTCCCAGACGACCTCGTGCAGCCAGTCGTCGCGGCGCGGCAAGGCGCCGGCAGGGCTGGCCTCTCGCCTTTTGACTTCGGCTTCGATCCAGAATCGACGTCTCTCGAACGGGTACGTCGGCAGGGCCACCTTCCGCCGGCCGTACTCGCGGTCAAAACCGCTCCAGTCGACGGCGACGCCCTTCACGTACAACACCGCCAGCGAGTCCAGTATGGTCGCCCAGTCGTCGCGCTCCCGGCGCAATGACGGCAGCCACTCGACCGACTGATCGGAGAGGCACGCCCGGCCCATCCCGACCAGCGTCGGCGCCGGGCCGATCTCCAGGAAGATCCGATGGCCGTGCTCATACAGCGCCTGTATCCCGGCGCCAAACTGCACCGGCTCGCGCAAATGCGAGCGCCAATAACCGGCGCGGCCGATAACCGCCGGGTCGACCGGCTGCCCCGTCAGGTTGGAGATGATCCCCACTCGCGGCGCGTGGAATTGGACCTCTCGGGCCACCTGCTCGAAGGCGTCGAGAATGGGCTCCATCAAGCCGGAATGGAACGCGTGAGAAACCGCGAGGCGCTGCGCCTTGATGCCGGCAGCGGACAGCGATTCGAGTGCAGCCAGGACCGACGTCTCTTCACCCGAGATCACGGTGTTCGCCGGTCCATTGATGGCGGCTATCGAGATCGAGGCGGATCGCAAGTCGACCACGGACCGTACGCTGTCCGGATCTGCCGCCACGGCGGCCATCGCGCCAATCGGCGGCAGCGACTGCATCAATCGCGAACGGGCCGCGACGAGTTGGATGGCGTCTTCGAGACTGAAGAGTCCGGCGACGCAGGCGGCCACATATTCACCGAGGCTGTGGCCCATCACGGCTGCGGGCCTGATGCCCCACGACTGCCACAGTTCGGCCAGCGCGTATTCAAGCGCGAACAGGGCGGGTTGGGTGTACGCCGTCTGACCCAGCGCCGACTGCTGCGCGGCGTCGAATATTACGGGGAGAAGCGGCTGTTCCAGATGCGTGCGAAACAGTTCGCTGCACCGGTCCATCGCGTTGCGGTAGACAGGCTGCGTCTCATACAGCCGCCGGCCCATGCCGGTGTACTGGGCTCCCTGGCCCGTGAACAGAAACACGACATCGGGCTGCGACATCCCTGCCACGCGTCCGGAACGAACGTGCGGAGCATTGCCCGCCATCCAGTTCGTCAGCGCCTGACGCATCTCATCTGCCGATTGCCCCGTGATGGCAAGACGATGCGCAAAATGCGAACGGCCGGCGCTGGCCGTGTAACACACGTCCGCGACAGGTTCGGCATCGTCGCCGGCCAGGCGAGTTTCGATTCGCGCGGCGAGTTCGCGCAGCGAAGCATCGGTCCGGGCCGACAGCGTCAAGATGTGGAACGGCCGCTCGAGAGCGGGCTGTCCGGCCTCCGCAGGCGGCGCTTCTTCCAGGATCGCGTGCGCATTGGTGCCGGTGAACCCGAACGAGCTGACGCCGGCAATGCGCGAGCCGCCGGCGGGCACCCACGGCGTCGCTTCCGTCGGGACCACCAGCGGCAGATCGTCCCAGTTGACGAAGGGGTTCAGCTTCTGCAGGTGCAGATGCGGGGGGATCTCCTTGTGCTGCAGTGCCAGGACCACTTTGATGAGCCCGGCGATTCCTGCGGCCGACTCGAGATGACCGAGGTTTGTCTTGACCGATCCGATCATGAGCGGCCGGTCCTTCGGCCGTCCCTGCCCAAGCACCGCAGCCAGCGCCTGAACCTCGACTGGATCGCCGAGCGAGGTCCCGGTTCCGTGCGCCTCGACATAGCCGACGGCCGCCGGCATCACTCCACTGGCCACCAGAACATCGCGCAGCAACTGCTCCTGTGACAGCTCACTGGGCGCCGTGAATCCGCCGCTCCTGCCGTCCTGATTGACCGCCGTGCCCCGGATGAGCGCGAGGATGCGATCGCGGTCGGCCATTGCGTCGGATAACCGTTTCAGGACGATCATCCCGCAGCCCTCGCCGCGGACAAAGCCATCCGCCGCGGCGTCGAACGTCTTACAGCGGCCGTCGGGCGCGAGCATATGCGCCCGGCAGATAGCGGCGAAGACTTCGGGCACCAGATTGAGGCTGACCCCGCCGGCCAGGGCGGTCCGGCACTCGCCGGCGCGAAGGCTCTGACACGCAAGGTGAACCGCGACGAGCGACGCCGAGCAGGCGGTGTCGACCGCCATGCTCGGACCGACCAGGCCCAGCACGTACGAGAGCCGGCCGGCGGCAGCGCTCAGGGAGCTGCCTGTGCCGAAATAGGCATCGAGTGCCTCGGCGCCGGCCTGCAGCTGCATCTGCGCGTAGTCGCTGTTGCTGATGCCGACGAATACACCTGTCCGGGTTCCCTGCAGCCCGCCGGGCGCGAGGCCCGCGTTCTCGAGCGCCTCCCACGCCACCTCCAGCATGAGACGCTGCTGGGGATCCATGTTCACCGCTTCGCGCGGCGAGATCCCGAAGAACTGCGCGTCGAAGCGGTCGACGTCCTGGAGAAAGGCACCCTCGCGCACATAGATCTTCCCTGGCGCGTCCCGATCGGGATCGTAGTACGCGTCGACATCCCAGCGGTCGGAAGGGATGGGCCCAACCGCATCGATGCCGCCGTGCAGGAGCTGCCAATATCCGTCCGCATCGGACACCCGGCCCGGAAAGCGGCATCCGAGACCGATGATCGCCATCGGTTCAGTCCTGGCACGCTCGAGCTCTTCGAGTCTGCCGCGCATCTTCCGCAGCGCGAGCAGCGCCTGCTTGTCGGAAGACAATTCGTCGTGCCGTTTCGAAGAATCGCTCATCAGCCCAGCTACTCCTGCATCCAGTCCGAGGAGGACAATGCCGCGAGTTCCTCGGACAGCAAACGCTTCGCCTCGTCCTCGTCCAGCTTCGCGACCTCGGCCTCGTCGGACATCGTCGGCGCCGGCGGCGGCCCGGCGGCACTCGATTCAACGGCTGCAGGGTCCAGGACCTCGGTGAGCACGAACCCCACGAGGGCGTCGATGCTCGGATACCGGAACAGCAGGGTGGCCGGCAGCGTCCTGCCGACGGCGGCGCCGAGCGTGTTCCGCAACTCGACCGCCATCAGCGAATCGAGGCCGGCGTCGCTCAACGGGAGATCGCGGCCGAGCGGGCTGGATTCTGGGACGCCCAGCACACGGGCCGCTTCGCGATGGACACGTGCCAGCACGAGCGCCCGGCGTTCGGACGGAGGCGCCTTGGCGACGACCGCTCGCAGGTCCGCGGCGGCTGCCGGCGTCCGGGACGCAGGAACGGCCGCCCGCAGCAGATCGATGGTGAAGCTCGCTTCGGTTCCCGGCTGTTGCTGCCGCGCGGCGGCGCGCCAGTCGATCGGCATCACGACGACTTGCGCGATATCCGCGAGCAGCAGGCGATCGAGCGCGGCGAGGGCCAGTTCGGGCTCCATCAGGGCGACACCACTCTTCTCGCGGCGCCGTACTTCGCGAGCGTCGAGCGTTGACGTCATGCCCGCGCCGGCCCAACCGCCCCAGTTGATGCTCGTGCCCGGCAACCCCGCGCTGCGGCGGTGGTGCGCGATGGCGTCCAGCACGCCGTTGGCGGCGGCGTAGTTCGCCTGCCCCTGCGCGCCGAACACCGACGCAATCGACGAGAACTCGACGAAGAAGTCGAGCGCGATGCGTTTTGTGCCCTCGTGCAGGTGCCACGCGGCCGACGCCTTGGGGGCGAGGACGCGCTCGAACTGCGCCCAATCCTGCTGCAGCAGCACGCCGTCCGCGATGGCGCCCGCGGCGTGGACAACCCCGCGAAGCGGCGGGAGGTCGTCGGCGATCATGGCCAACAACCGATCGACGCCAGACGCACTGGAGAGATCAGCCGCGAACGGAATCGCCCGGACGCCCTCGCGCTCGAGCTCCGCAATCGCCGCGGCTGCCTTCCCCGAGCCCGCATGCCGGCTGGCCAGGACGAGATTTCGCGCGCCGCGTTGCGCCAGCAGACGCGCAACCTGGAGGCCGAGCGCTCCGGTGCCGCCGGTGATCAGGTATGTCCCATCAGGGCGAATCGCGCGCTGCTGCTTCGCGTGCGCATCGTGAACCAGCACGATCTTTCCGATGTGCCTGGCCTGCGCCATGAACCGGAACGCGCTGATCGCGTCCCGGAGGTGGAACGTGTGAAACGGCAGCGGCTGCAGAACGCCGCTGGCGAACTCCTCGAGCAGGCCCGGGAAGATCGATCGAACGGCCTCGCCGTCCCCGCCGAGGTAGATCGCGTGATACGCAACGTCGGGGCGATGCGATGCGACCCGTTCGGGGGTCCAGACGGCGTTCTTGCCCAGTTCCAGGAAGCGGCCGCCGGGCCGGAGCACCGACAGACTGCGTTCGATGAATTCCCCGGCGAGCGAATTGAGCACGATGTCGACGCCCTCGCCGTTGGTGCGCGCCATCACCTCGTCGGCAAACTGAAGCGAGCGCGAGCTCAGAATGTGGGTGACGCCGAGCGATTCGAGATGGGCGCGCTTGGCCGGGCTGCCAACGGTCGCGTACACCTCGGCGCCCGCCCGCTGCGCCAGCTGGACGGCCGCAAGGCCGACGCCACCGGCGGCGGCATGAATCAGCACGCGGTCGCCGGCCGACATGTGCGCCAGCTCACGCAGCCCGTACGCCGCCGTCATGAACGTGACCGGAATCGTCGCGGCCTCCTCGACGCTCAGGTTCGGCGGCTTCCGGAACACGAACTCCGCGGGCAGGGTGACGGAGCTTCTGAACGTCCGCGGCCACAGCGCCATCACCTCGTCGCCAACCGACCACTCCGAGACGCCGCGACCGACCGCCGCGATGCGGCCGACGCATTCGTTTCCAAGCGGACCCGGAGGCCCTTCATACGTCCCGAGCGCGTTCAAGACGTCGCGGAAGTTGAGGCCGGTCGCCTCGACCTCGATCTCGACTTCGCCGGGTCCGGGCAGCTGGCGGTCGCACGACTCCAGGGTCAGGCGGTCGAGCAGGCCCGGCTCCGCAATCTCGAGCTCCACCGGGTTACTCGCGCTCGCGCCGCTTGTCAGTTGTCCGGCGCCCACCCGGGAGAGGCGCCTGACATTGCGGCGGCCGTCGCGATACGCCACGTCCGGTTCGCCCTCCGCTGCACGGAGTTCGTTCATCACGTGCGCGGCCAGTTGGCGCGGGCTGGCTTCGACTCCGACATCGATTAGCGTGCACCGCAGTTCGGGATGCTCGAGGGCAACCGAGCGCGCGAGGCCGGCGGCAGCAGCCTGGGGTATGGCCGACGCGCGCAGCGCACCTCCGAGAGACTCGGCGCCACGCGTGACCACGACGAGCTTCGGAGACGGGTCTTTACCGTGGCGTACGACGCCGTGTACCACGTGAAGCAGGCTGAGCGTTCCGTCGGCCACCGCGGTCTCGAACGCGCGACTGTCGGGCTCCGCGGCCGCATTCCGCACGTGGATGACGCCGCCGACGAAAGGCGTCCGCTCGAGGACGGCTTCGAGATCGCCACGCAACGCATCCGGAGCGGCGGCCGACAGCACCACGGCCGCACAGCCGGCGCCCTCGAGATCCGACACCACGCAATCGGTGACAGCGCCCGGCGGGCCGACGACGAGCCAGGTGCCGTCCGGGCCGCTGCCGCCGGACGTCACCGAGTCCGTCTGCTCCTTCCAGGTCACCTCGTACAGGAGGTCTTCCACGCGCGGCCCGGCGGGCGACCGGTGGACGCGGTCGACGCGCATGAAGCAGAGTCCTTCGACGCTCGCGATGTGCGTGCCGGCTCCGGAGACGAGCCGCACGTCGACGAGAAACCGATCGCGCACGCCGGCAGCCGGGGCCCGGACGCTGATGTGGCTCCACAGCTCTTCAGCGCCCGGACGCACCACGAAGAATCGATCGAGACTGACAGGAAGATATGTCCCGGCCTCGGCTGCGACACCCGGCTGATCCTTCAGCGCCGCGCCGGCCGCCTGAATCGCTGCGTCTGCGAGCACCGGGTGCATCGCGTACAGCCCGGCGTCCGCGCGCAAGTCGGCGGGCAGTTCCACCCATGCGAGCGCCTGACCTGGTCCGCGATAGAGCTCGCGAATGGCACGGAACCGCTCGCCGTACTCGTGGCCGTCAAGCTCCATCCAATTGTAGTAATCAGTCACACTGTCGGGCCGATCGCAATCCTTGCGAAGAGCCGCGATCGAAACATCCTCGGGTTCGTCGCGTCGAGGCTTGAGCGTGGCGGTGGCATGCAGCTGCCACTTCGATCCGTTCGGCGCGTCCTCCGTGCGGCTGTACAACGAGAACTGCAGATCGGAGCCTTCGGGCGTGACGATCGACTGCACGATCTGCGGCGACTCGTCATGGAGCGGCAGCGGTTCGACAATGACGAGGTCGTGAACCGCGACGGGGCCGACGCCCGCAATCGGCGCGGTCGCCAGCGCCATCTCGAGCAGCGCCGTTGCCGGCATGATGGCCGTGCCCTTCTTGACATGGTCGGCCAGGTACGGCGTCGTGGCCGTCGCGATCTCTGCCTCGAATTGAAGGTCCCTGGACGCCGACTCGAGCCGGCGGCCGAGCAGCGGATGTATGGGGCGGCCCGCTCGCTCCACCGAATGCCGCGGCGATGCCGGAGTCGTATCGATCCAGAACCGGCGCCGCTCGAAGGGGTACGTCGGCATGGCCAGCGGACGGCGCCGGTAGTCTCCGTCGAAGCCGCGCCAGTCGATATCGCCACCCGCCGTGTACAGGCGACCCAGGCTGTCGAGCATTTGCCGCCAGTCGTCACGTCCCTTGCTGAGCGACGGCAGCCACACCGACGCGTCGTTGAGCAGGCAGCGCTTGCCAAGGCTCGACAACGTCGGCCGTGGTCCGATTTCCACGAAGACTGTCGCGCCCAGCTGCTGCAAGGCGCGCATCGACTCGGCAAACTTCACGGTGCTGCGCACGTGCGTCCGCCAGTACGCGGGCGACGCGAAGTCCCCACGCATCAGCCCTCCCGTGACGTTCGAGACGAAGCCGAGGCGCGCGGGCGCAGACGTCACGCCGGCGGCCACCTTCTCGAAATCGTCCAGCATCGGCTCCATCAGATGCGAGTGAAACGCGTGCGACACGGCGAGCGGCTCGGTCCGGATGCCCCTGGCCTCGAGCCGCGCGACCGCGTCCCGAACGGCGGCGCCCTCCCCGGAGATCACGACGTTGTCCGGCGCGTTGACCGCCGCGATCGAGACCGTCCCGGGCGCGACCAGATCGAGAACCTGCGTCTCGCTTGCGAACACGGCACACATGGCGCCGCCGGCGGGCAGCGCCTGAATGAGTCGGCCTCGAGCGGCCACCAGCGTGAGCGCGTCCGCGAGACTCAGGACTCCGGCGACGCAGGCCGCGACGTATTCACCGACGCTATGACCGAGAACGGCGGACGGTTCGACGCCCCACGAGCGCCACAACTCCGCGAGCGCGTACTCGATCGCAAACAGCGCAGGCTGCGTGTAGGCCGTCTGATCGATCGGCGAACTCTCCCCTGCCGGCGGATACAGGACCGATAAGAGGGGACGATCGAGATGGCGATCCACAAGCTCCGCGCATCGATCGACCGCGCGACGAAAGGTCGGCTGAGAGTCGTACAGCTGGCGGCCCATACCGACGTACTGGGATCCCTGCCCGGTGAAAAGGAACGCCACTTTCGGACGATCGACCGCCGCCACCTTTCCTTTGAGGACACCGGCAGCGTCCTGCCCACCGGCGATCGCCGCCAGGATCGCTGCGGCCTGCTCCGTCGATTCGGCGATCACCGCGAGGCGATCGGCAAATTGCGCCCGGCCGGTGTTGGCTGTGTAGCAGACGTCGGCCAGCGGCAGTGAAGGCTGCAGCGTCAGACGCTGCGCAGCGCGCCGGGCAAGCTCTGCAAGCGCGGAGTCGGTCCTCGCCGAGAGCGTCAGCAGGTGAAGCGGCCGATCCGGTGCGGACGAGGCGGTTTCCCCAACCGGCGCCTCGCCGACGATCACGTGCGCATTCGTGCCGCTGATTCCAAACGCGCTCACGCCTCCAAACCGGCCGTCTTCGCGCGACGGCCATGTCCCGAGGTCGGTCCCGACCCTGACCGGCAAATCGCTCCAGGGGATATGAGCGCTCGGCTGCTCGAAATGCAGATGCGGCGGAATCTCCTCGTGCTGAAGCGCGAGCACGAGCTTGATGAGACCCGCGACCCCGGAGGCTGCCTGCAGATGGCCGATATTGGTCTTCACCGACCCGATCACCAGCGGGCGATCCGGTGCGCGGCCTTCCCCGAACACCGCGCCGAGTGCCTGGACCTCGATAGGATCGCCGAGGGGCGTCCCGGTGCCGTGCGCTTCGATGTAGTCAATCTGTCCGGGCTTGAGGCCGCCCTTGTCGAGCGCCTCGCGGATCACGGCTTCCTGCGCGGGCCCGTTGGGCGCCGTCAACCCGCTGCTCGGACCATCCTGGTTGACGGCCGAACCCCGAATCACGGCAAGGATGCGATCGCCGTCCGCGACGGCGTCCGACAGACGCTTGAGGACGACCACGCCGCAGCCCTCGCCATCGACGAAGCCGTCAGCGCGGGCGTCGAACGTCTTGCACCGGCCGTCGAACGCCACCATCCGCGCCCGCGAGTACGCGATGTTGTTCTCCGGCGACAGCACGAGGCTGACCCCCCCCGCCAGCGCCAATCGGCACTCGCCTGACCGCAGGCTTTGCGACGCCAGGTGCACGGCGACAAGGGACGAGGAACAGGCGGTGTCGATCGCGATGCTCGGGCCCTGTAACCCGAGCACGTACGACAGCCGTCCTGCCGCGATGCTGTGCGCCAGACCCGCCATCGAGTAGACGTCGATGTGCGTCAGCTCGCGTTTCGACTGGAGATAGCCGTAGTCGGTCGTGCACAGCCCGAAGAACACGCCGCTGCGGCTCTTGTACAACTTGTCGGGCGCCTGGCCGGCATGCTCGAGCGCTTCCCAGCTGACTTCGAGCAGCAGTCGCTGCTGCGGATCCATCTGGATCGCTTCGCGCGGGGCGATGCCGAAAAACTCCGGCTCGAACTGGTCGACCTGGGAAAGGCATCCCGCCCAGCGGGTGTACATCTTTCCGACCGCGTCCGGATTGGGGTCGTAGTAGGACTCGATATCCCATCGGTCGCGCGGAATCTCTGCGACCGCGTCCACACCGTTCCGCAGAAGCTGCCAGAACGCCTCCGGCGAATCCGCTCCGCCGGGGAACCGGCAGCCGATTCCCACGATGGCGATTGGTTCGCGCGCGGACCGATTCTGCGCCTCGAGCTTCGCCTCCATTTCCTCGAGCGCGACCAGCGCGCGCTTGAGCGGCGACAGCGCTCCAAGACGATCCGGTTGATTCGTGTTGGTCATCCCTACAGTTTTCCCAGTTTTTCGAGCAGCAGCGCTTCAGCTTCCGCTTCACTCAGTTGTTCCATCCGGGCGGCCGCCGCCGACAAGTCGATGCCTTCCGGCACGACCGCCGACACCGGACGCCGGCTCAATCCAAGAACGTCGCGCTCGAGATAGGCCGCGAGCGCTTCAATGGTCGGGTAGTCGAACATCAGCGTCGCCGGCAGCGATTCGCCGAGGCCCAGCCCCAACGCCAGGCGGTTTCGCAGCTCGACCGCCATCAACGAATCGAGACCGAGATCCATCAGCCGCTGCCGCGGACCGATGGGTGCGGTCGCGGCGACCCGAAGCACCGCCGCCACCTGATCGCGGGCGAAGGTAATCAGCATCTCGGTCCGCTCGGCCGGAAGTGCCTCGCTCAACGTACGCACGAGATCTTCGGCCGCCTGCTGTGGCGGGCTTTCACGAACGGCCGACGGCGTCTCGAGCATGTCCTGCCAGTCGCGCTCGTACCCGCGCGCTTCGCCGATTCCGGCTGCTGCAGCGGAGGCGGCGATGACGTGCTGACCGAGAATCGCGCCGGGAGATTCGCGGCCCGGGAAGGCCGCGGCGTGCTCGAACCCTGCCGCAAGCAACAGCTCGCGCCAGCCATCCGCCGACAGCATCGGACTCTCGGTCCGGACGCCGTCGTCGAATCGCTGCGCTCCTGGCATCAGCCCGAGATCGAACCAGCCGGGGTGATCCGTGGGTTCGTTCACAAGCAGCACACCGCCCGGCGCGAGCAGCGATCGGCAGTGTGTCAGGGTTTCGCGTAGATCGCGTGTCGCGTGCAGCACGTGGCTGGCGACGATGACATCGAAGCTGTGCACCGGCATGGCTTGCCCGGCGGGATCCTGTTCGATGTCGAGAAGCTCGTAGCGGATGAACGGGTACGCCTTGAACCGATTCTCGGCTCGCAGCAAGAAAAGTTGCGATACATCGGTGAAGTAGTACACCGTCCGGTCCGGGAGCAGCGCGGGCAGCACAGCTGCCGTCGTACCGCCGGTACCGGCACCGATCTCCAGCACGCGCAGCCGCCTGCCCGGCGTCGCACCAGTGGCTGCCGACTCCAGGAGCGAGCGCACGATGCCGTTGAAGTAGCGGGCCGATGCCGAGGTCTCGTACAGGCTCTCGGCGATCGCGAACGACCCATCTGGAAATAGCGTGTCGAGAGAGCTTCCTTTTCCGGTCAGGACCGGCACCAGCCGGCTTCCACCGCGTTCGACGTACTCGAGCAGCCGCGGAAGGTCTTCAAAAGCGCGCGCCGCCTCGCCGCGAATCGAGGTCAGCTCGGACGGCGGCAGCGGTGCCGGGCTCACGAATCCCTGCTCGTCCTCGCGCAGCCACCCACCGGCGGTCAGCCGCTTCAACCAGCGGAACATGACCTTTCGATACAGCGGCAGGATGCCGAACTCGGCGACGAGGCCATCCGCGGTGCGCCGTTCGCCGGCGCGGCCGAATACGCCCAGATCGTGAAACGCCTCGACGACGTACGCCGTCGTCAGGCGCTCGAGGTGCTCCCACTTCATGGCGAACGTGTGGAGGCCAAGATCCAACGGGGCGCTGTCGGCGGCGCGAGCACCCGCCGCCGCAACGCGCTCGAACGGAACCGCTGCGCCGACGTCGGATTTCGGCGTCACGTCGCCGCCGGGAATCCAGTACCGCTCCCGCTGGAACGGATAGGTCGGCAGCGCTACCTTGCGCCGGCTGTAGCCCTGGTCGAAGCCCAGCCAGTCCACCTCCGCGCCACGCACGTAGAGCGCGCCGAGACTGTCGAGCATCTGCTCCCAGTCCGAACGTCCCTTCCGCAACGACGGCAGCCAGACCGCCGTGCTGTCCAGTCCGCACTGGCGGCCCATGCCAAGCAGTACCGGCGAGGGACCGATCTCGAGGAACACGTCGCACCCGCTCGCGCTCAGCGCGGCCATGCCGTCCTGGAACCGCACCGCCTCGCGGGCGTGCCGGCGCCAGTAGCGCGGATTCGAGATCTCGTCGGCGGACACCATCCGTCCAGTGACGTTCGAGACAATCGGAATCTGCGGCTCTCGATAGCGAACCTCGCCGGCAATTCGCTCGAACTCGTCGAGCATCGGGTCCATCAGATCCGAGTGGAAGGCGTGCGACACGGTGAGTCGCTTGCT
>Ga0068865_100000620_pt1 | contig 19950 bp, 12 predicted proteins | sample KBSMisM12_FD_75293 | JGI IMG/M metagenome (GOLD analysis project Ga0068865, IMG submission 75293) | Miscanthus rhizosphere microbial communities from Kellogg Biological Station, Michigan, USA - KBS Miscanthus M1-2 | ecosystem: Host-associated > Plants > Roots > Rhizosphere > Soil ...
TCGAGCGAAATGCGGAGGGCGGCCAATCGCTCATGCTGACGCTGGCTGGTGGCGATTGTGCTGCGGACGGCCGCAAGATCCGGTGCGAGCGGAAGGTCAGATGGGTGGCCGGTCAGGGTCGCCTCGACCTTGCGCCGATCTCTGGAGCGCCGAAGACCCCAATCGCCACTCACCGTCGGTGACAGAGGGCAATGAGTGCGTGGCCATGAGACCCCGCCATTGCCGGCTCTGGGAAGATCCGATCGGCCTCGCGGCAATGCGCTAACGTCATCTGACCGCCCTGGCCCTGCGCGGCTATTCTTCGGAGACTGTTGAAGATCGCGGCCGCGGCTCTATTCCCCTTGCCTTGTTCGAGAGGCGGCAACCACAAGGCCTGCGCCGAGGGAAAGGACCAACCCGGCTAGCGCGAACATTATTCTTGACCCAACTAGAGTCTTCCATACGCCAGCATAAATCAATATTGAAAATAGTATTACAGATATTATGAGCGCAATTAACACGTATCTGAAATTTTTACTTTTACGATCCCGTCTTTCGGTCTGCGATTGCGCTTCAAGTGGCGCTCTTGAAATTTGAAATCGTCTCGCAAGAAATACAGATGTGATTATAAAAATGATCCCTATTGGTCGAAGAAGGTGTTGCGAATCACTAAAAAAGACGAATGCCGCACCAATTGCCAGGGCTAAGATCGCGCCCGAGAGGAATACAAACCTTCCTATTCGCATTGGGACTTAGCCTCCAACGCAAGGCTGGCAACTTGACCAACCAATCTGGCAATCTCCTCGCCTAGAGGGCCGTGTAGAGCGGCGTTTCCGAGACCGTCACTGAGCAGGCCAGTGGCAAATTTCACTACGTAAGTCGGGTCGCCGCTACCCGAGAAGGCCGAAAAGGCGGCGGCAGCTCCCGAAAATGCTGTACTTATTCCCGCCATCGCCACCGTAAACCCTGCGGCGCCGGCAGTGATCGGAGTATCCGCTCCCGCTGTTGGTACTTCGAGCAACCCGGCCACAATAGTTCCGGCGCCGCCACCGATGGCCATCCAACCAGCTTCACCAGCAATACCGTCCAGTGATCTCGCCAATTGGGCGGCTGCTACTTGGGCCGCTGTGCACTGAGGGCTCGGTGTTCTATTCGTTCCGCCGGCTCCGGCTCCGGCTCCGGCTCCAGCTCCTGCTCCGCCATTGTAGTCCGCGTTGTCCAGATTTGCGATCAATGTGCCCTCAGCCGTAATCGGGGTGCTGTTGCCGTCGCAGGCGGGCATGCCCACGCAACCTCTAGATCTGTCGTTCCACCAGACGTCGTCCGGATCCTGGCAACTCACTCCCCCTTCACAAGCACCCCACCAATAAAGCCCCGTAGGATCTCTAGTGTTTACAGGATCCCCATGCACGTAGGCGTAGATGTTACCTCCGTCTCCATATCGAACAGGGTCGGTTTGCAGAAACCGACCCATCATCGGATCATAGGCGCGAGCTCGGTAGTGGTAGAGTTGCGCTTCGGGTAGCGCCATTTGGCCCGTGTAGCGGAAGCGAGACCCTGCCCAGTTCTGGGGCTCGCCATACGGCCCGTAAGCATAGGGCGTCACGCGCCCAATGATGTCAGACGTCGCGATCACAGAGCCCAGTCGGTCCTGCTGCAGGAAGCGGTACTCGGTGCTGGTGTTTGAGCCTTCGTGCCAGAGAAGGGGCCGCCCGCCGTCATAGGCGTAGTCGCGAACCTGACGGTAGGCGGATCCGTCAAACGTCGATTCCAGCATCAGCTGCTCACCATAGTAGGTGAAGTAGGTGGCGTTGCCATTGACGGAGAGCTGCCAGAGCCGGCCGAAGGGATCGTAAGTCAGGCCGACCGGCGCCGTGCCGCCAGAGACTCCCGTAAGATGGTTCTCGGCATCGTAGGTGAAACTGCGCACGCCGTCCGAGGTGAGGTTGCCGTTCGCGTCGTAGCCCGAGGCGGCGGCGATCGCTGCGTCCCGGTTCAGCTGATCGTGGGTGAAGTTGGTGGAGGTGGAGGGATGCCCACTCCAAACGTATTGGCCCTGCGCCTGGCTTTTGCCGGCAAGCTGCCCGATGGGGTTGTAGCTGGCCGTCTGGACGAAGTCGTCCGCCGGCGCGGGCGCCGCATGCGTTAGCGACGTGAGTCGACTTGCGCCGTCGTAGCTGTAGCGCGTGGTAATGCCATTTGGCCTGGCGAGTGAGACACGGCGCCCCAAGGCGTCGTAGGTGATCGTGGCGATGGTTGAAGGCGCGATCGACGAATCCGGTTTGTAAGTCGTCTGACTGAGGCCGTCAGCGTTGTCGTACGCATAGGCCGTTTGACCGTACGCCACATTCTTCTGAACCAGATGTCCGGAACCGTCGAACGTCGCCGTGGTCGCCATCCAGGCGGGGGGATACGACAAATCCGTCACGAGCCGGCCTGCTTGGTCATAGTACCTGCGCCAGTACTGCGAGGCGGTAGCCGACCCAAGACGACCGGTGACGTATGGCGCGGCGCCATCATTGTAGGTGAAGTAGACGTCTCCTGCTGTGGTGCCCGGAAGGTCCTTCACCGTCACCCTGTTGAGCGCGTCGTAGGTGTAGGCGATCGACGTACCGTCACGTTTGCGGAGGGACGTCACGTTGGCGTTCGCGTCATAGCTCCACTGTTCATAGTCCGTTGTGCTGGACGTCCCGGATCCTCGCGGCGACGCCGGGTAGCGCAGCTTCTTCAGCCGATTGAAGCCGTCGTACTCGAAGGCGGAGGCGTTGCCGTTCGCATCCGTCAGACTCATCCGCAATCCGGTGGCGGTAGAATAGCTGTCGCGCCGCGTCACCTGCTGCAGAGGCGTCCCGACAGCCGCCTCGGTCGCGACGACGTGTCCGGCCGGATCGTAAGTCATCCGGCTAATTCGATCCGTTCCATTTGGACCGGTCGGCGAAGGCGCACAGGCGTCGTTGGGCAGCGAAGGATAGACCTGAGGATTCATGCGCCGCGCCACACAGACCACTCGGTTCACCGCATCGTAGCTCCATTGGGTGACGCCGGCGGGCGTGGTTTCCTTCACCCGATTGCCAACGGCGTCGAACTCCTGGGTGTAGGTCTCGACAGGTGTGAACGTGCTCGAGGCGTACGAGCCGCGTTCGGCTTTGATCACTCGCCCCAGCACATCAAAGGTCGTGCGTGTAGCCGGCGACGCGGGCGCGCCACTTCCCGCCGGCATGACGACAAGGGTCGGCCGCCGAAGGGCGTCACGGGTGATGCTGATGGTGGCGCCGTTTGGCTTTCGCAGGACGGTCGCATCGCCCTGGCCGTCCATGGTGGTGGCGGTGCTGTGCCCCGTGAGGGTGCCCACGGTGTTCTGAATGTCGTAGATACTGGCACCCGAATAGCTCTCGGTGATGCCTTGGCCGGTGAATGTCCCGACCCCCAGGGGCTGGCCGGACGCATAGTAGTAGTTGTTCGCCGTGTACTGGGTGGCCCCGGCGGACGCCGGCGGCCGGGTGACTGAGGACAGTTGCCCGGCTGTATAGGCATAGGTCGTGGTGGCGCCTTTCGCGTCCGTTGCGGACAGCATCAGGCTGTCGGTGGCATCCCAGGTGTAAGAGGTGATGAGGCTTGTTCCGGCCTCGGCTGAGCCGGTGTTTGCCAAGCGCGTTTTTTGGATGGGCAGGTTGCGGTCGTTGAACTGCACCTGCACTTGACCCGCGTCCGGCGTGCTTAGCGTCGTCGGACGGCCGCGGCCATCATAGGCGGTCGTCGTCACCGCCCCCAGCGGATCAACCGTTCGGACTGGGCGGCCGTTCAGGTCGGCGTAGATGATGGCGCTATAGCCGAGCGCGTCGACGGTCTCGCCGCGCAGACCATTCGCCAGGAACACCTGGGTCGGTGCGCGCGATCCGCCGAGGGCCAACTTGTCGCGCGTCTGCATGACCCGACCAAGGGTATCTCGAACGTACTGCACCGACGGGTTGCTGGCGTCATCGGCGGCATAGATGTTTTGCAGCACCGTCTTCGCGAAATCGCCGGTCCCGATCGTCGCCATATCGAACTTCGTCACAGAGCCGATCGGGTCCGTATGGCTGGTCTGCGATCCCGATGTGGACGTCGTGACCTGGCGCAGATTCGTGCTGGTCAGGTTGTTGGTAAAGCCCCCGAAGCCGGCATTCGTCAGGTTCAGCCGCAACGCGAGATTGTTCTGAACGTGGTCCAAGACCTCGATCTGAGTCGAGTAGCCGCTCGGGCGGGAATAGGTGTAGTCCACCTCCGAGCCGATCGGCCAGACCCAGGTCGACAAGCGCAGTCCTCGCTGCTCGGCGCACAGGACGTTGGTCGTATCGGTCATCAAGTTCGTCCAGGGAACGAATGTCTGAACGTCGCCCTTCGGCAGTCGCAGCGCGAAGCTGACCAACGAATAGGACCACCCTCGGGTCGGTACGTAGGTGAGCATCTGGGCCGTGCAGCTCGAGTAGCCGTTGGGATGCCGCGGCGCGATGTAGGGCGCGGATGTTTGAGTGAGCGTTGCAACCGCCCCGGGCCCGGGGGAAAGCCAGGTTCCCGCAGGCTTCCTGATGAACTGCTGAACGCTGGTCCCGACCGACGCAATGGCGACATTCTTGGTGGTCGTATGGCCCCACCAAGCAACGGCGAGTTCGGCGATGACGTCCCGCTTCAGGGAAGGCGAGGAGCGATAAACGTCCTGCAACGCGTAGAACGCGGCGATCGTGCCGACAGCGCCGCGCACGTCGGTTTCGCCCATGGCCTCCAAACCGCTGCCGGAGATCGTGAAGGTGTTTGTGTAGGGCGTCGTCCACCCGCCCTGCGGCTCGCGGTGGGCGCCGGGCCCATAGGTCTCCTCGCGCGCCTCGGCGTCCCGCCAGATGAGCTGCCCAGGCAGCGCCAACGGAAAACTTCCTTGGCCCACGACCATCGCGGCCGCGCTGGTCGTGGAAATGGCTCCCACGGGTCTATTGATCCAACGCCCTTTGATCACATCGGCGGCGGTGGCCGGATCGTACTGTGCCTGGTGGAAGATTTGCGCGCCTCCGCCACCGCCATCGACCGCGCCGGTTGGGTTCACCAGGATGTGGGCGATTTCAGTTGGATCGCCGTTGGCATCGTACTTGGTGGCCAAGAGAGCGCCGCCCCGTTGCGGTGTCTGGGCGTGCGTGAATTGGGTGCCGCCGCTGCCGTAGGGGGCAAACGCGCCGGCGCGCACGCCGGGGCCCAGGAAGGCCTCACCGGACGCCACGACCGAAAAGCCGGCATTGACGTAGGTCGTGACCGCATCTGAAAGCGCCTGTCGTCGCGCGACCGTCTCGGTCGCACCGATGACCGCGACAGTGCTGTCCCCGGAATAGTCCGTGTTCGAAGTTGTGGTGACGGACTCGGTCGTCGAAAGCGACATCGCATAGGACGCGTTGGTGCTGTTGGCGTAGAGATAGAAGGGGCGTGCGGAACCGCCCCCAGGATCTTCACCCGACACCGGCGAATTGCCCCATTCGAAACGATTGGCGACCGATCCATTGTCCGGGAGGTCGGCCACTTGGCTCGCGACATTGCCCTTCAGGGTCGAAATCGTCGCGGCGGTCGCCAGCACGGCTGCCCGACGATCCGCCGACGTGGCCGAGGTGCTGGTCATCGAGAAACCGGTCTCGACATCCAACCGGTCAAAGCTGTCGTTGATCCACCAAGACCCGTTGGGCGTCTGCACGACGTTCGTGTCAGCGGCCGAGAAGCCGACTGAGTAGTGCTGGGCGAACACGGATTTGGAAATCGCCGCGTGCAGCCGCCCCGCGCGCGAAGCCTGCGCCAGCCACTCGGCCGCGAGGAGTTCGCGCCGCCCGTCCCCCTTCCAAGCCTTGTACGAGACGAAGCATACCTTGCAGGCGCTGTCCGGCGACGCCGGCATGGCCGTGTCGCGTCGGGAGCCCCACTTGTCGATCAGGCCGCGCCCTTGGTCGCCCCAGCCGTGCACAATGGTGAAGGGCAATGCGTAGGTCAGGGTGCGCGTGACGTTGCCGTCCATGTAGCCGCCGGAGTTGGCGGCATACGGCATGTTCACCGTGAGCGTGACATCGCCCCGGCTGAACGATGGATTGTCGGAAAGCGAGCCGGAGCTCGCGAGCAGGGTCGCGGTGCCGAACTCGTCGACCAGCTTCAGGCTCCCGGTGAAGGTGGCGCCGGACGTATCGAAATTCGGATCGAACACCAGACGACGGCCGTAGATGTCGTCCACATAGAGCGTCACGTTGGCGATGGTGGTCGGCCCGCCCGAGGGGCGCACCTTGCTCACCTGCACGCCAAGGGCCGTGCGGTACTGATCCGGGATGTCGCCGCTCACCGTGCGCAAGACGTTGGTTGTGTAGGGCAGAGAAAGCTGACGCAGTCCCGTGGACGGGATGGCCTGGGGGTTGATCGCTTGGCCGCCCACGACATCGGCGACGCCCGGACCGGTGAGGGCCGCCACGGCGGAATCCAGGCTCGCCGTCCAGGTGTTCAGATTGTAGGTGACTCCCGCGCCCGACGAGTTCGCGACGCTGGAAACGTAGCTCACCCCTGAAGTCGTTCCCGTCGTCGCAGAAACGCCGACCAACGTTCCACTGGTCATTCCCGTCGCCGTGGCCAGGTTCAGCCCGGTGGTGAAGGCGTGATCCTTGCAGGCTGGGTCGTAGACATAGGAGACCCCACCGATCACCACGCTGACCCAGGCGTGGCTGACCACCGCCGTGGTTACGTTCGCCGAACCGTAGGTCGTGCAGTCCGTCGGTGTGGATCCGTTGATCACCGCGGGAATTCCACCCGACGACAGGAGCTGACACGCCGCCGTCGCCGACGTGATCCCCGACCAAGCCTGGAACTGGCTACCCGACAAGCTGATGGTGCCGAGCTGATAGCTGGCTGAGTACCCTGCCTGTCGCAGCAGTTCGACCATCAGATGGGCTTGGTCGAACGCCGTGCCCGCGCGGTCGACGATCACGCCCATGGCGCCTTTGGAGAGACCGTAGGTCCAGACGATCTCGGTGTTGTTGCGGACGTATTCGTAAATCAGGTCCGGATCGTTCTTCAGCGCCCGCGCCAGTTCCTGCACCTCCGCCGGCCGTGAAGAGGCGCCCGTTGAATTGGTGTGTGTGGTCGCCGAGCCGTAGTAGGAGTCCGCCGTCGATGGTGGCATCAACGGTGCGGTCCCGATCTTCGTCGAGGGCGCCGCACTGACGGGTAGCGCTGTCGAGAGCGCAAGTAGCGCCAGGACCCCGATGGCGTTTTGCGTCCGGGCCACGCGTCCGGGCGGCGATCGCCGTGCGTTGTGATGCAGGATAGGCAGAGCAACGCGATCGAAGCGACGCCAGGCCGCCGTGAAGCGGGCGCCAATGGCGTCGCCGACCGACACAGCCCAATTCGCCCGGACCTTACGCGATACCGTCATGTCGTCCCCGTGCTCCGAACGGCCCTATGGGGCCGTGAAGGTCCCGCTGCTGGTGAAGGTGTGGATGGTGTAGCCACCGGATGTCGTGACCGTGCCTCCGGTCGCGATCATGCTGCCGGTGGCATACCGGATGACCACGACTCCGGAGCCACCGTCACCGCTAGCCCCAACCATGACGCCGAAGATGGAAGAGGAGACGAGCCCGCCGCCGCCGCCGCCGCCGCCTCGGTTCGCCGGCGCTGCAGACGCGTTAGCGGTGCTCCCGGCAGTCGCCGAGCTGTCGCCAGCAGGGCCAGGCGAGGATACGGCGTCGCCGCCCATGGCTCCGCCTCCACCGCCGCCGCCATAGCTCAACCCTGTGATGGTCCCGACGACGCCCGCGCCGCCCCGACCGCTGCCATTAACGGGGGCGTATCCGGGCATGCCGGCTTCGCTCGCACCCCCGCCACCGCCCGACACCCTCGTATTCGAGACGCCCGGCCCGCCCGGGAAGCCGTCACTCGCCGACGTCCCGGCCGTTGCGTAGTAGTTGCCGCCGCCGCCCCCGTTGGCCCCGGTCGAAAGAGCCGCGCCATTGTATCCAGCGCCGCCGCCGCCGCCGCCGGACGAAACTAGGTTTGCCAGCGCGGAACTCTGGCCATTCGCGCCTCGGTCGCTCGTGGCGTTCCCAGCGCCGCCAGCTCCAACCGTGATCGCGTAGGCGCCGGACGCGATCGCGAACGTACCCTGCCGCACCTGCCCGCCGCCGCCGCCGCCGCCAACCTGCCCCCCGCCGCCGCCACCGCCGCCGACGACCAAATAGTCGACCGTGTGGCCCCCGCTGACGGTGACGCTTACGGTCGCGGTGGACGTCAGACCCTGGCCGTCTCCGATCGTATAGGTGAAGCTGTCGCTCCCGGTGTAGCCAAGGGTCGCCGTATAGGTGATCGCCGTTCCGCTGGCGTTGCGAACCGCCGTGCCGTAGCTAGGCGCTCCGACGGACGCAACGGTGATGGCGTCGCCGTTTGTGTCGCTGTCGTTGGTCCGCGGATCGAAGGAAACGGGGAGCCCCGAGGGGGCGCTCAGGCTGTCATTCACCGCAGTCGGGGCTGTGTTCGCGGATGTGACCGCGAAGGCGCCGCCGGCCGTGAAGGTGTGAATCGTGTAGCCGCCAACCTGGCTGATCGTCCCGCCGGTCGCCTTGGGAGCGCCTAGGTATCGGAGGATGACGACCCCCGAGCCGCCCGCCCCTCCGATCGGACTGTAGGGGATTCCGCCGGCGCCGCCGCCGCCACCGCCGCCGCCTTGATTGGCTGGGGCGTTCGGAGCGGGGTCTCCGGAATAGACGGTGCCCGCGTGCGCGCTCGCCCCGCCGGCAACACCGCCAGAGAAATAGTACGTGTCGTCGTCGGTGTCGCCGCCGCCGCCGCCGCCGGCCGCGTAGTTTACTGAGGTCCCGCTGATGGCGAGGTTGAGCCCTGGGCCGCCGCCGCCAGCGTTTCCGCCTGAGCCCCAGTTGTACGGCGGCGTGGCGGCGCCGCCGGCTCCCGAACCACCATAGCCGGCGTACGCCGCCCCGCCAGCCCCTCCTGTCGCCGTGGCGATCGCCCCGAGCGATGAGGAGCCGCCGGCATTTCCGTTCGTGGACGTGGCGGCGCCACCCGCGCCGACCGAGATCGAAGTCGAGCCGATCGTGAAGACACTTGAGCCTTGCACGACCTGGCCGCCGCCGCCGCCCGTGCCGGCGCGGGCCCCGCCGGCGCCGCCGGCGCCGACGACGAGATAGTCGATGTTGAAGCTGTTGACCGTTACCGTCGCCGTCGCCTGGACACCCTGGTCATCACTGATCGTGTAGGTGAAATTGTCGACCCCGCTATAGCCGCCGGTCATGGTGTAGGTGACCGCCGCGCCGCCACTGGCGATTGTCGCCGTCCCATGGGTCGGCGCGGTCAAGCTGACGACGGTCAAGGGCCTGTTTTCGGGGTCGCTGTCGTTGGACCGCGGGTCGAACGTCACCGGTGTGGAGGCGACCGCGGTGATATTGTCGTTGACCGCGACGGGCGATTGATTGGGTGCGACCACCGCGACGATCAGCCCTGTCGCCGTCGCGCCCCGGGCATCTGTCAACGTGTAGGTGAAGCTATCGCCACCGACGAAGCTGGTGTTGGGCGTGTAGGTCACAGTTTGATCTGCGTTCAGCGTCGCGGTCCCATTGGCGGGCTGGGTGATCGCCGTCACGCTGATCGCATCGCCGTTGGGGTCATTGTCGTTCAGCCGCGGATCGGCCGTGACCGCCCGACCACTCGATGTTCCGAGGCTGTCTTGGCCCGCAACCGGCGGTGAATTGGCGGTGCTGAGGCTGACGGTGGCGGTGGAGCTTCCGCCGCGGCCGTCGCCGACGGTGTAGGTGAAGCTGTCCGACCCGTCGTAGCCGACGCTGGGCTGGTAGTTCACCTGGCCCGAACCCACGACCGAGATCGTTCCGTGGGAGGGCGCCGTCGTCGCCGTTATGGTCAGCACGTCGCCATCGGCATCGTAGTCGTTGACCAACGGACGCAAGGCGTTGGTCCCGTCCACGCTCGAGGTTGCCCGGTCGCCCACCGCGAAGCTGTCGTTGACCGCCACCGGCGAATGGTTGGTAGCCGAGCGGACCGTCACCGACACCCGCGCGCCAGCCGCGCCATTGTGGCCGTCGGTCACAGTGTAGGCGAAGCTGTCGGCGCCGTAGTAGCCAGCCACTGGGGTGTAGGTGATCGAGACGCCACTGTTGATCACCGCCGTCCCGTGAACCGGCGTGTCGACCGTGCTGACGGCGATCGAGTAGCCGTCCTGATCCACGTCGTTGGCGCGTGGATCGAAAGTCACCGCCGAGCCGGCGCTGGTGATCGTGTCAGGGTTGGCGATCAGCGGGGTGTTGGCCGCCGCCGAGGAATAGAGGCGAAGGTCCCCAATCGCGACGCGGCCCGACGCGATGCGATGGATGCGCAGGTAGCGTAGCGCGACCCCTCCCAACGTCACTGTCCGGGACGCGCCTGGCGACACGCCCTCGATGGCGGCCGCCATGTTCCAGATCGTCCCGTCGGTCGAGTACTCGACCGCCGTGTCGTTGAGGCTCGCCGGCGTCGCGCCGATCGTCGATTCGATCGCCGCCGTCACGTCGATGTGGTTGACGTTCTGCACCGATCCGAGATCGGCCTTCACCCAGGCGTTGGTCTCCACGTTGGTGGCGTGGATCGAAGCGGTCGTCGAGTACCCGCCATCGCGCATCCCGTTGGTGGCGGTCAGCCCGGTCGTGCCGGCATTCGAGGACGCCGACCAGGCGCTGGGGATGATCTCGCTGAACTCGGCGCCATTGCTGACCCGGGTGCGGTTGCCGGCGCTGTCGTAGGTGTAGGCGACCTTCTTGCCACTGGCATCGACCGCCGAGACAACTCGTCCCAGCGCGTCGTACGTGTACTGAGTGGTCTCTGCGGCCCAGACCGACGGACCGGACAGAGCCACCACCAGGATCACCAAAAAACGACACGCACGCCCGAACGCACACGCAAAACGCGCCACTGACTGTCCCCACCCCAAGCTTGACCATAGCGAGGCTAGTTCTCTTCAGATTGCAAGTGGCGACATGCGCACCTGTCGCCTTTTTCCAACGACGGCACGCTCTCCCAGCGCCATCCTCAAAACCTGAAACGGGTGATGTCGGCTGAGTACAGCCGCGAACTCTCGTCCAAGGTCAGTCGCGCACAGTGGGGCCTTCCGGCGTTGGGATTCCGGGGCTCACCTGGACAGAGCCTGCGACGCCGCAGTATTCCGCCGCCCGCCGAGATCGGCGTCCTCCAGCAGGCCCGCGGCCCGGTAGGTTCACGCGTCGATCCGCACGCGTATTGCCGTCAAAACTCCCAGGTCGGTGGAAGCGTCGCGGATCGTCGAGACGCGCGTCCCGACAGGGAAGCTCATCTTGACCCAGGACCTTCCGCGCCGCGGAGCCCCCCTGCCATGGTCCCGGATCCGGGCCCTTGTCCACCTCCCCGCCGCCGTGGCGGCCGCGTCGATGCTCAGCTTGGGCGGCGCCGCGCGGGCGCAGGAGATCGTCTACGATCCCACGAACTACGCCAAGCTGATCGAGCAGGCGCAGACGGCCCTGCAGCAGCTGGAGCAGTTGAAGAACCAGGTGCAGCAAGGCCAGCGGCTCTATGACGGCTTCAACCGGGCGTCCGGGGTCAACGGGCTGGCGACCCTGCTGGAGAGCCCACAACTCCGGGCGGTGTTGCCGGACGCGTCGGTCTTCGTGAGCGCCGCGGGCGGCAACCTGACCGCCCTGGGCCAGATCGGCGCGCGCGCCGCCCAGATCCGCAGTACGAGCCGCCTCTACACCGCGGCCATCCCGGACGCCGCGAGCCAGGCGCTGGACGCGTCCGGCAATCGCGCGGCGCTGGGCCTGGCCCTCGGCCAGAGCGTCGCCGACGCGGGCGCCCAGCGCCTCGCCGGCCTGCAGCAGCTGCAGGCCGCGCTGGACGCCGCGCCGGATGCGCGGGCGGTCATGGACCTGCAGGCGCGTCTTGCGGCCGAGCAGGCGATGACCGCCAACGACCAGATGCGGCTGCAGGGTCTGGCCATGTCGCAGGCCGCCCAGGAGCGCCTGGCCGCCCAGCAGCAGCAGGAGCGCGCGGCCGCCGCCTCCGACGCCCGGCTGCAAGCCTACAAGGCGGCCTTCCAGTGACCCGCCCGACCCTGGTCCTGATCGCCTTGGCGGCGCCGGCCGCCTGCGCCCCGCAGGCCCGCCCCTACGCCTGGTATAGGGTCCATCCGGAGGTCGCGGCCCAGGTCGCCGCAACCTGCGGACCGAGCCGCTCCGAGGACTGCGTCAACGCCGGGAAGGCGGCGGCCGACGCCGCCTCCGACCGGCGGCTCGGCGCCTATCGCAAGGCGTTCTGAGGTGGCCGCGACCTTCCAGATCTTCGAGCCCGCCTACGCCTTCGTGGACGGCAAGCTGGACGACTTCCTGGGCGCGCGGCTGGGCGACGTCCTGGCCCAGGTCTCCGGGCCCCTGCGCGCCGCCCTGGTGCTCTATGTCGTGCTCTACGGCTTCGCGATCCTGCGCGGGGCGATCAGCGAACCCTTTATCGACTTCGCGGTCCGCAGCCTGAAGCTCGCCATCATCGTCATGCTGGCGACCACGGCCGCCTACTCGACCTACGTCACCACGCCGCTCTTCCACACCCTGCCGGATGCGCTGACCCGGGCGATCAGCGGCGCCGCGACGCCGGACGTGGGCGCGGCCTTCGACCAGTTCTTCGCCCGCGCCGCCTACCTGGGCGAGAAGATCGCGCGCACCGCCACGCCGGTCGATCTCGGTCCGCTGCTCATGGCCGGCGCGGTCTATATCGTCGGCGCCCTGGCCGCGGCCCTCGGCTTCGGCGTGGTGCTGGTGGCCAAGGTCGCCCTGGCCCTGCTGATCGCGCTCGGCCCGATCTTCATCGCCTGCGCCCTGTTCGACGCCAGCCGGCGGTTCTTCTTCGGCTGGCTCGCCCAGGCGGTGAACTACGTCGTCCTGTTCGCCCTGATCATCACCATCTTCCAGCTGATCCTCTCCCTGGTGGTCGACCGCTGGGGGACCATCGACGGCCAGGACCCGATGGCGGCCGGCCTGCTGTTCATGGCGCTGTGCCTCCTGGCGGCGATCTTCTTCCTGCAGACCCCGGTGATCGCGGCGGGGATCGCCGGCGGGGCCAGCGCCGGACTCGCCGACTTCGGAAACGCCGCGTCGCGGATCGTCCATGGCGGGGGCGGCAGCCGCGGCCGCAGCGGCGAGACCCAACGCGGCGCCCCCCAAATCCCACCGTCCGGCGGCTACATCCAAGCGGCCGGCCGATAGACTTGATGAGGACATTCCCGTGTATCGATTGCTCCTGACAGGCGGACTTTGCCTGGCGCTTGGCGCCTGCGCGACGGCGCCGTCCCAAACCCTCCCGACCTGCAACGGCCACCACCGCCGGCCCGCCAATCCCAACGGCTCCGCGCTCCTGGCGCCCGAGGCGGCCGCCACGGCCGCCCCCGCCAAACCGGCGCCGGCGCCCGCCGCCAGCTTCGCCCCCTGTGGAGATCGCGCATGACCGGCGTCGCCGCCCCAGACCTGAAGACCTACTTCGCCGACGCCCGCCGCTGGGACGAGGACCGGCTGCTGAGCGCGGTGCGCTCGCGGCGCCTGGCCTGGACCGTCGCCGCCGGCGCGGGCCTGCTCGCGCTCGCCGCGGTGGCCGCCGTCGCGGCGCTCACGCCCCTGAAGCGGGTCGAGCCCTTCGTGGTGCGGGTCGACAACGCCACCGGCGCGGTCGACGTGATGACGGCCCTCGACGGACCCGACCGGCTGAGCGCCGACGAGGCGGTCAGCAAGTACTTCCTCGGCCAGTACGTCCGGGCGCGGGAAACCTGGTTGCCCTCCGCCGCGGAGGCCAACTTCCGGCAGGTCTCGATCATGTCGACCCCGGCCGAGCAGCAGCGCTGGGCCGCCTTCTTCCGGCCCGCCAACCCCGCCAGTCCGCAGGTCGCCCTGGGCCCGGCCAACGCGGCGGACGTCGACATCCGCGCGATCAGCTTCGTCAACGGCCAGGTCGCGAACGTCCGCTTCCGCCGGACCGTCCGCCAGGGCCCGTCGGCGACCACGGGCGATTGGATCGCCACCCTGACCTTCGCCTACACCAAGGCGCCGATGGCCGAGGCCGACCGCCTGCGCAATCCGCTGGGCTTCCAGGTCGCCAGCTACCGCGCCGATCCGGAGGTGGTCCAATGACCTCTCGGGTCCTGTTGCCGCCGCTGCTGGCCGCCGCCGCCCTGGCCGCCGCGCCGGCCCTCGCCCTGGAAGTCCCCAAGGGCGGGCCCGCCGACTCGCGGATCAAGACCGTCGACTACGACCCCGCCCAGGTGGTCCGCGTCGTCGGCGTCTTCCGCACCGCGACACAGATCGTCTTCGCCGCCGACGAGGCGGTGACGCACGTGGCCCTGGGCGACTCCTCGGGCTGGGAGGTGGCGGCCGACCGCAATGTCCTCTTCATCAAGCCCAAGGCCCGGGGCGCGCCCACCGACCTGATCGTCACCACCGACCACGGCGCCGAGACGCGCAGCTACATCTTCGACCTGGTGACCCAGGCCCGCGCCCGGGGGCCGGAGAGCTATTTCGTCCTGCGCTTCCGCTACCCGTCCGACGACAAGGCCCACGCCCAGGCGGCGGTCAGCGCCGCCGAGGCGGAGCTGCAGAGGAAGATCACCGAGCTGAAGCTGGAGCGCGGCGCGGTCGAGGGCGTGCGCAACCTGGCCTACTCCGAACAGGGACCCGCCGACCTGCAGCCGTCGGAAGTCTCCGACAACGGCCGCTTCACCGTGCTGCGCTTCCCCGGCGCCCAGGCGGTGCCGTCGATCTACACGCTCGCCCCGGATGGGTCCGAGGCGCTCGCCGCCTTCGATGTGCGCGGCGAGTATGTGGTGGTCCATGGCGTCGCGCCCGGCCTGCGGCTGCGTCGCGGGCGCGAGGTGCTCTGCATCACCAACGACGCCTACCGCCCGTTTGGCGCCCCGACCGGGACGCTGACCGCGGCCGGCGACGTGACCCGCACCGACCAGGGGAGCCGCAAATGACCGATGCGCTGACCCCGCCGGCGACCGATGACGCGTCGGCCGTCATCCCCGGCGAGCGGACCATCTCGCCGATCGCCGGCCGTTTCGGGTTCGGGAAGACCGGCAAGGCGATCGCCGTCGCAGCCCTGGCCGCCGCCTGCGGGGTGTTCCTGCTGGCCACCGGCCGCCACCCTCCCGCCAAGGCGGCCGAACCCCAGGCGCCCGCCCGCCAGGTGGTGCCGTTCGAACCGGCGACAGCGGCGGCGCCCCCGACCCTCGCCCATCCCGGCGCCGCCGCCCCGACGCTCACGGCCGACGGGTCGTCCGGGGGCGCGCCGCCCCATGCCGCGGGCCCGCCGCCGGGCGCGGCGGGCGCCGCGCAGGGTCCGGCCGGGACGTCTCCCGCGCAGCGAGGCGCATCGTCCCTCAGCGCGCCGATCCTCGCGTTCAGCCGGGGCGGCGGGGAGACCGCGGCGCCGACCGCGCCCTACGTGCCGGCCCTCCTGCCGCGGGGCGCCGCCGGCGAGGCGAGCGAGCTCGACCCGCTGCGCCGGGGCTCGACCCTCGGGATGGCCCGCGCCACCCGCCTGCCCGACCGCAGCTACCTGATCCTGGCGGGAACCTCGATCCCCTGTGTGCTGCAGACCGCGATGGACACCTCGACCCCCGGCTTCGTCAGCTGCCTCGTCCCCACCGACGTCTATTCCGACAACGGCGCCGTTGTGCTGTTGGAGAAGGGGACCAAGGTGCTCGGCGAGTACCACGGCGGCCCAAAGCAAGGCCTGAACCGCCTCTTCGTGCTCTGGACCCGCGCCGTCACTCCGGCGGGAGTCGCCATCTCCCTGGCCTCGCCCGCCGCCGACGCCCTCGGCCGCGCCGGCTTCGGCGGTGACGTGGACAGCCACTTCTGGGACCGGTTCGGCGGGGCGATCCTGCTGTCGGTGATCGACGGCGGCCTTTCGGCCGCCGCGCGCGGCGCCGCCGACGTCAATGTCCAGGTCCCCTCCAACGCCGCCAATACAGCCCTGCAGAGCGCGATCAATATCCCGCCCACCCTGCGCAAATCGGCCGGCGCCGAGGTGTCGATCTTCGCCGCCCAGGACTTCGACTTCTCCGGCGTCTACGGCGTGAAGGCGCGCTGAGGCCGTGGCCGACACCAGTGTCCTGCAGCACTACCTGACGCCGCTGCGGCCGCTGCTGGCCGCCGACGATGTCACCGAGCTGGTGATCAACCGTCCGGGCGAGGTCGCCGTGGAAGGGGCAGCCGGCTGGCGCTGGTGCGCGGCGCCGGAGCTGACCGCCGCCGCCCTCGGCCACCTGGCGGTGGCGGCCGCCGCCTTCACCGCCCAGGACGTCGGGCCCGCCACGCCGATCTGCTCGACCGTGCTGCCGGACGGCGAGCGCTGCCAGATCGTCCTGCCGCCGGCCGCCGAGCATCCGTCGATCACCCTGCGCAAGCCCTCGCGGCGCAACCTGGAGGTCGCGGACTTCGCCGCCGCCGGCCTGTTCGAGGCGATCGCCCTGGCGTCCGGCCGCCTCTCGGACCTCGACCGCCGCCTGCTGGCGCTGCGCGACGCCGCGGACTGGCCGGGCTTCTTCCGGGCCGCCGTGGAGGGCCGGCGCAACATCCTGATCTCCGGGGCCACGGGGTCGGGCAAGACCACGCTCGCCAAGGGCCTGATCCGCTTGATCCCGGCTGAGGAGCGCTTGCTGACCATCGAGGACGCCCGCGAGCTCGTCGTCCCCCACCGCAACGCCGTGCACCTGCTCTATTCCAAGGACGGTCAGGGCCTGGCCCAGGTCGGGCCAAAGCAGCTCCTGGAAAGCGCCCTGCGCATGCGGCCGGACCGCATCCTGCTGCAGGAGCTGCGCGACGCCAGCGCCTTCTTCTACCTGCGCAACGTCAACTCCGGCCACCCGGGCTCGATCACCACCGTCCACGCCGACTCCGCGGCGCTCGCCTTCGAGCAGCTCACCCTGCTGGTCAAGGAAAGCGAGGGCGGCCGCGGCCTGGCCCGCGAGGATATCCACGCCCTGCTGCGCCAGCTGGTCGACATCGTCGTCCAGATGAAGCGCGAGGGCGGCCGCTTCCGCATCAGCGAGGTCTGGTATGAGCCGGTTCGCAAGCGCGCCCTGGCCGCTTAAGGCCGCCTATGCCGGCGCGATCGGCGCGGCGGGCTTGGGCCTGCTGACCGCCGTCACCTTGGGCGTGGCCCTGGCCGGGCTGAAGCGCCTGTCCCCGCACCTGGACGCCGCGGCGGTCCCGGCCTGGTTCTGGTACTTCCGGCGCGATCCGCACGTCCGCCGCTGGCTGGGCGTGGGCCTGATCACCGCCCTCGTGGCCGCGCTGACGGTCGCCATGGGCCTCGTCCGAAGCCTGCGGCCGCCGCTGCACGGCGCCGCCCGCTGGGCGTCGGGGCCGGAGATCCGCCGCGCCGGCTTCCGCGCCAGGGACGGCCTGCTGCTCGGCCGCCAGGGCGGACAGCTGCTGCAGTTCGGCGGGCCGGAACACGTCCTGCTCTATGCGCCGACCCGCACCGGCAAGGGCGTCGGCGTGGTGATCCCCAACCTGCTGACCTGGCCGGACTCCGTCGTCGTCCTCGACGTGAAGCGCGAGAACTGGGAGGCCTCCGCCGGCTTCCGCGCCGCCCACGGCCATGCCGTCTTCCTGTTCGACCCGCTGGACGCCGAGGGCCGCACCGCCCGCTACAATCCCCTGGGCCATATCCGCCGCGACGACCCCGTCGAGGTGCTGGACGAGCTGCAGAAGCTGGCGGTGATGCTGTTCCCCGCCCCCTTCAACGCCGACCCCTTCTGGGCGGAAGCCGCCCGCACCGGCTTCATCGGCGTCGGCGCCTATCTCGCCGAGACGCCGGAGCGGGCCTTCAGCCTCGGGTCGATCTACGCCGAACTGACCCAGGGCGACGCGCGGGCCCGGCTGGCCGCCCTCGCCGGCCGGCGCGCCGCCCAGGGCCGGCCGCTCTCCCCCGGCTGCGCCAATGCGCTCGCCGACTTCGCCTCGAGCTCGGAGAACACCTTCGCCTCGATCAAGCAGACCCTGACCAGCCGGATGAACCTCTGGCTCAACCCGCGGGTCTGCGCGGCGACGGAAGAGAGCGACTTCGACCTGCGCCGGCTGCGCAGCCGCCGGATGTCGATCTACCTGGCGGTCAGCCCCGACAACCTCACCCGCGTTGCGCCGCTCTACAACCTGCTCTTCCAGCAGTTGGTCGACCTCAACACCCGCGAACGCCCGCGGGACGGCCGCCACCCCGTCCCCGTCCTCCTGCTGCTCGACGAGTTCGCGCGGCTGGGCCACGCCGAGGTCCTGGCGAAGGCCTTCGCCTTCGTGGCCGGCTATGGCCTGCGCCTGCTGCCGGTCCTGCAGAGCCCGGCGCAGCTCCGCGCCGAATACGGGCCTGACCTCGCCGAGGAGATCATCGCCAACTGCGGGGCGGAGATCGCCTTCGCGCCCAAGGAGCTGAAGGTCGCCCAGGACCTCTCCGAGCGCCTGGGCGCCTATACCTACAAGGCCCGTTCGCAGAGCGCCCCCACGCTGCTCGGCAAGGGCCATCGCACCACCAGCGAGTCCGACCAGCGCCGGCTCCTCAACCTGCCGCAGGAGCTGATCCAGATGCCCCAGGACCAGCTTATCGTGCTGCGCGCCGGGCTGCCGCCGATCCGCGGTCGCAAGATCGCCTACTACCGGGAGCGGGCGTTCACCCGCCGTGTCCTGGCGCCGCCGAGGGTCGCCGCGCGGCCCCCGGCGGCGCCGACGACCCTATCGTCCTCCGCCACGCCGCCGGCCGCCGGGCCGACGGATCCCTTCATCCTCGCCCTGGACCTGGCCCTGCCGGCGCTGGCGGCCGAGGGCATGGCCCCGCTGCCGGCCCACGGCGCCGCCCCCGCCGACGTGGAAGCCTGGGTGGACCGCTTCATCGACCTCTCCGCCAACCCCCGCGAGGCCGCCGTCCATGGCCGATAACCCTGCGCCCCCCAACACCCTCGCGGCGACGGGCAAGCCGACGTCGACCGCGGCCGGAGATGTCCCCGACCGCCTGCGCCGGCGCTACTACACGGAGGAAAGCCCTCGCGAATGGCGCTTCTACGTCGACGCCCAGGTGAAGACCCCCGCCTTCCACGATCGCGGCCGACGGCTGGTCAGCGCCCGCTCCGATCCCAACGCCATCCGCGACATGGCCGCCATCGCCGCGCACCGCGGCTGGCGCCTGGTCGAGGCGAAAGGCGCGCCCGGGTTTCGCCGCGAAGCCTGGCTGGCGGGCCGCACAATCGGCCTGGAGGTCAAGGGCTATGCCCCCACCGCCCGGGACCTCCAGGAGCTCGACCGCCGCCGCGCCAACCGCGCGCGGATGGAAGCCCGCCTCAACGACCTGGCGCGTCCTCCGGCCGGACGCAGCGACCGCCTGGACGGCGCCGTCGACCGAATGCGGACCGTCGAGGCGGTGGTCCGATCCCGCGTTGTCGAGCCCGTCGCCCAGGACCGCCTGCTGGAGCGCGCCCGCGCGCGGATGGCCGATTGGCTGGAACAAGGCGCCCGCTTCGACCGCCTGACGCCGCAGACCCGGAACACCGACCGAGAGGGCGAGGTCAAGGAGCGGCGGCGCGCCCGATAACCGGACACAAATAGACTCCCGTCGTGGATGCGCGAGTCAGCCCGCTCCTGACCGGACATCAAGGTGGTCCGCATTCGGCGATCCCTCTCGCCCCCGCACCGACCCGCAAGGGGCGTCACTATGCGGGCTCGAGAGTCCAGTGGGTGGATCGGATGGTCCGACAATCGATTTGCCGCGCGCACACAGGAACCCTCCTGGCGGCGAGAAGGCGTGCTCAGGGCCCGATCAATGTGCCGCGTCCGGCCAACCGACGGGCGCGGCAAAGGACCGGAGCTCGCGGACGTCGACGAGCGGGCGTCGAAGAAGCCCGCCGGGCCGGAGAGACCA
>Ga0068865_100000625_pt1 | contig 19900 bp, 18 predicted proteins | sample KBSMisM12_FD_75293 | JGI IMG/M metagenome (GOLD analysis project Ga0068865, IMG submission 75293) | Miscanthus rhizosphere microbial communities from Kellogg Biological Station, Michigan, USA - KBS Miscanthus M1-2 | ecosystem: Host-associated > Plants > Roots > Rhizosphere > Soil ...
TGATCGAGACCGTCGCCCCGCGCGGAGGGCCCGCGAGCTACGTCTGCGCCGACACGCCGATGCGGGAGGGGTTCGCCCGCACCCGCCCCGAAATCGACGGCGCCGAGTGCCGCGCGACCGCGCGGCCCGTTGAGCGGCCTGGACAGTCGGCGCTCCGCTGCCAGGCGAACGGGCGCAGCTTTGCCTTCAGCACGCAGACCCGGGGAGACCTGACCCGCGACTTCGAGCTGACCGTCGCGGTGACGTCGCTGGACCGGACGTTGGGTCCCGCCGCGACGACCCGGCGGTTTCGCCGCCTCGGCGCATGTCCGGCCGGCTGGCGGATCGGCGACATCGCGCCTAGGGCTTGAGCCCCAGCGTGCGCCCCGGCGCGCCCGCCGCGTCGAAATAGGTCTCGCCGGCCGCCTCCTGGGCGTTCAGCACGGTGACGAAGCCGTTGGCCGCGGGGTCAGAGCGCAGCACGATCAGGCGGCTCGCCGGCGGCGGCCCGCCGTCCCTTAGCGCCTCGCTCATCACACGCCCGCGCGCCTTGCCGTTGTCGCCGAGCTGCAGCCCCAGGATATGGGCCAGGGTGTTGGCCCAGTCGGCGTTGCTGACCGGCGCGGGATCCTTGAAGCCCGCTTTGAAGTCCGGGCCGATGGCGGCCATGAAGTTGTGCGTGTCGGCGCGGCTGAAGGCCCCGTGGATGCCCTGGCCCTGCTGCTGGCTGCTATCGGCCACCTCGACGCCGCACATCTCCGGGTCCGCGCAGCCGGTGGACCAGCTCCGGAACGAGACAACGATCGAAGGCTGCGGGGTGCGCGCCGAACCGATCAGGCCGATCCGGCTCATCGGCAGGCTCCCCGGGATCGCGCCCAGCGCGTCATTGACGAAGATTGCGCCGGTGTAGTCCTGCCGCGTCAGGGCCTCGACGACCCGCGGCGCCAGCGCCTTGGCGTCCGGCCCCGGCAGATAGAGCAGTCCGGTCCCGCCGTTCGGTGCGTAGACGATGCCCGGATGCTTCGGGTCCCCGCCGATCATCGCCCCGGCCCGGGGATAGAAACCCTGCGCCGGATCGATCTCCAGGCCGACCGTGTCCATGAGCGGCAGCCGCAGTTCGCGAGCCAGGTCGATGGCCAGGAAGCCGCGCGGCAGGAAGCCGGGAACCACGTCCCGATAGGTCAGCTTTGCCGCCGCGCTGGTCTGGCTCTGGCGCGACATCGTCGAGAAGCCGTGGTCGGCGGTGACCACGATGTCGGTGTCGCCGTCGAGCCCCAGCGCCTTCAGCGCGTCGCGCAGGGCCTCCAGGTTGTTCGAGGCGTTCCGGAAGGCCTTCAGCGTGGTCGGCCCGTTGATGCCAGGTTCCAGGGTGTTCAGGCTGTCGCCCTGGTCGTGCTGGGTGCCGTCCGGGTCGCGCGACCAGAAGAGCAGCACGAAGGGCTTCCCTGACGCCTTGAACCGCGGCAGCAGCACCTTGGTCGCTACGGCGGTGAACCAGTCCTGCTGCTCGACGTTCGCCACCAGCACGCCCGGCATGTTGTACGCGCCGCCGCCGCCGTTCAGGCCCCGGTCTGGAGCGATGGTCGGCAGGCCCGCGGCCTTGATCGCCGCCGCCACGTCGGGCGCCAGCGCGACGCCGCCGTCCTCGAGCCGGCCGGTCGCGTCGTCGATGACGATGGTCGAAAGCCCGTCGCGCGCGGTGACGTCCTGGATGGCCGTGGGTCCGTGCTTGCCGAGCGCCGCGGTCGCATAGCCCCGGGCGCGGGCGGCCTGCAGCAGCGTCGTCTCGCCCAGGTAGTTGCCGCCGAACCGCCCGTTCAGCAGGCCCAGCATCTCGTCGTCCTCCAGCGCCGCCAGCGGCGAGGCGTGGAGCTGGCCGAAACCCTCCCTGACCCAGATGGTGTTGCCGAAGTCGCCGGTGTCGCCCAGCAGGTGGCCGGTGGCGATGGCCGCGGCGTTGGGCGTGGTGATGGTCGGGTAGAGCGAGTGGCTGTTGGCGAAATCGACGCCCTGGTCGCGCACCGCCGCCAGCGCCGGCGCCGTCTCTTGCGTCACCGCGTGGCTGCGCAGCCCGTCGGCCACGAAGATCACCACGTTGCGCGCCTCGGCGCCGCGCGCGCTCACGGCGCAGGCCAGCACGGCCAGAAGGGCGGCGAATCTCGTCTTGGGCATGAAGGCGACTTCTAGGTGAACCCCGGGGCGGCGCAACATGGCGCGGCTTCATGACAGGACGGCGTCAGCGCCGATGGGCCCTTCCGACGCCCCGCCGTTAACGCCCGACTCACCTCTCCGAAACGCGGTCTTTACGCCTGCCCTGTATCAATTCGCGACAACAGGAGCCCTCGTCCAAGGAGGCGGCGGCCGGTATCGGTGGGTGTTTTCAAATGGCCAAAACGGTCCTCGTCGTCGATGACGATCCGACACAGCGTCGGCTGATCCAGGCGGTCCTCGAGCGCGAGGGTTTCGCCGTCGCTCACGCCGAGAACGGCGATGCGGCCATCGAGCGCCTCGGCGCCGGCGCGGCGGTCGACGTCGTGCTGCTCGACCTCGTCATGCCCGGGATTTCCGGCCAGGAAACCCTGGTCGAGATGCGGGCCCGCGGCTTCAACCAGCCGGTCATCGTGGTCACCGCCACCGGCGGCATCGACACCGTGGTCGCCGCCATGCAGGCCGGCGCCACCGACTTCTTCATCAAGCCCGCCTCGCCGGAACGGATCATCGTCTCGATCCGCAACGCGCTTTCCATGGGCGCCCTGCGCGGCGAAGTCGACCGGCTCAAGAAGCACAGCACCAACCGCACCAGCTTCGACGACCTGATCGGCCACTCGCCGGCCATGACCCTGGTCAAGCGGCTGGGCGAGCGCGCCGCGCGCTCGTCGATCCCGATCCTGATCACCGGCGAAAGCGGCGTCGGCAAGGAGGTCATCTCCCGCGCCGTCCACGGCTCGTCCGACCGGGCCGGCAAGCCGTTCGTCGCCGTCAACTGCGGCGCCATCCCCGAGAATCTCGTGGAGTCGATCCTGTTCGGCCACGAGAAGGGCAGCTTCACCGGCGCCACCGACAAGCACCTGGGCAAGTTCCAGGAGGCCAACGGCGGCACGCTGTTCCTGGACGAGGTCGGCGAGCTGCCGCTCGACATCCAGGTCAAGCTGCTGCGCGCCCTGCAGGAGAGCGAGATCGACCCGGTCGGCTCCAAGCGCTCGATCAAGGTCGATGTCCGCATCGTCTCGGCGACCAATCGCGACCTTTCCCAGGCCGTGAAGGAAGGCCGTTTCCGCGAGGACCTGTTCTATCGCCTGAACGTCTTCCCGATCGAGGCCCCGGCGCTGCGCGACCGCAAGGAGGACGTGCCGGCCCTGGTCGACGCCTTCGTCAAGCGGTTCAACGTCGAGGAAGGCAAGGCCGTCGTGGGCGCGAGCCCCGAGACGCTGGCCTGCCTTTCCGCCTTCGACTGGCCGGGCAACGTCCGCCAGCTGGAGAACGCGGTCTACCGCGCCATCGTGCTGGCCGACGCGCCCTACCTGCAGCCGCACGACTTCCCGGCCATCTCCGGCGTCGCGCCCCCGGCGCCCTTGGCGGCCGCGCCGTCAGCCGCGCCGGCGGGAACCGTCACCGCCATCGCCTCGGCCGAGCAGCTGATGACCGACCCGCCGATGGGCGCGCCGGTGCGCATCCTCGACGAGCGCGGCCACCTGCGCACGCTGGAGGAGATCGAGCGCGACCTCATCCAGCTCGCCATTGAGATCTACGCCGGCCACATGAGCGAGGTGGCCCGCCGCCTCGGCATCGGCCGCTCCACGCTCTATCGCAAGGTCCGCGAACAGGGCCTCGACGACGTGATCAAGGGAGGCGAGGCCGATGAAGACGCCCCTGAAGCTGATACGCAGGTCGCGTGAGGCCCGCCTCGCGGCGCTGATCAAGCTCGCGAAGCCCAAGCCGGCCCCCGCCAAGCCCCAGGCGGCTTCGCAGGTTTGATCCCCCTCTGAAGAGGCCTAGTGTGGCCGCCTCGCCGGAGGCCGCGCCATGTGGCTCGCAGCAGCTCTGATGACGGCCGCGGCCGCCGGCCCGAACGGCCTGCAGGTCCTGCACAGTCCGTCCGCCGAACAGACCCAGCAGCAGGCGATGGTCCAGCGCCTGGGCGCCTCCGAGGTCACGCCGGCGTCGCCGCCCAGGCCGGCCGATCCGAACTCACCGGCCGAGAAGCGGGCCGCCGCCTGGCGCGCCGACCACCTGACCTGCGCCAGTCCCAAGGGCCGCACGCGGGCCCAGTTCGAGGCCGAGTGCAAGCCGGCGCCCGAGGCTAATCCGTAGGCTTTGCCCGGCGCCGGAACGGCCGGCGCTTGAGTTCTTTCTTCTCGCCCTTGGCCTTGGCGGTGATCTCCTTGAGCTTCACCGTCTGCAGGGCCGACAGCGCCTGGCCCGGCGCGCCCTTCTCAGGATCGCCGAAGGCGCGGCCGAAGGTCTTCAGCCGGTCGGTGACCGAGCCCAGGAACTCGCCCTCCCATTCGGAGAGCTTCACGCCAGCCCGGTCCGCCTGGCGCTGGGCGCGCCGCAGGGCGTTGAGCGCCGCCCGTTTCGCCGCGGCCTTGTGATCGACAGGCTTCGGCGGCTTGGGCGGTTTGCGGGGCTTGCCCGCCTTTGGCGGCTTTCGGTTCAAACCTCTCCGATCGCCGAGAGATAGAGGTCGAGGATCGCCTCCTCCTCCATGCGCTTGGCGCGGTCCTGTTTGCGGATCCGCACCACCTTGCGCAGGATCTTGGTGTCGAAGCCGTTGCCCTTGGCCTCGGCGAAGACCTCCTTGATCTGCTCGGCCACCTCGGCCTTCTCCTGCTCAAGCCGCTCGATGCGCTCGATGATGCTCTTCAGCTGGCCCTGGGCGGCCTGGTTGAGGACATCGGGATGGGCGGAGGCGTCGTCGGCCATGGGTCGGGCTCACTGAAAGCGGGGGAACGGAAGTCGCCGGCGACCCTAGCGGCGGGCCTTTCGGGAGTCATCGCGGCGCTGAACCATAGCTGTGGAGAACTCGTTGAGGCTGATGGACGCGGAGGGCGCATCATGCCGAACAGACCAAGACCCAGCCAGGCCGATGCAGAAGCCGCAGTTCGCACCCTGATCGAGTGGGCGGGCGATGATCCCGACCGCGAAGGGCTGCTCGAGACCCCCAGGCGCGTCGCCAAGGCCTACCGCGAACTCTTCGCCGGATACGAGAGCGACCCGCGAGAGTACCTGGCCAAGACCTTCGAAGAGGTCGCCGGCTACGACGAGTTGGTGATCCTGAAGGACATCCCGGTGGTTAGCTTCTGCGAGCACCACATGCTGCCGTTTATCGGCAAGGCGCACGTGGGCTACCTACCCGCCAACCGCGTCGTCGGGATTTCCAAGCTGGCCCGCGTGGTGCGCGGCTTCGGGCGGCGCCTGCAAATCCAGGAGAAACTGACGGCCGAGATCGCCGAGGCCATCTGCGACATCCTCAAGCCGAAGGGCGTCGGCGTGGTGGTGATCTCTGAACACAGCTGCATGACCATGCGCGGCGTGAACACGCCGGGCACACGGCTCACCACCAGCAGCCTGTTGGGCGACGTTCGCGACGACCCGCGCACCCGCCAGGAGTTCTTCGACCTCGTCCGCAACAACGGCGGCTAGAGCAGGCCGCAGCGCTCCAGCGCGGGCCTGAGGACGGCCGGACCGGTGAAGTGGCAGACCTGGAAGCCCAGCGCCTCGGCGGCGGCGATGTTGCGGGCGCTGTCGTCGACGAAGAGGGCGTCCGGCGCGGCGAAGCCGAACCGCGCACAGGCCAGCCGGTAGATCGCCGGATCGGGCTTCATCACGCCCGCCTGGCCCGACACGATCCGCCCCTGTAGCCAAGCGAACGCGGGGCTCATGGCGAAGGTGCCCTCGACCGTTTCATGGCTCATGTTGGATAGCGCGTACTGGCGCACGCCGCGGTCGGCCAGGGCGGCGATGGCGGCCTCGGTCTCGGCGATCGGGCCGGAGAACATCTCCCACCAGCGATGCTTCCAGGCCCAGATGGCTTCGGCGTGTTCGGGATGGCGTTCGGCGAGCGCGGCGCAATTGTCGTCGAAGCTCACGCCGCAGTCGGTCGGCGCGTGCCACGCCATGGTGCAGACGTCCGACAGGAACCGGTCGCGCTCGGCGGGGTCGGGAAAGATCTTGGCGTAGAGCGTGCGCGGATCCCAGCGCACTATGACATTGCCGACGTCCCAGATGACGACGCTCGGCCTGCCCACGACGAAGCCGGGGCTCAGCCCTGCTTGGCTTTGAAGCGCGGGTTGGTCTTGTTGATGATGTAGACCCGGCCCTTGCGGCGCACGAGCTTGCAGTCGCGGTGACGCGTCTTGAGCGACTTGAGCGAGCTTCTGACCTTCATGGACCTATCTCGGGCGCGGACGCGGACGTCCGGGTTTCGTAAAGAGCGGGCGGATATACGGAAAGGCCCCGCCCAAGTCAATGTCACCCGGCCGCGACCCGGTGCGCGCCGCATTGAAGCCGGACTCGACGCTCACTAGAAGTGGCGTGGTGCTTCGCCGGATTTTCTCCCTCGCGCTCGCTTTGCTGCTGGCCGCCTGCGCCAGTCAGGGGGTGAAGCCGAGCCCGCCGAAGCCGGCCCCGCCGACGCCCGCGGCCCCGACGCCTGCGCCCACGCCGGCCCCGACACCCGGGCCCGTCGAGCCCGGCCCGGTCAAGCCGCCGGCCGTCTCCGGCGACATGGTGTTCGACGCCTGGGCCGCGCAATTCTATGGCAAGGCGGTGAAGGCCGGGATCGCGCCCGCGCTGCTGGAGCGCGAGATGGCCGGCCTGACGCCCGATCCGCGCGTCACCAACCGCGACAGCCGCCAGCCGGAATTCTCGCAGCCGATCTCGGCCTACGTCACCGGCGCCGTCGCCCCGGGCGCCGTGGGCCTGGGCGCGCGCAAACGCGCCGACGTGCCGCAGCTTCCCGACATCGAGCAGCGGTTCGGCGTGCCGCGTGAGATCCTCGTCGCCATCTGGTCGCGCGAGAGCGGCTACGGGGCCATCCAAGGCGACTTCGACGTGATCCGCTCCATGGCCTCGCTCGCCGCCCAGGGCCGCCGGCGCGACTGGGCCGAGGGCGAGCTGATCGCGGCGCTGAAGATCATCGGATCGGGCGAGGCCAGCCGCAGCCAGCTGAAGGGCTCCTGGGCAGGCGCCATGGGACAGACCCAGTTCATCCCCTCCGGCTACCTCACCACCGCCGTCGACGGCGACGGGGACGGCAAGCGCGACATCTGGGGCTCGGCCGCCGATGCGCTGGCCTCGGCGGCGAACCTTCTGGCCAAGGAGGGTTGGATGCGCGGCCAGAGCTGGGCGCGCGAGGTGACCGTGCCGGCCGACTTCGACTTCTCTGTGAGCGAGGGCCCGAAGATGGTTCCGGACGCCTGGGCGGCGCTGGGCGTTCTGCGCGCCGACGGACTGCCCTGGAGCGACGCCGACAAGGCCGCCGAGGCCCAGCTCCTGGCGCCGGCCGGCGCTACCGGGCCGATCTTCCTGCTGTTCCCGAACCACTTCGTGATCCGCCGGTACAACAACTCGGTGGCCTATGCCTTGGCGGTGGGCCTGCTGGCCGACCGCATCGCCGGCGCCGGGCCCCTGGTGCGGCCCTGGCCCGCCGAGACGCCGCTGTCGCTGGCCGACCGGATGACCGCCCAGCGCGCCCTGGCGGCGGCCGGGTTCGATCCGGGCTCGCCGGACGGGATCGTCGGCGTCGGCACCCGCAAGGCGCTGCGCGCCTGGCAGAAGGCCCATGGGCTCACCGCCGACGGCTACCTTTCCGCCGACATGATCCAGCGGCTGAAGGCCGAAGCGGGGGTCTAGGTCCCGCTTTCGTCGCTGCGCTCAAGCGTGGCGGCCGCTACGTCGCCGCGCGTGGTCGGGGCCGGGTCGGCGTTGCGCAGGGGCCCGCTTGCGAAGGCGTAAGCCAGCATCCCCAGCATGAGCGCCATGTTCAGCAGGAAGGGCGCGGCGTGGTGCGCCCGGTAGAGCGCCATGAAGGCCGGCGCGAAGACCGCGTTGATGCCGTTGACCGCCGCGATGGCGCCGGCCACCCGGGCCTGGTCGCGCCAGCCCACCGCCAGGGACGAGCCCGCCGTGAACCCCGGCCGGGCGAAGCCGAAGCCCAGGCTGGCGACGGCGTAGCCCGCCACCACGGTCGAATAGTCGTGCGCCAGGGCGACCATCAGGTTGCCCAGCGCCGCGCAGCCCACGCCCCAGCGCAACAGCTGGCGCGGCGTCATCTCGAACATCCGGATGATGCCCCATTGGGCGAGCAGGCCGGCCATGGCGCCGAACATCATGGCGATGGCGATCGGCCGCTGGGCGGCCAGCGGCGAGACCCCGATCTTGTCGATGATCAGGAACCCCAGGGTCTGCTGCTGGGCGGTCTGGCAGGTGGCGACGATGAAGCCGTAGACCAGGAACGGGATCACCCGCGGATCGCGCCACATCGGCGTCTTCGGGTCCGCATCCTCGCCGTCCGGCGCATCGGCGGGCGCCTCCTCCGGCCGGCGCGTGCTCTCCGGCAGGAAGCGCCAGACCATGACCAGCATCACCGCCGCGATCAGGGCGAAGGTGAACAGCGGCCCCGCCAGCCCCACCACCGGATAGATGAAGATCGGCGCCAGGAACGGTCCGACCACGGTTCCGATGCCGAAGGCGCCGGCCAGCATGGCCATCGACTGGGTGCGCTGCTCGCGCGGCGTGTGGTCGGCGACATAGGCCTGGGTCGCCGGGTTCGAGGCCGACCCGAACAGGCCGAACAGCGCGCGCGCCAGCAGGAACAGGATGAAGATCACCAGCGGCGCCGCCAGGTGGCGCAGCCCCGCGCTCACGACCAGGCCGCACAGGGTCATCGACACCATGAAGCCCGAGAGTCCGGCCATCATCAGCGGCTTGCGGCCGAACCGGTCCGAGGCGCGGGCCCAGAAGGGCGAGGCGGTGGCCCAGAGGATCGCCGACAGCGAGAAGATCCCCACCACCATCTCGTCGGCCAGGCCGATGGAGCGGCCGATCGCCGGCAGCACCGAGATCAGGCCGGTGTTGCCCAGCGCCGTGGCTGCCGAGACCCCGATAATGATCGCCACCGCCCGTCTCGGCAGCGTGCTCTGGGCCGGGGTATCGACGGGCGCGGCGCCAACCATGTCTTCCGAGGTATTCCGCTCTGCGGGCCCATGCAAACCGCAAGACCTGTCCACCCGAAATTAAGCAATAACGGCGATGGTCCGCGCACCTGCGGGAGACTGTCTTGTTCCAGATTATCGGCATCGTCGTGCTGTTCGGCTGCGTGTTCGGCAGCTTCATCGCGTCCGGCGGCAACATCGCCGTCGTGCTGGGCGCGCTGCCGTTCGAGCTGCTGACCATCGGCGGCGCCGGCGTCGCCGCGCTGCTGACCGCCAATTCGCTTCCCGTGCTCAAGGCGCTGGGCGGCGGCATGGGCAAGGTCTTCAAGGGCGCCAAGTGGAAGCCCACCGACTATCGCGACCTGCTCTCGCTGCTGTTCCTGCTCACCAAGACCATGAAGTCCAAGGGCGTCATCGCGCTCGAGAGCCACATCGAGACGCCCAAAGAGAGCACGATCTTCTCGCGCTATCCGCGCATCCTGCACGACCACTTCGCCGTCGACTTCATCTGCGACACCCTGCGGATGATGACGATGAACCTGGAAGACCCGCACCAGGTCGAAGACGCCATGGCCAACCAGCTCGAGAAGCACCATCACGAGTCGTTGGAGGCGCCGCACGCGCTGACCAGCCTGGCCGACGCCCTGCCGGCCCTCGGCATCGTCGCCGCCGTGCTGGGCGTCATCAAGACCATGGGGGCCATCACCGAGCCGCCGGCGGTGCTGGGCGAAATGATTGGCTCGGCGCTGGTCGGCACCTTCCTCGGCGTGTTCCTGGCCTATGGCCTGGTCGGGCCCATGGCCACGCGCATGGCCGCGATCATCGAGGAGGAAGGCAGCTTCTATAAGATCATCCAGTCGGTGCTGGTGGCCCACCTGCACGGCAACGCCGCCCAGATCTCCGTCGAGATCGGGCGCGGCAACGTGCCGTCCGGCGCCCAGCCCAGTTTCCTGGAATTGGAAGAGGCGCTTTCGAACATCCCGGCCGAGGGCGCGTCGGCCTAAGTCGCCGCCGCCGGTCCCCCGGGAGTCCAGGCGTCACGAATTGTGATCACGAAACCGTGAACAAAAGGCTTGCCCTGCCTGCAAAGGGGCGCATATTCCCCGCCAGCGCGTCTGGGCCGACGCCACGTCCGACACCTTAACCGTCGGATCAGGCTGAGGTTCCCGGCGAGCCATCAACACCACCACAGGAACCCCCCAATATGACCACGCAACTGTTCCGCACCGTGCTCGTCGCCGGCGCCGCCGTCGCCGCCCTCTCGGTCGCCGCCTGCAGCAAGCCGGCCGACAAGACCGCGGCCGACGCCAACGCCGCCGCCACCTCGGCGAATACCGCGGCCGCCGACGCGGCCACCGCGCAGAACGCCGCCGCCGCCAGCGCCGACGCCGCTGCGGACGCCAACAAGGCCGCCGCCGCCGCTCCGGCTCCGGCCGCCCCGGAAGCCGCTCCGGCTCCGGCCACGCCCGAGAAGAAGTAAGCCTCAGACGCGTTTCATCGCGTACGGAAGGGCCGCTCCCCGATCTTAAAGGTCAGGGGGCGGCCCTTTTTCGTGGCCCGCGCCTTTCCGCCCGCCGCTATCCTGGCCGCCATGGACGATCCCTCGCCGCTCGAATGGACCGACGACGGCCGGCCGCGCTCGCGGCTCTACGGCGACGTCTATTTCTCCGCCGAGGACGGCTTGGCCGAGACCCGCGCGGTCTTCCTGCAGGGCTGCGGCCTGCCCGACGCCTGGGCCGGGCGCCCCCGCTTCGTGGTCGCCGAGCTGGGCTTCGGCACGGGGCTGAACATCGCCGCCCTGATCGAGCTCTGGTCGCGCACGCGCCCGCCGGACGGCCGGCTGCACATCTTCTCCGTGGAGGCCCATCCGATCAGCGCCGGCGAGGCCGCCCGCGCGTTGGCCCGCTGGCCCGAGCTCGCGCGGGTTGTCGCTCGCTTGGTCGCCCAATGGCCCGGCCGCGCGCCGGGCCCCCACCGCATCGACCTGCCCGACCTCGGCGTCATCGTCGACGTGGCCATCGGCGAGGCGGCGGACGCACTGGCCGGCTGGCAGGGACGCGCCGACGCCTGGTTCCTCGACGGCTTCGCGCCGGCCCTGAACCCGGCCATGTGGCGCGACGAGCTCATGGCCCTGGTCGCCGCCCGCTCGGCCCCTGGCGCGCGGGCCGCCACCTTCACCGTCGCCGGCCAGGTGCGCCGCGGCCTCTCTGCCGCCGGTTTCACAGTCGAGAAGCAGCCCGGGTTCGGGCGCAAGCGCGAGCGGCTGGTTGCGCGCCTGCCAGGCGCCGCGCCCGCGCCTCGTCCGATCCGCCGGGTGGCCATCGTCGGCGCGGGCGTCGCCGGCGCCTCGGCCGCCCGCGCCATCACCGCCCTGGGCGGCGAGCCGATCTTGATCGACGCCGAAGGACCGGGCGCCGGCGCCTCCGGCAATCCCGCCGCCCTGGTGACGCCGCGCCTCGACGCCGGCCTTGGCCCGCCCGCGCGGCTCTTCGCCCAGGCCTATCGCCGGGCGCTGGCGCTCTACGAGGCCAACCCCGCCGCCCTCGTGGCCCGTCGCGCCCTGCAGGTGGCGCTAGCGCCCCGCGACGCCGCCCGCTTCGCCAAGGTCGCCGACAGCGGCCTCTTCGAGCCCGGCCGCCAGCGGCCGCTCAACTCCGACGAAGCTTCGGCGATCCTGGGCGAACCGGCGCCCGAGGCCCTGGACCTGACCGACGCCCTGGTGATCGAGCCCCGCATCGCACTCGCCGCCTGGATCCCGCCGGTGCTGCGGGCGGAGGTCGCGCGGATCGAGCCAGCCGGCGATGGCTGGCGCCTGCTCGACCGCGCTGGCGCGGCGATCGCGGACGCCGACGCAGTGATCGTGGCCGCGGGCCTCGCCACGGCCGACCTGACCGCCGCCCTGCCGCTCTCGGCCGTGCGCGGCCAGGCCAGCTGGACCCTCTCCGACGACGCAGGCCCGAGGCCGACAGCTGCGGCCTTCGGCGGCTACGTTATCCCGATGCGCGAGGGCCTCCTGTTCGGCGCCACGCACGACCGGGGCGACACAGCCACGGACCTGCGCCAGGCCGACCATGCGCGCAACCTGACCGCCCTGGCCGAGGGGCTGCCACAGCTTGCGGCGCGCCTGCAGGGCCGACCGTTTGGGGGCCGCGCCAGCATCCGCACGGCCACGCCCGACCACCTGCCGCTCGCCGGGGCCGCGCCGGACGCGGCGCCGGGCCTCTTCGTGCTGGCGGGCTTCGGCGCCCGCGGCTTCACGCTCGCGCCCCTGCTGGCCGAGCACGTGGCGGCCCTGGCGCTCGGCGCGCCCTCGCCGCTTCCCGCCGAGCTGGCGGCCATCGTCGATCCCGCCCGCTTCGCCGCCCGCCAGTCGCGCAAGGAGGGGGCGCGCCGCCGTTCATGAAGCCGTCAGCTTCGGCGTGCGCTACAATCGCCCAGGGCACGCTCTCCCGATCGAGGAGCCGACGATGAACTACGCCGCCACCCTGACCGCCGCCGCCCTGATGGCGCTCGCCGCCGCCGGCTCGGCCGCCGCCGCCCCCGCCGACAAGCTGGTCGAGCCTTCGAAGTCCAACCAGTGCTTCTGGACCCGTATGGCCGACGGCTTCGCCGCGCCCGACGAGCACACGCTCTACGTCCGCGTCGGCGTCCGCGACGTCTATCAGTTCCAGATGTTCATCCCCTGCCAGGGCATGGACTGGGACCAGCGCATCGCGCTGATCTCGCGGGCCGGCTCGACGATCTGCACCGGCATGGACGCCGAGGTCGTCACCCATGAGACCGGGATCGGCCGCCAGCGCTGCCCGGTGCGCAGCGTCAAGAAGCTGACCAAGGAAGAGATCGCCGCGCTTCCCCGCGGGTCTCGGCCCTAGATCTCCAAAAAAAGAGGGCGCTGACCGAAGTCAGCGCCCCGCGCGGAAGGTGTCCTGACGCGCGGCCGCAAGACCGCGCGCCGGGAACCGACTCTTAGAAGTGCTTTTTGACGCCCACCTCGATCACCCGGCCCAGCGGGTTCCCGGTGGTGTAGTCGTAGTTGTAGTTGCTGGGGGCGAACGGCGGGTCCTTGTCGAAGATGTTCTGGATGCTCAGCGTGTACTGAACGTCCCAGGGCCCCTGGTACTGGACCGTGACGTCGTGCTGCCAGAAGTCTTCGGTCTTGCCGATGCTGTGCAGCGAGTAGCCCGAAGCGGCGGTCGAGTCCGGCACAACGATGTCGTCGGCCGTGTTGATCGCCGCGTGCGTGCCTTCCGCATAACGGATCTGATAGCGGACGTTGATGTCCTGCCGGTGCCAGTTCAGCCAGAAGTTGGCCCGGGTCTTCGGGTAGGAGAAGAAGGCCGACTGCAGGTCGTGGGTGCCGGCGCGGTCGAAGGCGGCGGCGAACACCACCTCGGGGTGGCCCAGCAGCGAGAAGGCGCCGCGGGCGTATTCCTTCAGATAGGTCGCCTCGACGCCCACCTGGTAGTCAGCCTCCCACCAGCCGCTCCAGTCATAGGTCGAGCGGAAGTCGTAGCCCGAGGTCTGAGTCGGCGGGCCGTTCACCGCGAAGGTGTCGATCCGCAGCACGTTGTTCGCGCCACAACCCAGGTTCGAGAACTGGAAGCGGGCCTGCAGGGCGGCGAAGGCAGCGTCGCCGCAGTGGCCGGTCGCGTTCGGGAACATGGCCGCGAACAGGTTGGCCGAGCCTTCAGTCGTCAGCTCGCCTTGGAAGTCGAACTTGTACCAGTCGAGGGAGGCGAAGAAGCGCCCCCTCTCGACGATGGCGCCCACGCTGTAGGCGTCGGCGGTTTCCGGCTGCAGGTCCGGGTTGCCGCAGGTCTGCACCGCGCGATAGGTGCCGCCGATGTTGGCGACGCCGACGCCGCAGTTCGGGTTCACCTGAGCCGCGGTCGGGACGCGGAAGGTCGTGCCCGCCGTGCCGCGGAACGCCAGCCAGTCCAGGGCCTGCCACTTGATGGCCAGCTTCGGATTGGTGGTGTCCAGCCCGTTCGAGAACTTCTCGTAGCGGACCGCGGCCGTCGCCTCGAGGTTGTCGAGCAGCGGCAGCTTCAGTTCGCCGAACAGGGCGAACACGCTCTGATTGTCGTCGGAGTTCGCGCCGGAGCCGAAGAAGATCAGCGGGCCGGCCGGGGCGCCGCAGACCGGCGTGCCGTCGTCCACCGAGTCGACGCACGGATTGACCTTGTTGTTGAACAGGTCGCCGTAGAGCACGACGTCGCGGTTGTAGCGGTACTGCGTGCCCGCCGCCCACTGCGCCTGACCACCCCCGAGCGTCCACGGCAGGTTGCCGCTCAGCACCCCTTCGGCCGCGAAGATCTCGGACGAGGAGATGTTGGTGTAGTTGCCGTACAGGTTGGCGATCACCTGCGGGTCGTTGTTCAGCGCCGTATTGGTGTTACCGCGGTAGAAGGGGTTGGTCAGGCCGTTGGTGGCGCTGACCGGGATCGCGTTGCTGAACGGGTTGAACCAGTAGCAGCCGACCGAATTGTTGCCGGCGTTGGCCGCCGTCCGTTCGGCGATCGTGCACTGGTCGGCCGCGCCCTTCTTGGAGCCGAAGCCGTCGAGAGCCGCCTGAACACGATCGACCACGAGGTCGTTGGTGTTCACGTGCACCTCGGTCTTCATGTAGGTCAGGTTGGTGTCCCAGTGGATGCCGTAGGGCGCCTCACCAGAGAACCCGCCCGACACCCGATAGGCCGTGGCCTCGATCTGCTGGATGTCCGCGCCGCGCAGGCCGACCGGGTCGCCGGCGTTGGCGATGAAGCGGAACGCCGTCTGCGACATGTCGATACCGGCGGTGCCGAGGCCGCTGCCGCCCAGCGGGCTCGAGGCCGGCCGCGCTGTATTTGCCGCGGTCTGGACCGCCAGGCACTGGGCCGCGGTCAGCGGCGCGGCGCAGGTCGTGTAGGTGTCGATCAGGCCCGGGCTGTTCGACGGCACGTTGTAGCGCACGAAGAAGTTCAGGGCGCCGGGGGTCGCCAGCGAGCCGGAAAGGCCGCCCAGCGCCGTCGGGGTCGGGAACTGGGTGTTGCCGTTGGCCGGCGAGATGCGCTGGTTCGGCGTGTTGTTGCGGTTCCAGGCCACTTCGCCATGGAACTTCACGTTCTCACCGAGCTCGTAGTTGACCTCGCCGTAGAGCTGGTAGTGGTCCTCCTCGTTCACCAGGTCGTTGAAGTTGGTGAACTGGAAGCGGCAGGTCGACGTCGCGTTCGCCGGGCTCGACGGGTTGGTCGGGATCGGAGCGGCGGACGCCACGCCGGTGTTGGCGTTGGTGAGGGTCACCGTGTTGGTGAGCTGGCCACCGAGTTCATTGCAGCCGTTGTCGTGGAACAGGAACGCGCCGGCCGCGGTGCTGGCCACGTAGTTGCCGGGGTTGGAGTTGCCCGACCAGCCGCCGTAGTTGGGGCTCTCGAACGGGTGGATGCCGAAGTCGCGGTCCTTGATGTCCAGGCGCGAGCGGTGGCGGTAGCCGGCGGTCAAGAGGATGTTGCCTGCGTCGAACTTCTTCCCGTAGGCCAGGCTGGTGCGGTACTCGCCGTCGGTGTCCTGGACGAAGGAGTAGTCGCCGACGAACTCGAAGCCGTCGAGGTCCTTGCGGGTGATGAAGTTGACCACGCCGCCGATGGCTTCGGAGCCGTAGGTCGCCGCCGCGCCGTCCTTCAGAACCTCGATGCGGCCGAGCGCGGCCTGCGGGATGAAGTTGAGGTCGGCGCCGCCGCCCTGGAACGCCGCCTGGGCGCTGTCGGACAGACGTCGGCCGTTCATGAGGGTGAGCGTGCGCGAGGAGCCGAAGCCGCGCAGGTTGATCGAGGCCGTGCCGGCGCCGCCGTTATAGCGGTTCGATTCGCCGATGCCCGACGTCGAGGCTGTCAGGGTCTTGACCATCTGCAGGGCGGTCGGCGAGCCCTGCTTCTCCAGGTTGGCGGTCGAGACCACGTCCACCGGCAGGGCCGTATTCTTGGGCGTGCCGGCGATGTAGGAGCCGGTGACGACCACCTCGCTCACCTCGGCCGGGGCCGCCGCCGCTGCGGCCGCTGCGCTGACCGGCGCATTGACGCCCAGCGCCAGAATAGCGGCCAGCATGGAGCCGCCGCAGAAATACCTGCTCTTCAACATATGAAGGGTTCCTCCCCCTGGATGGCCCTGGCCTCGTCTTGCGCGAGTGTTTCAGGCTGTAATGTGAGCGATCATCCATGGCTTTGCGGGGAACGCCAGAACTTTTCGTAGGGGAAACATAGCGAGGGTATCCGGCAACGACGCGCGCGGGGGGCCGAGGCGTTTCGACCCGAACATACCGGATATTCGAAGGTGCTGGCGGAGGTGAGTCCGGGCCCGCTCTGGCGGTCGCGGCGCCTCCGGCCGTGGAGCCCTGGATTACCTCACGGCAGTGAGCGGGGCGCAGCGGCGGGTTGAATGGAATTCAACTCGTGCCGTAAGCGCGATCATACCCATTCTTCAAAGGCGACGCCGGCGGGTCGGATGTTGCGAAAATGTCGCGACAAAAATTTCGTAGGCGCCGGCGCCCACAGACCATGTTTCCCGAGGGCGAGGGAGGCGGCCGGGCCCGTCCGCGGATCACGGCGCGGCGGGCGATTCATGTGAAGGATGGTGGACGCGGCTGGGATCGAACCAGCGACCCCCTCGATGTCAACGAGGTGCTCTCCCGCTGAGCTACGCGTCCTGACCAGGGTCTCGGGAAGGCGGGGATATACCGATGAGCCTCCCCCCGCGCAAGCGGGGCGGAAAGCCGCGCCGTTCTAGGCGGCGATCATCCGCTCCACCTCGGAGACGATCTCGCGCAGGTGGATGGGCTTGGAGAGCACCTTGGCCCCGGCCGGGGCCGCGTCGCCGGCGGCCAGCGCCACGGCGGCGAAGCCGGTGATGAACATGATCCGCAGGCCCGGATGGATGGCGGCGGCCTGGCGCGCGACCTCGATGCCGTCCAAGCCGGGCATGACGATGTCGGTGAGCAACAGGTCCCAGTCCTGGTCCAGCACCGCGGCCGCCTCGTCGCCGTCGGCGCAGGCGGTCACTTCATAGCCAGCGCGTTCCAGCGCGCGGGCCAGGAAGCCGCGCAGCGAGTCGTCGTCTTCGGCGAGGAGAATGCGGGGCATGGGGGCTCTTGCGGCGACCAGGAAACGTACAGTCGAAGTCTCCAACATAGTGACGCGGCGGTTAAGGCGCGATGAACCTTTGACCGGCGCCAAGCCAAAGCGTTCAATGCGCGTCGATGAACGCCTGGGAGCCGATCGCCGCGAAGGACGTCGCTAAGACGGTCCCAAAGGACGTTCCCCGGGACGTCGCCGCCGACCCGTGCGGGGAGGTCGCGTTCCACTTGCGCCGCGCCACGGTCGAGGACGGGCCGCCGCCGACGCCGCTGGTCTTCGCCTCGCCGCACTCCGGCCGCCGCTATCCCGACGACATGCTGGCCGCCGCCGCGCTCGACGCCCACGCCCTGCGCCGCTCCGAGGACGCCCTTGTCGACGACCTGATCGGCCCGGCGCCGGGGCTGGGCGCGGCCCTGATCAGCGCCCACTACGCGCGGGCCTACATCGACCTCAACCGCGAGGCCTTCGAACTCGACCCGGGCATGTTCGCCGACGAGCTGCCCGAGTTCGCCAAAGCGCGGACGGCGCGGGTGGCGGCGGGCCTGGGCGCGATCGCCCGTGTGGTTTCCGAGGGCCAGGAGATCTATGCGCGCAAGCTCACCTTCGCCGAGGCCCGCTGGCGGATCGAGGGCGCGCACCGCCCCTATCACGCCGCGCTGGAGCGGCTGATCGCCGAGGCGCAGACGGCGCACGGCTTCGCCATCCTGATCGACTGGCATTCCATGCCGGCCGCCGCGGCCAAGGCCGGCGGGCGTGACCGGCCCTGCGACATCGTGCTGGGCGACCGCTTCGGCGCCGCCTGCGCGGGCGTCCTGACACTGCGGGTCGAGCGCGAGCTGGAGGCCATGGGCTACCGCGTGGCGCGCAACACCCCCTACGCCGGCGGCTACACCACCGAGCACTACGGCCGCCCCGCGCGGCGGACTCACGCCCTGCAGATCGAGATCAACCGGGCGCTCTACCTCGATGAGGCGACGCTCACGCCCACGGCCGGCTTCGAGCGCCTGCAGGCCGACATGGCCCAGCTGACCCGCATGCTGGCCGCCGCCGACTGGAGCGGGCTCAGGGCCTAACGCCCTCTCCCTTCCGATCCGTCATGGTCGGGCTTGTCCCGACCACCCACGATCTCCGCGGCTCCCGAGGCGCACGGCGTCGCCGCGCTTCACAAGCATACTTCGTGATCATGGGTCCTCGGGACAAGCCCGAGGATGACGGCGGAGAGGTTCGAGAGGCCCGAGGGCCAAAAAAAAGCGGCCCCCGAGGGAGCCGCAGTTCATAGGGAGGAAACGCCCAGGAAGGGCAGAGACGGCAAAGCCGCCTCACACATCGAATGTACGGTGCGATGCACAATGACGCAAGCGCCTGCGACAAAAAACCAGCATTTTCCGAGCGGTTGAGCGGGAAAAGCCCGCAAAATCCGGGCCTTGCACGCGCCCCGGATCGACCTATTTAGGTTGCAGCGCACAATGACCTGGCCTTTCCAGCGCCGCGGCGGGTCAACTCGGCTCTGGCGGTGAGGCCCTGGCTCGCCTACAAGCCCGCGTCTCTCGCGCCCGCCCGCGTCCTTCTCCCGGAATTCCATGTCGCTTCGCAACATCGCCATCATCGCCCACGTCGACCACGGCAAAACCACGCTGGTGGATCAGCTGCTCGCTCAGTCCGGCGTGTTCCGCGCCAACGAGGCGCACGCCGAACGCGCCATGGATTCCAACGACCAGGAGCGCGAGCGCGGCATCACGATCCTGGCCAAGTGCACCTCGGTGCTTTGGCACGGCAAGGCCGGCGAGACCCGCATCAACATCATCGACACGCCCGGCCACGCCGACTTCGGCGGCGAGGTGGAGCGGATCCTCGGCATGGTGGACGGCTGCGTCCTTCTGGTCGACGCCGAGGAAGGCGTCATGCCGCAGACCAAGTTCGTGCTGGGCAAGGCGCTGAAGATGGGCCTGCGCCCGATCGTCTGCCTGAACAAGGTCGACCGCGCGCACGCCGATCCGGAGCGCGTGCTGAACGACGCCTTCGACCTGTTCGACGCCATGGGCGCCACCAACGAACAGCTCGACTTCCCGCATCTCTACGCCTCGGGCAAGCAGGGCTGGGCGACGCTGGACATGGCCAAGCCCAACGACAACCTGGCGCCGCTGTTCGACCTGATCGTCGACCACGTGCCCGAACCCAAGGCCGTCGCCCAGAAGGACGGTCCGTTCCAGATCCTGTCGGTGCTGATCGAGAACGACCCGTTCCTCGGCCGCCTGCTGACCGGCCGCATCGAGAGCGGCAAGGCCGTTCCGGGCATGGCCATCCACGCCCTGTCGCGCGACGGCAAGGAGATCGAGCGCGGCCGGATCACCAAGGTGCTGGCCTTCCGCGGCCTGAAGCGCCAGCCGGTCGACGAGGGCGCCGAGGCCGGCGACATCGTGGCCATCGCGGGCCTCAGCAAGGCGACTGTCGCCGACACCCTGTGCGCGATGGAGGTCACCGAGGCCCTACCGGCCCAGCCGATCGATCCCCCGACCATCTCCATGACCGTCAGCGTCAACGACAGCCCGCTGGCCGGTCGCGAGGGCGACAAGGTGCAGAGCCGGGTCATCGCAGCCCGCCTCTTGAAGGAAGCCGAGGCCAACGTCGCCATCCGCGTGACCGAGACCGCAGACAAGG
>Ga0068865_100000632_pt1 | contig 19860 bp, 17 predicted proteins | sample KBSMisM12_FD_75293 | JGI IMG/M metagenome (GOLD analysis project Ga0068865, IMG submission 75293) | Miscanthus rhizosphere microbial communities from Kellogg Biological Station, Michigan, USA - KBS Miscanthus M1-2 | ecosystem: Host-associated > Plants > Roots > Rhizosphere > Soil ...
AGGCCCGCGATCTTGTTCGGCGGCGTTCCTTGGATCTTCTTGCCGTTGAAAATGATGTCTCCGCTCGTCGGAGTGTAAACGCCCGTGATCAAGTTGAAGCACGTGGTCTTGCCCGCACCGTTTGGTCCGATCAAGCCGAACAAATCACCCTTATTGAGATCGAAAGAAACTTCGTTGACAGCAATAAGGCCCCCGAAGCGAATCGTCGCCTTGTCAAGTTTTAGGAGGCTCATACGGACACCGCCGTGTGAGGAACTTCCTCGCGTTTAAACAATCTTCGAACAAGGCTCCAACTGAATTCGTGGTGAGCAAAGATGCCCTGCGGTCGCAGAAGCATGATCACGATCAACACGACCGCGAAAATGACCATACGAACTTGGTCGATTGGTATTTGCTTATCCTGCAGCGGAGCGATATGGGCGAACACCAAGTTGCCTACAATACGACCAACCGCACCTGCGACGATCGCGCCAACGTAAAAGCCCAACCTCTTGCCTTTTGATTCGACGTGCTTCTGCATGACCCAGCGAATAAGTCCAACTGCCAGCGCAACTCCAACCATCCACGCCACAACGTTGGCACCACTTAAAGAGAGGGCGTTTCCATCCGCACCCTTGAATCCGCGGAGATATTCCGGAAGGTAGGTAAGCAGCGCGGCCGCAATCACGGAGCCCGTGATCGATCCCGTACCACCAAGCACGACCATCGTGAGGATGATAAACGAGACATCCATGCCAAACGTTGCCGGGGTAATAAAGCCTTCGAAATGAGCGAGCAACGCACCGGCAGCACCCGCAAATGCGGAACCGATAAGGAATGCCGTCACCTTCGTGCGCGTGACGTTGACGCCCATCGCCTGGCCCGCAACTTCGTCTTCGCGAACAGATAAGAAGGGAAGTCCGTGCGCCGTCTTAAGAAGGTTACGACAACATGCGATGCAAATAATCGCGAGCAACCAGATCACCGCAATGGACTCGTATTTCGGAGTGACGTTCATTCCGTACGAACCACCAAGCGCCTGCTGGTTCTGGACGATAATGCGGATGATCTCGCCAAATCCGAGTGTGACGATCGCAAGATAGTCGCCCTTAAGTCGCAGCGAAGGAAGACCAACAAGGAGTCCCGCCAACGCAGCGGCAAGAGCGCCGACGATGATCATCAGCAGCAGCCAAATCGTCAATCGACTATTCGCGGGCAGCCCGTGCAACATCCCTTGCACGCGCGGCGAATTGAAATACGTCAACGTGAGATAGCCGGCCGTATATGCGCCAACCTGATAGAACGCAGCGTGGCCAATCGAGAACTGTCCTGTGATTCCGTTGATGAGATTTAAGCTAACCGCGAGGGTCACATACAAGCCGATCAGAACAACGATGCGCTGCGCATAGTCGCTCCAATGTCCGGTCAGGCCCTGCAAAGCAAAGCATGCCCCGACCGCAACGAGAATGGAAACCAGTCGGATTCCCCAGAACTTCAAACCTTTTCCACCTTAGAGCTGCCAAGCAGACCGCCGGGCCGGAAGAGGAGAACGATAATCAAAACGACGAACGCGATCGCGTCGCGATAGTTGGAATAGCCCGCCCACACGACGAGGTTCTCGGCCATTCCCATGAGGAGACCACCCAACACCGCACCCGGAATATTTCCGATACCACCCAGCACTGCAGCGGTAAACGCCTTAACGCCAGGCACAAGTCCGTAGAAAGTCGTGAGAGGGGTCCCCAAAAATGTGGCGGTCATCATCGCGCCCGCACCTGCCAAGGAGGAACCCAAAATAAACGTGAAGAGAACGATGCTGTTCACGTTCACGCCCATGAGCGAAGCGGAATCGAAGTCATGCGACACCGCACGCATGGCGCGGCCACGTTTCGTAAACAAGACCATGTACGTGAGCGCGCCCATCAAAACGATGGTGCTGATAAGCATCACCGCCTGGCCGGTTTGAATAATGAGTCGCACACCACCCGTATCCAGCTTGTGCTGTGCGTCTTCGTATTTGCCCTTGGCATCTTGTGCGGCGTGTTTGAGCGCGTCACCATCCTTCGGAAGGTTGTAGGTGTCTGCGCCAGGATGCGAGTCCAACCAGCTCTTGTAGTTCGCCGCCGCGAGATCCGAGGCGGGCTTAAGACTGTCCACTGTCGCCTTTAGCGAAGCTGGCGGGGCGACCAAAGTGAAGTCCTTGCTCTGGCCGTGATAAGGATTGACAAGTTCTGAAATGCTCGGCGGTGGGCTGTTCGGAAGGAACAACGCGCCGCCGTACTGAAGAAGCAACGAAACGCCGATCGCCGTAATGAGCGAAGCGATTCTAGAATGGCTTCGCATCGGACGATAGGCAAAACGCTCGATCGCCACACCGACCAACGAACAGATGACCATGCACGCGACGAGCATGATCAACAAATTCCAAATGCTGGAATGTGTCGGTCCAACCTTGTCAGGGCGGAATCCTAGGTAGTAGGAAACGAAGAGAGCGACGTAGCCACCGAGCATATAGACCTCGCCATGGGCGAAGTTAATAAGCTTGAGTACGCCGTACACCATCGTGTAACCCAGCGCAATGAGCGCATAGATAGCGCCCAGGAGCAAGCCGTTGACAAGTTGTTGTGGCAGGGTATTGAAATCCAACCCTGCCACAAGGTGCAGTGCAGTCGTCATGCGTTAAGGAGTGTTCGGAGCCGCCGTTGCCGGATAGATGTCATTCCACTCGTATGCCTTGCGGAACACTTGACCATCCTTCGTCAACTCAACGACAAGCGCTCGCTTGTGCGGGCTACCGCCCATTCCCTTCAGAGAGATCGAGCCTGAAACGCCGGGGAAGTTCTCCGTGTTCTCAAGCGCGTCGATGAGATCCTTGGAGTCAGGTCCCTTCGCTGCCTTCAGAGATTGAAGAGTGAGCATCGTTCCGTCGTAACCGAGGGCACCCATCGTGGTTCCTGGCTCGGTACCGTACTTGGCTTTCCACTTCTTGAGGAAGTCCGTGACCTCAGGTCGCGTTTCCTTGTTGTTGTAGTGGTTGCAGAAGAAGCTGCCCAGGATGGCGGCGCCACCGCTGTTCAGGATTTCTCGGCTATCCCAGCCGTCTCCACCCAAAAGCGGAACGTCCATGCCGATGCCCTGATCTCGCGCCTGGCGGGCGAGAGGTCCGGTCTCGTTGAAGTAGCCGCTCATGAAGATAACGTCAGGATTGGCAGCCTTCACCTTGGTGAGCTGGCCAGAGAACTGCGTGTCACCGCTGTTGTAAGACTCTTCGTCGACGATCGTTCCGCCCGCCTTCACAAAGGCGTCCTTGAAGCTCTGGCTCAAGCCAACCGAGTAGGGCTGCTTGATGTCTGTGATGATCGCGGCCTTCTTCTTACTGAGTTCGTCGTAGGCGAACTTCGCCATAACCGGGCCCTGGAAGGCGTCGGTGTAGCAAACACGGAAGACGTTCGTTCCGATGTCCGTAAGGTCCGTTCGGGTCGCGCCAACTGCTATAACCGGAACGCCCTTGTCGAATGCAGCCTTCGCCATCTGAGCGGTGATTCCGCTGGCGACTTCGCCGATGATGGCAACCGCGCCATCGGACATCAGCTTCTCGGCAGCGCTCTTGCCCTGCTCTGGCTTCGAGTTGGAGTCAGCGATTCGGAAGTCGATCTTCTTACCGCCGATGCCGTCCGGATTCATCTTGTTGAATTCTTCGACGGCCAGCTGGCCACCCTTGGCGCTGTCGTCGCCCCAAGGCTTTAGGTCGCCATTAAGGCTGGAGACCATGCCGACAACGATCGTGTTGCCAGTTGCCGTGTTGCCGGCCGCGGTTGGAGCCGGCCTCATTGCCGTCGAACCTGTCGTTCCGGTCGTGGAAGTAGATGGAGCGCCACCTGTTGTAGTTGTGCTCGTTGTTGTTCCGCCGCCGCCGTTACAGCCAATTGCTGCAACGATCGCCAACGAAGCGATTAAGCCTGAATTGTTTAATTGAAATCGACGCATTGTTTTCACCCTGCATGCACCTGTTCTTGCAGCCTCAAATAGGCTGCTTATTCGCAGCAGAGTATACGCATACGATAGGCAAGGCGGCTACAGTTTCTTGCTTGCAACTAACCTGTTATGCGAAAAAGCTGAAATGGTTAGCCTCCTTGCGGCTTAATATGAGGTGTCGATGATCGTCGCCGCCGCCCTTGGCGCCTTGGCTCTCCGAAGCCAGGTCGCGCCCATTGAAATTCCGTTTCGCATCGCCGATGACGCATTACTGGTCGACGCGACCGTCAACGACTCGAAGGTCGCCCTCGTCTTCGACACCGGCTTTGGGGGTTCGGTCCTCGTGGATGAGACGGTTGACATCGGACCTGCCGCCGGCACGACCGTTCTGCGTGACTTTGTTGGAGAATTCGAGGCAAAGACGGTCAAGATTACAAGTCTGAAGCTTGGACCTGTAACGATTCCGTCAGCGGCAATGATGGCGATCCAGGAGCCTCTCGAAGGAATGACCGAGGGCTACAACATGCACACGGACGGCCTCATCGGCCTCAACGCGATCAAGAATTACGTTACAGAGTTTGACTTTGAGCACCAAAAGCTCATCCTCTACCCCAGAAGCACTGACATCACCAAGCGCGTCCCTGACGGGAAGAAGACGTTCCTCGCAAAGCTCCTGCCTATCGGCAACACATCCATGCAAATGCTCGTTTCCGTTCCGACAGGGCGAACCATGGTCATGGCCCTCGACACCGGGAACAGCTTTTACGCAACCACCCACCGAGACGTCCTCGAGCGAGTTGGGCTGTGGCCCAACGACAAAGATCCGCAATTCATGAAGATGTCGGGCATCGCGTCGGGGCAGGTCGACAGTTGGAATCTGCAGATGCCTCCCCTAAAGGTTTTCGGAATTCCCGTCGAAAACTCCGTGTGGAGCATCATCGACCTTCCGTCCGGATCGGCGGAAAGCGATGGAACAGTCGGCTTCGAGTTTCTAAGAAACTTCAATTTCACCGTCGATTTCGAGCGCCGAAGAATTTGGTTTGAGAACTTCACCGGCCAAACCGGAAACGATCCCGTCGCTGAAACGGGCCTGTTCGGCGGCTATCGAGACAAAACGGGGAAAGTGGAAGTCTGGCGAGTGATGCCGAACAGCCCTGCTGCAAAGGCTGGCATCAAGAAAGGCGATGAAGTGATCAGCGTCGACGACAAAGAGCTCGCGGGCGCCACAACCTTTCGGAAGTTCGAAACCTTGATGCAAGGTGATCTGGGAACCACCGTCGACGTCGTCATCTCACGCGGCGGCAATCTCATGCGATACGACCTGAAGCGCGCTTACTTGGTAAACGAAGCCACCGGTCTCGCAAAGATCAACTAGCCAGATCAACGCGATAACGTTGGATAAGCGCAACCGCATCCTCTCGGCCCTTCCACCCGATGACTTCCACCGTCTTTTCTTCGAGTTCCTTATAGATCTCAAAGAAGTGAGTCACCTCCTTCAGTACGTGAACTTCTAAATCGTTCAGGGATTGAAGGCTCTCATATCGAGGATCTTTCGTCGCCGCGCAAATAATCTTCTCGTCTGGACCCTTATCGTCCTTCATCATCAGCACGCCCAGTGGCTTCGCCTCGACGATGCAACCCGGGAAGGTCGGATGAGAAATCATGACAAGCACGTCGAGCGTGTCTCCATCGCGAGCGCACGTTCGGGGGATGTATCCGTAGTCGAACGGATAGTAAAGCGGCGAATACAAGACTCGATCCAAGGTGATCAGGCCCGTCTTGGGATCGACCTCGTATTTATTCGTGCTGCCCCTTGGAATTTCAATGATCGTGTTAAAAATATTTGGGGCATTGACCCCGATTGGAACCTCTAGGAGCGACATCAAACCAAGGTTACCGAGGCAAAAGCGAACGCCTGTGGAATAAGCCTTATAGATGCTCGATATGGCGGTCGGAGCTTTGCTGGGTTTGGTAGGCGTGGTGTGCGCCTGTTCCGTACTGTTTCATGCCGCCACAAATGAACAGTGGAACCGTAGCGTGGCCATCTTGCTCACCGGCGCAGGCTTCGTTTATTACGTGATTTTCTGGTTCGACAGCCAATACAAATGGCTCGTCGCGAGCGGAGCGGTGGTCGGCACCATCCTCGGATCGACCCTGTTTCTACGCGGCGCTGGACTCAATATCTAAACGAGTTCGCCCGTTACGCCCCACCCATATCCGCCTGTCACTTTCACGTTAGCAAGGCGTCCCTGTCGCTCAACATTTCCGGGGAAGTGGACCATCTTAAATTCGCGGCTATAACCCTGCAGCATTCCTGGATTTCGCGGCGAAGTTCCTTCGATCAGGACTTCGAGAGTTCTGCCCACATAAGTGTCGTTGATTTCCTGCGTGATTCTGTTTTGCGCATCGATAAGCCGCGCAAGACGCTCCTTCTTAACAGACAAAGGCACTTGCTCCATTTCTGCTGCTGGTGTTCCCGGTCGCGAACTATAGATAAACATGTAGGCGCCATCGAACCGCACTTTCTCGACCAGATCTAAGGTGTGCTGAAATTCTTCTTCAGTCTCGCCAGGAAACCCGACAATGATATCTGTCGTCAGCCCCATCCACGGAACCGCCGCACGCAACTCGTCGACGATCTTCACAAATCCCTCGACGGTATAAACGCGGTGCATCCGCTTTAGCAACTCGTCGTCGCCACCCTGAAGAGGCAAGTGAACGTGCTCCATCACCTTCGGGCAATCCCGAATTGTCTCGATCAAGTCCATCTTGAAATCACGTGGATACGGACTCATGTATCGAATGCGTTCCAATCCTTCAACCTTGTCAAGTTGTCGCAACAGCTGACTAAAGGGAACGCGCCCTTCGACAAGATTCTTTCCGTAACTGTTTACGGTCTGTCCAAGCAGCGTAATTTCTTTCGTCCCGTTCGCTGCGAGCGCAGTAACTTCCTCAACGATGTCTGCGGTCGAACGAGATCGCTCCCGACCACGCGTAGTCGGCACGATGCAAAACGTGCAGAACTTGTCGCAACCGTATTGGATCGGAACGTAAGACTTCAGCTTCGTCGGTCGATTCAAGTGCCGTTGAGGAACATCATCGACGACCGCACCCTTTCGCTCCGGGAGCTCGACTCGCTTCTGAAACCGGCGAGACTGGAGCGCCTCTTCCACGAGACCGCCGACTTGCGAAAGGTCGCCCGTCCCCAGCACGAAGTCAACGTGCGGATTCTTATGCCGAATCTCGTCAGCGCGAAGTTGAGCCATGCAGCCGCAAACACCGACCACCAAGTCCTTCTTATTCCTCTTCACGATCGCCAGTTCGCCCAACAGCGAGAACGCCTTGTCTTCAGGCTTTCGTCGAACGGAGCAAGTGTTCAGCAAGACGACCTGCGCCTCGAAGATGGAATCTGCCGGCTTAAGCCCGATCTGTTCCAGCGCAAGAGCCATCTGCTCGCTGTCCTCTTCGTTCATCTGACAGCCCCACGTCTGCACGAAGTAGGTGCCTTTGCGGGATTGGGGCCGCCTCGACAACTGTAAGTTGCCGGGCTTTTGGAGCAGAGTGGACATTCGAATGCCTATTTTGAACCAGCTGGATAGGTTAGCGTCCGCCGAACGTTCTAAAATCTATACGCCTGCCAAGACCGGAGGCGACAGTATGAGCGTTAGCGAAGACAATTTGACGGTCGGGCAGACTCCGTTGACCCCAGCTCAGATCCGGGCCATCTTGCGCCTTCACGACGCAAACGCAACCGCAGCACCCGACGTTACGACGCTGGCCGACCTCGCTGAAGCACTCAATATCCCAGTGGAGAAGGCGGCCGATCTGCTTCATCAAGTCGAATCGAGCAGTGCCGTGCTTCCACCGGTAGCTGTCAAACCCGTCGGAAACAAACCCGTTTGGCTCAACCTGATCGCCGTCGTCCTCAGCTTTGTCGGCATCTTTGTTGCGTCGGTGCTGAGCATCGCCCATGCCTATGCCCTGTCTGTGCCGTGCGGAGACAGCGGCGGTTGCGATGTAGTCGCCAGCAGTTCAGCTTCTACCCTTGCAGGAATTCCAGTTGCCTATCTGGGACTTTCCGCTTATCTCGTCCTAGCTGCTATTTCCGTTCTCCGCGCATTTCTTGGGCTGCGAAAGACGGCGATGCTCGGCACGTTTGCGTTAATCATCTCCGGACTCGGCGCTCTGTTCAGCTTCTATCTTCAGTTCGTCTCGTTCACCCAGATTCATGCCGTCTGTCTTTGGTGTCTCACCTCGGCCATCACAATGTGCCTCCTCTTCTTGGTACAGGCGTGGCTCGCCCAAATCGAAATACCGGAGACGGGAACCGAGCGACGCGAAACCGCAACGATGTTGGTCGTCGGGCTCACCATGCTCGCAATATTGGGCACCGGATACGAGAGCCTTCATTTCCTCCAGACCGGCAAGAAGATAGATCTCGGAATGTACAAGGGTTCGCTCGCTGACCTTCTGCTTACAAAAGATTCAATGCGAATGGGACCGGAGGACGCTCCCGTTAAGATCGTCGAATTCTCCGATCTGCTGTGCCCATCTTGTCGCGAGATCTATCCCCATGTAAAAGCGCTCGTTACCGACGGGAACAACAAGGTGCAGTTAATTCTCCGACACCGGCCGCTCACCCATAACCCAGATCATAAGATGGCGCTGCCTGCCGCTTTCCTCGCCGTTTATGGAAACGAGACGGGGAAGGGCTGGACTTTTGCGGACGCGATGTACTCGCACGATATTTCAGAATTGCAGACCCTAGATGCCGTGTACAAAATCGCCAAAGATTCCGGCATCGACGTCGATGCCGCGAAGCTTCGAATGAAAGACGATGATCCAGATTGGAAGATGGTCCTACGCGATCTCAACGCCGCCGAAAAAATCGATGTCACCACGACCCCTACCTTTGTGTTATTCGCACCCGGTCAACAACCCACCGTTGTGATGGGTCATGCACTGCTCACCGAGATCGAGAAACCGCAGTATCAAAACGTCATCAAGGGCGGGAAATAACCTTGATGTCCCAAAACAGTTGGATGGTGTTTCGCGTTGCCTGCTAAGTCAAAGAAGACGGTCCTCGTCGCTATGTCGGGCGGTGTAGACAGCAGCGTCGCCGCAGCACTGATGGCAAAGCGTGGTTACGACGTCATCGGGCTCACGATGCAAATTTGGCAAGAGAGTCAAACCGACCCGCGTCATGCTGGTTGCTGTTCGTTAGGCGCGGTTGAAGATGCGCGGCGCGTCGCGCGCGAAATCGGAATTCCTCATTACGTGATGAACTTCAAAGAGGAGTTTCGCAAGAATGTGATCGATAACTTCGTCGACGAATATGCGCGCGGCAGGACTCCGAACCCGTGCGTACAGTGCAACCGCCACGTGAAGTTTGAAATCCTGCTGCAGAAGATGCAGGAACTCGGTTGCGACAAACTCGTGACCGGCCATTACGCAAGAATTCGGCGCTCTACAGACGGTACGTATCGATTGATGCGAGCGCGTGGTGAAGGGAAGGATCAGAGCTACGTTCTCTACATGCTCGGCCAAGAACAACTTTCCAAGACCCTGTTCCCGTTGGGGGAGATCGCGGATAAGTCGACCACTCGTCAGATGGCCGCTAAATACGGGTTGCATCTCGCCCAAAAGCCCGACTCTCAGGAAATCTGTTTCGTGAGCGAGGCGGGTGGATATCAGGAGTTCCTGCGCAAGACACGCGGCGACATGTTCCGAAAAGGCGACATCGTTGATAGCTTTGGCAAGAAGTTGGGCGAGCATGAAGGCGTCGCAGATTTCACCGTCGGCCAGCGAAGAGGGGTAGCCGTTTCCGTCGGGAAGCCACTGTATGTTCTAAGCCTCGAGCCGAAGGAAAATCGAGTCGTCGTTGGCGATGCCGATGAACTGCTCACGAAGGAAGTCCGCGTCGACGACATGTATTGGCATGTCCCCGACCCAGGCGATCAAGGCATTAAGGTCGAAGCGAAGATTCGCTACAACATGGACTCGCGCCCTGCAATGCTCTACGGTGGTCCTCAGCCGAAGTTGGTCTTCGATAATCCGGTCCGGGCAGCAAGTCCGGGTCAGATGGCGGTCTGTTACCGGGGCATGACCGTGGTCGGCGGCGGCACGATTCGCTAGCGGGTTTGGACAGAAATCATCGTCGCCTGCATCATGGCCACGAGTTGGGATTTGTCGCCTTCCCAAGAAAAGACTTCGCCCAAGCAAACCGTCAGCGTTTTGCCCGCCTTAAGCACACGCCCCTTCGCTTGGAACCGCTCTCCTCTTGCCGGCCGCAGAAAGTTAACTTTGTATTCCACCGTAAGCACCTCGCTTTGTTCGGGCATTAAGGTCATCGCGGCGTATCCGCATGCGCTGTCAACAATTGCCGTCAGGACTCCCGCGTGGATGAAGCCTTCTTGCTGGCACAAGTCACTTCGGAAAGGCAAGGAGATGACGACCTCGCCGGGAGAGACCTCTTCGAGTTCGGCACCAAGGCTAGACATCAATGTTTGGCGACCGAAGCTTGTCTCGATGGCTTGCCTTAAGGCTTCATTTGTCATACAGTTGGACCTCCATACGGTGGTGGCTCGGAAGGTCGGAGTCTATTCGATCACGATGCCGTGGCAAATTGCGAAGAGGAGCGCCTGCTCGATGTTCATCCGCGCACCTCTCAACTCCACATTCTTAAGCTGCACTCCCGATAAGTCAGCTCCGCGCAAGTCCGCCTCCTGCAATTTCGCATGCTGAAGATTTGCATCCTTGAGGATCGCTCCGTTCAAAGACGCCTTCACTAGCGAAGCGCCATAGAAATCGGTCCCCTCGAACTTCACCCCTGAGAAGTCCAACCCATCTAACTCCTGCATACGCATCTGGACAAAAGACCAATCGCCGGACGAGACCTTGATCCCAGACAACAACGCACCGGCAAACTGGGAGCCCACCATTCGACAACTCTCGAATGATGCTCCGTACAGGTCGGCGTCGGTAAAGTTGCAGTTTAGAAACGAACAAGACGTCAGGGATGCCGAGGACAAATGGATTCCCGATAGGTCGCACTCCTCGAAGTCGCACCGGACCAGCTTGGCGTCCAGCCACCTCGCACTACGGATCTTGCACCGCACAAATCGGATGCCCTCCAGCAATTCCTCGGGTTCCACCCGGTAGTCATCCAAGACTTCGTTTTCGTGGAGAGCCTTTCGCACCGCCTTAGCTTGGCAGGTGTGGAACAAGAGACGAGGAGTGGTCTTTTTGGGGCTAGTTGAACTGCCGTTTGCCAAAAATCGTCGCATTTGGAGAGCTGGCGCAAGTGCCGGTCATAGACGGTAGTTGCAATGCAGCGTAAAATGACAATACTTAGTAGGAGGCTTCCAATGTCGCATCACGACGACGATGACAAGAATGTTTTAATCTATATGCTGGCCGGTGTGGGCTTAGGCGCTATTATCGGCGCAGCCGCAGGCTTGCTATTTGCACCTAAGGCGGGTACGGAAATGCGAGACGACCTAGCCGGCAAGTTCAAAGAAATGAAAGGCAAAACTGAAGAGTGGATCAGCGAACAGCGAGCAAAACGAGCTGTTAGCGACGCAGCTGAAGAGCTTGGCGTCTGATATCCGTCTCTTGAACTAGATGGTCGGCTGGAGAATCCTGCTTTGGGCGGTGCTTGTAATCACCGCCCTTCTGTTCCTGTACTTGGTGCGCGGGATTCTTCCGCCCTTCATCATTGCCTTCGTAATCGCTTCACTTTTGGAGCCTCTCATTCGGAAGCTCCGCCTCCGCGGACTTAAACGCGGATATGCCATCGGCATCGTTTTCTTCGCTTTCTTCCTCGTTTTTGGCGTGGTTGGGCTGATCACCGTCCCCAAGATCACCGAGCAGATCGGACAGTTGAACTCTGCCATCGGGCAGGTCACCGCTCAGCTCGAACAAGTCGATAACAACGACAACTACTTCCTCCGTTGGAGGCCGCCTGTTCAGGCGCAACACGGCACTCAGGAGGCAAACAAGGTCGATAAGATCCTTGCCCCTTATCACGGAACGCTCGATCGGCTGGGGCTCCCGTCCACCCGCGCCGACATCATGCGGGACTACATCACCCCCAACAGCTCCGCAATTGCGGGCCTCCTAAACAAGGGTGTGAATTCGTTTCTCGGGATTCTAACCGCGCTGCCCAGCTATCTCCTCTACATGATCCTCGTCCCGATCCTTGTGATCTTCATGCTGATAGACATGGAGGATTTCAAGAGGCGTGCGCCCAAATACATCCCGCCCGCCTTGCGCGCCAGCACCATGCGCCTCTTTGAGGACATTGGCGACGTGTTCATCCGCTATCTTCGCGGCGTCGCGATGGTGTGGGTGCTCTACATGATCATGGCTGCGGTGCTGTTTCTTCTTATGGGCGTTCCATATGCGATTCTCGTCGCGATCATTTTCAGCGCGCTCTACTTGATCCCCTATATCGGCAACATCGTCGCCTACGGCATCTTGTTCGTGCTCGTCGGTTTCAGTGGAGCGACTGGCTACTTCTGGCATTTCCCGGCCGGACCTTGGGCTTACGCAGCGTTGGTCACCGTCATGTATGTCGTGGTCGCGTTGACGTTCGACCAAATTGTTTATCCCCAACTGGTGGGAGGAAGCGTTGGCCTAAACCGAGTCGTCAGCGTTTTCGTCATTCTTTGCGGTGGCGCACTGTTCGGCCTGCCTGGAATGATTCTCGCGTTCCCATTTGCAGGATCGGTGAAGGTGATTTTGGATCGACTCCTTAAACTCACATCGACCTCGACAGAAGAATTGAATTTGCCCGTCGTACCGTTGCGGCACCGTGCAACCGTCAATCCCTAGCGCGTTCGAATTGGATGCGTCGGGCTAAGTCATCCGCGCCGAGTTGCACCGTGCGCTTTCCAGACTGCAACAGTGCCGTCAATTCGATCGGCTCGATCTCGAATTCGAATGGTTCGCGTTCGCCGCTCAACGTCAAGATGAGAACGTTTCCATCCGCTGCGGCAGCCATTACTGCGTCCAAGGGCATCCGCCATTTGCGAAGCATTCCCCCAAAGGAAATCTCATTCGTCTTCACAACCAGCATTCCGTTTTGTTGAGTCTCATGCAATCTTTTCGCTGGCCCATTCCAAATCGTTTGGCCCGTTGAATCAACTCCGATCTCGCCAACAATATAGGCGTGGGCAACCGCGTCATCCATCTGTGCGCGGAACGCCTCTTCGGCATGTACCTCGGGCAATCCTTGCGATATGCGATGCCAATCCTCAAGCGTCTTCGGCTCGTCAACGTTTCTAATTAGGTTCAAATTCTCTGTTTTGACGAGCCGCAGATATTCGCCATCGTGATCGAACTCCGACTCGCACGCTGAACAAACTAAACCCGCGGCCGGACTTTCCTTACCGACACCCAACCACCGGACATCGTCCCAACTGAGGAGCCGTCCAGCATAGCGTTTCGCAAATCCAAACGGATCGTCGTGAGCAGATAGCAACGAGACGGTTTCTCCGTCGACGTCGAACTCTGCCGAACAATGGTCGCATTCCGCATTTCCCGCCCCGGGATCGAGCCGCATTGCCACCCGCGCCCATTCTTCCGGATACAAAGTTCTCGCATTATCGACCGGAAGGATTTGTTTTCGTCTTCCGTCAGGCATGGTATCGAACTGTGCATGACACCCATCGCATCGATAAACTTCTGAAGATCTTCCCGAGATTCTCCGCCAGTCGTCGAAGCTCATCACCGCGCCAACTTCCGCTGGCGACTTCGGCGGCGTGGCGAGCATCACAAAGCCATCGGGCACTGTCTCAAACTTCGCTTCACATTCACCACAGGAAAACACTTGCTTCGAAGCGAGGAATGAGACACGCTTATGAGTGAGCAATCCCGTCTTGCAGCAAGGACAGAACGCTAATGGCTTACGATTTTCGATCCGAACAAGCACTGCGGATTTGCAAAGCGGACAGAGCCTGTCGTTCAAACTGCGCGTACGAACTTGACCCTTTCGGCACACTGGACAGATGTGCTTCTTCAAAGGTCGCGCTTCTTCAAGCACTTCACCACACGAAGGGCATGCACGCTTGTCGAACGCAAATCGCTTGAGCTGCATCAATGTCTGATCCAACTCTTCCAAAGTCGTCTGCGGAGTGACGAGCGGAACCTCAGAAAGAAGTTGTCTTAACGATTCTGCTGACTGCGGACGATCTTCATAGCGAAGGGCGAGGCCCGACTCCACTGCATTCGCAATTGCCGGATCGATGCCCGGCACAATGTCAGCCATCGGTCGTAGGGAAGTCCCATCCGCACGGTCTGCTGCGTCTGGTGGAGCAAAGCCAGTGATCAGGTGATATCCCGTCGCGCACAATGCGTAGATATCCGTTGCAGGTCCACGCCTTCCGCGAGGGCTCAGTTGTTCGAGCGGTGCATATCCCGGCGTGAAGAGAACGGTGTGATGGACGGTGGAATCCGCGTGCCACTCGCGCGCCGCCCCGAAGTCGATCAACGTCACTGCGCCCGAAGGCGAAATCAAAATGTTCGACGGTTTGATATCGCGGTGCAAAATGCCGTGCGAGTGAAGCACCTCGAGGATTTCCAAAAGCTGATAGAAAATATCCATCGCGCCATCAGGATCGAAACGATGTCCCTGCGCGAGCAACTTCTCGAGCGTGACCGCTCCGTCGACGTGCTCAATCGCGTAGTACGCAGTTCCGTTTTCTCCAAACGCAGCCCGCACGGTTGGAAGCCCTGGATTATGGAGTTTCCCGAGGAGCTTTGCCTCTTCTAAAAACCGCTGTCGTAGGTGATGCGCTTGATGCCCGCCGAGCGATTCCAGGGCCAGGATCCCGTCCTCGTTTCTGGGTGTCCCTTCCGGCGCGAGTTCCTTTACAACTGCTTCATCATGCAGCCGCCGATCCTTGGCGAGATACACGATGCCAAACCCGCCCCGTCCAAGGGTTTGCAAGATCTCGAACCGATCGGCGAGAACAGTGCCGGCGGGTAGCGGTTCTGGGATCGGAGGCATCGCTAGTTAAGGACGGGTGAATCGCGAATCGGGATGCGTGCCCCCCGATTCGCGATTTTCCAAATCCAACTTAGCTCGAAGATTTCGTGAACTTGACCGTGGTGTCGCCGCCGCCAGGGAGCATGAACGACAACGATCCATCGCTCTCAATCGTCATAGGCTGGGGCTTGCTCTTGTCTTTCGTCGAGGTCAGAGTGATCTGATTATCAGCAAACGCCCACTTGCCCTCGTCCGACGAGTTGGCTGATGCCGGCACTCCACTTGCGCTGACGGTATACGTCATGTCGTCCTTGAGGTTCAGATTGAACGTCGCCTTCTCGATCTGTTGCTCAACCATGGAGGCTTGGGCGCCCAGCTTGGCCAACTTATCCTTCGACGCTTGCGAAATCTGAAGCTTGCCAGTGTACGTCCCCACGTACTTGGCCTCCGGCTTCGAACAACCAATGACCAAGGCAACGGCGAGTAGGGCAGGTAGACACTTAAGGGCAGACATCTCGGTGAAACTTTACCAGTTGGACTGCCCGACAACTCTCTGATTATCGTTTGGTATCGAATCGGGCCGCTTTGAAGGCGCAACTCACCCGAGCTCTACTCCGTAAATTGAATACACCTCGTGGGGAAATACAAAAGGCTCGCGTTAGCCGCTTTGCTCGGTCTGATTGTGTGTGCGGCAGATTATGGGGGCCGCGACATCAGCGAGGCGAAGGGATATGGCCCAATGTCGCAACCCGGAAAGGTCTACTACGCGTTGCTCTGGGGCGTTGCTGCGTCCGTGCTCCTATGGAGCCTGACCCGACGGGACAAATAGAAAGGGCCGGGTTTTCACCCGGCCCACATATGATTTCTGATGTCTTCGTCGGCTCGCTCTTTCGAGTTTTGCTTACTATTTCGAACTTAGGCGGCTATCTGAGCCTCGGCCCCAAACCAGTCCAGCGCTCTTGCCAACTTGTGCAGTGCGGAGATCGATGCGGTTGTATCGTTTTCCTGACATTCCAAGCTGCGAGAGAACAGCTCTACTAGTTCGTCGTAACCGAGGACCAGAAACACCTTCTGGTCATCTCGCGCCATACAAGTATCTTTTGCATTTTCTGGGTTCCTTTGCAGCCCTTGAGTAGTCAAATCTCGTATAGGTGCTGTACGGGGCCGCAAATATGCGGTCAATCCTACCAAGGAAGGCAGGATATGACGACAATTAGCTTACGGAGAGGAATAAACTGCGGAGGTACATGAGCTTACGGCCACTGATGCCGGTCGCTCTCGGGTTGGCGTTCGTCACACCCGCCCTCCTTTGCGCCCAAACCCAGCCCACCGCTCAGGTTCAAAACGGCCCTATTGGTCAACAAGTCGGCGGCAAAATGTCCGTCGATCTGATCATCCTAAAAGCCGATCAACTCGGCGTCCCCCTCCGCCATAGCAGCCTCATCGCCAACTCTGAAGAGGTCAGCTTAAACGGCCACAAGCTCCGTCAGGGCCAGGATTACAACGTCGACCCCGATAGCGGGATGATCTACCTGATGGTCCCGTACAAGCCGGGCCAGTCTGTTTCCGTCAGCTATCGCTACGATCCCGTGCGCGTGCCCGCGAGCGGGAGCGCCCCCGCGAACACCTTCGCCCCGTTCCGGCTTGACTTCGGCCAGGGCGGCGGAATGTCCATGATGCTCGGCATGGGGCTCGCTGAGCGGACCTCCGATGGGAACGTGCTCACCAGCAACATCTTCGGCTGGAACAACGCCTTCAACCTCGGCGGATCAGCGATGCTCTCCGGCCTGATGCTTTACGGCCAGCGCTCGCAACAGCAGACTCAGTCTTCGTTCGAATACCAAGGCAACACCAAGGCTGCGGATCAGGGCAAGTCGCGCCTGATCATGCAGTCCCTCGGAAGCAACTGGGGCGGCGGCTCCGTCAAATTCGACTTCCAGGACGTCAGCAAGAACTTCACCGGTTTCTCCGCAGTCGGCGCGAACGGCTATGACCAGTCCGTCGCTGATCGCCTTTCAAATGAGCGCGGACTGAAGCGCATGGGCTTCTCCATGGACAAGGTCCAGCTCGGCGCCCTCGGTTTCAACGAGTCGTACCGCACCGTCGGGAACGAGAAAGGCGGAATCAAGTGGGAGAACTACGGCCTGAACTTTGGCGGAGTGAGTCTGAACTACAAGTCACAAGCGGTCGGTCAGCACTTCGATCGGTTTGGCGATCTCGCTGAAGGCGACCGCGATCAACTCGCCCGAGAGACCGGAATCACCAGAAAGGGCCTCGACGCGGCATGGAAGACTAACTTCGGTGCCTTAAGCTTTAGCAATTCCTCCATCGATGAGACAACAAACGGCAAAGGCATCAATCGCCGCGATATGAAGTTCAGCAGCACAAAGTTGAACTTTGATATGGGCAGCCAAACCGTGCAGATGGGCTTCGATCGCTTCGGCAGTCTCAATGATGCCGAGCAACCCCAGTGGAGCCGAGAGTCCGGCCTCACCCGCCACTGGCTCTCTCTGGACACTCTAGCCTTCGGCGCGACATCTCCTCTGAAGTTCTCGCAGTACCAAATTGATTCGACGAGCGGTCAGATGGCGAACATGGATGCCAGCTTCGTCAGCAAGGGTTGGTCGATCGAGCACATCGAGCGAAACGTCGACAAAGGGTTCAGCGCGCTGCCGAACCTCAAACAGGACGAGATCAACGCCAACATCACCGCCATCTCGAGCATGTATGCAAAGGGCGGTCTCCCCTTGGACGGATCCAGCCAACCACAGTACCTCGCAAGCGCCGGCCTTTCCCGAGACTTCAACCGAATCTGCTACACCCCAACCCCGAAGTTTTCCCTGGACCTTGAGAGCTTGGCTCTCACTGGCCAGAACGACAAAGCTGGACTGAAGACATTCAGCCTCAACGCGGGCAACACATCGTTCAGCTACCGAGACCAAAACCTCGGCAAGAATTTCAACGAGATCAACAGACTCATGCCGTTCGAGCAACAGCGACTCGGAACGATCATCGGCCTGAGCCGCACCGACCTCAATTTCAACACGAAACTCTCCGCAAAAACTTCAATCAGTTTCAACCAGACCAACGCCGATTCACCAACAGGCGGATTTGCTCGACAGGGATTAGCCTACGCTGATCCGAAACTGCAGTTCCATGTGAACTCACGAAACGTCGATCCTGGTTTCAACGCAATCGGATCGATGCTCGATCCCGAAGCGGCAACCCTTGCGACGATGATCGGTTACAGAGAGACGGACGCCGCAATCAAATGGCAACTCTTCCCGAATCTTCGCCTTGAAGCCTCTTCATGGGATGGCTTTAACCACAGCCTCAACCAGCGACGCGCGTCCAACTACCTGCTCGTCGATTGGAAACCCACCAAAAGCACGTCGCTCGTCTTCCAAAAGAATTCTGCAGACCCGAACAATCCGCTTCAGTTGCTTTTGCAGAACATGATGCAGCGCCTGAGCTTCAGCCAGGACTTCGGAAAAGAAGGCATCCTCAGCTACAACTCGCAGCAGATCAACTACGGCGGATCGGATTCGGCCATTCCGGATTCCAAACTGACCGACCTTTCTTACGAGAGAAAACTCAGCTCGACCACGAGTTTCAAAACGCAGCAGACCAACACAACCTTTGCGAATGGCGATACGCAGAAGATCAGCGCTAATACGATCAGCACGGAGATCACCAAGCGCGCCGGCGTCAGCCTCACCGACGTTTCCATCGCAGGCACTGGTGGTCAGAAAGACGAGCACAAACACAACGTCGGCTTCTGGATGAATCTCTGGGGCAACGTGAAGTTGAACTTCGGAATCGCCGACGATCTCAATCAACTCGGATCATCGACGACCCAACACAATCTCTCGCTCACACCCGGCTCCGTCGGCAACATGAACATCGGCGCGGCCAACTACGCGGCCAACACTTGGGAGCAAGGCAACAGGACGCAAGCGCTCAGCCAGATCACCCTGAGCACCGTCAAGCCGTTCAACTTCGGCGTCCTTCGCGATCTGAAACTCAGCCTCGGCCAAGACACTTCCGCAGACAACGGCGCATGGCTGAAAGAGAACAAGTCGATAGGACTCGGTGGCAAGATCGGAAAGAATTCGTTCAGCTACAACTTCTTCAGCCAGATGAATAATCTGCAGCAACGCGGCGTGGATCGAACGTTCGCATTCGCGACAGATCAATCAGAAACTGCTCCGCTCCGCATGAACTTGTCCTACAAGTTCCGCACGCTCCCAGGCGACAAGAACATAGCCATCCGAAACTTCAGCGTCACCGCGCGCCCCATGAAGGGAATGGAACTGACGAACGAAGTCGTTACGAATCCTGAGAATCCCGCCGCTGATCAACTTCTTGGATCGCTTCCGCTGCCGTTGCGCGCAAACAAGTGGAAGCTGGATTATCTTCGCGATCCAAACTTCAAGGTCCAAGGTTCGTGGCAAGAGCAGCGAGACGACAGCACGAACATGGTTTCTCGACTCGGTGGCATGACCTTCACGATGTTCGAGAAATCCGGCTCACCAGTAAGCATTTTCCTCGGCGTCGAGCAAGCCGGAGGAAACGTCCCGAATCACGTGACGAATCGCTGGAGCCTTCGCTGGGATCAGAAGCCCGGCCCGAATCAGGCGCTCTCGCTCTTCATCGGCAACATCACTTACGGCGGCACCATCGCCCCCGGAACGAAGAGTCACAACCTCTCAGTCGACTTCCAATACCAGTTCAAGTTCTGACGTCTTCGGTTGTAGGCGATGAACAGTCAATATTCCGATTCGGATCTCGCGTTCCTTCGGTTGATCTATGACGCTCTCAATGATGCAATCGCAGAAACCAAGAGAGGTTCTTGCTTCAGCAACTTCCAAATGGACGGTGTGGCACACACCGATCTCCATAGACTTACTTTGAAC
>Ga0068865_100000639_pt1 | contig 19786 bp, 18 predicted proteins | sample KBSMisM12_FD_75293 | JGI IMG/M metagenome (GOLD analysis project Ga0068865, IMG submission 75293) | Miscanthus rhizosphere microbial communities from Kellogg Biological Station, Michigan, USA - KBS Miscanthus M1-2 | ecosystem: Host-associated > Plants > Roots > Rhizosphere > Soil ...
GGCGTAGGTAAAATGAGCGCTCAGTTTTGCCGCATAGCTCAGTTGGTAGAGCAGCTGACTGTTAATCAGCTGGTCCTTGGTTCGAGTCCAAGTGCGGCAGCCATTCCCTAAATTCACATTTAGCCCTTCGGTGCAAACCGAAGCGGCTTTTTTGTTAGTCGGCCCCAATGGGCTCCCAAGGTGGCGGCGGTACTTACCCCGTGAGAGCCAGTGTGGCCCTTCCGATCGATCATGGGTTGTATTTCTTCAACCACTCCGCCATCTCTCCGTACACATCGCGACGCTGTTGCCAGCGGCTCGGGAAATGCCCGGCGTTCGGATAGGTCACCATGCGCGCCGTTTTTTCTAAGGCGAGCAGCGCTTCAAAGAATTCTTGCCCTTGGAAAGTGGGAACGACTTGATCTTCCTCACCATGCAAGATCAGAATCGGCGTTGTCACCCGATCTGCAAAATCAACTGCGGAAAACTTACGAAAGGCTTGCGGATTCTTGCTGGGCCATCGCGCATCGTAATCGTTCTGCAGCGTATCGCTGGTCCAGATGAGGCTGCTCCAATCGGTAATGCCCGCGCCATCGATTGCCGCCTTGTAGCGGTTCGTCTGCGTCACAGTCCAAGCACTGAAGAATCCGCCCGAACTCCATCCCATGATCGCGGTTCGATTCGGATCTGCCCATCCTTGCGAGATCGCGTAATCAGTCGCGCTGTCCACATCTCGATACGCGCGGTCTCCCGCGTGCTGATAAATCGCGTTCATGAAATCCGATCCGTATCCAGTCGAGCCGCGGTATTGCGGCTGGATCACAACGTATCCGAGACCGGCAAAGAATCGTGCATTCGTGTCCAGATGCAAAATGTCGTTGCTTTCAGGGCCGCCGTGGGGGACGACAATAAACGGATATTTCTTGCCGTCTACGAACCCGGCCGGAAAGGTTGCGATGCCCTCGAGTTGAACTCCGTCTTTGCTCTTCCAATGGACAACCTTCACGGATCCGAGATCGATGTTATCGAGTTGACTATCGCCTACGTGAGTTAACCGTTTGATCGAGTTACCATCCTGCGCGCATACGTTAGGCATGTGAGTTGGATCCCAACCTTGAAAAACAATGGAGTTTGGGCCGTTGGCGGTAGAACAGAAAACGGGGCGCTCAACACCGCCCAGTGGATAGGTAATTGCAGGAGCAAGTGATCCGCCCTCGAACCGATCCAGTTCGCTCGCAACGCCTCGATTCACATGCACCCAAATGTTGCCGTGAGCATCTCCCATCAGGCCCGTGGCAGATCCACTGAGTCTAGGAGTCCGATCGACGGGTGTTCCGCCCGCAGCGGAAACGCTCCATACATGATCAGGGGTCAGGACTGAGGTGGTCGTGGAAAGAAACGTGAGAGACTTGTCTCCGTCCATCCAGGCCAAGCCACTACAATTGTTATCGATCGAAGCCACATGTCGAGTTGCATTGGCGTCGACAACATCGATACTTGTCTTTACATAGTGAAATCCAAGTTTTGGCAAGGAGGAGAGAACTGCGAGCGACTTGCTGTCCGGACTCCAACTCACTTGTTGAATTTGCGTTAATTCTGGTCCCCACCACTTTCCACCTTTGCCATCAATGCCAACAACATACACACTGGACTTTCCCGCTTGAACGACTGTCTTAATCTCGCCGTCGTCGGGGGCAGGAGTTGGGTCGGTCACGATCGCGAACTTTGAACCATCAGGTGAGATGCTCACTTGCCCGATACTAATCGGCAAAGATATCACTGCCTTGGGAGTCGACTTTTCATTGATGTTCGCAAATGTGAAAATGGCGATTTGTGATACGTCGCTGACTGAGTATCCGCCGAAGATGTCGCCATCAGCAGTGAAACCAACGGGATCGAAATCCGGAGGAAAGTTCACGACACGATCATTGGTGCCATCCGCACTCATTGCGTGCCATTCGATCACACTCCTACCGGTCGCTACACCATGGCTAACGTCGTACAGCACGTCACCATTGGGTGACACCGCATCCGCGATCGCCTGCGGCAGACTTGCGTAGTCATCGAAGCCGTAGGGATGCTTCGTGCTTTGCGCGGCTGCGTCGGACGCAAACAGGCAAACGAGGACCAGACCCGCAAAGAGGCGTTGCTTCATGCTAGCAAGCTAAACAGACGACGTTCCAGGGAAAGTTCCTTTTGGCCGCGATTATGGGGCGCTTGCCCCCCATTCTTCATCGGCCCCTAGAGCAGTCCAATGACTAACGGCTGTTTAAGGCATCCTGGGCATTTCCTGAATCCAGTGCTCCTTATGGTTGACGAGACTGTATGTGCCGTCCAATCGCTCAAATTCCACGATGGTTGGTCCCGCTTTGAGTTTTCCAACTAGGGTGAGATGGTCATGGTCTGAAAAGTGGTATTTCCAAGTTCGAACGATTGGAGGGCGTCTGAAGGAGGTGTAGGTAAGAGTGTCCTTCCCATCATCGGTGTACGAAACGTATTGGCCACTTCCTCCGAAAACGTCGATGGTCATCAGCCCGTTTTGGAAGAATTTGCTAATCGTCATTTTCTGCCACCGGTTTGGTTGGGCGACAGAAACAGTCTGAACCTCGGCCCCATTTTGCTTGAAACTAATTACCCGCCACACACCTACCATGCGGTCTTGTGGTGCGAGTCTCACCTTAATGCTCTCAGCGGCATCGAGTGTATTGCCTCCGACGAGTAAACAAACGAATATCCACTTCGCCACGAGAACAGCGATTCGGAGCCTTGGAAAACGCACCGGCGGAAACAACTCGCGAGGCTCGGCCACTCGGTTCAGTAGTAGCACATTTGTGAGTCGCTGGAGATCCGGAAGCAGTAGAATCACGCAGCATACGAAGTAGTGAAACGAAGCCAGCTTTACTGGTACGTCGTAAAAAACGTTCAGCGCAAGAACGTTCAGCATGACCGCCGCTCCCAACAACGCGGCTAGGGTCGTCGTGCGGCGAAACAGCATAAGGAAACCAGCCGTGATTTCGAGACGCCGGAAAATAGCGAGTAACCCAGGGACGATCCCATGAAGTTCCAGAGCATTCCCATCGGTGTTTCCTGGCCAAATTCGGTCGTCAACTGCGACGGTTGTAGAGGCGGGAACTGCATGGCCTTTGAAAATCCATAGCTCATTAATATGATCGCCAACGAGTAGCGAAGAACGACGCGGAGAAACTCATAGGTGGATCGGTAATGGTTCCGCTTTCTGTCGATGAGCGACCAAACGACTGTTCCTATTGCGGCTATTACTAGGGAGCTAAACACCACCATATAGTCAAAAAGCCTGTCGCCGCTGCCAGTCTCCCTGTAGACGATAGGCTCTTGAACATGCCAGGCGGTGCGCGCCGCAAAGTTCGCGATCGGGAGCCAGATTCCTTGAACGACTTTGCTGGTGAATGCGGATGCTGCCTCCATTTTCATCGCGTCGAGGAGCGCCGAGAAAGGCATCGGCAGAAAGTAAAGGAGGGAGTACAGGGTTGCGAAGCGAAGGGCAACGCGCTTGGTCAGGCTCCATCGGATTGGCGGAGCTTCTTTCTCCGGCTCCGGCGGCGCATGACACATCAGGCTCATTGAACGAAGTTACTGTGCCCCGTTTGCATTCCGCGTCCGACTGAAACTTGTACTACGTAACTCCCTCCCTTTGTACACCGCTGCTTTCTTTCTACCTACCGTTTAATAGGTGACTGGGCGAAGCGCCCTCGCTATGAACTGCACGCCTGCCCCGAACCGGGGTCGGCCGGCCTGGGAGATTTTTCATGTGTCGGAAATTGTCACTCGCGTTGTTGTTATTACTTCTCGCTTTATCTTCGCTAGCAACCGCTAACACAGGCGATTTGCTCGTGAGCGGACGCTTCAGTAATAGCATCGTTGAATATAACGGCACGACGGGCGCGTTTCAGAGAGTTTTCGCATCCGGCGGCGCCTTGAACGATCCTGTCGGCATGGTCTATGGTCCCGACGGCAATCTCTACGTCGGCAACGGCAACAGCAACAACGTGCTGTGGTTCAACGGAGTAACGGGAGCACCCCTCGGAGTTTTCGCGACAGGCGGAGGCCTAAGCGGAACTAGAGACCTGACATTCGGTCCGGACGGAAACCTCTATGTCGCCAGCGGTGGCAGCGCGTCGATCATTCGCTACAACGGAACAACCGGCGCATTCATGAACGTGTTTGCATCCGGTGGCGGCCTTAATGGACCCGTAGGCTTGACCTTCGGCCCTGATCAAAACCTTTACGTTTCGAGTTCTCTCACCAATCAAGTCCTTCGCTACAACGGCACGACCGGCGCGTTTATGAATGTGTTCGCGAGCGGTGGAGGATTGAACAATCCAACGGACGTTGTCTTTAGACCGGACGGACATCTGTACGTCCTCAGCGGTCTTTCCAATCAAGTCTTACGATACGACGCCACGACGGGAGCGTTCACCGATGTGTTCGCACAGGGCGGACGTCTGAATGTAGGCATTGGATTGCTATTCAGATCCAATGGCAATCTCCTTGTGGGAAGCAACCAAACCAACAGCGTTCTCGAATACGACGGGGCGAATGGTACGTTCCTAGACGTTTTCGCGTCCGGCGGAGGTCTCAACGGCTCGAACGGTTTGGTCATCGAGCCACCACCGGTGTTTGTCAAATCCATTACTGTCTCCCCGACGACCGGTGTTGGCGGATCACCGATGACGGGAACGATCACGTTGAACAACCCGGCGCCAACTGGCGGTATCACTGTCAACTTAACGTCGAGCGATCCTGCACTCGCTGTTCCATCTACGGCCACGGTATTAGCTGGAGCGACTACAGGAACCTTCCCAATCACGGTTACGAACAACACGTACGCGGTGATCAACGTGACGCTCATAGAGTCCCTCGTCGGAGAGCCGAATCACACCGTCGTCGTGCCGGTCTATCCAGCTAACCGTGCGCAATTTGTTTCCCAAACCGTTCCATCGGCAATGACGGCGGGTCAGCACTACGTCGTATCTCTTCAATATAAGAACACGGGTCTAACAACCTGGGATACTGCGCACGGTTATAAACTACAAAGCCGCAACGCAACCAACAATACAACTTGGGGAGCAAACAGAATTCTCCTCTCAAACAGTCCAGTCGCGCCTGGTGCCACCGGCATCTTCACGTACAACGCCGTTGCTCCACTCACAGCAGGTACGTACAACTTCCAATGGCTCCCCATCGAAGATTCGATCCCTGCTGGCTTTGGCCCAACTTCCACGAATGTCGCGGTTGTTGTAACGAAGGCAGTCGACGCTGCTCAGTTTGTTTCGAACACAGGCGCAACCACCGTCTTTGCGGGTGCTGACTTTTTCTCGACAAACACAATGAAGAACGTCGGTACGAGCACGTGGACGACCGCTGCGTTCTACTCGATGATGTCGGTCAATCCGAACAACAATGTGACTTGGGGTGGCAATAGGATTCCCATTCCTGGTTCAGTCCCAAGTGTTGCGCCAGGGGCATCGGTGACTTTCAGCAAGCTCTGTACTGCGCCGATCACGCCGGGCACCTACACGATGCAGTGGCAAGTTGATCGAGGCGGCACGCCGTTCGGTGACAAAACACCCCTGATCAATATGGTGGTCGTTGCTGGATCAGACAACGCGCAGTACATCTCTAGCACTGCATTTTCCAAGAGCGTCGCGCCGAGCACCGCCTTTCCAGTGACCTTTACGATGAAGAACTTGGGCACGGCGACTTGGAGCGCGGCGAATTATAGCTTCGTTTCAATCGGCTCGAACTTCGGGGTTGCCTCGATCTCAGCAGGTTCGGTAGCTCCGAACGCGAACGGGACGTTTAGTGGAAGCTTTACTGCTCCCGCGACACCTGGCACCTATTCGTTCCAATACCGGATGCAGCACACGACAACAAAGTTCGGCCAGCCGACGCCGCTCTTTTCCATCGTCGTAAGTGCGGACGCAGCTCAATACATTTCTCGAGCAGGAGCGATCACTGTGAATGCAGGTGCGGACTTCTTCCCGCAGTACACGATGAAGAACACGGGCACGACAACTTGGACCCAAGCCTCCGGCTATTCGCTGATCGCTCAAACCCCCTTGAGTAACACTGTGTGGGGACCCAATCGATTGCTCGTGCCATCGGCCGCGACGGTCACTCCTGGAACCAGCGTGGTTTGCACCAACTTGTGCACGGCACCCATCGTCCCCGGCACGTATTCGATGCAATGGCAAATGGCCAAAGCCTCGGTGCCGTTCGGTGAACTCACTCCGGCGCAAACGATGACCGTCGTAAACGGAGTTGACAACGCCTCGTTCGTGAGCAACGTTGGCGTTCCCACTAGCATTGTTGTGGGTAAGACCTTTAACGCGACCGTCACGATGAAGAACATCGGAACGGGTACGTGGGGAACGGGCACTCACAGTCTGGTTTCAATCGGGTCGAATAACTTTGGCGTCGCGAGCATCGCATCTGGGTCTGTCGCGCCGAATGCGAATGGGGCATTCACTGCCACCTTCACAGCACCTGCCACTCCCGGAACTTACACGTTCCGTTACAGGATGCAGAATGGGACAACGAAGTTCGGTCAGTCGAGTACGCCCGTGACGATTACGGTTACGCTAGCGCCCGGTCTCTATGTATCGAGCTTCAACTCGGGCGATGTGATCGAATATGACAGCGCAACAGGCGCCTATGTACGCACGATTACTTCGGGAGTTATCGGACCTTATGGCATCTGCTTCGGCTCTGACGGCATTCTCTATCTCGGAACGCTCAATACGCCGAAAAAGATCTGGAGATACAACGCTTCGACTGGAGCGATTCTAGGACAATTCGCCGATATGGGTGGCGCCGACCGCAGCGACATCAGATTCGGGGCCGACGGAAGTCTTTACGCGGTTAGAGAAGGTACCGCCGGTGGCGTGATGAAATTCATCGCGAGCACTGGCCAGAACTTGGGCAATTTCACTCCCGCGATCGTGGATCCCATTGCGATGGCGTTCGGCCCTTCAGGCGATCTATTCGTCGATTCGTTTTCAACGAATCAAGTGTTGCGTTTCAACGGCACTACGGGTGCTTCGATGGGAGTGTTCGCTTCTACCGGATTGAACCAACCTTACGGGATGTGTTTCGGCCCTGACGGCAATCTTTACGTCGCGAACATCGGAACGAACTCGATCAGTCGTTACAACGGAACGACAGGTGCTTTCCTTGGGACATTTGCTTCGGGTGGCGGGCTGAGCGATCCGACAGGAATTCTCTTCGCACCGGATGGAAACCTTCTGGTTAGCAGCGCGTTGACGAATCAGATCCTGCGATACAACGGAACGACCGGTGCGTTCATGAACGTTTTCTCAAGCGGTGGCGGATTGAATGGGCCGACGTTCATGACTCTTGGCCCGCGCACCTGAACCGCGGTCAGAGTCAACTGGGATAGGGATCGTCTGCGTTTCGCAGGCGATCCTTGTTCTGGAGCGATCAGATTGACGGAGTGGTCGAACGACGATTCACTTGGCGGTGTATCCACCGTCGATCACGAGCTCGCTTCCCGTCACGAACTTCGATTCGTCCGACGCAAGATAAAGCACTCCGTACGCGATGTCGTCGGCGTCGCCCATGTGACCGAGCGGGTGCAAATCACCGACCGCCTTTCGGGCAACCTCTACATCTCCTTGTCCGGACAGGAAACCCTCAACCATCGGCGTCCATATGAATCCAGGATGGATTGAGTTAACGCGAATCGCGTTGGGAGCATAGAGAAGTGCGTCGGTCTTAGTCATCATCCGAACGGCACCTTTCGATGCGTGATAAGGCGGCACATCAGGCGCACTCACAAGTCCGTAGATTGAGGAAAGATTGATAATCGATCCTGTCTTCGCCGCGAGCATTTGAGGGATTGCGTATTTCGTGCAGAAGAAGACACCCTTAACGTTGACCGATTGGACTTTGTCCCACTCTTCTTCGGTCAGTTCGTGCGTTGGTTTATTTGTGCCCGCAATGCCCGCGTTGTTGACAAGGACGGTGATATTTCCAAACTTCGCTTTGACCTGATTAAAAACACTCTTAACTTCTTCTTCGTTTGAAACATCGAGGTGCCAGTAGTGTGCCGAGCCTCCCGCGCTGCAAATCTCTTCCATAAGTGTTTGCGCTTCGGAGTCTTTCACATCGGTAACGGCAACTGCCGCACCCTCCTTTGCAAGCATGAGGGCAGTCGCCCGTCCGATGCCCAGCGCACCGCCAGTAACGACGACTACCTTGCCAGTAACTCTTCCCGTATTCATCGTTGATTTATCTCCTGCTGCCTTCAAGCTAGTCCTTGTCACTCTGCTGTGCTTCCACTGTATGCCGCTAGCACCTCGACTTTCAAGTCACGTGAATGCCGTCATTGGTTTCCACGACAACCCGAGCCACGCCTTTCCGCATACACTGACTGGGTAGGGAGCGCGTGTGCAGAGGGCAAGATGATTGGAAGTCTAAATTCGGAAGAGATCAAGGCTCTGATCCTTGAATCTCAGTTTTGTCGACTGGCCTGCAATGCGGGCGGCAAGAGCTACATTGTCCCGATCAGTTTCGCGGTGGAGGACGACAAGCGACTTGTGGGGCAGACCACTATCGGACGGAAAGTCGAGATGATGCGGGCCAATCCTCAGGTTTGTCTCTGCTTCGATGAGATCCAAGACCTCACTCATTGGCGAAGCGTAATTGCGTGGGGAACATACGAAGAGTTGCAGGGATTGCATGCCGCGCAGGCAATGGGGCTCCTTATCGACAAATACGGTCCTGCATTTGAAGAGTCGAAGGATGCAGATCGACGGGGACGCGTGGTCACACCTCCGCGCCTAGACGGCGAGGCGGCAGTTGCAATCGTTTATCGAATCACGATCAACGAAGTGACCGGAAGGTATGAACAACCAACAACAGGGTAGCGAGAAGTGACTCTGTATGATCGCAAAGGGTCGTAACCGATTTCCGTGTCGGGGGAATCACTGACAGTGATTTAGCGACTGGCGCGCGCTGGTATTTCAAGTGAGAATGTCGTATGGCACACACGCGGAAGAAAGGCGGCGTTCGAAAAGACAAGAAGAACGAAAGGATGCGGGAGGATCTCGCGACCAGAGAGGCGATGGCAAAACCGCCCCATCCCACCACGGACCAAAAAGACATTGTGGACTACAAGCCCGGAAGCGCGAGCGACCAAAATCGCCATCCGTGAGGAATGTTGGGAAAGCTCACGCAAGACCAAATAGAGCAGGTGCTTCACGCCGAAGTGATCGGGCGGATCGGATGTCATTCGGAGGGGCTCACCTATGTTGTTCCGGTCACATTTGCCTACGACGGTCAGCGAATCATCGTGCATTCCGCCGAGGGAATGAAGGTGCAGATGATGCGGTCGAATCCATCGGTTTGTTTTCAGGTCGACCAAATCCAGGACATAGCAAATTGGAGGAGTGTGATCCTCTGGGGAGAGTTTCGCGAGCTAGAGGATATAGAAGCTGCTCTAGGAATGGGTCTGCTGATTGAGCGCATGCGCGTGCCGAATTCGGATGAAACCTCGTATTATCAGACGAAGGGGCCGATGAAAGCCACCGTATATGAAATTAGAATTGGACAAAAGACGGGCCGTTACGAAAAAAGCCAATGAGTGAACGTCCTATTCTCATTGGCATTGCCGGAGGATCTGGTTCCGGCAAGACACACTTAGCACGCCAAATCTGTGCAGATGTCGGACCGGAGTCTGCATCGTTGCTAAGCATGGATCAGTATTTCCGGACAGAGCGTAACGGCGATCCATCAAGCGTTAACTTCGATCACCCTGCTCACCTTGATCTTGACTTGATGGTCTCACACCTCGAGCAGTTGAAGGCTGGCCGAGACGTCATCACGCCGGCGTATGACTTTGGAACGATGTTGCAAACGCCGAATGCATCGAAGGTTGAAGCGAGGTCCGTTGTTCTTGTCGAGGGGTTGTTCGTTTTGGCCAGTCCACTTGTAGAGATATTTGATCTCACCTGTTTTCTGGACGTCGACGATGATCAAAGGCTGCTCGGTCGAATCCTCCGAGACATCGATGAACGCCACGCAAGCATGCACGCAATCATCGACAGGTATCAACGATTTGTCCGTCCGAGTTACCATGTGTTCGTCGCGCCAACCAGACAGAATGCAGACATTGTCGTTGACTTCACCTATCGCCGAAACTTCTTTACAAGGTTGTTGGTAGGGCTCATTCAGGACTGCGTCCGACCTGAATTCGACTTAACCGCCTTCGTGGCAGGGATTCGAAACGAAACATACCGGCTCGGTTACAAGGCCCACCAGGCCTTCATGCCCGTCGCGATCGACATAAAGCAACTCGCGAAGGCGTATCCGGAATATGCCATTCCGGAATCCTTGCCTCATGTCCCTTCAGAGCAGCCGCAGCTTTACCTTTCCGCTCGTCCAACTAAACGTTCCTCAGACTAGCCTTTGGATGGGCCAGTCGTAAGTACACGCGTGACACAACTCAACATGGAGAGACATTCGCGTCGAGGCTCCCTCTCTGGAACTCTATGAAAACGAACTCTTCGCAGAAGCGCGCTACCGTCCTGGGGAACTCGGTCGTGGACGTGTTCTTTGAATTGCCATCGAAATTTACTCATTCCAAGGATGGCGTACAAGAGATCATCTTGCCTGTAGGTGAAAAACTATCTGCTTCGGATTACTCCATTTGTGCCGGTGGCTCTGGCGCCAATGTCGCCGCAGGGCTTGATCGCGCGGACATGGATGTCGATCTCTATACCGAAGTGAACGACGATGTATTTGGTCGACACATTCAGGAATCGTTGGGGCCAAGAATACGATTCCATAACTCCGTAACCAAACACCCCACGTCCACGTCTGTCGTGCTTAGGACAGGATCAGAAAGAACGATTATCACCGCCCACTATCCACAAGGACGTTTTCCGGAGGGTCTGTCTTCTACGGGTGCCATTTACCTCGGACCGATCCACGTGGGAGCAGGAGATTTCTGCGAAAGGCTTGTCGATCATGTGTGCCGGAGCCATCAATTGCTTTGCGTGAATCCAAGCATCGACATGATCATGAATCGTCGAGCAGACCTTTTAACGATCTTACGCAAGACGGAAATCTTGTTCGTTAACGCTCACGAAGCTCAACAACTTACGCATGTGGGTTCAAACGCGAAAATCCATGAACGGATGAGATCGCTCCATGAGCTCGGCCCGAGAATTGTCTGTCTCACAGTTGGCGAGAACGGCGCCTACGCCGGCTTGGCTCAAGGACAACTGTTTCGTGCTCTCGCCATGGTCGGTCAATTTCCCGCAGTGGATGCGACAGGAGCGGGCGACTCGTTTGCAAGTGGATTCACTTCTAGATACTTGGTGTCGGAAAGTATTCAAGAGGCCCTGGCGGCCGGCATTATCAACTCTGCATCCGTCGTTGGCAAAGTCGGGGGGCAAGCGGGGCTGCTAAGCGGAGAGGCGATCGACAATTACATGAAGTTTGTTGACATCAGTCAAGCGTGACGTATCTGCAACCTCGCCCTTAACCAGGGGCGCGGAGATTACCATCCACCTAACGAAGGACTCAAGCCGGAATAGCTTCTTGAGCGGTCCCTTCCACGAGAGTCAAAGTTGGTGGCACCCAAGCTCGAACCTTGTAGTCGGTACTCATCAACGTTGATCGGAGAACCCCTTCGGAGCAGGGAGGAAAGTAGCTGACTTGGAGCCGATTCGTAGCGAAATCAAGATGTACGCAGTCCACCTGAACCATGTTTCTGATGAAGTCGACCACCTTGATCTGCGCACAAAAGCATTCTGCGCCCTCAAGCTGAAACGTGACGGTCTGTGCGTCGGGCGATGGTTCAAATGGTTTTCGCATTAGGAATCTCCATCCGCTTTATTTGCGGTGAACATAGCTTAGGTTGGAGCTGGCGTTTCGGCAAGTCAGCGACTCTGATGTCATTTATTTCAACCTCACTTTGAATCTGGGCAAGTAGAATCGAATGACATGGTCGGGGGAAAGGCTTGCGCCTAAATGACGATAACGCATCAATGCGTGAGAAGCTGTCTCAGCGGGAAGGGCAGCTGCTGGAGATGGCCGTCAGCGGAATGACGGATCAGGCGATTGCCAATAACCTTGGAATCAGCATCGCAACGGTAGGAACCTACTGGGGACGGATTCGTATCAAGTTCGGTCCTCTCAGTCGAACCGAGCTCGTCGCGATTTATCTCAAAGATGAGGCTACTCGGGTCATCGATAACCTCAAATCGGAGAACTCGAACTTGCTGGCGCAAATCGGTCAGAGCGCTCAGGCGGAGCAAATGCTCAAGACGACCTTAGATTTGTTTCGCGGATTGCTTGAGAACGCGCCGGATGCGATCATCCTCGTCAGCGCGGAAGGATTTGTAGAGCTTGCGAACGAACAAGCTTGTGCCATGTTTGGCTACAGTCAGGATTCTATGCTTGGATTGGCGGTTGAGGCTTTGATACCCAATCGCTATCACGAGCAACATGTGCGGAATCGCACGGAGTACGTAAAACACCCCGTGCGGAGAAGAATGGGCGAGCACGAGGCGACCGTCGCCCTTCGAAAGGATGGATCGGAGTTTCCCGTTGCGGCGGCCCTCAACTCCACGCCAACTCCTAAAGGGCAGCTCATCACGTGCATTATCCGTGACATGTCCGAAGGGCGATCCTTGTCCGGCCCGAAAGAGTGGACCGCGGCCGAAGAATGAGGTGAGCTCTGACAGGTCGTGTGTTTTCAGGACTTGCGCATCTTCGCTTATGGAAACACAATTGGCATCGGCCATGACCTCTAAACAGTCGCGTAAGCCTCAACTTGGGCGGCGATACCCAAGCAACAAGGCAGCGATCGCGACCGTCTACGCCGAGCGGGTCAGGCCAATCTCAAGTCCGCCGCAATTTTAGAGCGTCATGAATACCCATGACGCGGAAATAGCGACGGCTTCATTGGGGTCCTAAGCGCGATAATCAAAACATGGACGCAACGACCTGGGGGCGATTCCAATTTGGCTTCCTGGCCACCTTCCACTATCTATTCCCCATGCTCACGATGGGGCTTGCCCTCATCATCTTCATCCTTAAACTTATCGCTTATCGCACGAACAACGCTGCGTACGGTGAGGCCGCGCGGTTCTGGGCGAAGATCTTTGGAATAAACTTTGTTGTCGGGGTAGTCACGGGTATTCCCCTGGAGTTTCAGTTCGGCACGAACTGGGCGCGCTTCTCCAACTTCTCTGGCGGCGTGATCGGGCTGACGCTCGCGCTCGAGGGGCTATTCGCCTTCTTTGCGGAGTCGGCATTTCTCGGACTGTTTCTGTATGGCGAGAAACGACTTAGCCCAAAGAAGCATTTGCTTGCAAGCTTCATGGTATTTGCTGGCTCATGGCTCTCCGGATATTTTATCGTCGCCACCAATGCATTCATGCAACATCCGGTTGGCTACTCGGTGAACGAGAAGGGTGTTCTTCAACTCGCAGACATGTGGGGCTACTTGTTTAATCCCTGGGCGGGATGGCAGTACTTGCACACGATGACGTCTTCCGTGATCACGGCCGCGTTTGTCGTAGTCTCCGTAGGTGCAGCCTATCGGCTCATGCGCATTCACGATGATGTATCAAGAGCCTTCATGAAAGTTGGGATGGTCGTCGCCTGCATCGCTTCGATCGTCATCGTCTTTCCTACAGGCGATATGCACGGCAAGATGGTTGCCAAGTATCAGCCTGCCGCATTAGCAGGAATGGAAGGAAAGTTTAAGACGAGCGACCGAGCTGACCTTGCATTAATCGGCCAACCTGACGTCGTTAATAAACGACTGGACAATCCTCTCGTGGTGCCGGAAATCTTGAGTTTTCTTGCGTACGGTTCGTTTGGATCGACTGTAAAGGGACTCGATGATTTTCCCCAAGATGAACAACCGGACAATGTGGAGCTGCTTTACTTCGCGTACCACATCATGGTGGGGCTCGGAACGATCTTCATCGTGTTGAGCATCCTCGGTGTCGTCAAGCTGGTCCGAAACACACTGATGGACTGTCGGCCAGTGTTGTGGATATTCATGTTCGCGTTTCCTTTTCCGTATATCGCGACAACGATGGGTTGGATGACGGCAGAAGTTGGAAGGCAACCTTGGACCGTTTATGGATTACAGCGCACGGTACACGCTAGTTCAGCCACGGTGCCGGGAGGTTCGATCGCGTTCACGCTGCTCGGATTTATGGGCATGTATCTCATCCTTGGAGTTCTCTTCCTGTACTTGGTGATGAAGATGCTCATCAAGGGGCCGGAGCCAATATCGTTGCCGGACAATGTTGACGTGACAAACGCACTTGGCGGAAGGAGCTAATTAAGATGCAATCCGTATGGTTCTTTATCGTGGCTGTGATGGTCGCGACTTACGTCGTTCTCGACGGCTTTGATTTCGGGACTGGAATATTGCACCTCTTCGTTGCTAAGAGTGACGAAGAACGACGAAGCGTGTTTGCCGCGATCGGGCCATTTTGGGATGGGAACGAAGTGTGGCTCCTAGCGGGCGGTGGCGTGCTGTTCTTTGCCTTTCCGCGGACCTACGCGGCAGGATTCAGCGGCTTCTACTTACCCTTGACGATGGTCTTGTGGCTACTCATCATGCGTGGTGTGGCGATAGAGTTCCGATCGCTCGAAAAGTCGCCGCTGTGGCGATCTTTTTGGGATGGGACGTTCTTTCTTTCGTCTGCACTTATGGCAATCGTGCTCGGCGCGGCGTTAGGAAACGTGATCCGTGGAGTTCCACTCGGCGCAGATGGTTATTTCTCCGGGCCGCTGTTTACAAACTTCTTGCCGGGCAGAAACTCGGGCGTTCTAGATTGGTACACGGTGACAGTGGGACTGTTTGCCCTTTGCGTGTTGGCCCTTCATGGCGCGCTTTTCCTTCGCTTGAAGACTGAAGGGGAAGTCAATATGCGCGCAAGCCGATTGGTTACTCCGCTTTGGATCACAGTGCTTGGACTCGGCATAGTCGCAACGATCGAAACCTATGTGGTCCAGCCGGGGCTCTTTCAGTCATTGGCATCGCGACCGATTCTTTGGATCCCCGCAGCAGGATTTATTTCTTGCTTTGCAGCGATCCGGCTCTATGTCAGGAAGCAGAACGAACAAACGCCATTCATCCTCTCGTGCTTGTTTATCGCCCTGATGTTGGCATCAACAGCTGGAGCCGTGTTCCCGGTCATGCTTCGATCCACGATCGATCCGGCCTATACGTTGGATGTAGTCAATGCGTCGGCGGGAGCCCTGAGTCAGAGCGTTGGTATCTATTGGTGGGCTTTGGCGATGGTCATCACGATTGGGTATTTCGTGTTCCTGTACAAGTCGTTCAAGGGAAAGGTCAAGCTCGACAGCTACGGGCACTAGGAGTTACTTCGCCCGCGTCTCATTGACCTTATCGCGAAGGGTTTGGAAGGGCCGCAAACCTGAATGGAAGGCAAACGCGCTCTCCGGCTTCAGCCCTTCACGATTGACGGCGTCAACGAACTCCGAAAGGATATTCACTGAGAACCACTGGCCCTGTCCGACTTGAATGACGTCCGGCGCGTACGCGATCTTCTTCTCGGGGAAATACGCAAAGAGCATCCGTTCTGTGCCCGCTCCGTGCACCGGATAGACCTCTAGTCGATTGGCACCTGATCCCAGTACCACCCGTTCGCTTACCAACTTGTAGTTAGGAGCGCGGTGATGGAGCTGCAGATCGTCTGGATGAATCGTATGCGGCGACTTGAATAACCGGTCGAGAATCTTACGGTTCTGCGGCAAAGCGTATATGGTTACGCCCTCAGCAACCATCTGCCGCAGTCCTCCGATGTGTGGCCACGCGTCGTCCGTTGTAACGACCGCCTTGATCTTCTTTCCAGGAAACCGAGTGCGAATATCTTCTTCGATCTTCTTTACGTATTCCGAGGAAACAACTCCCTCGAGCAATACGAGTCCATCGCCCTGGTCGGCAACCGCGCAATTGAAACCGCTCTGATACTGCACGACGCCCGGCGCAATCTCGACCGGCTTAAATGTAAACGGTCTCGGCGCACCAGTATTGAGTCGAGCGATCGATTCGCCCCACGCTGCATCGCGGGCTGCCCCGTAAGTGACCTCTAAACCAGATAACGTTATGTTGTCCTGTTGTAAGTCGTTGTGCTCGCGCGCCCAAAGAGTGGGGTAGTAAATTCCGCCCATCGCAAAATCCCAGTTGCCCCAAACGGTTCGATCGGTGACATCTCCCCACACCGCCCAAAAACCTTGTCCCTCGTGTTTTACTTCCACTGCGGACGGAAGGTGTGTGTATCGATTTAGCAAAACTCTAACCGGGCTGCCGCCCCATGAAAAGGTGAGCACCTCTTGGGGCACGTCGTGGAAGACGGTGTCGTCTCCCACCTTCAAGTCCTTTGCCACCGATGCGGTGAACAAAACGTTCTCAGGACCAAGCGCCATCCGCTGCGCAGTCGCAGACATTGATATCGGATAGACGAAACCGTTCTGCTTTCCTGCAGCCAAATCGAACGTTGCGTTCTGATCACTTGGTGGATTGAACAGCACGCCCCGCGCCTTGACCGACCACGTATCCGTTCCTTTCGTGAAGTCCGCAGTCTCGGTTCCGTCGAAATAAACGTTGAACCACGGTCCTTCAGGTCGCTCTGACTGCTCAGGCATGAATTGGTGCCCAACAACTTGCGCCTTGACGGTTGAAATCGAGGCGAGCTTCTCGCGACCACCCATTGCTGCCAGAGCAGCGTCGATCAAGTCCTGTGGGGACCGTGGTTGCAGAGCGAAAAGAAGAGTGGGCAGTAGCATGGGTGTCACCTTTAGGAGAGTATGCAAAAAGGGACCCAGTGTTGTTGGGTCCCTTTTCGGTTGAGTGTCGTCGGTCAGTTCAAGCTATAGATCTTTCTCGCTCTCGAGAAGCGATCGCCGCAAGCTTTCGATCGTATCGAAGGCATCGACCCTTCCAGGTCGTCCAGTGTCCCCCGTGTCGCTCAGAGAGAGCAACGTAGGCATCTTGTTTGGAGAGGCCCTGTCCAATGAGATCGAGATACTCCGACATGACGGGGGAGGTCTTCGTCATCGCCGCCGCCTCGGCCACTGCACTTTCGACGATTTGTCCCCTCCACGTGGTAGGTCGATAGGCAGCCGATTCGAGAGCATCCTCCATCGTTAGGTTTTCGTCATCTGAGCACGGCTCGCTTAGGCTAAGATCGACCCGGCGTCGATTTGCATCGGTCGCACGCCATTCGAGTTTTTGATACAACCCTTTAGTCCATTGCTCGAATCGATTGGGAAGCGTCGATCGGTTAGCTAAGAACGCCTCCATGATTACGGTCTGCACCACATCCTCGGGATCTGAAGTCTTGACAAGCGTAAAAGCGTGGCGGCGCAGCTGGACCTGTAATTCCGCAATCAACGCAGCAAATGCGCTCGGATCTCCGGCTTCTTTCCAGCGCGCATAAGAAATATCTCTTTCCATTACTGAATGCCACCTCTCGTGACAGCCAACTATCGGGCAGTGTTTTTAGCTACCACCTTCCATCTTCTTTGCGAGGGCAAACGCCACCACCGACATCACTGACATCAGGATGAACAGCGCCCTAAGCATGGTTTGTTTTTTCACTTTCTTCCTCCAATATTTCGAGATCGTTGTATTCAGCTTTTCGAAGCGCGAGGCGGGATCCGTCAGGGTCCAACTCACGAGCTACTTGAAACGCATCGATCGCCATCGGGTCCATTTGCCTTCCGGAAAGGCGAGCAATCTGAATGATGGTTACGGCTTCAATGTAATGATAGTCAGCCCGTAACGTCTTCGGACCATCGGCTCGCAAATTGCTTGCCGCCGCGGCTCTGGCATGGAGCAGTGCGGTCTGAAAATCACCGGCCGCCTCAGACAAGTGCGCCAGGTTGATATGGTTAGTGGCCAAACAAAGGCAGAGCACTCTTTCCGACAATGGCTCAGTCGTGGACACAATGTTCGATGGCGGGATACCTGCGAGGTGCGCTTCAATTTTTGAAACTAGGTCTGAACAATCTTTGATCAGATGTGCGACGGGTAGTCCCATCGAGAATCCAGCCACGAGTCGGTCCGCTTCGAGGGGGTAGTAAGTGCCTTCCGTTTCGCGGAACTCGTTGCACTTCTGCCACATCCACGGGTAGTCCCGGAATGGATGATCGCCATCCAACTTCCGAGTCGCTTCTTCGTGAATGGCCTCGTAGAGGTTGCGGGCCGATTCGCCTGAAGGCAACGGAGTGACCGGCGCAGGGATGGAGACGTAAACGACATCCTGCGGGTATGCCTCGGCAAATGCCTTGTCGCCATCTGACAACTGGACCTGACCGCCGTCCAGGAGATCGTGCATCACGTCTTTGCTCATTAACTTCATTTTCGCCCGCGATCGCTACCACTACGTAAGAAGGGCTTCCAAATGGAGTCACGTTTTTAGAGAATTTTCGAATCCTCCAGATTTCTGACCTGTTTCTGTACCCAGAGGCCCGATTCAGCTGATGGTAACCCGAGCCAAGCAAGACTAAACGAGACGTACGCGGTCGATAAACCAGCATGCGCCAGCAACCGCGATGAGCAGTGACCCCGCGACCAAGACTCGATGACTGGCAAGTGGCTTTGCCTTGGCCAGATACGCCAGGGCGGGAACCGTCAAAAGGACGATCGACGCTTGCGCCGTTTCCACCCCGATATTGAAGGAGGCTAGCGCCCAGCCGAGCGCGCCGTGCGGTAATCCAGCTTCCACCAAGCCCCCGGCAAATCCAAAACCATGGATCAATCCGAATGCAAACGCAATCAGGGGCCGCCAGTCTTTGGTTCCGCGTTTCCCGCGAAGGTTCTCGAACGCGATTGCGACGATCGATAACGCAATCAATGGCTCAACGTATCGACTGGCCGGCGTCCACAACCCTGTCGCCGCAATGGTTAACGTGATCGAATGCGCCACGGTGAACGCGGTAACCGTTTTGAGCAGCGCTTTCAAACCGCCACCCATCAAAATCAAACCGAAGATGAAGAGGATGTGGTCTGGACCTGTGAAGATGTGCATGACGCCAAGCTGCCAGAACTGACGAACCACGCTCCATGCACTTACCTTCTCTGTTGGTCTACTGCTCGTACCAAACTTCAACGAAGGATGCGACGCATCGAGAATCGTCTCCTGAACATCGACTCCATCTCGAGTAATGCTCACGATCGTCCGCGTTCCCGAATCTTCCGGAAAAAGGCGATGACCGACGGTTAAGTCTTCAATGACTCCCTGATACGGCGCCGTCCAATAAGCAACACCTTGATCGTTGTCGACAACAACCTTTGCGCCGGACGCCACATAAGGCGTCCCGTTGATCATCAAATCCAGCCGATGAGAAATCAAAGTCGATGGATCGCCAGAACCCAGTCTTGAAAGGTGCACTTGGACGGCAATAGTTGCCTTCCTGCCCGCCATGGCGACGCCAATTCCCGACAACTGTGGATCATGCGCCCAACAAAAAACGCTAACCACTAAGGCGGCAAAGCAAAGCAGAAGCTTCTTCACGGTTGCACCGGTCCACCTAGCTTTGCCAACTCCGCCTTCGCAACGTCCTGTTGCTCGAACTGGAAGTTAGGGTTGATCCTCAAGCACTTGCTCAACTCCTTTCGGGCGAGCTCAAATTCACCCAAGGAGGAATCGATCATGCCTGCGTGATAGTAAAGCTTCGCATCCAAGGTACCTCGCGCCAACGCCTTCGTCATGTAGGTCTTTGCTTCGGCATCGCGACCCATTTG